>Ga0181521_10000159_pt1 | contig 77256 bp, 53 predicted proteins | sample PEATcosm2014_Bin_32_FD_119764 | JGI IMG/M metagenome (GOLD analysis project Ga0181521, IMG submission 119764) | Peatland microbial communities from MTU Mesocosm Facility, Houghton, MI, USA - PEATcosm2014_Bin02_60_metaG | ecosystem: Environmental > Terrestrial > Soil > Wetlands > Peat | place... | reverse complement strand
GACCGCGACTTGCACGTTATCACAGGTGATGCAGACCTGTTCCTGAATCTCCATCGCTCTTTCTTTAAGCGTGTGCCGATAACGGATAATGTCAACAAACGGCAATAAAACGTAAAAACCCGCCCCCAGTGTCGCGTGGTATCTACCCAAACGCTCGACAACATACGCACTTTGCTGTGGAACAACCACCGCCGTCTTGGCGAGAAGGGCGACAGCGAAGACGGCGAAGATCAAGCAGACAATTAGTGTGATCATACTTCTCCTTAACTTGGTGGCTTGCCAGATTTCGGTCGTACCGCATCTGCTTCCGTGCTATCCGAGAGCGGACGAACCTCCAAAACAATGCCGATACTGCGCTCGATCCGGCAACGCTGACCCGCCGATAAATCGCCCGGGCCAAGATTATGGGCACTCCAAGTGGAGGCTCTCATTTGCACCTGCCCGGTAGCTCCCTGCGAAATATCTTCACTCGCAATCGCAGTTTGACCACTGAGGTCATCAATATCAGCCGAGCTAGAATGCGGCCTCAATCTCTGCACTAACTTGGGTCGAAACAGGCCGGCAGACGCAAGCGATAAGATTGGAAACAGCAACCACTGCAACCACGCCGGGCCGCCTAAACCAAGACCAGTAATAACGCCGATGAGAATAGCGGCGCCTCCGAAGAACACGAAGAAAAAGCCACCGGGGGTCGTCAACTCAGCAAATAACAAAAGAAAACCGAGTATGACCCAAAGCCACCAGACCATGATTCACCTTACCTGCGCAATCGAGAAAGCACGGATCGTGGGTAGGCCCAACAACCCAGCCCGCACGTCTCTGACAGCAGGCTGGAAAATTGGCATCAATCCGCCACCGAACGATTCATTTGGGAAATTGAGAACAATTCGATTTGCTTGCGAACCTAAATCCTTATTCATTACCTTGTCAAGTGGAAAACGGGCGCTGTCCGTACCTCCTCTAGACTCGCCTCAAGCCCCGCTCCCGGCGTGCAGTTCCTGTAACGCGTAGACCGTGGTCTGGTGGCGCTGCATGGCACTGATGCCCTCGGCGGCGGCCTGCGCGGCGGCGAGGGTAGTGATGGTGGGAACGCGCCCCAGCACAGCGGCCCGGCGGATAGCCTTCTCGTCGAAGAATGTGTCCTGGCCGCGCGGGGTGTTGATGATGAGCTGGATGCGGTCGCCTTTGATCAGGTCCACGACGTTGGGCCGGCCCTCCTTGACCTTGAAGACACGCTCCACCATGAGGCCGGATTTTTCCAGCACATTGGCCGTGCCCTCGGTGGCCACGATCTTGAAGCCCAGGTGAACGTAGCGGCGGGCCAGCTCGATGGCCGCCGGCTTGTCTGGATCGTTGACGCTGAAAAAGACCGTGCCGCCGGTGGGCAGAACCTGTCCGGCGGCAAGCTGCGCCTTGGCAAAGGCCTCGCCAAAGGTTGCGGCCACGCCCATCACCTCGCCGGTGGAGCGCATCTCCGGACCCAGCACCATATCCGCGCCGGCGAATTTGCTCCAGGGAAATACCGGAGATTTCACGTAGAAGTGCGTCCCGGTTTCGAGATCCTTGCCTGAGGCAAGCTGTGCGGGAAGCAGTTCGCGCAGCTTGCGGCCGGTCATCAGCCGCGAGGCGATCTTGGCCAGCGGAATTCCGGTAGCTTTGGAGACGTAAGGCACGGTGCGCGAGGCGCGCGGATTTACTTCAATGACGTAGACGTGATCCTGACCCTGGGCGTCGCGTTGAATGGCAAATTGCAGATTGACCAGGCCGACGACTTTGAGCGCCAGCGCCAGCTTGCGCGTGTACGCGCGCAGCACCTCCAGCGTCTCTTCGCGAATATCCACGGAGGGCAGCACGCAGGAGGAGTCGCCGGAGTGGATGCCGGCCTCCTCAATGTGCTGCATGATGCCGGCGATGATGACGTCTTTCGAGTCGCAGAGCGCGTCCACGTCCACCTCGATGGCGTTTTCCAGAAAGTGGTCGACCAGCACCGGCCGCTCCTGCGAATACTCCACTGCTTCGCGCATATAGCGCGTCACGGCCTCGGCATCATACGCGATGACCATGGCCCGCCCGCCTAACACATAACTTGGCCGCACCAACACCGGGTAGCCGATGCGCTCGCCGATGGCCAGAGCTTCTTCCACGCTGGTGGCCGTGCCGCCGGCGGGCTGCGGAATCTTCAGCTCGTTGAGCATCTTGCCGAAGCGCTTGCGGTCTTCGGCAAGATCAATCGACTCGGGCGAGGTGCCGATGATGGGCACACCGGCCGCGCGCAGCCGCTGCGCCAGATTGAGAGGCGTCTGCCCGCCGAACTGGACTATCATTCCGATCTCGGCTCCCGATTGCGCCTCGTGGTTGTAGACGGCCAGCACGTCTTCCAGCACCAGCGGCTCAAAGTAGAGCCGGTCGCTGGTGTCGTAGTCGGTAGAGACGGTCTCCGGATTGCAGTTAACCATGATGGTCTCGTAGCCGTCTTCCCTGAGCGCGAAGGCCGCATGGCAGCAGCAGTAATCGAATTCGATGCCCTGGCCGATACGATTCGGCCCCGAACCGAGAATGATGATTTTGGGCGTCGCGGTAGGCGGCGCTTCGTTCTCTTCGTCGTAGGTCGAGTAGAGGTAGGGCGTCATGGACTCGAACTCCGCCGCGCAGGTGTCCACCAGCTTGAAGACTGGCCTGATGCCCTTGCTCTCGCGCAGTTCCCTCACCTGCTGCGTGCCAGCGTGTCCTTCCAGCTTCCACTCCGTGGCGATGCGCTCGTCGCTCAGGCCGAGGCGCTTGAGTTGGCGCAATTGCTCCGTGGTGATTTCATTTGGAGTGGTTTGCGCGATAGCCATCTGCGCCAGCGTGATCTCGCGAATCTGATGCAGGAACCAGGGATCGATGCCGGTGAGCCGCGCCACCTCGCGCACGCTCATGCCGCGCTCGAAGGCAAAACGTATGTAGCCCAGCCTCTCCGGACGCGGAGTAACCAGCATCTGCGTCAGCCGCCGCGGCTCCAGAACTTCCGCGCCGGTCTTCTTGCCCGTCTCCAGCGCGCGCCATGCCTTCATCAGCGCTTCCTTGAAGGTGCGCCCGATGCACATCACCTCGCCCACTGACTTCATCTGCGGGCCCAGCGTTTCGTCGGAGCCGGGAAATTTTTCAAATTGCCACTTGGGAATCTTGACGACGACGTAGTCAATCGTCGGCTCAAAGCAGGCCGGCGTCTTGCGCGTGATGTCGTTGGGTATTTCATCGAGCGTGTAACCCACGGCCAGCTTGGCGGCGATCTTGGCGATAGGAAATCCGGTAGCCTTCGAGGCCAACGCCGAGGAGCGCGAGACGCGCGGGTTCATCTCGATCACCGTCATGCGCCCATCGACGGGATTGACGGCGAATTGAACATTAGACCCGCCGGTCTCGACGCCGATCTCCCTCATCACAGCGATGGCCGCGTCGCGCATCTTCTGATACTCGCGGTCGGTAAGCGTCTGCGCCGGGGCCACGGTAATCGAGTCGCCGGTATGCACGCCCATGGGATCGAAGTTTTCAATGGAGCAGATGATGATGACGTTGTCGGCGAGGTCGCGCATCACCTCCAGCTCATATTCCTTCCAGCCGAGCACGCTCTCTTCGATGAGACACTCATGCACCGGCGAAAGGTCCAGTCCGCGCGCCAGAATCTCCATCAGCTCTTCGCGGTTGTAAGCAATGCCGCCGCCGGTGCCGCCCAGCGTGAAGCTGGGACGGATGAGTACCGGAAAGCCGAGTTTGCTGGCAAACTCCAAGCCGTCGCGCAGATTGTTCACCAGCGCCGACTTCAGAACTTCGAGGCCGGCGCGCAGCATGGCGTCCTTGAAGAGCAGGCGATCCTCGGCCTTCTTAATGGCTTCGAGCTTGGCGCCGATCAACTCGACGTTGTAGCGATCAAGGATACCCGCGTCGGCCAGATCGACGGCCAGATTGAGCGCCGTCTGCCCGCCAACGGTTGGCAATAAGGCAAATTTCCCCAGAACTTTGCTGTCGCGACCTGCGGCGAGCATCTCCGCTTCGATGCGAATGATCTCCTCGACGTAATCGCGCGTGAGCGGCTCGATGTAAGTGCGGTCGGCGAGATCGGGATCGGTCATGATGGTGGCCGGATTGGAGTTCACCAGCACCACCTCATAGCCCTCCTGCTTGAGAGCCTTGCAGGCCTGCGTGCCGGAGTAATCGAACTCCGCCGACTGCCCAATCACGATGGGCCCCGAGCCAATCACCAAGATCTTCTGTATGTCATCTCTGCGTGGCATTTATGTGAACTGCTTCCTATTCTTCATCCTTTCCACTCCTCCATCATGCGGCGGAAGTCGCGGAATAGGTAATTCGAATCATGCGGGCCGGGGGCGGCTTCGGGGTGGTACTGCACACTGAAGAGCGGCAGCGTCCGGTGGCGCAGGCCCTCGAGCGTCTGATCGTTCAGGTCCACGTGGGTCAGCTCCACCTCGTTGGCGTTGATCGAATCCGGATCGACGGCGAAGTTGTGGTTGTGGGCGGTGATCTCCACCTTGCCTGTGGCGTAGTTCTTGACGGGGTGGTTGCCGCCGTGGTGGCCGAACTTGAGCTTGTAGGTCTTGCCGCCCAGGGCGAGGCCGGTGAGTTGGTGCCCCAAGCAAATTCCGAAAACCGGCACGCGGCCCATGAATTTGCGAATTGCGCGGACGGCGTAATCGACCGGCTCGGGGTCTCCGGGACCGTTGGAGAGGAAGACGCCGTCGGGCTTGAGTGCGAAGACATCTTCGGCGCTGGTCTCAGCGGGAACCACTGTCACCCGGCAGCCATGGCGCACTAACATGCGCAGAATGTTGAGCTTAATGCCAAAATCATAAGCCACTACATGAAGGGCGCTCCGCGCTTCCGCGCCTAGGTTGAGAGCATTCGGAAGGAGAGGCTCTCCCGTCTGATTGCGGCTGTCGGCGGAGTCGAAGGTGTAGCTCGATTTCGTCGAAACCACGCGCGCCAAGTCAGTTCCGTCCATCTTGCGGATGGCGCGGGCCTTGGCTACCAGAACGTCTGTGTCGGTTTCCGCCGTGGAGATGACGCCGCGCATCACGCCGTGGGTGCGCAGGTGGCGAACCAGGGCGCGGGTGTCGATCTCGGCCAGCACGGGAACCGAATAGCGCTCCATGTACTCGTCGGCCACCTGTTCGGAGCGCCAGTTGGAGCCGATGGGCGAGAACTCGCGGACGATCAGGCCCTCGATATAGGGCCGGGCCGACTCGTTGTCCGCCCGGTTGGTGCCGTAGTTGCCGATCTGCGGGTTGGTGAGAACCACGATCTGGCCGGCATAGGAGGGATCGGTGAAGATTTCCTGATAGCCGGTCAGCGAAGTATTGAAAACAACTTCGCCCCCGCATTCGCCAGGAGCGCCATAGCCGTGACCGCGAAAGATGCGCCCGTCTTCGAGCGCCAGAGTTGCCTGCATCGCCTCTCCGATGGGTTGAATTCAACCGATTCTAACAGGATTTGCGGTGAATATGGTGACAGAATTCGAACGGTTTTGGGCAGCTCTAGCGCACCGTGCCTGCGTCGCTGGCCGGCCAGTAAACGAAAGCAGCCTTGCCGTAGATGAATGAGCGCTCGACAGGGCCGAATGTGCGACTGTCGGAGGAGATGCAGCGATGGTCGCCCATCATGAAGTAGCTGTCCGCGGGGACAACAATCTCCGGATAGGAGACGCTGTCGTGGTACTCCTCCGGGATATACGGCTCAGACTGCGGTTGGCCGTTGAGCCAGACCGTGCCGTGGTCGATGCGCAACCGGTCGCCGGGCAGGGCAATGACGCGTTTGATATAGCTCTTCTCCGGGTCGCGGGGGTAATGAAAGACCACGACGTCGCCGCGCTCGATGGCCGTGAAGCGGTAGACAAACTTGTTGACGAAAAGGCGGTCCTGATCATCCAGCCGCGGCAACATGCTGGTGCCTTCCACGCGCACCGGCTGGTAAAGAAAGACAACGATGAGGGCTGCAATGGCGACGGATACCAGCAAATCGCGCAGCCAGAGCTTCAGGCCGCCGGCTTTACGGGGCGGCGCGGGCGCTGGGGAGGGAGGCACCGGGTTCAAGTCTGTCCCAGGCGCAGCAACCTGATCGGGATTGTGTAAGTTCTGGGGAAGCGCTTCCATCGGCTCCTTCTCGTTTGGGATCAATGCGTTACAAGTTCAACACGGCGAAATCCGGGAATGAAAACACCTGTAATTCGCCTGATTAGAGTGTAATCTCTCGCCCTTGCGCTGGGCCAGAGGTTAGAGAATAGACAGCAACATCGCATCCGCTCGGCTTGCCTATCCAGACTACCCCGCTGCCGTCCTGCCGCGATACTCTTAAAGCCAGTGTGATCAAAGAAGATAAACAATCCGGTGCGGCTCCGCAGCCCTCTCCTTTGGACAAGATTCCCGCCGACCTGACGCCGTTCATGCGGCAGTGGACGGCGGCCAAGCGGGAGAACCCGGATGCGCTGCTGTTCTTCCGCATGGGGGATTTCTACGAGCTGTTCTACGACGATGCGGTGACGGTGAGCCGGGAGTTGCAGTTGACGCTGACGGCGCGGGACCGGGAGCGCAACCAGCCGATGTGCGGGGTGCCATATCACGCCGTGGAAAGCTACCTGATGCGGCTATTGCGTAAGGGCTACCGCGTCGCCCTCTGCGACCAGATGGAGGATCCCAAACTCACCAAGAAGATTGTGCGGCGCGAGGTGACACGGGTGCTCACGCCTGGAACCGCGCTCGACGCCGGGCTGGGGCAGGAGCAGAACAATTTTCTGGCGGCATATTTCGAGTCTGGAGGCGTGCATAAGGCCAAAACCCAGGCCGAGACGGTGTGCGCCGTGGCGTTGCTGGACGTTTCCACAGGCGAATTTCGCACGGCGGAGTTTCAGGGCGCCGCGGCGCGGCAGCAGGCGGTGGATGAGATTTTGAAGGCCGGGTCAAGCGAGGTTCTGGTGGCCACGAGCACGGAGTTGCCTCCGCAACTGGAGCGAATTCCGGCGCGGACGCGCGTCGAGGATTGGGTCTGGACGCGGGAGTTTGCGGTGCCGCTGGTGGAGCGGCAACTGAATGTGCGGTCGCTGGAGGGGTATGGGCTTACCGGGCATCCCGCGGCGGCTATTGCGGCCGGAGCAGTGCTGCACTATGTGCGCACGACGCAGAGAAACGAGGCGCTGCACATCGACAGCCTGAAATTTGAGGAGCATTCGACGGCGCTGGAGCTGGACCAGGTGACGGTGCGGAATCTGGAACTGGTCGAGCCGTTGTTTGCCGGACAGGATGACCGGGCGACTCTGTTTCACACTTTGGATGCGTGCCAGACGCCGATGGGCAAGCGGCTGCTGCGGGCCACGATTCTGCGGCCGCTGGTGGACGCCGAGGCTCTGGCGGCTCGCTATGAGGCGGTGGGCGAGGCGCATGGAGACCTGGTAAAACGCGAGGAGGTTCGGCGCGCGTTTGCGGGGCTTTTGGATTTGGAGCGGTTGCTGGCTAGGCTCTCTTTGGACTCGGCCGGAGCGCGCGACGTACGGGCGCTCGCCAGCAGTTCGAGCCGGTTGCCGGGGCTGAAGAAGGCGCTCGACGCGATGCGGGCTGCGCGATGGCGGGAGCTTGCGGAGCGGCTGGATACGCTGCAAGACGTGACGGCGCGGATTCAGGCGACGCTGGTCGAGGAGCCTCCGCTGACGCTGGTCGATGGCGGCGCGATTGCCGCGGGCGTGGACGCGGAGTTAGACGAGTTACGAACAATTTCAAAAACCGGCAAGCAACAGATCGCGGCCATCGAGGAGCGGGAGCGGGAGCGGACGGGAATCGGTTCGCTGAAGGTGCGCTATAACTCCGTTTTCGGCTATTACATCGAGATCACTAAAGCGAACATGGCCCTGGCGCCGGCCGATTATGAGCGCAAACAGACGCTGGTGAATGCGGAGCGGTTTACGACGCCCGAGTTAAAGGAATATGAGCGCAAGATTCTCTCCGCGCACGAGCGGTGCATCGAGATTGAGAAGCGAATCTTTGCCGAGCTGCGGAAAACAGTGCTGGAGGCCGCGGGGCGCATCAAGCGAACGTCAGCAGCCGTGGCGGAGGCGGACCTTCTGGCTTGCTTTGCGCATCTGGCGGCGAGACGGCGCTATGTGCGGCCCACAATCTCCGCAGAGCCGGTAATCGAGGCGGTGGCAGCGCGCCATCCGGTCATCGAGCAATGGATGGAGGAGACGCGCGAGGGAAGGTTCATTCCCAACGACATCTATCTGAACGCGGCGGGCGATAGGCCGAGCTTGCTGTTAATCACCGGCCCGAACATGGGCGGCAAGAGCACTTACCTGCGCCAGGCGGCAATGCTGGTTCTGCTCGCCCAGATGGGCAGCTTTGTTCCGGCGGAGAGTTTGCGGTTTGGCCTCGTGGACCGGATCTACACGCGCATCGGGGCCAGCGACAACGTGGCGCGGGGCCGCTCGACGTTCATGGTGGAGATGACGGAGACGGCGACGATTCTGAATACGGCGACCAGTAAATCGCTGATCCTGTTGGATGAGATGGGGCGCGGAACGGCAACATTTGACGGGCTTTCACTGGCCTGGGCGACGGTCGAGTTCCTTCATGCGGAAACCCATGCGCGGACGCTCTTTGCCACGCATTATCACGAGCTGACCATGCTGGCCGAAAAGTTGCCGCGCGTCAGGAATCTGCGCGTAGGGGTGAAAGAGGGCGCGGACGGGATTGTCTTTCTGCATAACATCGAGCCGGGCGCGGCGAGCAAGAGCTATGGCATTGAAGTGGCGCGGCTGGCGGGTTTGCCGGCGGCAGTGATTGAGCGGGCCAGGCACCTGCTCCGCCAGCATGAGAGGCAGGAGCGGCAGAGTGTGCAGGTGGAGACGCAGGTTGATCCGGTGCAATTGACGATTTTCACGCCGCTCTCGCAGCGTATCGTGGACCGGATCGATGCGGCAGACGTGAACGCGCTGACGCCGTTGCAGGCGCTGAATCTGCTGGAGGAGTTGCAGCAGGAGTTGAAAGGAACGAAGGAATAGGGATTAGGAGCGCAACCAGCATGAGCACGAAGCCAATGACAGTGGCCGGCATCATGAGCGGAACCTCGGCCGATGGGATTGACGTGGCCATGGTGCGGATTGCGCCGGGAAAACTGCGGCCCTGGCTGAAGCTTATTGCGCATGAAGGGTTTGCGTTCCCGGCAGATCTGCGGCGCGCAGTGCTGGCGGCGATGAACGCGGCGGCGATCTCGACGGCGGAGCTGGCGAGGCTCCATTGGAGGCTCGGCCTGGCCTACGCCGAGGCGGTCTGCGAGACGATGAAGCGTAATGCGGTGAAATTGGATCTGATTGGCTGCCACGGACAGACGCTCTATCATCAGCCGCGCGCTGAGAGCTACGTGGGACGGCGCTTCGGCTGCACCTGGCAGTTGGGCGAGGCAGCAGTGATTGCCGCGTCGACTGGAATTCCCGTGGTCTCGAATTTTCGGCCGGCCGATATGCTGGCCGGGGGCCAGGGAGCGCCGCTGGTTCCGCTGCTGGACTATGTACTGTTTGCCGACCGCAAGCGCGGGCGCGTGTTGCAAAACATCGGCGGCATCGCCAACCTGACCGCCATTCCCGCCGGAGCCAAACCCGATGCGGTAATCGCCTTCGACACCGGCCCGGGGAACATGGTCATCGACGCGCTGGCGCAACAGTTCTTCAATAAAAGATTTGATCGCAACGGAGGCTTTGCCGCGCGGGGCACTGTGCTTGGGCCGGTGTTGGCCGAGGCGTTGAACAACCCTTACTTCAAGCTTAAGCCGCCGCGCACGGCAGGACGTGAACAGTTTGGGCGTGCTTACGCAGCGGACTTTTTGGTTAAGTGCTGGAGGCATAGCAAGAGGCCCGAGGACGCGCTAGCCACGGCAACCGCGTTGACCGCCGAGACGATTGCGCAGAGCTACAAGAGTTTTGCCCGGCGCGGGATGAGGGGCTGCGAAGTGGATTACATTGTCTCGGGCGGCGGGGCGCGCAATGCCACGCTGATGGCGATGCTGACAGCGAAGCTTGAGCCGATGGGTTGCGAGTTGGCCTCGAGCGAGGAGTTCGGCCTGCCCGCGGAAGCCAAGGAAGCCGCTGCCTTTGCATTGTTGGCCTGGCAAACCTGGCATCATCTGCCGGGGAATGTGCCTCGGGCAACTGGCGCGGCACGGCCGGCGATCCTGGGGCAGATAACGTATGCGTAGCAGGCTAGTGAACATTCTCTAATGCGTTGAAATATCGGCGTTCACAGCAACCCGCTACACTGCTAAACGACTTATTCAACCTTTTGACGTCCTGTTTCGTCTACCAGAATAGAAATGAAGTTTGCCATTCCGGACGACGTGTGGCGTTGGCCGGTGGAGTGTTGGATGATGAAGAACGAGATGAAGAGACGATATCCATTTTTGATGGCGCAGGCAACCGTGGCCATGGTCCTGCTGGCTGTGGCGGGCGTGGCCGTCGCACAGGCACCCATGCGGTTTTTGGGCACGATTACTGCCATCAGCGGCAACACGCTCACGGTGAAGACAGACGCGGACGGGATTCACACTGTGAATGTGCCTGCAGGAGCGCCAATCAAGCGCATCGCCCCCGGCCAGAAAGACCTGAGCACCGCAGAGGCGATCCAGTTCAGCGACCTGGCCGTTGGCGACCGCGCGCTGGTGAAGCTCGATCCCGACGCGCCAGCCGGCGCTGAAGAGGCGTTGCAGATTATTGCCGTAAAGCAGGCCGACGTGGCGCTGAGGCAACAAAAGGATCGCGAGGACTGGCAGCGGCGCGGAGTGGGCGGGCTGGTGAAGAGAGTCGACGCCGTGGCGGGTGTCATCGTGTTGACCAGCGGCTCGGGAGCCACGGCCAAAGCCATTACGGTGCACACTACCAAAACGACGATGCTCAAGCGCTATGCGCCAGCCTCGGTGCGCTACGACGCGGCGCTGCCGGCGCCGATCGATGCGGTTCACGCGGGCGACCAGTTGCTCGCGCGCGGCAAGTTCAATGCGGAGGGAACGGAGATTGCCGCCGAAGAGGTGATCTCGGGCGCTTTCCGCAACATCTCCGGAACCATTGCGTCGCTGGATGCGGCAGGCTCGACGCTGGTGGTCAAGGACTTGGCTACGAAGAAGCCTGTGACGATCCATATTCCGCCGGACGCGCAGATGCGGCGCTTGCCGGATCGCATGGCGCAGATTCTGGCAGCGCAGTTGAAAGGCAGCAGCGGGTTGAACGAAACCACCCAGTCGCAGTATGACGCATCGAATGGTTTGCAACGTGGCGGCGCGGGAAGATGGGGTGGTGGCCAAGGCGGAAACAGCTCATGGAGCGACCAGGGCGGCGGACAAACTGGCGGCAACGGACGTTGGGGCGCACGGGGCAGCGGCAGTGAACCGGCTTCTCCAGGCAGCAGCCCGAACGCTGATCCACAGCAGTTGCTCAACCGGGCGCCGGTTATTCAACTCGGCGATCTGAAGAAGGGCGAGGCGGTAATGCTGGTATCGACCGAGGGAACAACCGAAGTCACGGCCATCACGCTGCTGGCTGGCGTTGAGCCGCTGCTTGAGGCTCCCGCGGCCAGCAAGGACCTGCTCTCCAACTGGAGCATGAACTCCGGCGCTGGCGCAGCAGAAGCGGCAGCTCAGTAGCCCTACCCACTACCACCGGAAAAAAGCGAGGATACGTGGTTTCAAAAATGCAGTGCCGTACTCTATTTCTGATAGTCCTGGCGTTGGGCATGGCCGGAGTATGCGCGGCGCGGGCGCAAACTCCCGCCGCGCCGGCTGCGCCTCCCGCGGTCACGACGGTTACTGCCGCACCGGTAACTCCGGCTTCGACGGCCACGGTGCGCGGACACATCGCCGACCCGTCAGGCGCCCTGATTCCAGGCGCTGCGATCACCATCACAACGACGGCGGGAACAGCCGTGACCACGACGACGGCGGACGCCAGCGGCCAATATGCAGTGAGCGGCCTGGCTCCCGGCGCCTACCGGGTGCTGACCAGTGTTGAAGGCTTCGCTCCCTTTGTTTCTCCGGCCATACAGCTTGCGGCCGGACAAGTGAAGCATGTGGACATCTCCATGGCCATGGTGGTCGAGCAGCAGAGCGTAGTGGTCACCGACGAATCACCCGCGGTCAGCGTGGAGGCGGGCGGCAACGCCAGCGCCATCGTAATCAAGGGCAAGGACCTGGATGCGCTGTCAGACGACCCGGATGAACTGTCCAGCGAACTGACTGCCCTGGCCGGCCCCTCGGCCGGACCGAACGGCGGGCAGATTTACATCGATGGCTTCAGCGGCGGGCAACTGCCGCCCAAGTCGGCGATTCGCGAGATCCGCATCAACCAGAATCCGTTTTCCGCCGAGTTCGACAAGCTGGGCTACGGACGCATCGAGATTCTCACCAAGCCGGGCACCGACAAGCTGCATGGGCAGTTCTTCCTTCAGGGCAACGACAAGGCCTTCAATACCGGCAACCCGTTCACCTCGACCATTCCCGCATATTACAGCTATCAGTTCAACGGCACGGTGAGCGGCGCGATTTCAAAGAAAGCCTCGTTTTTCGTGAGCGCCGAACAGCGCAACACGGAGACTGTGAACGCATGGCTGATTCCCGATGCGGTGATGGAGAACACCTCCGGCGTCTACGTGGATAACCAGAACTACGGCGTCAACCTGTTGAACCGGCGCATTCGTGACAACGCCTCGGCGCGCATCGATTGGCAACTGGGCGCGAGGAACACGTTCACGGTTCGTTATGGCTTCTGGGCCGAGGCCGAACACGGCAATCTGAGCCCCGGCTCTCTCGCCACCGCGTCCACGCACGAGTCTAATTCCGACCATACCGTGCAGATGAGCGACGCGATCATCATCAACGATCATGCGGTAAACGAAAGCCGCTTCCAGTTCGAGCGGCAAAACGAAAATCACTATCCTGACTCGCCGGATCGCACCATCAGCGTTACGGGAGATTTTACAGGAGGCGGATTCCCCGGCCAACAGAGCCTCGATCACACCACTCGGCTGGAATTCCAGAATATGACCACGCTGAGCCATGGTACGCACGCCATCAAATTCGGCACGCGCATGAGGGACACTCGGGATGCGAACCTGACGAACTCGAACTTCAATGGCTCATTCACCTTTGCTTCCTCCGCGAGCTACCTGGCAATGGCCAACGGGCTTGGCAGTCCAATCGCTCCCAACACCTTTGCAGAATTGGTGGCGGCGGGCGATGGACCAACTTCCGCCAGCTACACCAGTGGCCAGCAGTCGGCGCTGGCCAATGTTTTTGACATCGCGCTATTCGCCCAGGACGACTGGAAGTTCAATCCGCGCCTTACGCTCTCCGGAGGCCTTCGCTGGGAGGCGCAGAATCACATCTCGGACCACGACGACTGGGCGCCGCGCGCCGCATTCGCTTACGCGCTGGATGGAAACGGCAAGGATAAGAAGGCCAAAACCGTGCTGCGCGGCGGATATGGCCTCTTCTACGACCGCTTGGGAATCGGCAACCTGCTGACCATCAATCGCGCCAATATCCAGAATCGTGTCGTACTCAATGATCCAACATGCACTAACTCGGCAACCACACTGGACACGATCGACCTTAACAAGATCGATCCGGCAAACTGCACAAGCACCATCGGCACATCCACTGCTTCACAACCTGTGAGGTACGAGGTCGATCCTCACTATCATTCGCCCTACACGGGACAGGCGGGCGCCAGCATTGAGCGGCAGATTTCCAGCGGCACCAGCGTTACGGCAACTTATCTGCATTCCTTCGGCGTGCATCAGGTCGTGACGCGCAACGCCAACCAGGCCACGGGCGGAACTCCGCAGCAGAGTTCCGGCGGATACCTCTATGAGTTCTATCCCGAGGCGATCTTCAAGCAGCAGCAGGTCATCGCCAGCGTGAACTCCAAGGTAACCAAAAACTTCAACCTGGTGGGCTTTTATACGCTTGCCTGGGCCAACAGCAACGGCGCCGGAGGCAACGCATCGAACGCCTACGACCTGGACAAGGATTACGGGCGCGCCAACTTTGTTTCGCGCAATATGCTCTTCATGATGGCCAATTATCAAGGGCCCTGGGGCATTCGCTTCAATCCCTTCCTGATTGCGCAGTCTGGGCGACCGTTTAATATCACGCTGGCTGCCGACCCACTGAATAACTTTGGCAATCAGCGCCCGACCTACGCGACCTCAGCCACGCCGTTAGCCGACCAGGTGTCTACGACATACGGCCTTTTCGACAGCGCCGCACTCTCCGGCGAGACCACCATCCCGGCCAATCTTGGCAACGGGCCAGCCGCGGTGGCTGTGAACCTGCGCATCAGCCGGGCTGTTGGCATTGGACCCAAAGTAGCCTCGACGAACAATCAGGCCGATGGCGGACCGCCTCCGGGTGGACCGCCTCCAGGTGGTGGTGGTGGGCGTGGTGGACCAGGCGGTGGCGGGCCAGGCGGCGGCCTTGGTCCGGGTGGTCTTGGTGGTGGTGGGCGCGGCGGTCCAGGCGGTCCCGGTGGAATGTTCGGCGGCACGAATACCGGCCACAAATACTCGCTGAACTTCAGCGTACAGGCGCTGAATCTCTTCAACGACATCAACTATGGAACGCCGAATGGAACACTGACTGCGCCTAATTTTGGCAAATCCACAAGCCTGGCGGGTGGAATCTTCAGCACCGGCTCGGCGGCGCGGCGCGTCTTCGCTCAAATCGTGTTTTCGTTCTGATCGAAGCAATGTCACAAATTCTAGGGCCGGAGCACACTGCTCCGGCCTTCGGTTTTTTGCGCGAGGCGTGCTCTTACGGCTTTGCCGCCGTCACCGCGGCGGACTGATCATCGGCAGCGAAGGCATCGGTGAGCGAGATAACCTTCAGTTGCGCCTTCAATGCATCGAGAGAGGCCGAACTGCTAGCTTTGATCTCCGCCGTCTCGCCCGGCAGCAGGTCAAAGTAGTTGTCGGAGATCTGCACGTCGAGATCGCCGAAGGAGAGATAAATGCTGCGCGCCAGCACCGGGGATGTGATGCGAATCTTATAACTGTCCTTCGCGCCGGTGGTTTCGACCTTCAGTTGGGCCGGCTTAAGATGCACTCCCCTGACGGGCGCCAGATAGACCAGATTGCGCGAGAGCTGCGCTCCGCCGGCAATCAGCTCGGCCACGACAAAGACACGCGAGGTGTCCGCGGCGCCCGCATCGGTGAGCTTCTTGAGCGGCCAGTCGAGATAGACCTTGCTCGATAACGGCGTTACGTCCATAGCGTGCGATTCTTCCAGCAGCACCTTGCCGTCAAAATCCATCAGGCGTACGCGCAACGTAGCCGGCTCGGCCTTCACCTTGTCGCTGACGATGTAGACCTTGAGCACGCCGTCCTCCACGTGCGGCGAGACCAGCACCGGCGCATAGAAGCGCCGCGCATAGTATTGCAGCGCCTTCCAGCGGCCGTAGTAGTCAATTGACGACCACGAGGCCACCGGCCAGCAGTCGTTCAACTGCCAGAAGATAGAGCCCATGGTCTCCGGCCGCAAGCGCCGGAAGTGCTCCGCGCCGATCTTGATGCCCTCGGCCTGCACCACCTGGCTGACGTAGAGAAAGCTCGGAAAATCCTTCGGCGCGGGATAATACTTGGCTATATAGTCCTGAATCAGGGAGTTGCCTTCGTTGTTTTTCTGATGAGCCAGCATCACCGGGGTGAAGATGCCGGTGCGGTCCTCGGGCTGGGTGAAGCTCTCCACGGTGCGCATCTCCGGGAAGGACTGAAAGCCGTACTCGGTGACAAAACGCCAGTGGTGCTTCTCGTACTCGCTGAAAGGCACGCGGCCGTGCCAGACGCTCCAGTCGTGCTGATCGCCGCTCTGGTAGTGGTCGCTGAGGGATTCATAATCGGCGCTGGGCGAGCTGGGCCAGTAGGGCGTCTCCGGATTCAGCCGTGCCACCACGCGGGGCAGGATGCCGCTGAACTCGGTGAGGTAATCCTGCCACATCTGGAACCTTACATCCGCGGGCTGCGCCCACCGGTTGCCCCAGTTAAAAGCCGACTCCGTCTCGTTGTTTCCGCACCAGATCACAATGCTGGGGTGGTTGCGCAGCCGCCGCACCTGGTCCTCAGCCTCGGCCTCGATGTTCAGCTTGAAGGCGTAGGTCCCCGGCTGCCAGTCGTTGCCGAACATGAAGTCCTGCCAGACCATGATGCCCAGTTCGTCGCAGATCGCGTAGAACTCGTCGCTTTCGTAGTAGCCGCCGCCCCAGTGGCGAATCATGTTCATATTGGCATCGCGCGCCGATTGCAGAATGCGGCGATAATCCGCGGTCGTAACTCGATTGGGAAAGCTGTCGAAGGGAATCACATCCGCGCCCTTGGCAAAGACGGGAATGCCGTTGACCACAAATTCAAAACTGCGGCCCCACTTGTCCAACTCGCGATGCAGCACCATAGAGCGCAGACCGGTCTTGACTTTGCGCTCATCAATCCCTTGCTCGCCCATGCCCACATCAACGGTAAACTCATAGAGCGGCTGATCGCCGTAACCCGCCGGGAACCAGAGCTTCGGCTGGCGAATCTCCATGGGCAGATCGATGACGTTGCGGCCTGGGCTCAATGTGACTGACCGAACTCCTCCGAAGGTGGAATGCCGCGCTTCTTCGCCATACTGGTAGTCGATCATTACGCTGACTTGAGTTGCGCTGGCAGCCTCGATTTCCATCTCCGCATCCAGATGCGCCACTTCCCTGCTCACATCGCACTGGCGAATGTGAAAGTCAGCGATGCGCGCCTTGTCCCACGCCTCCATCCTCACCGGCTTCCAGATGCCGCTGGTCACAAAGCGCGGACCCCAATCCCAGCCATACTCATAGGCGGGCTTGCGGAGGTAGGTCTTGGCCTCGGTCTTGGTCTTCGGCTGCCAGGGGTCGCTGGCGGCTGCCTCGGCTGCGGCCTTGATGGGCGATGGAAAAACAATGCTCAGCAGGTTCTTGCCGGCGTGCAGATGCTCTTTGGCGGGCACTCGCCAAATGCGAAAGCTGTTGCCGGCGCTGAGCAGCTTTGCGCCGTTCACGGAAATCTCGGCAGCTCCATCCAGACCGTCGAATACGAGATCGACATTGGAGCGGGCCAGCAACGCCGGCGTCACCTCGAAGCTCAGCCGGTACTCCCAGCTCTCCTGCTCAATCCATTGCAGCTTGGTCTCGTTGTCGCGAAAGAAGGGGTCGGTAATCTTCTTGTTGGCCAGCAGATCCAGATGCACGTCTCCGGGAACGGTCGCGGGAAGCCAGCCGTTCTCGCCCTGCTCCGCGCCGGCCGTGATCTGCCGGAACTGCCAGCCGTGATCAAGCGCGACAACCTTATTCTGCGACAAACTCGTATCCGGAACCGGAACCGCTTTGGCCTGCGCTTGCGCCATCTCTCCTCCCATGCCAACCACCGCGCCCAACAGGACGCAGCAAACCACACGACCAACACTTGCTGCTCGCATCCGATCTCCTCCAGGCCTTCCTCTGAACTGATTGATCGGCCAGAAGAGGCAATTTATGAAGCGTATCATGGGGCGCTAATGTAGCAAACTCATTGATTTTTTAACTAGGATTGATCGCCGTGTATTTCTTACGCGCCAGAACTTCCCTGTATAGCGCTTCCCACTCATCGATTTTGGCGTTCATGCTGAAGTGGGCCGCAATGCGTTCACGCGCCGCCAGGCCCAGTCTGCGGCGCTCTTCGTCCGGCCTCCGCATCATCTCCAGCATCGCCCCGGCCAAGCCCTCCGGGCTCTTGGCGGGAACGATGAATCCTGTCTCACCTACAAGCTCGCGCACTCCGCCGACATCGGTGGCGACAACCGGCTTCTCCATGGCCATCGCTTCGCCCACGGCCAGTGGCATTCCCTCCCAGGCCGAGGCCAGCACAAAGCCGTCGACGGCATCCAGCAGAGCGGGCATATCGCGGCGCAAACCCAGCAAGCGAACAGAGGCTCCCAAATCAGCCGCCATTGCTTGAATTGCCGCGGACCTGGCCCCTGCGGCCTCTCCTGCAATCCAGAGGCAAGCCGTGGGAACGGAGGCGCAAACGCGAGCAAAGGCGCCGAGCAGGTTGGGATAGTCCTTGGCGGGCGCAATGCGTCCCGCCGCCAGCCAGACAAACTCTTCTCCCACTCCCAACCCGGCGCGGGTACGCGCGCGGCGCTCAGGGCTGGGCGCGAACTCCGTGGTGTCGATCCCATTGGCGAGGACCGAAGACTTGCGGGCTGGCACGGTCTTGAGACGCACAAACCGGGCGGCGGCGGCCTGGCTCACGGCTGTAGTGTGACTGCTGAGGAGGTCAGTCAGCCGGTAGGCCAGCATCCGCGGCCAGTGTCCTTCGTAGACGTTGTGGATAGTAGAGAGGACAGCCGCCCCCGGAAACGAAATCTTGAGCAGGCGGGCCGCCATGTTGGCCGGGAAGGTGTTGCTGTGGATCAGATCCGGCTGGAAGTCGCGCAAAAAGCGGCGGGCTTTCCACAGGCCAGCCAAGATGCTGGCTGGAGTCTTGCGCATTTCAAGGTAGACAATGCACTTGGGGGCAAGTGTGGTGGTCCACTCTTCGGGCTGGCTGCCTCGGAGCACGAGCAGCGCGACCGCATGGCCGCGCGCCGCCATGCGCTCAGCCAGCGCCAACGCCTGTCGTTCCGCACCGCCGACACCCAGCGAAGTGAGTACGTACGCTATCCGCATTCCACTCAACCCCTTTCAATACATCAAGTGGGACGATGATAACGCGCGCGGTCAGGCTTTGGCAGCATCCCGATTTGGACCGGTCGCAGCCCGTGTACCATTATGTTCATCAGAAGCTGGAAATGGTAATATGTTCCTAACCCTCCTGATGATGATCTGGTAAACTAGAATGTGTTTTCGAGGAAGTGAGGAGTTCCATGGACCTGGGCGAGTGGGTGAAATCCAATGTTGATTATGGCCGGCGGCTGGTGGGCTCGGGAATCGAAGGGGCGCGTTCCGGTCAGGAAGAATTCCTCGACGGAGAACCTCTTGCTCCTTTTCTTGGCGAGTCGTTCAAAGGCGCGCTGGTGCCTGCCGCGATTGGCGCCTGCGTCGGCGTGTTGGTGGGGTATCCCATCTGCCGGCGAAAATCTCCGGCTGTCACATGGGCGTATGGTTTGCTGGGTTGTGTCGTCGGGCTGGGCGCAGGCTTCGCCTGGAAGAGCCGCCATCTCGGCGCAAGCGTAGCCGAAAATGCATGGAAGAACATGGGCAAAGTGCGCGATGAGCAGTGGCTCACCAAGCACCCCATCAACTACGCGTAGAATCAGGCGCAGGATTTTCAGAACAAAAAACCGCCATGAGGCAACAATTATGTTGTCTCATGGCGGTTTTTTCATGTCCGCCGCCCATGGCGCGGGAGAGCATCGCCGATCCCCATCCCCGGCCTACTCGACAATCTCCCAGCCGAGGTCGCAACTCGTCTGAGAGCCCTGTGCCAGCGAAATCATAATTACTTTTTTGGTGCCGTCGGGGTTCGGCTTGATGGTCAACTGCCACAGCGTGTGGTCAAAAGCGAATCGAAGCCGCGCCTTGGGCAGATTATCGAAGACCACCGTCCCGCCATGAGGCACAGGCGGCCCCTCGTAGTGCCGTATCCCCATACGCCCCTGCGCGAGCTGCGGCGCTGGACGCGACGGAGCCACATGAAACGCTGGCGTGGGCGCCGCCGGGTTTCCGTGCCCGGACTGGCTGGAACTTTGCGGCTGAACCGGGACCGAGGGCGCGTGGTTGGGCGGAGTCTGCTGCGCTTGCGGGGTTGCTACTGCGGGAACACCGGCTGACGGCTTGGCCAATTGTGCCGTTGTTCCCGGCGCTGCGGAGTCTTGCTCCGAACCCCACGGCTGCGCCGAGGATTGCTGTGGCGCCACCGGCCCGGCATCGCTGGAAACGCTTCGATGCGCATGGGCATACCACGCCCAGCCGCCGCCGGCCGCTGCCAGTACAGCCGCGGCAAGGCCAACTGCCCACACAATTTTCGCCTTCGACCGGGCAAGAGGCTCAGCCTTCGGCGCGTGTTCGTGAATCGTTGCCGTAGAGGCTGACCAAATCGGTGCCGTCTCCGCAACCGGCTCCCACGGCGATGCCGGAGCAGATTCCGGTGAAAACCGCTCTATGTAAGGAGCCTCCATCACCAGAGTTGGCGCGTGGCTGGCCGCCATGGGGAACGGGTCATCCGCTGCAATCTCCGGCAACTCTACAGACGTTTGCGCTGAAAGCGGCTGCTCAAAGACCGTAGGAGCCGTCGCAGCATCTGCCGGCTGGCCACACTGCTTGCAGAATCGCCTGCCCGGCTCCAGGGCCGCCCCGCATTGCAAGCAGACGGGCTCAGCGGCAACAGCTTCAGGCGGCGACACAGCGGCCACCGGCATAGCCTGCCCGCAGCCTCCGCAAAAGCGCTTTCCGTCAATGACTTCTCTTCCACACCTGGAACAGTATCTGTTTGCCATTTCATCCAACCGGGGCTCCGTACTCGTCGCAGAAGACGGACCCCGTATGAAGGGGCTTGCCGCACTTCCCGCACTTGCGCGACGCGGCCCAGGATTGGACAGCGTCCTGGTGCGCCACATTTGTGGCGCACCAGGAGCCGCGTTCATCTTGGCTTAGTTCGACGGAGGCGGTGCATCCGGCGTAGTGCCGCCCTGGGCCGCATCAGCGCTCACCTCTGTCTCCGCCTGATCGGCCTGCTGGGTCTGCTGCTGAATCTCAGTCCCGGCGTTAGGATCCGCTGGAGGCGCTACTTCCGCATACTGCGCGGGAGCCGGAGGGCCCTGCGCAGAGGCTGGAGCAGATGGCAAGCCTCCCTGGCCCTGCTTGTTCTGCAGTTCCTGGAGTCCCTGGTCGATCAGCGCCCGCATATTATTCTGCATCTCCTGCAGGTCGGTCAACTGCACTGTCACCGTGCTGGTTTTCCCGCACTCATTGCCGCCCTTGCTGGCCAGCACTATCAGGTCCGCCGCTACCGCATCAGGCGGTGGCGGGCTCATCAGCGCCAGCACATCGCCGTCGCTCAGAGCGCACTCGGCCTGATTGGAGTCCACCACATCCAATGCGCTGCCGACCACAAAAATATGCTTATGGCCGTCAGACAACATGCGCGCGATTCCGCTGGAACCGGGGTCCACGTCCTGATTCTGCGTGTTCTGTTGCGCCTCCTGGTTTTCCAGCGCTATTTGGCCGTTGACCTCATCGGCGACCTCCTGTTTCACATCGGGAGTGAGCGCTGGCCCGCCAGAATCAGTAGAAACGGGAGCTGCTTCGCCGGCCTCCAGGTGGGCCGTATACGCTGCCTGCAAGTCCTGCGCGATCAGGTAGTCAGTCAACCAGAACGCGGCGGTGGGATACACCAGAGCAGGCGCAAAGAAGCCGCCATAGTACCCGTACCAGGGCGCGCCTCCCCAACCCCAGCCGTAGTGAATCGGCTGGGCCCATGGATGATACGCCCATCCATAAAAGCCGGGGTGATAGAAGTGGTCCGGGGCGTACACGTCAAAATGCCTGCCGTGATAGTCATAGCCGCGGTAGAAGTGGCTGTACGTTCGGCCATGATAGGAGTAGCTGCGCCGTCCAAAATCTCGGCCATGGTAGCTGTACGGGCGTTGCACATAGCCCGGACGGCCACGCTCACCGAAGACCCGGCTGTGGTCGGGACGCTCGACAGAGATTCTGCGGTTGCCGTTCAGATTGCGATGCACGTCCATGCCCCGCTTGGGGTCATGCACATCGCTGACCCTGCCACCGGGCCGCCTGGTTATCGCGCCGCCGTTCTTGGCGACGCGCGTATTGCTGCCCCTCGGCGCTAGACCCCCGGTCGCCGTGTGGGGTCCGCCGCCGGTGAGGTGTGAAGTGGTGACTGCGTGCGCGCCGCCGGCTGCACCGTGCGTGATTCCGCCATCCGTGGCATGCGTGCCGCCGGCATTCGGTCCATGCGTGGCAGCCCCGCCGGTCGTTGGCCCATGCGTGGCAGCCCCGTGCGTGATTCCGCCATCCGTGGCGTGCGTCGCCCCGCCAGTCGTCGGTCCATGCGTGGCAGCCCCGCCGGTGGTTGGTCCGTGCGTAGCAGCCCCGCCAGTCGTTGGTCCGTGCGTGGCAGCCCCGCCGGTGGTCGGTCCGTGTGTGGTGGCCCCGCCAGTCGTCGGTCCATGCGTGGTGGCTCCGCCGGTCGTCGGCCCATGTGTTGTGGCCCCGCCAGTGGTCGGTCCATGTGTGGTAGTCCCGCCGCCGCCGGTGTTCATGTTGGTGGCCCCGCCGGTCGTCGGTCCGTGCGTCTGCATGGTGCCCCCGGTGGTCGGCCCATGCGTGGTGGTCCCGCCGCCGCCGGTGTTCATGTTCGTGGCTCCGCCTGTGGTTGGTCCATGAGTGGAGGTAGCTCCGCCGGTCGTTGGTCCATGCGTGGCAGTGGACCCGCCAGTCGTCGGTCCGTGCGTGGTTGTTCCACCCCCGCCGTTGGTCATGTTGGTTGCCCCGCCGGTGGTCGGTCCGTGCGTGGCTGTCGTTCCGCCTGTCGTCGGCCCGTGCGTGGCAGTGGCCCCGCCGGTCGTCGGTCCATGCGTCTGCATGGTGCCCCCGGTGGTCGGCCCGTGAGTAGCGCCGCCAGTGGTTGGTCCGTGTGTGGCACCGCCAGTGGTTGGTCCGTGTGTGGCGCCGCCGGTCGTCGGCCCGTGTGAGGCGCCGCCAGTGGTTGGCCCGTGCGAGGCGCCGCCGCCGCTCGGTCCATGCGAGGCGCCGCCGCCGGTTGGTCTGGTGGGCGCTGGCCTGGAGGGCGCTGGTCTGGAGGGTGCTGGCCTGGGAGCGGCCGCCCTGGGGGCAGGCGCTGGCCTTGAGGGCGCTGGCCTGGAAGGCGCTTGATTGGGCTTATTTCCAGCGGCTGCTTTGCCCACGCAGCCGAATGCCAAAAGCCCGGTTAGAATCAGTACTGCGGAACCATTTCGAATGGCCCTGTGGAGAAGTTGTATCGTCATCTGGTCCTCTCTTCCCTTTCATTTTCCCGGTTTCGCGCTTCATCCGCGAAGCGCCAACCTGCTGTGCAAACATAACTGCGCAACCTGGCTGCGTGAGCCAGTAGCGGCTCAAACGCTCGACTCAACATTGCTGATGCAGCCAGACCTGCCAGAGCGGCAGCAGCATCCGGTGCGGTGCTTACGGAACGACACCCCCTTACGGCTGCGGCGTTACGACACCCCCTTGCGGCTGCGGCGTTACGACACCCCCTTGCGGCTGCGGCGCTACGACACCCCCTTGCGGCTGCGACGCATCGCTGCTGACATCCTGCACCGCCTGGTCAACCTGCTGATCTTGCTGCTGAATCTCAGCCGCGGCGTTCATGTCCGGCGGAGGAGCGATCTCGGCATAATGCGCCGGAACAGGCTGGCTCTGTGCCGATGGCGGCAGTGTCGGCAATCCATTCGTGCCCTGCTTGTCCCGCAATTCCTGAAGACCCTGATCGATGGTCTCCCTCATGTGGTTCTGCATCTCCTGCAGTTCGTTGAACGGGACCGTAACCGTACTTAATTTCGGGCACTCATTCCCGCCCTTGCTGGCCATCACCACCAGATCCACGGCCGTCGCGCTGGGCGGAGGCGGATTCTGCAGCTCGAGCACATCGCCGCTGCTTAGCGCGCACTCGGTCTGCGTGGCGTCCACCACATCCAACGCGCTGCCGACCACAAATACATGCTTGTGACCGTCGGACAACAGACGTCCGATCCCGCTTGAATTGGGGTCAATATCCTGATTCTGGGCGTTCTGTGCAGCCTCATTGTTTTCCAGAGCCAACTGGCTTTTCACCTCGGCGGTGATCTCCTGCTGTATGTCAGGCGTCAGCGCCACGGGGTTACCCGGCGGGGGCAATGAAGCTCCATCCACTTCGCCGGCCTCCACATGCGCCTGATAGTCCGTCTGCAGATCCTGAGAGATCAGATAATCCGTCAACCAGTTCGCGGCGCCGGGGTACGCCGGATAAGGCGTAAAGAAGCCGCCGTAATATGCGTACCAGGGACTCCCCGCCCAACCCCAGTCGAAGGGCACCGGAGCCGGCCACGGGTTATACGCCCACCCGTAAAATGGCTTAGGAAAAAAGGCGCCGGGAGCAAAGACGCTCAGATCAAAGCCGCCTCCGCCTCCGCTGGCGTCAGCTCCACCACCGCCGTCGCCACCTCCACCACCACCGTCACCACCTCTATCCCAGCCGCTCCTGCCATCGATCCCGTGGTAGCGATAGCCGTGATAGAAGTGGCTGTACGAGCGGCCGTGGTCGAAGTAAGAGCGCCGCGCGAAATCGTGGCCGTGATAGCCGTAAGGATGCTCCACGAAGCCCCGGCGGCCCCGCTCGCCGAAGACGCGGCTGTGATCGCGGCGCTCCACCTCGAATCTGCGGTTGCCGTTCAGTCCGTGATGAATATCCATGCCCCGACGGGGGTCATGCACGTCCCTGATCCTGCCATCGGGCCGGGTACGAATCGCACCTCCGCCCCTGGTAAAGCGCTCATGGCCTCCCCTGGGCCCAGGACCACCCCTGAACCTCGAAGGCGGACCTCCTGGGCGGTGTATTTCACCGGGGCGATGTATTTCGCCTCCAGGGCGATGCTCATCGCCTCGCGTGATGCCGCGTTCAGGCGGCCTGTAGGTGCTCACAGGTCTGCCGGCTCCACCAGGGCGAACAGGATTGCCCCTGGGACCATTCGCGGTTGGTCCGTGGCTGACGGGTCCGTGATTGCCCGGTCCATTCGCGGTGGGTCCGTGGCTGACGGGTCCATGGCTGCCCGGTCCATTTGCGGTGGGTCCGTGAAATCCCCCGCCGCCAGGTCTGGCCCCGCCGCCGCCAGGCCTGGGACCAGGCGCTGGCCGGGGCGCGGGCCGGGGCGCTGGCCGGGGCGCGGGCCGGGGCGCTGGCCGGGGTGGAGGTGGAGCAGGCCTGGTCGCAGCGACTGCGCAGCCGTACCCCACAAACAAAGCAAGAATCGTTGCTGCTGAGCCAATTCGGACGGCCCTACGAAGAACTCGCATAATCATTGGATCCTCTTTTCCCTTTCAAGCTCTTGGTCCTGCGCTCCATCGCTGGAGCGCGGACCCAGCTACGCCAACCTGATGCGCGGACCAGGCGGCGCGGACGCTTTACTCAACATTGCTGACTTTTCCGTTCGTGAAAGTCACCTTCATATCCTTGTAAACGAAGATTTCCTTCACTCCCAGCTTGACCGCCCTCACGGGCTGCCCGAAGGCGGCGATCACCTGATCCTTGGTCTGGCCAAGGGCAATGGTCGGGGGAGGAGTATCGGCCGGCGGAGGCGGCGGAGCAATGTCCGTCAAGGGCGCCGGGGCTGCGGGAGCCGGAGCTGCGGTGGCCGATGCCGGCTGTGCACCCTGATCGCCCGCCTGTTCGGCCGGGCTGCCCTGATTGCTTGTGTCCTCCGGGGGCACCACCGATATCAACTCTGCCACCGTCTTCAAAAAGTCGTCCACCGGCGGCGCTTCGCGCGGCGGCTGAACGTTCCTACGATGTTTCCCCTCCTGAACTGGAGCAGGGCCAAACGGGAAGTTAATCATGATCTCCCCATAGTAGCGGACATCGCTGTACGGATCGCTCAAAGTGCTGACGAGAATGCCATCCGTTTGAGCCGTAATCCCGGTGACCCAGAACTTCTCTCCCGCGACAAATGTTCGCGGTGCGCAGGCGGCCGCCTTGGTCTGGGCGGCCTGGGCCTGGGCGGCCTGGGCGGCCTGGGCGGCGGAGAGTGCGTTGTTGGCGAGACCGCCGCCAAAACTCCCCAAAAAATGACTAAAAACAGCGCCCGTCACAGCCGACGTTACAGCCGCTTGGGCGGCGGCATTGGGGTTGCCGACGGTTGGCGGAATCGCCGTAAGAACCCCGCCGTCATACGTGTTGTGGCCCGCATAACCGGCGGCCGAAGTGCACATCATCAGCCCGTCCTTATTCAACGCCACAATGTCGCCGGCCGTCACAATATCCGAGTTGTCGGCCGTGGCCTTCGTCAGCTTAATCTGAGAAAGCAGTTTATTCTGGATCGCCAGCGCCTGATCACTGAGAGCCGGCGCGGCCGGCTGGGACCCCATCTTGCTGTTCTTTCTAAAGGCTTGCCCCTCCGAAACCACTGTCAAACTGAACATCAAAAGAAACGCCGCCAGTCCTAACGCACTGAATCTCCGCATCTGAGCCATTTGTCTCACACCTTTCATGGATTATTGGGGGAGTACTTGCCAAGCCCCTAAAACGTACATCACGGCTCTGGGACTGTCAAGGAAATCATGCGGAAATAGCATCCGGACAGCCTCTAAACAACACAAACACAGTATTCAACCGGATGTTTCGCACATTCCAAAAATTATATCCCCATTAACGATGAAGTTCTGGGCTAAGGGGCCATACGGAGCGGATAGTGCTCGCCATCGCTCCCCAGTGATCCTTAGATCTGTCGCTACGCTCCGGATTCGAGAACACCTACTCAACATTGCTGACTTTTCCGTTCGTGAAAGTCACCTTCATATCCTTGTAAACGAAGATTTCCTTCACTCCCAGCTTGACAATTCTTCCCGGTTGCCCGAAGGCGGCGGTCACCTCATCCTTGGTCTGGCCAAGGGCAATGGTCGGGGGCGGAGTATCGGCTGGCGGAGGCGGCGGAGCAATGTCCGTCAAGGGCGCCGGGGCTGCGGGAACCGGGGCTGCGGGAGTCGCCGCCGGCTGACCACCTTGATCGCCCGCCTGCTCGGCCGGGCTGCCCTGGTTGCTTGTGTCCTCCGGGGGCACCACCGATATCAACTCTGCTACCGTCTTCAAAAAGTCGTCCACAGGCGGCGCCAAACACGGAGTCGAAATCCTATCGCGTCCGCCGTACGCAAACGCCCCCGCGGGCGCCTCGAATAAACTATCGTCGTCGTCAACCAGCTTCTTCATCTTCATCCTCGCTGGGGCCGGGGAGCCAGCACAATCCGGGAAGTTAAACTTGATCTCCCCGTAATAGCGGACATCGCTGTATGGATCGCTCAATGTGCTGATCAGAATACCGTCCGTTTGAGCCACAATCCCGGTGACCCAGAATTTCTCCCCCGCGACAAACTTGCGCGGTGTGCAGGCGTTCTTGGCCTGGGCTGCCTGGGCCTGGGCTGCCTGGGCGGCCTGGGCGGCGGAGAGTGCGCTGTTGGCGAGACCGCCGCCAAAACTCCCCAAAAAGTGACTAAAAACAGCGCCCGTCACAGCCGACGATACAGCCGCTTGTGCGGCGGCATTGGGGTTGCCGACGGTTGGCTGAATCGCCGTCAGAACCCCACTGTCATACGTATTGGAGTACGCATAGGTGGAGGCCGAATTGCACATCATCAGCCCGTCCTTATTCAACACCACAATGTCGCCCGCCGTCACAACATCCGTGTTGTCGGCCGTGGCCTTCGTCAGCTTAATCTGAGAGAGCAGCTTATTCTGGATCGCCAGCGCCTGATCACTGAGAGCCGGCGCGGCCGGCTGGGGCCCCCGACCAGGCTTTTTGCCGCCAAAGACAAAGCCTTGCCCCTCCGAAACCACTGTCAGACTGAGCGTCAAAATAATCGCTGCCAGTCCCAACGCACTTAATCTCCGCATCTGAGCCATTTGTCTCACGCCTTTCCTGGATTATTGGGTGAGTACCACTCAAGCCCATAAAAAAGTACATCACGGCCCTGGGACTGTCAAGAAAATCATGCGAAATAGCGTCTAGACAACCTCTAAACAACACAAGCACTGTGTTCTGCCGGATGTTCCGTACATCCCAAAAATTGTATCCCCATCAACCGTGAAGTCATCGGCTTAAATCCCATACGGAGCGGGTGGCGCCGGCCGCGCAACACCACCGCTCCCGGGAATCTGTAAACCCATATTTGCTGCCCGTCTTACCTCTTGGGCTGCTTTGTTTCGGACTTCGCCCCGGAGCCTCCGGCCGTGTGCGCCTCCGCCTCTGCCTCGGTTATAGCCTCGGTATCCAACTCATGCTCGTGGCGATAGTGCTCGACCGGCATCTTGCCGTCCCACCAGGCCCAGTTCATCGGATAGACATCGGGATCGAGGAAAACCTGGTAGAAGTGCCACACCACAATCGCCAGCGTGGCCAGAATCGCCTCGTAGAAGTGAACAGCGGTGGCCACGTCCACCCACCAGCGCGCCAGCAGATCCCCGACCCAAACTTTGGCCCAGATCATCACGCCGGTGATCGCCATCAACGCCGTGCCCCACACCAGCGCCCAGTATTCGGCCTTCTCCGCATAGTTGAAGCGTCCGAACCTGGGCTTTTCGCCGCCCAGGCCAAGGTAATAGCGCATCGTCGCCCAGGCGTCGAAGGCGTCCCTAGGCCGCGGAGCAACGTCGTAGAGCAGCCGCCGTCCTTCCTTGCTCATCGCCAGGTAGAAGATGTGATAGACGCCGGCGCCGATCAGGATCACTCCCGCCACGCGGTGCGTGATGCTGCGCAGCTTCTCGCCCATGGCCAGCACATCGGCCAGCCAGGAGTTGGGAAACTTGAGAGCAAAGCCGGTAATCACCAGGACAATGAAACTGGAAAGCAGAATCAGGTGCTGCCAGCGCTGGTTGGTGCTCATGCGCGTCATCTTGGGATTCTGCATGGCCCGCAGCGTCCTGGCCTTGCGCTGCCAGATGATCGCGTTGTGCAGAAACATGACGCCGATCACGGGAATGATCAATGACAGATAGAACCATCTCACCCAGTGCACGGCTATCGAGCCGATATCCTTTGACTTGCTCTGGTCCATGTGGACCTTGGTCAGGGTGAACTTTTGCGTAACACCCTTGTGGCACTGGCCGCAAGTGGCGTCGAGGTTGGCACGGTTGATGGTGGAGCGGGGATCGCTGGAAGGCAGGATGTTGTGCACACCATGGCAACTGGCGCAGTTGGCTACCACCTCCGAGCCGCCCTCGGAGGCCAGCCCGTGATAACTGTCCAGGTAAGTAGAGACGCGGCCTCCAGGCACGCCGAACTCCTGCGAGAGCCGCACGCCCTCGTGGCAGCGCGCGCAGGTGGTGCGGGCGATGTTCTGCTCGGATACCGATGAGTTGGGGTCGATGTGCGCCTTGATGGAGTGGATTCCGTGGCAATCCGTGCAGACAGGGGCCAACCCGTTGCCGCGCGCGATGGCCTGCCCGTGAATACTCTCGACAAAGGTCTGCTGGATTGTGCCGTGGCACTTGCCGCAGGTTGCCGGAACATTAAATTTGTAGATCGGCGACTTGGCGTCGTTAGCGGGAAGAATCTGGTGATCGCCGTGGCAATCGGTGCAGACCGCGGCCTTCTTCGAGCCCTTCTCGATAGCCAGCCCATGCACGCTCTGCTGATAGGAGATGAAGGTCTGGCCGCTCTCCCCGTTCGACTCCATCAGAAACTTCTGCCCGTGGCATCGGCCGCAGGTGGCAGGGATGTTGTCATGATTGACCGGCGACTTGGCGTCGGTGGCAGCCAGAACCTCGTGCGCGCGTCCGTGGCAGTCCTGGCAGTTGGCTGCTGGGGCCGCGTCTGGCTTCGCCTTGGAGTGCAAACTGTGCTCGTAAGCCTGCTGGGCTTCAGCATGACACTCGGCGCAGGCGACCTTCTTGGGCCTGGTCTCGTGTACCAGGCTCGTCACATCCTTGTGGCAATCCACGCATGCGAACAGATCGCCGTGGATGGAATGTTTCAGCTTGCTTTCATCCACGTACGGGCAGGCTGCCTTGCCGTTCACCTCCGTGGTTATGGTAGCGTCGGAGTGGCAGAACAGGCAGTCCTGGTCCGTGCGTTTTTGCTCGGCGCGAGCCGCAGAGGCGCAAAAAAACAGGGACAAAGCGAGCGCTTGGGAGAGGATGTTTCTGAAAGTGCTCACGCCTCTGAGGAGACACTACGGCGGCAAAACCCGCAGTGACTGAAGTCACAACGCTAAACGCCTGCGGAGCCGTTTCAGGAGCTTGTTAAAACCTATGCAGCGAAGGGTATGAGCGTCAGCCCATACCCTTCGCTGAATCCAGATGATCAAACCGTGTCCTGTCCGCTGAAATGCTCGCTCAACCCACGAAATACGCGCTCAGGGTCAGCACCAGGAGTAGCAGGCCAATGAAAATGGCCGAGTAACCCACCGCTTTGGAGAAATTGAGCAGCCAGACCGGCGGCTTGACTCCGAGCCTTGACTCCAGCTTTCCCTGGGCCGCAACCCTCTGATACTCTTCCGGGCGCTTGGTCTTGAACTCTTCCTCGCTCTCCACGCCGGTAAAAATCACCATGTCCATGGGGAAGCTGTCGGGGCGCAAATGGGTGTTGACGAAGTGGATGGAAAAGATGAACAGAATGGCCAACAGCCCTTCCTCGCTGTGAATCACCAGCACGGCGTTCAACGCCCAGCCGGGCAGGAAGCGTGCAAAAAAGGGAGCGAACCACATCGCATAGCCGGAAAATCCGATGAAGATCATGCCCCAGAAGACCGCCCAGTAATCGAACTTTTCCCAATAGGCGTAACGCTCGAACTGCGGCTTGGGCCCCAATCCCAAAAACCAGCGCACATGGCCAAAGAGATCCTTCACATCCTTCCAATTGGCCACCATAGAGGTCTTTCCCCAGAAGATTCCCTTTTCCCGATGGAACAGCCCGCGGGTAAAGACTTCTTTCAAGTGGATGAGAAACGCCAGGGTCAGGACCACGGCGAAAAATTTATGAAAGAAGATGATGGTCCCGAATCCGCCCACGCCGCTGGCAAATTTTCTCGCCCAGAAGCTCTCGCTGAAGCGCATGGGCAGCCCGGTGGCCGCCAGACCCAGAAAGGTGGTGAACAGGACGGCATGCATGTATCTCTGTGCGCGCGTGAAGCGCATGAAATACCGCTCCCCCGCGTGGCTCGGCGCTCTGCTTCCAGCTGTTTGCTGCAAATCAGCCATTCTTGCCTCCCTTTGCCGACCGTGTTTTGATCTGCTGGTATCGCGAGCGAATCAGCCACAGCATGGTGTGAATCACAAAGAACCCGAGTGTGCCGGCCAGCAGCAAGTTCATAAACAAGCGGGTAAAGAAAAGGGCCGGATTCAGCTTGCGATTGTGCGCGTTGGCATGAGGCTGATACTGTACGAAGCTGGCGTTGGCGCCCGCATGGCACTTGCCGCAGGTGGCCACCAGGTTTGCCGGAGCAATCGGGGAGCGGGGATCGGATGCGGGCAATACATCATGCGCTCCGTGGCAGTCCCAGCAGCGCGCTGTCTCCACGTAGCCGCCCAGCGAGCCCAACTGGGAGTGGAAGGTATCCCGGTAAGTGGACAGCTTGTCCTTATGGCACGAGCCGCAGATGGGCGTGGATTGCATGCGAAAAGTAGCTTCGGTCGGCTGCAGAATCGCATGCGCCGTGTGGCAGTCCGAGCAGACCGGCGCATTCAAATTGCCGGACGCGACCGCCTTGCCATGCACGCCGCCCGCATAGTTGGCGGTAATCCCCGCGTGGCAATTTCCGCACATCTTGGGAATATTCGCCTTGTAGGTGGGACTCTGCGGATCAGCGCGGCTCAGGATGTGATGCGATCCGTGGCAGCTTTGGCAGTTGGCCGCCACCAGCAGACCCTCTTTGCTGAGCGCGAACCCGTGGATGGAATCGATATACAACGGATAGACATTGGGCAAACCGTGCTTTTTGGCCAGCGCATCGTTGCCGTGGCAGGCGCCACAGGTGTGCGGAATGTTGAGCGGATAGACCGCCGAGCGGGGATCGCCCTTGGGAAAGATGGCGTGGGCGTCTCCATGGCAACTGGTGCAGGGATTCTCGGCCCGGTTGGCATGCACGCTCCCGGCCAGCCCCTCCGCCTCGCCCGTGTGGCAACTCTCGCACTTGACCGGCGTCACCTGATCCGGATGGGGATAGTCCTTGATGGTGGCGTGGCAATCGCCGCACTTCAGGCTGCCGTGCAGGCTGGCGTGAAATTTTCCGGCATCCACGTAGTCCCTGTGGCAGGCGAGGCAATCGGCCTCCGCCTGAGCGATGCGCGGCGCCGAGAAAACCAGAAGAGCACCCATGGCGAGCGCAATGGAGGAAGCAGTCTTCATCTCGGCTCCGATCGATCCTTCGCTTTCAGGCCTTACGCTTGCAGGCCAGCCCCCGGCACAGGCGCGGGAGAGAAAGGAGTGCGGCCCTTCTCTTCCGGTGTACGACTTGCGGCTGGAGCTTGTCCCTTGCGCGCTGCTATTTCTGCAGCGTGCGAATGTACGCAACCACATCCTTGATTTGTTGGTCGGTCAGCTTGCCGCCGTAACCCTTCATCGCGTCTTTCCCGTTTTTCGTCGAGGCAAATAGCTGGGCATCGGAGGCCTTGAGTAACTTCGGGTCCTTGAACGACAGGATCTTCATGCTCTTGCCCATCGGCGTAGCGGCCAGTCCGTCGGCGCCGTGACACCACATGGCGCATTTGGCCTTGTAGGTGTCTTCACCGGGCGCCTGTGCGAAGGCCAGCACCGCAATAAACGCGGCCAGCAGGATCACGGTAGCCGCTCTGATTCCATGAGTCATCGTCTTGCTCCTTAGCCGGTTGCTTGGAGTTATTCGGTCAAGTACCTGTACTATAAACTCTGTTGCGCAGTCGGAAGTGACGCCGGTCACAGGTCGAAAGGCCCCTTGTCACTCTGGGGGAGAATCCTCCTCGTTTCTGCCCCGAAGGATTCGCTGCTTGTTTAGATTTCGGCGAGCCCAGTGGCCAGCGCGCCAAAGTGATACAGGTCACTTGCTGCAACCTCTCTTTTCAGGCACAATAAGGCCTCTGCTTGAGGAAAAATTATGGGCTCGGTTGCGGTATCTGATTCAAAAATCATGCTTACTCTCCCTGGGGACGCTGTGCGCCAGTTTCAATGGCGCTTTGCGGACCGATTCGATTTGCAGATGCTGGTTCAGTCGGCGCGCGGCGTGGCGCGGGGAACCGTGGCGCGCCTGGTGGCGGCCGGCGAGCGCAACACCCACGAATGGACCCCCGGCAAGAACAGCATGATGGAGGCCTTTGACCGCGCCGGCGTAACCGCGGCCTTCATGGAGCCGGAAGAGGGCGGCTTCATCGTCGGGCCCAAGAACCTGGCCCTGTCGCTGGCGGCCTTCGAGCTGGCCTGGGTGGACGGTGGCGCGGCCACGGCCAGCCTGGCCAGCTTCCTGGCTCTCTCGCCCATTCACGAGCGCGGCACGCCGGAGCAGGTGAACCACTACAAGAGCCTCGCCGCGCCTCCCCAGCCGGGCGAGGACCGCATCCCCTGGCGCGGCGCTTTTGCGCTCACAGAGCCGATTCCATACGTGGGCGTCGACGCCAGCATGTTGAGCGGCAAGGTGCGCGTGGCCGAGTGGAAGAAAGGCGAGGAGCCCTGGCTGCAGGTGGACAAGCGCGGCCGCTTCATCACCAACATCGCCTTCGCCAACTTCGTCACTGCCGCGGTCATCTCCGACGACCCGCGCATCAAGGGCAGTTGCTTCGTGATCCTGGAGGAGACCGACGAGGGCATCTTCGACCACGGCACGCCCACCAAGAAACTGGTTCATCAGCTCTCCTCCACCGGCGATCCTATCTTCAACCTCAAGGTTCCGGCCAACCGCATCGTGGGCGGATACACGGTCAAGGACGGCGTCATCGTCCCCAACTACAACCACGGCGAAGTAATCGAAGCGGTCTTCAAGCGCACCCGTGTGCCGGTGGGTATCATGACGGCGGCCAAGCTGCTCTCGGCCGTCGAGCCGGTAATTCGCTATCAGCGCGGGCGCTTCCGCGGAGCCGAGGGCACAACTCCCGGCTCGGTGCGCTACGAGCAGGGCATCCAGCAGCGCGAAGACGCGTTACACCGGCTGGTGGACGTATGGGCCACCGGCGAAGCGGCTACCTCGCTGGGCTTTGCCACCGCGCGCCTCTTCGACGAGCTGGACCCCATCGAGAAGCAGAAGACGGCCATCCTGAAAGAGCGCGGCATCCAGGGCGGACGCGCCGAGTTCAAGGCGCTGCGGGAGAGTGAGCAGGGCGCCATCGAGCTTGCGTCGCTCAAGGCACAGGACACGGACACGCCGCGCCGCCGGGAGCTGGAGGCCGACCCTCTGGTGAACTTCGTCCTGAAGGACGCCGAGGCCAACGTGCTCTGCCCAGCCACCAAGCTGTGGAACACCGGCCACGGCGCCAATCTGCTGCGCGAGGCCGTCAGCCTCATGGGCGGCTACGGAATCACCGAAGACTGCCCCGGCTTCCTGGGCAACAAGTGGATGGACGCCCAACTGGAGGCCACCTACGAAGGCCCCGAGGCCGTGCAGCGCCGCCAGTTGACCGTCACCATGACCTCGGAAGTTTTCCTCGCCCAGTTCCGCGCCTGGACCTCCGAAATGCGCCGCATCGCCTCCTCGCGCCCCGGCACCGGTGCCTGCACCCTGGCCTCGGCCATGCAGATGTGGCTGTGGACGCTGAATCACCTGCAAAAGGCCACCGACCCCAGCGGTGGCAAGCTCTATCATGGGCAGCGCCAGGGCGTAACCTTTGTGCTCGCCGACGCGCTCTGCTGGCTGGTGGCCTCGCGTGCGCAGATTCTCGACGTGCTCGAACTGGAAAAGCGCGGCCCCAGCGATCCGGTGGCCAGCGAAGGCCTTCAAGGAACCGTCCAGTTCCTCAGCGACCTCTGCCACACGCAGGCGGCGCAGGCGGCCGGCGAGGTCTCGCGCATCTGCGCCGAACTGGTCTTCGGCTATAACTGCCACCCCTCCTGGGACGAGGAAGAGCATCGCAGTTGCTTCCTGGCCAGCGAGTTGGAAGAGCTCGAAGGAACGATGCCGGGCATCAGCGCCATGGCCTTCGATGTGCTGGGGGCTGACGGCACGCATCCGCACAAAGCAGGACCCTGCGCCGGTTGCGCCGGCTCGAGCGACTTCCTGCGCATGCAAACCAGACTGACCGCCTGCCTCACGGGCTCGCGCCTGGCCAAGGATCGCGCCGCCGATACCGTCAGCAAGGTCATGATTCCCGAGGCGTTGGATTACCCCGCATGAGCGTCAAACCGCTAACTCGCGATTTCCGCGAAGCGGAAGCTAACTTGCTGCCTTAGTCAAAGACCACGGATCGATCCTCAGGAGACCCGCTTGAGCGCAGAAGGTAAAGCAGCAGAGACCATCGAGATTGACCGTCCCTCCATGGAAGTGGACATCGCCTGCGTTGGCTTCGGTCCGGCCACCGGCGGCTTTCTGACCACGCTCACTCGCGTCTGGAGCGCCAACCCCGCCGACCCGGCCTTCGAGAGCCGCGTCACACCGGGAATGCCGCTGCAAGTCCTCTGCTACGAACGGGCTGATGATATAAGCTCCGGCGTCAGCGGCGTGGTCACGCGCGGGCAAGCGATCCGTTCCAGCTTCCCTGCCCTCAACCCGGCCGAAATCCCCATGGCCGTCCCGGTTACAAGCGAACGGGTGATGTACCTGCTGGACCCCATCGGCGCCAGCCGGCGCTCCGCGCTTTTGCGGCTCGGCGATTTTTTTCTTCGTTTCGGAGGAAAGCTGGTAGGCGTGAGAGATTATGCCTTCACGCTGCCCTGGACACCCGCGTTTCTCAACAAACACGGCGGCCTGGTGCTGGGCATCGGCCAATTCAACCAGTGGGTCGGCTCACAACTGATGGCCTCAGGCCTCGTCCAGATCTGGCCCGGTACGCCGGTTAGCGTGCCGCTCATCTCTGGTAAGAAAGTTGAGGGCCTGCGCCTCGCCGATCAGGGCGTGGACAAATCCGGCGCGCCAACCGACGGCTTCATGGCTGGAATGGATGTGCGCGCGCAACTCACCGTCGTCGGCGACGGCCCAGTCGGCGCTGTCGGCCAGGCCATCGACAACAAACTCGGCCTGCCGCCCGGCCACGCTCATCGCGAGTGGGCCCTGGGTATGAAGTTCGTCATCGAGCTGCCGGAAGACTCGCCCTTGGAACCCGGAACCGTCTGGCATACCTTTGGTTTTCCGGAGCCGGAGATTTTCGGCTTCCTCTACGTCCATCCGGAGCGGCTGGTCTCGGTGGGCGTCTTCATTCCCTCCTGGATGCACGACCCCTCGCGCACCGCCTACCGCTATTTGCAGCACTACATTCAGCACCCCGCGTTGTGGCGCTACCTGAAGGACGGAACCCTTCGCTCTTGGGGCGCGAAGTCGTTGGAAGAGTCGGGCCGCCACGGCGAGCCATTTCTCTGCGGCGACGGTTACGCCCGCATCGGCGAAGGCTCCGGCTCGACCAACATGCTCACCGGCTCCGGCGTGGACGAGGCCTGGGCCACCGGCACGCAACTCGGCGAGGCGGTCATCGAGTTGCTCCGCGCTGGACTACCATTCACGCAAGAAAACCTGGCCAACACCTACGAAAAACGCCGCCGCGCAAGCTGGGTGGAGCGCGGCGCTCTGGAAGCCGTGAACGCCCGCAACGGCTTCCAGGACGGCATCGTCAAAGGCATGATCGGCATGGCGCTGGCCGGACTGTCCCATGGAAAACTTTCCCTCAGCGCGCACATTCCCCCGGCCCACAAGCAGATTCGCCACTTCCCTTCACAATCCGCCGAAGGCCTGCAATTGAAACAGGCCGTAGGGCTGGCCATCGCCGATGGCCGTTCCTTCCACGATGCGCTGCTCACGACGCGCGGCTGGCCGGAGATTCCCCTCGATGGCCGTCTGCTGGTCACGCAGCAGGATGCACTCTTGCTCGGCGGCAAGGTGCAGGCCATGCCCGGCTTTGCCGATCACGTCGTCTTCCGCAATCCGCAACTCTGCATCGACTGCGGGGAAAAAACCTGCATCGCGATGTGCTCCGGCCAGGCCCTCACGCAGGGCGAGGACGGTGCGCCCGCCTTCGAGCGCGAAAAGTGCGTCCACTGCGGAGCCTGCCTGTGGAACTGCGGCCAATCCCCCGACGGCGAGCACAGCAACATCGAGTTCCGCGCCGGTTCCGGCGGCCTGCATTCAGCGGAGAATTGACCGCCATCGACTCTGTCCGCAACAATAGTTCAGTACTCGTGTTTTGAAGAATATGGGCTGGTGGGTTGATGCTTCAATATCGACACATCAGCTGGCTCAAAACACACGCGAGGTAATTGATGAAAAAGTCCGTCGTAGCATTGTTCCTTCTGATCTTCTCCACATCTTTGATTTATGGACAGAAAACGCGATATGGGCAAGCTCCCCGGGCTAAGCAGGGAGTCGATTACCCGCTCAAGGTGCATGTCTCCGGAATCCATCTCCGGACCTATTACGTTGGTCAGAACGAAAACAAAGACGTGGCCTACGCGGATGCGGTCCTGAACGGAAAGAAGATCGAGTTGCTGGGAGCCTGGACATGGATTTCCGGCAGCTATCAAACGCCATTGTCACCGGGAGACTTTCAGGCGCGCCTCTTGACGGATTCTCCTAAGATGAGCGTCGCACCGATCGGGCAGGAGTACGAGCTACTTCTCCCTGGGGGGATCGTTTGGCGTTGCACGGTCACTGGCGTTTCTGAATAGACCCGTAGAACTAAGGAAGAATAGCATGGCGAATGTATTGCACATCGTGGTTTGCGCGGGCATCGTTCCCGATCCGCTGCAAACTTTGGAGCCGGTCACCGGCCCCACCGGCCCTGGCATCAAGAATGAGATGGTCCTGCCCGCGGTCCTCGACCCCTGGGCTGCCTGCGCGCTCTATGAAGCGGCCAGTCTCGCCGCCAGGAACCCCGGCAGCAAGCTGTGGCTGGTCCCGCTCGGCCCCAAGGCCAAGCTGCAACAGGTGATGATGACTGTGGCTCAGAAGGTTCCCTTCGAACTGGTTCCCATCGACGGACTCATCGGCGGATTTCCCGACGCGCACTCGACCGCAGCCGTTCTGGCCGAGACCATCGCTGAGCTGCCCGGTCTGGACCGCTCCAAGCTGCTCTTATTCGGCGGCTGGGAGTCGGCGACGCGCGGCGCAGGCGTTACGTTGCAACTGGTTGGCGAGCGCCTGGGCATCACCGATCAGTTTCAGGGTGTGGATGAGATCAGCCTGCGCGACGACGGCTCATTTGAAGTCTTAGAGCGCGTGGAGGGCGGCAAGCACCAGGTTTCGGTCTGCGCCGGAGCGCCCGCCGTCCTCGGCTGGGCCACCGGCAATCTCGCCGAGCCGCGCAACAACCCGCAGGTCGGCATGGCGAATATGCGCACCATCATGCCCGCGCTGCAAAAAGCCAAAGCCGCCAAGCTCGAAGCCAACGGCCTTAATTACGTTTCTGTCGCTTTGCCCAAGCAGCAGCGCGATACCCGCGTGGTAAAGGACCTTACTCCAGATCAGATTGCCGCCGAACTGGTTGCGTGGATTGGAGCCGAATAATGGAAACCATTCTCGTACTGACCCACGCAGACGAAACCGGCTCCGCCCTCAGCAAGGCCTCACTGGAAGCTGTCACGGCGGGCAAGGAGCTGGCTGCGCGGATCTCGGCCCCGCTAACCATCGGCATTGTGGCTGCGGACGCCGCAGCCGCAGCAGACACACTGACTTCCACCGGCGCGCGCCTGCTTGCCGTCTTCGGCGAGGCCTTCGCCCAGGCGCGCTACGCCTCGGATGCTGTTGCTGCTGAAGCACTTTGCCGGGCAGCCAAGGCCACCATCGTTCTCGTTCCAGGGACTTCGCGCTTTGCGCGGGTCGCGGCGGGCGTGGCGCACCGGCTGGGCGGATTCATCGACACGCACATCACGGCCCTTGGCGGAACTGAGGCCATAGAAGCCTGCCGTTGGTTCTACCGCCAGCGCATTGAAGCTGTTCTCAGCCGCAGTGCCCGCCCGTGGTTCCTGCTGCTGGATGCGAGCACTCATGCGGCCTTTGCAGGCGTGCCCGGAGCGGGGCAAGTCAAACAAATCGAGCAGGTTGCGGTCGAGTTGCCGCCGCTGCGCACCACCGTCAGCGGCTTCCGCGCTCCGGCGCAGGATGCGCAGACCATCCGTCCGGATGCGAAGATTCTGCTCGTTGCCGGCGCAGGATGGACCAAGAAACAGCCCGACGGCCAAGTGCATGTTGGCGAGGCTGGTGAGCTGATTCTAGGCTTCCTGCGCACCACCGGAGCGTCGCTGGGCAGCAGTAAGTCATTGGTAGATCAGGGCGTCGAGGGGAATTCCGTACTTCCCTTCCTTACGCACCTGAATCAGATCGGGCAGACGGGCGCGACGCCGCGCCACGCCAAGGGCCTCTCCACCTGCTGCCACGGCGAGGAGCCGCACGTAGTCGGCTGGCGCTTCATCGGCGACAGGCGGGCCATCTCGCTGGACCCCAACTGTGGCTGGACACGCGGCAAAGCCGACGTCGTCTACGTCGCCGACGCTTTCCCGGTGATGGCCAAGATGAATGCGCTGCTCGAAGCGAAGAAGGCGTAACCACCTGCGGTGGGGCCAACTGCCTTCGGCAGGTACAGCGGAAGCTGTGTGTTAGCTTAGGGTTGGGGGTAGATATGCCTTCGATTACATCGTTTATCAAGCACCATTATCGCCACTTCAACGCCGCGGCGCTGGTCGATGCGGCCAATGCTTACAACAAGTTACTGGCTTCGGGCGGGAAGATGTTCGTGACCATCGGCGGGGCCATGAGCACGGCCGAATTGGGGCTTTCACTGGCCGAAATGATTCGCCAGGAGAAGGTTCACGGCATCTGCTGCACGGGGGCGAATCTGGAGGAAGATGTCTTCAATCTGGTGGCGCACGACTTCTACGAGCGCGTGCCGCACTACCGCGATCTGACCCCGGCGGACGAGGCTAAGTTGTTGAATCGGCACATGAACCGCGTCACCGACACCTGCATTCCGGAGATGGAGGCGATGAGGCGGATTGAGAAAGAGGTTCTGAAGGAGTGGGTGCGCGCCGACCAGGCGGGGGAGCGATTCTTTCCTCATGAGTTTATGTATAAGATACTGATTTCAAGCGAGTTGAAGGCGTCGTATCAGATCGATCCGAAAGATAGTTGGCTGCTGGCTGCGGCGGAGAAGAACCTGCCTATGTTCGTGCCCGGATGGGAAGATTCGACGCTGGGAAATATGTACGCCGGTCACTGTATCTCACAGGATGTAAAGAAGATACACACCGTCCGGACGGGCATCGAGTACATGATGGAGCTGGCCGAGTGGTACACACAAACTACAGCAAAGACGCCGCTGGGATTCTTCCAGATTGGGGGCGGAATCGCCGGCGATTTTCCCATCTGCGTGGTTCCGATGCTGCACCAGGACCTCAGGCGGGAGCATGTGCCGCTGTGGGCGTATTTCTGCCAAATCAGTGATTCCACAACCAGTTACGGCTCCTACTCGGGGGCCGTGCCGAACGAAAAGATCACCTGGGGCAAGCTGGGCGAGACGACGCCCAAGTTCATCATCGAGTCGGACGCATCGATTGTCGCGCCGCTGATTTTTGCCTACGTTCTGGGGTGGTAAAAGCGACTTTTGGTGGCGTTCTCACGCCAGAAACATTCTACGTATAAATAGAATTTATGACGTTTTCGCGCCAAATAATTTCACGTATAAGTGAAGATTTTTGGCGCAAAATTGGGCGATTTGGGAAGCGAAAACCCCCTGTTTTTTCAGCACGATTTATCCGTAATTCTGGATTCTACATAATTTTGGATAGAGTCAAGCGAGGATTGTGGCTGGGGATAGCGATCAAGAGCCGGCTGAGAAAGATCGCTGTTGATCCCATGCGCCTGGCACAAAGCATCGAGGCAACCGGATTTCAAGAGTTGCCGGTTACTCCCCCCTGTAACGATCCCCACCCCCCACACACTATTAACAAAGGCGGAGAGAACATCCCTCACGTGTGCCCTCACCCGTGAAATTCAGGTTCTCTTCCGGAAGGTGTCTCTATGTTGCTCATCAACGATTACACGCGCTTTGGTAAGGTCGAAGGCCTGGGCGACGAAGAAGTCCCCTGGTGGATTGCTCCCTACGTGCGCGACTTCGCCAGCCTCGCCAAAAGCTCCGTACTCAGTGACGCTCAGAGCAGCGCAGCCGAAATCGAACCGTCCCTCGCCGCGCTCACTCTGCGCCTCACGCAAACCACCGCCGTCGCCCACGTCGCCGCCAACATGAAAGGCAACGAAGGCTTCGCCGCCGGCGTCAGCGCCACCATGGTAGCCGACATCGACGAATTCTGCGGAACCCCACCACACCCCAGGCACGTCAACCAGGCTGGCCTCGTCGTGTCTCTCATCGCCGCCAGCCTCGCCGCCAAAGATCCCGCGAAGCAGGTTCTCGTAGTGCAAGCCGAACGCCTGCAAAAGCTCAGAGACCAGTTGCACGCAACCGCATAACCCCACCCTCCTCCCTAAAGAGCGGCTGCCATCTGGCGCGAGTCGTAACCGCGGCTCGCGCCCGGCAGTATTGAAAGGGCATAGCTTCAGCCATGCCGCAAAGTTACAAGGAGGAATCAGGCTTCAGCCCCTGCTTGCGTAAAAACTCGAAATTGAGCCAGCTTTGTATCAGGGCTTGGCTTCAGCCATGCCGCAGAGCCATCAAAGAGGAATCGGGCTTCAGCCCCTGATGGTGGCAACTCTCCCTCCACTAGCCAGCGATCCGTTTGACCGAATTCTGATTGCGCAGGCGATGAGCGAGCCGCTGCATTTGGTTACGACGGATGCGAAGTTGAAGCCGTATAGCGAGTTGGTGGTGCTGGTTTGAGGGCGGTGGGAGCTATTCACGGCAATTAAGATTCGTCAGGAGCGATTTGATGGACACTTCTTGAATGATCGATAATTCTATGGACTCGACTCGGCGGCATTGGTCTATACTTCAGCCTGGGGGTGAATGTAAATGTTACGGAGCGAATTGGGAAAGACCCTCAGTGAGTGGTCTTCGTCATCCAAAGCTGAGCTGAGGAACGACTTGGAAAAATTAGGTTCTGTACCGTATGAAGTTCTTCGCCCACTATCGAACCGAATTGCCAAAGCGTATCCTGCTTGCAATCCTGCTGAGCTGGGAATTTTGGAATCTGAGCGCGTCGGAAAATTAGATGGACAAACCCTCGCTGATGTTTCGTCAGCCCTTGCTTTCATCTTTGACGAAGCGGACGGTGATGAGCCCGAATCCGTCGTCTCCGACCTCATCTCTCTGGAGCTGCTTCCACAGGCTCTCGCGCCCAAACTTCTCGAGCTAGCAAAGTCGGCCCAGCCTTTGCGCAAAACGGCGAACGCTGCAGCGGCCAACATCAAGCTTGGGGCTCCGCTCTTCGTAAACTTGCGCGGCACTGTTGATATTCGGTTACGGTTCAACGAATCTGAGGATCAAATCTCGGTAGGCAGTGCACCAGTTGGACTGCTGGGCAGCCAGCGGTTAATTTTTGCCAATTTGACGATAAACCGCCCGGGTGACAAGGAGGCCGTGATCCCCTTCGTGATGGACGAGACTGATCTTCAGTATATGAAGCGGTTTGTAAGAAACATGGAGACCGCACTTGAGCTATCAAGGAAGGTGAGCGTGGGGACAGAGGACAATGGCTGAAAACAGATATTCGCGGCACCGTGAGGAGCAGCTATTTGAAAGCACATCCGTGCGTCAGTTCCGCATCCCACAAAGATCGGGGTCAGTTGTGCTAAGAGATCGTTATCGCACGGCTGAATCAGCGTCCGAGTTGGATTACATGCAGATGAAGGTAGACATGCGCAGCATGTTTGACGAACTCAAGGACGAGATGCAGAGTCAACATGAACGCACCAGGGCAGAAGTGCGAACCGCACGAAACGAAATCTTGGCCGCTGTCAAATCCTCACCTGCTGCATTCATCGAACTTGCGTGCGAGATTGGCTTTGTATTGCTACTGTTCTCCTTGGTTGTTCGCTTTACACTGAACCTTGAATTGGTCAACACGGCTTTCGCAATTTTCATGTTGTTCACATTAACACTATACTGGTCGATGGCTAGATTGAAACGGCACTCGCAGAAACGGAGGAATTAGCGATCGTGAACGTTCAAACGCTACAAGGGTTGATGGACACCGAGTTGTTCAAGGCGTGTTTTATCGTATTTCTCTTCATACTGATCTTCGCTGCTGCAAGCTATATCTTAAGCCATTCGGTAACCCTGGCAATTAAGATGATGAAGTCGGCATTCAAGAACGAGTTCAAAACCGATTCTGGCAAGTTAAACCTGATTAGTCTAATCCTACTGATCTTCCTAATCGTATTTTTGAACATACACAAGGCTGCAGCAATTGCCCTTAGTCCAACCCATTCTCTTTCAGACCAGACGAGCGATATCGTATCGATATTCCTCTTTTGCCTTCTTGCGACAGGATCGCTCATTTGCTTAGTTATTCTTGAGTACAAAACGGAGAATCCCATCAAGAATGAACAGGATACAATAGTGAAGTCATCCGCTATAACTCCCAACTCAGGCGCATCTGATGAACGAACCTGACTTCGAAAGCTCATTCGCTTCACGCTGTCGCCAGAAACGATTCCCGTTTGATGCGAAATCGCCTTCGTATTCGTCCTGGCCCTACGGGCGGGGTGGGTAGGAGCGCTGTCCCAGGGTTTCAACCCTGGGCTATTTTCATGTTCTCCCTACGGGAGAATCGGGGTGGATGGGGATGGGCGCTGTCCCAGGGTTTCACCCTGGGCTATTTTCACGTTCTCCCTGCGGGAGAAGCGGGGCGGATGGGGATGGGGCAAAAAAATAGCAAGTTAGCTCCCGCTACGCGGGAATCGCGAGTTAGCAAGTTAGCGGAATTGAGCGCAGGATGACAGGCAAGGCGGGTTCACGGCGTCTCACGGATTCCGCCTCAAAAACTCGTCGCGAACACTTGCTGACAGGCGGAAATTTGTCTGCTCCAACTTCAGAAGAGTTGAACGGAAATCGATCCACCCGCGTTGCGCTGCCTTCTCCAGCACGGCAACCGTTCCGGTAACATGCAGATGGCGGCGCAGTGCTTCCCGACGCCCTTCAATCTCGTCCATCAGCAGCGTATCCACGCCTGCTTCCAGTGCAAGTTGTATCGCATCGCGCTCCCCGGCATCGAGTTCATTGAGAGCAGCATCAGGGGCGGAGGTCACGGCGCGCACCTCACACCACGCGGGCAGGTTCGCAGCCCACGCCCGGACAAGTGGCGGCGTCTTTGGCTTCTGCAACTCGCGATGAACTTCGAGAGGAATCAAGACACTCTCATAAAGCGCGGGGAGCAGTTCTATCTCACCGATCAGAATCAGATAATTCAGGGGCGTTGTGTCGGCGACAACGATCATGCCTTCAGGCGGCCTTCCGCTTCAAGCTGCTGCATGGTTCGGCGGTCCTGCTCAAGGTCTTCCAGGCTGTATGCGTTCTCCCAGACATTGTGGGCCTTGAGAAAGCCATCCAATTCATAGCGGGTTTCAAAGCCCAGCAAGCGGCGGGTCTGATGCGCGGTGAGCGCGCCGGAGCGGTAACCCTCAATGGCCACGGCTTCCAGCGTTGTACGAGCAGGGTTCTGCCCCGGCACCGTGAGCTTTGGAGCCATATCGTCCGGGATTTCTACGATCACCTGCATGGTTGAAAGGTAGCACAGAAAGAAACAAAACGAAAGGACGCCAAAGCCGATTCTCCCTGAAGTCAGGGCTGTTTCCCGGCTGCTCACAGCACGCGGGCGAGCCATTTTCCGGTGTGGGAGAGGAGATTTGTGGCGATCTCTTCGGGGGTGCCTTGGGAGACTATTTTGCCGCCGGCTTCTCCGCCTTCGGGACCGAGATCGATGACCCAGTCGGCGCACTTGATGACGTCGAGATTGTGCTCGATGACGATGAGGGAGCCGCCGCCGTCGATGAGCTTGCGAAAGGCGGTGAGGAGCTTGGAGACATCGTCGAAGTGGAGGCCGGTGGTGGGCTCGTCGAGGATGTAGAGGACGCGGCTGGCCTGGGAGGGCTTGGCGACGGCGTTGACGGCGCGGACCTGGGCGAGGTGGGCGGCGAGCTTGACGCGCTGCGCTTCGCCGCCGGAGAGCGTGGTGGCGGACTGGCCGAGGCGGAGATAACCGAGGCCGATCTCGTCGAGGACGGCGAGCTTTTCCAGCAGGCGGGTTTGGCCGGCAAAGAAGCGGAGAGCTTCCTTGACGGTCATTTGCAAGACTTCGTGGATGTTTTTGCCCTTGTAGGGGACGTTGAGGATTTTGGCCTGATAGCGGGTGCCGTTGCAGTCCTCGCAGGGCAGCTCGACATCGGCGAGGAATTGCATTTCGACGGTAACGGTGCCATCGCCCTCGCAGGTGTTGCAGCGGCCTCCGGGGACGTTGAAGGAAAAGTGGCCGGGGGTGAGGGAGAGACGCCGGGCCTCGGGCTGCGCGGCAAAGAGTTCACGGACCAGATCGAAGCCCTTGATGTAGGTGATGGGATTGGAGCGCGGGGTGCGGCCGATGGGGGTCTGATCGACGAGGACCACATCGTTGAGGCGCTCAACGCCGGTGAGGGATTTGTAGACGCTGGAGGGGTCGGCGCCTTCGGACTGGCCGAGGGCGCGGGCGACGGCGCGATAGAGGATTTGATGCACCAGCGTGGATTTACCGGAGCCGGAGACGCCGGTGATGGCTACCAACTTTCCCAGCGGGATTTCGACATCGAGCGAGTGGAGGTTGTTGGCCGTGGCTCCGCGTAGAATGAGGCGCTCGCGGCCGGGCGGACGGCGGCGCGCGGGGATGGGAATGGAGAGCTGGCCGGAGAGATAACGGCCGGTGAGTGAAGCAGGATTAGCCTCGATCTCCGCGAGAAGGCCTTCGGCGAGGAGCTTGCCGCCCAGCTCGCCTGCGCCAGGGCCGAGGTCGAGGAGGTGGTCGGCGGAGCGGAGGATGTCAGCGTCGTGCTCGACGACCAGGATTGTGTTGCCCAGGTCGCGCAGCTCTTTGAGAATGCGAATGAGGCGGGCGGTGTCGCGGGAGTGGAGGCCGATGGAGGGCTCGTCGAGGACATAGAGCGCGCCGACGAGTTGCGAGCCGAGCGAGGTGGCGAGCTGAATGCGCTGCGCTTCTCCGCCGGAGAGCGAGGAGGCGAGACGGTCGAGGGTGATGTAATCGAGGCCGACCGCGTCGAGAAAACTGAGTCGCTGGCGGACCTCCTGGAGGATGGGGCCGGCGATCTCCTCGTGCATGGGCGAAAGGCGAAGCGCGGCAAAGAAGGCTTTGGCTTCGGCGATGGTGAGCGAGGTAACCTGGCAGATGCTCTGGCCGTTGAGGCGGACGCTGCGGGCTTCGGCGCGGAGACGATGGCCGCGGCAATCGGGGCACTCGGCGTAGCCGCGATACTTGCTAAGCATGACGCGGACGTGCAGCTTGTACTTTTTGCGCTCCATCTGCGCGAAGAATCCGAATACGCCGACGAATGCGCCTTTACCGCGCAGGACGATTTCGCGGGCGGCTTCGGGAAGATCGCGCCAGGGCACGTCGAGGGGAACGCCCAGCTCCGCAGCCTGGCGGCAAAACTCCGTGAACCAGGGGCGGTACTTGGGGCGGTTCCAGGGGTCGATGGCACCGTCTGCGAGGGTGAGTGACTTGTCGGGAATGACGAGATTGAGGTCGAAGTCCATGGTGTTGCCGAAGCCCTGGCAGCGAGGACAAGCGCCGAAGGGATTGTTGAAGCTGAAGAGGCGCGGTTCGGGCTCGCGGCCAGGGCGATGGCAGCTCTTGCACTCGTAGGCGGCGGAAAAGCGGTGACGCGGGCTGGTGGCGGACGGGTCGCGCGGGAGTTCCTCGAAGATGACTTCGCCCGACTCGCGGTAGGCGATCTCGGCGGCATCGACGATGCGGGAGCGGTTGTCTGGACTGACGACGATACGGTCGAGAAGAACGAAGACGGGCAGCGTGAAGTCGAGGTCGAGGAGCGACTCGGGAGTGGAGAACTCGAAGATGCTTCCCTGCTGGTAGAGGCGGTTGAAACCGGCGGCGCGCAGTTCGATGAGACGAGCTTTGAGGGCCTCGGTGAGGGGAGATTCGGGGGCGGGCCTGGCGGGAGATTTGGCCGCGGATTTGACGGCGCGACGGGCGGGTTTGGCTTCGGATTCCGGCGCGGATTCGGAGTGGCGCACGGGGAAGAGCACGTTGAGGCGAGTTCCCTCCCCCAGCGCAAGCGTGGCCTCGGCGATCTCGTCGATGGAGTCGCGCTTGACCAGGCCGTCGCAGTGGACGCAGTGGACGGTGCCGCAGCGGGCGTAGAGCAGGCGCAGGTAATCGTAGACCTCGGTGGCGGTGGCGACGGTGGAACGGGGGTTGCGGGTGGAGTTCTTCTGCTTGATGGCGATGGCCGGAGCGAGTCCGTCGATCTCGTCCACGTCGGGTTTTTCGATGCGTTCGAGAAACTGGCGGGCGTAAGCGGAGAGCGACTCGACGTAGCGGCGTTGTCCCTCGGCGTAGATGGTGTCAAAGGCGAGGGATGATTTGCCCGAGCCGGAGACGCCGCTGATGACCGTCAGCCTGCCATGGGGGATCTCGCAGGAGAGGTTCTTCAGGTTATGAGTCCGCGCATTGCGGATGATAATGGCGTCATTCAAAGGGAAGTCACCGGGCGAGAAGTCGGCCGACCGCGCCTGTGTCCCCACAGCGAGGCTAGGAGCGCAGACGGCCATTCTCCATTATAAGACCCGGGGTACCTGAAGAATGCAGCGCGATCCCGTCCAAATGAGAATGGGCGTCCGCGCCCATCCAGCTACTTCATGCAGCAGACCGGAGCTGCACCGGCTGGAGCCGCGCCCGCCAGGCAGGAAACTCGGTACTGGTTCTGCTCCTCGACCGCTTCTCTTGCTTGCGGTCAAGTATGCTTGCCAGCCCCATCAGGACAGCCGAGGCACACGCAGGACACCGGTGCGGGCAATTGCCAACAACGCTACAGTCCTGACAAAGATACGCCACGGAGAGGGGAATGAGTTGCATCGAATCATGCTTCATGGACAGACCTCCGATTTTTGAGTGCTGGGCCAAGCTCGCAGTGTCGAGCTACCGCCCGCGTTTCCCATTTTGGGATTCCCTGTTGGGGTTCCCTTATTTGGATAGTATCAGTCCAATTAATAGCGTTACATTTTTTTGAACGCGAATCATCTGAATAGAGATTCAGGCGGTGATTGAATTGTCCCGGAAACCACGGCGTTTCAAATAGATGCGCGCCAGCTGAAGCGTATCGATTGCGGTCAAAAAAAAATATCAGAAATCGCTTGCTACAAGCCGGATTGAGCGGCCAGGATCGAAGCACATTTTTATGAGCCACGCGAGGCAACAACGCGCCGGTGGACGCGCGGCTGCCCCGCGTGGGATGGTACGGCTGCTTACAGGAAGGGCGTCAGGGCCAGAATCGCCTTGTCGATATGCTCAAGGCTGTGCTCACGCAGCCCTTTGTTCTGGGGCAGGTCCTTGCCGTATTCAACATCGGTACGCGCCTCTTTCAGCAGCTTTACCGCCGAGTGAATGGGCCAGTTCGCATTGCCTCCTCCGCCCTGCGGCGGCGGCACGGTTTCGGGGTTCTTGCCATCATCGATGGCGGCCTTATTCATATCGTTGACGGCGCGGCTGATCTCCTTCGCGGCATGTTTGCAGGCGTCTTTTGCTTCCGGCTTGACCGGCATCTGCAAGTAGGCGCGCGCCGTTTTCAGGTCAGAGAGAGCGTGGAGATAAGCGGGAAACTGGGCGTGCGCCGGCGTCGCCGGCGCCAGGAAGAAGAAGGTCGACAGCGCGAAGGCTGCGACGATGATAGATTTCAAGCTGCTCATTGTCAGTAGCACCTTTCCAGGGAGATTACTGCAACTGCTCTTCCGAAAGGATACTCCGTTTACCCCGTCTTGCGTCACTGCCTAACAATGATTTTTACCCTACATGCTGATTATTTGTCCGCGGGCGGTCCGCAAACGAGCTGGATTGAGCGGCAAGAGGCGACGCAACAAAAAACCGTTGCGAAGGCCGGGCTCGACCCCAGGCTGCGTCAAAGCCCCTTCTTCATGCAACAACTTGAAGCTGCGCCGGCCAGTGGGAAAACTCGGAACGAGTACGACCCCTCGTTTTCCTCACTTGCTTGCGGTTCAGCACGCCTTGCAGCCCCATGAGAACATCCGATGCGCAGGCAGGACAATGCATCGAGTTATTGCCAATGGCGGCGCAGTCCTGGCATAGATAGGCACTGGAAAGTGGAAAGTGTAGCCGCACATCTGAAGTCATATTCATACCCTTCATTCCTGGCACGTACCGGTTCCTTCTTTGCCCCTCTAACTGGACTGAAGGCCCCGAGATGCCAAATACTTTGAGACGAACTTGTTGTAGCCCATGCCGGAATGCTGTCCGGCTTCAGTGGATTTCTCCGCGGCCTTTTCGGCTACGCAGATGATCCTCATCCGCGATGAGGCATTCGAGGCTGTCTCTTCATCCAGCTTCACCACCATCGGATTTTCAAATTGCCCTGACATTGTCGATCACCTGATTACCACTATGAACTTTTCTATGCGTTCAGTACTGGTCTGTTCTGCTCTGCACCTGATCACGGTCTGTTCTGCTCTCTATCGGAACACTGCTCGATTCCCTTTACTGCTGTCTCGTTATAGGTCAGCCCGGTAAACTGTTGAGTGAGGTATTCCGTGTTTCGTTTTGCTGTTTTCGTTTTGCTATTGGCATCGGTTGCCGGATTCGGGCAGAGTTCCGCGCAGAATCCAGAGAAGCCTTCGCCTGATACGGCGGCCGCTGCCGCAGCAGCCCAGCCCGTTTTTGATGAAGTGGCGGCGGCGGAGGAATCAATCGTCAAATCCGACTGGAAGGCGGCGGAGGCGCGGCTCTCCCCCTGGCTGGCGGCCCACCCCACGGATGCGCGTGCGCTGTTTGACGCAGGCTACGTGGCCGATGCGCAAAATCGGCTGGAGGCTGCGGCAGGGTTCTACCGGCGAGCAATAGAGGCGAACCCCCAGTCGTTTGAGGCACACGTTGAGCTGGGATTGCTGCTGGCGCGGATGGGAAAACTCACTGAGGCGCGTCCGGAGCTGGTGGCGGCTACGCAGTTGGATCCCGGAGTGGCCGGTCCTGCCGCCAAGGCACGCGCGTGGCGGGCGTTGGCGGAGATTGACCGAAAAGATGATCCGGCCAAGGCTTCTGAGGATTTGCTGGAGGCGCTGAAGCTGTCGCCGGAGACGCCTAACGACACGCTGCTGGCCGCAAGCCTGGCTGAGCAGGCAGGGCAGCTTGACGCCGCAGAGAAGGCCTATCGCCGCATACTGACCAAGGATCCGAAGTCCGCGGCTGCCAACGCCGGCCTGGCCCACCTGTTGATCGCGCGCAAACAGTATCCCGATGCGGAGACCCTGCTGCGGGCGGCGCTGGAGCAAGCGCCCGAGGACACGGTGCTGACGGCGCAACTGGCCACCGTGCTGGCGGCTGAGGATAAGGCCGAGGCGCTGCCGCTGTTGCAAAAGCTGCACGACTCCCACCCCAAGGACGCGGCCATTACCCGCATGCTGGCCGCGGTGCTGGACGATGCCGGAGACGCGGCGGGCTCGGACAAGCTGTACGTCACGCTGCTCATGGCCAGCCCCGAAGACCCGGCCCTGCTGGTGGCGCACGGGCAAAACCTGATTCGGCAGCTCAAGTACGCCGAGGCCTTCGCGGCCTTCAACAAGGCGACCAAGCTGGATGAGACCAACGCCGACGGCTGGAGCGGGCTGGCCTTTGCCGCATCGAAGACCAATCAGCCTGCCGTCACGATCCACGCGTTGACAATGCGGTCAAAGTATCTTCCAGAGGTTCCGTCAACCTACTTCCTTTGGGCGACGACTTACGACACGCTTCACGATAAGGCGCAGGCGGCTGCGTACTACCATCACTTCCTGGACTCGGCTGCGGGCAAGTTTCCCAATCAGGAGTGGCAGGCGCGGCAGAGGCTGCTGGTGCTGGAGAAAAAATAGGGGTTAGGGATTAGAAAAACAGAGGAGTGAGCCGTCAGCCCTGCAGTTGCTATCAACCGTCAAACTGGGTGGTGTCCTATCATTGCGTTGTTGGAGTTTGCGGAAGATTCTGGCCCTTTGGCTCTTCGACTAGTTGTCGATAGGGTCTCAGCCCCAGCAGCTCCTCCACTACATACGCGCCCGTCGTCCCGTCTGAGAACGCCACAATCAGGCCGTCTTCGCCATCCTTTTCGACACTTAATATTCGTATGTCATCAAGCATGCGAGAGATTGTACCCCCCCCCGTCAAACTGTCAACTGTCTAATTCTGCACACTTTTATCGGCAAAATCAGCCACAAACTCTGAGGACAGCATCTCAAACTGTAAGCTGTTGGCTGATGGCTGTAAGCTGTATTTAGTGGCTGCTGATTTAGTTTCCATCTTTCAGGAGGAGTACCGGGCGTTGCGCCCCAGGGCGCCGATGCCGCCCATGGTGGTCCGCTTCCGGCGGTTTACCTCGCTGAATACGCGGATTTGGTTGCGCGAAGGGCAGATTACTGTCAGCCTTTCCGACCTGCTGGAGGGCGCGCCGGAGGCGGTGACCCGCGCCATCGCGCACATTTTGCTGGCCAAGCTGTACGACAAGAAGAAACTAGACCCTGCGCAAGAGCTTCGCTACAAGCGGTTTACCTGCTCGGCCGCCGTCAGCCGGCAGACGGAGCTGATACGCGGCGCGCGCGGCAGCAAGCGGTTCTCAGGGCCGGAGGGGCACTACTACCATCTGGAGGAGGTCTTCGACTCGCTGAACACGAAGTTTTTCGGCGGGATGCTGGGACGGCCGCAACTGACCTGGAGCGAGGGGATGGCCAAGCGAGCGCTGGGCCACTACGACTCCGCTCACAACACCATCGTGGTGAGCCGCGTCTTCGACCGGCCGTCGAGTCCGCGCTACGCCCTTGAATACCTGCTGTTCCACGAGATGCTGCACTTAAAATACCCGGTGAAGATGCGCGGGTTGCGGCGATGCGTTCACCCGCGGGAGTTCAAGGCCGAGGAAAAGCTGTTCCCGCATCTAAAAGAGGCGCAGGCGTTTATCAAGCGGTTGTAGGGAGTTTCTTCGCGCCCAAGGGCTACAGATAGTTTTCGGGTGATCCGTAAATCGTAACTCACCCGATGACGGCGAAAGGGAGTCTGTTACGGTGCAGCGTTTACAAAGTGGGAGAGAGATCCCTTTTCCAAATACTGCGCAACGCGCCGAGCGTGATGGGCAGGGCGCCGACAAAGAGGAAGACCATATCCCCGATCATGCGCAGCCATTCCAGCTTGTGGTAGACGCCGCCCATCAGGAATGTCAGGCGGCGCGCATGCCAATACCCGTTGGCGATGGAATCCCAGAGTTGGATGACTCCACCGGGGAACAGATCCAGGATGATCATGAGCGCGAGGCCCACATTCGCGCCCCAAAAGCCAACCCGGATGAACTTTTCCGATCCCTTCCACACGGTGTCGGATTGCATAGCTCTCAGGCAGAAGACCATGACAGCTAAAGCCAACATCCCAAAGACGCCGAACATAGCGGCATGCGCGTGATTGGCGGTGAGCGAAGTGCCGACTTCGAAGTAGGACACGATTGGCAAGTTGATCAGGAAACCAAAGACCCCCGCGCCGACGAAGTTCCACACACCCACGGCCATGAGGAAATAGATAGCCCACTTCTGGCTCCAGGCCAAATCGTCGCCGCACTCGGAACATTTTGCCTTTCTAAGCTTGATAAAATCCCATGCGTCCAGCGTCAGAAGCGTTAGAGGCACAACTTCCAGTGCGGAGAAGCACGAGGCCAGTCCCATGTTGAGCGTTCCCTGGCCCGTGAAATACCAATGATGGCCTGTGCCTATAATCCCTCCGCTTAGATACAGGATGGCATCCAGATAGATCAGGCGCGTGGCGGTCTTGATGCTGACCACGCCCAACTGGTAGAACATGATGGCCACCAGTACTGTGGCGAAGAGTTCAAAGAATCCCTCGACCCAAAGATGGATGATCCAGAAGCGCCAGTTGTCGATGACCGCAAAGTTGGTTTTAGGGCCATAGAAAAGAGCGGGCAGATAAAAGACAGGAATGGCCACGGCCGTGTACATAAAGAGCGAGGACAGCTCGCGCTTTTCAGGGTTTTTGAATGTGGGCCTGAGCGCCCGAAACATCAGAAGCAACCAGAAAACAAGGCCGACTGCCAACAGATACTGCCAGAAGCGCCCGAGGTCCAAGTACTCGGAGCCTTGGTGGCCAAACCAGAACCAGAGTTGCCCCAGCTTATCGTTGATGCCAAGGCACTCGCCAGCCAAGCTGCCGAAGACGACTAACGCCAGAGCACCGAGGAGTGCGTATGCGCCAGTCCTCTGATGTTTGGGTTCTTCGCCGCCGACCCAGGTCGCCAGGAAAAGGCCACCGCCAACCCAGGATGTTGCAATCCAGAAAATTGCGAGTTGAAGGTGCCAGGTGCGCGCCAGAGTGTAGGGCAGCCAACGGGCGATGTCGAGCCCGTAAAAGGCTCCCGACTCCACCCGATAGTGAGCGAGCAGGCCGCCTAGCAATGATTGCGCCAGGAACAGGAGGGCCACGACGGCGAAGAACCATCCCGTAGCCCACTGGCTTGGCGTGAGCTTTAAAGCAGCAGGTGCAGAGTGTAAAAAATGGGGGCCAGCGCCCTCGCCTTTCCAGCCCAGGTAATCGAATTTGCCGACCATGAAGAGAATCAAGCCGAGCCCTGATAGAAGGGTGATCAGACTCATGGCGCTCCAGATATATGCCTCGGTGGAAGGCAGGTTTCCCGCGATGGGCTCGTAGGGCCAATTGTTGGTGTAGGAGTAATCCTTCCCAGGGCGATGCGTCGTTGTTGCCCAGGCCGCCCAGGCGAAGTAGGCAGTCAGAGCTTTCAGCTCTTCAGGGTTCTGAATATAGTTGGCTGGCAGCCCGGGCGCAGTTTCCTTCCTGGTGAAGTAGTCGCTCCATTCGCCAAGCTGTGCGTGGTAGGCAGCTACCTCGCCTGGTGTGAGCCGGAGAGATTGCGAAGCAGGGTCATACCGGTTCTCCTTGAGCTCGTTGATCGTCCGCGCGGATGCGACGCTCTGCTGATCCGGGGAAAGCTGCGCAAAGGGCTTGCCGAACTTTTCGGTTGCAATCGTGTCCCGGGTTATCTCGCTAAGCCGATGCAAGTACTCCGCGCTGTAATCAGGACCCAGGTAAGCTCCGTGGCCCCACAGGGTCCCGTGCTCCATGAGGCCGTATTTGAGAAACACCCCCTGGCCCATGTGAATGTCGGACCCGGTAAGTACCACAGCATTCGTTTCATCCACAACCTGCTCAGGGATTGGTGGGGCGTTCGTGTAGGTCAGGACTGTGACAAGGGATAGAACCGAAAAGCCAGCGATCATTATGAGGATGACAGAGTGTCTCCACCATGGAGAAAGTCCAGTAACGCCGGTAGAAGTATGGGCCATGATATGCCTCCTTCAATTCCTGCCAGGATTTTCGGATCTCAATTTCTGACCAGGAATCTCCTCTTTCATATCAAAGACGAACAAATTATATTGCTCATGACCTGTTACTACAAGACCTGAAATCTCTCTGTAGGCATAGGGGACTACGGATTTGCGAGCGGAACGCGCACCAGGATGGCATTGTCCACGCGCACAATCAGGCGAGAGAATTTATCCTTGCCCACGTTGCTCATGGCCTGGTAGCGCGGGTTCATCGATTCCACGTTTACCAAGAGCGGAGCCTTGGGGTCGCTGGGCACGTCGAAGCTGACGCGGACGCCGTGCTGTCCGTCGCCGTCGATGTCCACCACATCGGAGACATGCCGCGGCAGGGCGCTCACGGGTTTCCAATCGAGTTGCACGAAGGGCTTTTCGCTTTGCAGGAAGTGCGTATAGACAGGCCGGTGGACGTCGATGGAGTAAGCGCCCATGGGAATCGTGCGCACCTTGGGTCCGCCGGAGTAGACCTCGTCCACGTGGAGCGGGAGGGCGGCAACGCCTTTGGAGAAGGTTCCCATCAGCAGAAATGGAGTCAGCAGCGCGATAAGAATGGTGATTGCGGCCGCCGTATAGCCGAGTGTAGCGCGGAGTTTCATCAGTACCTCCTAAACGATGAAGTGCAGTATGGTGTAAACGCCCCCAGCGATGATGGTGCCGCCGAACATGATGGCCAAAGCCCAGGCGGAATAAAGGAACATGAGCCGCGCGCGCTCCGGCTTCCAGGCGATCTGAGTTCCCTTGATATGCCAGACAACAGCTTGCCGCGGACAGACATCCACGCAGGCGCCGCATTTCATGCAGGAGAGCAGGGTCTCGCCGCGGGCTACGGATTCCTTCGACAAGGAGAGATTGGGGCAGGCGTTCTGGCAGAGCAGGCAGGGCTTGCAGCGCGACTGGTCGATCTTCATTTCGAAGATGCTGATCTTGTTGAAGATGGACTGGAATGCGCCGAAGGGGCAGAACCAGGAACACTGGGTTCGCTTTTTTGTCAGGAAGGGCAACACGACGACCAGCCCGGCAAAGAGCGTGATAAAGATGATGTTTTGGATGAGGCCGATGGTGTTGCGTGCGGCGACGTACTCCGAGACGGCCTTGAAGGGGCAGAGCCACATGCAGTAAGCCGGCTCAAAGAGGGCCAGCGAGAGCAGCACCATGGCCAGCAGCACGGCCCATGGAAGATAGCGCCAGCGGGGATCGAGCTTGCGGATTTTGGCGCGGGAGGGAATGGCGGCCACACCTTCTTCGATGCCGCCGAAGAAGCAGGCATAGCTGCACCAGCCTTTTCCCATGACCAGCGTAAGAGCCAGCCAGAGGCCCACCATTCCAGCGATGCCTTGGCTGGCGCTTCCTATGGAACCGGGAAAGACCAGCGTGCGAGTGAGTGCTGCCGGAAGGATGAGAAGCGGAATGGGCATGAAGCAGAATGGCGTGCGGCCGGCGATCATCTCTTCGATGGGGATGCCCATGGTGCCGCGCATGACGAGGAGGTTGTGGATAAAGCCAATGGGAAAGAGGATTCCCAGGCTCACGAAGAAGATTCGGCGCCAGCGATAGGTGCTGCGCGACCTCATCATCATGAAAAACAACATCGTCATGAAGAGCGCGGTAAGGATGGCCGCAATGCTCGAGACCGGATCGAATTTCGCGCCAGGACGAAAACCCATCATGAGCAGCGACCATATGAAGATGGGCAAGGTAAGCAGCAGAGAGCGGCCGATGCCGCGTGGCGACGGGCGGGCGAGCGGCAGAATGCGAGCGTCAGTAGCCATAGGTTTTTTTCCCCAACAACATGGCGATTCCCATAGAGAGGTAATAGAGTGCGATGAGGGCCATCGCCATGCGGGCGACGGTCAGGACGGCCTGGTTGCGCGTTATGCCGCCCAGACTGATAAACGGAACAAACCAAACGGAAGTTCCAAGAAAGAATACCGCAAAGAAGAGCATGGCAGCGGCCATGCTGCCCAACTGGGCTGCCCTTATGCCGGCAGCTACGAAGGGAGGACAGAGATTCAAGCCGGTGAGGAAGCCCAAAGACGCCGCACCGGCGATACCGCGATTCCTGTTTTCACCGATTTGGACCAGTTTTGAATCCGCGCAGGGTTGAACGCAACTGCGCCTGGCCGCATATGCGTACCAAAGCAGCACGCCGGCGAGCAATACGTAGACCACACCCATCATCAGCAGGCGCGGCGCGGGCAACATCGACGCCAGTGCGCCAAGTTCCCAGGCCACAACGGCAAAGAACATGTAACCGAGTAGGCGCGTCGCCAAAAAGACAGAGAGATAACGGAGATGGGGCCGTAAGCCTGCGCGCTCGGTGAGCAAAGAGGGGACCACGATGGGTCCGCAAGCTGCTATACAGGCAGGTCCCGACGCCAGACCCAGAGCCAGGGCCTCGCCGCATGAGGCAAAGACAGCCATGTGCGGATGATCTTCGGCCTTCAGTGCTCCGGTCTGTGACGGATGGCACGCGGTGGCAGAGAACCTCTCTGACCTCCATGACCTCAACAGCTACCCTACGCGGCTTTCTTCAGCGAGTGGGCGGCTTCATAAGGGCGCGTGGCGGTCCACCAGATCAGTATGATGCCCGCAACGACGGAGCCGGCGCTGGCCAGTTGGGCGTTGGATAAGCCCCAGAGCACCTTGGGGTTGCGGCGGATAAATTCAACCAGAAAGCGAGCGATTCCGCTGAGCAGCAGATACTGGCCGACGATGGCGCCGGAGCTATGGGGCTTGCCCAATCTCCACCAGAGCCAGCCGCCGATGAGCAGTCCGGCAGTCAGCTCGTAGAGCGGGGTGGGATAAACGGGGACGAAGACCGGCTCGATGCCTTGGGGGAAGCTCATGCCCCAGGGGCGAAATGAAAAGGATAAAAAATGAACCGGGGTGATGGGGATGCCGTAACAGCCGTCGCCGGAGAGAAAGCAGCCGAGGCGTCCGATGCCCTGGCCGATGGCGGCGGCGGGAGCAGCCAGGTCGAGGGTGCGCAACATGCCGATCTTCGCCCACCTGCCCTGGAAGAGCAGCGCGCCGATGCCGAAGAGGAGCCCGCCAAACCAAGCGTACCCATCCCTGGCCCACAAGACCTGCCAGCCCAGTTCGCGAAACTCGATGGGGGTGTCGATGACGTGCCAGAGTTTGGCGCCCACGATGCCGGCTACCACGGTAACGGCAACGATGCTCAGGGCATCGGCCGTGACGCGCGCGCGGCGAAAGCCGCAGTCCATGACAAAAGCCGCCGCCACGGCGGCCAGCCAGAGCATCAGCCCGAAAATGGGCAGGTTGAAACTCCATAGGTGCAAATAGGGAATCATGCTTCTCAAGTATAGACGGGCGCGGGGAGTCAGGCGATACTGTGTGCATGGCTACTAACCCCCACCAGGGTCTTGAGGTTCTCTATACCCGCCAACAGATTGCCGCGCGCGTCGCCGAGATGGGCGCGCAGATTACCCGCGACATCAACGGCGAGAAACTGGTGATGATTGGCATACTGAAGGGCGCTGCGCCGTTTCTGGCCGATCTGTCGAGAGCCATACAGGCCGACGCCACGTTTGACTTTGTGGCCACCTCGAGCTACGGCCAGGGGAAGAGGTCTTCCGGCGCGGTCAAGCTGGTCAAGGATCTGGATGAGTCGATCGAGGGCAAGAACGTGCTGGTAGTGGAGGACATCCTCGACACCGGGCTGACGCTCTCCTATCTGCGCAAGCTGTTCATGCAGCAGAATCCCAAGTCGCTGCGTATCGCCGTGCTGCTGGACAAGCCATCGCGCCGCCTGGAAAAAATCGAGGCGGACTACGTGGGGTTTTCCATTCCCAACCTGTTCGTGATCGGCTACGGAATGGATTACGCGGAGCGCTATCGAAATCTGCCCGACATTTGCATTATGTCGCCCGACCATCCGGAGTAGGGGGCGCGACAGTTCAAAGGAGAGCGGCACAATGTGGAGCAGTTCACGGAGAGGATTCTTGAAGGCGGCGTCGGCCACGGCAGCCGCATTGGCAGTATCGAACCGGATTCCGGCCTGGGCCACCGGCGCGGGGACTTCAGGGCCGGTGAAGGTTTGGAGCACCTTTCGGGACCGGCGGCACGCGACGGCTGAGCCGCTGGCCTGGAAGCCCGTGACCGTAGTTGCCTCCGATGCGATCGTGCTCGATCCGGTGGCGACCCGGCAGGAGATGCTGGGCTTTGGCGCGGCGCTGACGGATGCGTCTTGCTATGTGCTGAGCCAGCTTCACGACGACGAGCGGGCGGCATTGATGCATGAGCTTTTCGATCCCAGCGAGATGGCCATGAATGTCTGCCGGAGCTGCATCGGGTCGAGCGACTTTTCGCGCTCCGTCTACAGCTTCGACGATAGCGATGAGGACGATCCGGAGCTCAAGAAGTTCTCCATCGATCACGACAAAGCCTACATTCTTCCCATCATCAGGGAGGCGCGCAAGGTGAATCCGGAGTTATTCCTTTTCTCCGCGCCGTGGAGCCCGCCGGGATGGATGAAGTTCAACCGTTCCATGCTGGGCGGGACGATCCGCAAGAGCACTCTGGAGCCGTATTCGCGGTATATGCTCAAGTTCCTTGACGCCTACAAGGCCGAGGGCGTGGAGGTCAATGCGATCACCGTGCAGAACGAGGTGGATACCACCGTGGATGGCCGCTATCCCTCCTGCCAGTGGTCGCAGGAGGATGAGATATTGTTTGTGCGGAGGTACCTGGGCCCTCTGTTGCGCAAGGCGGGCTACCCAACCAAAATCTGGATTCTGGATCACAATTTCAACCTGTGGGGCCGCGCCATCGCCGAGTTGAGCGATGCGGTGGCCAATCAGTACATTGACGGCGTAGCCTGGCACGGGTATGCGGGCGATGTTTCGGGGATGTCGCAGGTGCATGATGCGTTTCCTCAAAAGAACGCCTACTTTACCGAGGGCGGACCGGAGTGGGGTCAGGAGCAGGGCGGCGCGTCCAATTACAACCCACTGACGGAGTGCGCAGCGTGGTCGGAGTGGGCCAATAGTGTTTTCAGAAACTGGGCGCGGTCGATCACCGTGTGGAATCTGGCTTTGGACGAGAATGGAACTCCGTATATCGGTCACCGGGACCCGGAGGACAAATTTATGGGTCCATCCAGCGGCGTAATCACGGTGGAGAATGCGACGCACAAGATAACACGCAGCGCGCGGTTCTGGGCGCTGGCGCATTACTCGAAACACGTGCGGCGGGGAGCCAAGGTTTTCCAGACCGACGGAGTGGCCGACAGCGCCGCGCAAACCTCGAAGAGCGCTGTCTCACACGTGGGATTCCGCAATCCGGATGGAAGCCTGGTGGTGGTGCTTGCCAATCACGGTCAGGAGAAGCGGGTTCAGTTGGTGCTGGGATCGCAGGCTCTGGATGTTGAACTGCCAGCCAATTCCGTTTATACGTTACAGTGGTCGTAATCGCGCGGCGCTCACCCTTGCGGCGGAATCAAGCCCCAGGGGTGGAGCGCGACCGCCTGACAACCGCGTGTGCCCATTCCGGGCCAGCTCCGCAACGGGCCGAGCCAAATTTCATCCATTTGTTTTGTTCCGCGCTCCGGCAGGCACTATACTCATCTCGGTCCGGCGTTCAGCGAGCCGTTGTCTGAGAGCGGCATAGCGCCGCCAAGGAGCATGACCTCATGAGCGCAACCACTCCCCATCAGGACGCGAATCCGGAGTTGAACAAAGGAAGCTATGACGCAGCCGCATTCGCCGCGGCGACGCTCAAGAGCTGGCAGTCGCTGGCCTCCGTGATCGACCACACGCTACTGAAGCCCGAGGCCACGCGCGCGCAGGTTGAGGTTCTGTGCGAGGAGGCGATTCGCTACCGTTTTGCCTGCGCCATGGTGAACCCGGTGTGGGCTTCGACGGCGGTCGGGGCGCTAAGCGGCAGCGGCGTTCCGGTGGGCGCGGTGATCGGCTTTCCGCTGGGCGCGTTGCTGGTGTCCACGCTGCACCAGGAGGCTGCGGCGCTGAGCAAGCTGGGGGCTCGCGAGCTGGACATGGTGATTCCCATCGGCCTGCTCAAGAGCGGCGACAACCGGGCCGTGCAGAACGCCATTCGCTCCACGGCCACCGTGGCTCACCATTACGGCGCACTGCTCAAGGTGATTCTGGAGACCGCGCTGTTGAGCATGGAAGAGAAGTTGCGCGGATCGGAGCTGGCCATACAAGCGGGAGCGGACTTTATCAAGACGTCTACTGGATTTTCTTCAGGCGGCGCAACCGCGGCGGACGTGGCGCTGATGCGCGGCGTGGCCGGCAACCGATGCGGCGTGAAGGCCGCAGGCGGCATCCGCACCCTGGCCAACGTGAAAGAGATGCTGGAAGCAGGCGCCAACCGCATCGGCGCTTCAGCCTCTGTGGCCATTATGCGGGAGCTGGGAGCGGAGTAAGACAGGGATCAGGGGTCAGGGGTCAAGGGTCATGATACCGGATCGCGATCTTGCGGAAAACCAGATGTCTGACCGCAAAGCCGGATAAATGATCTAGTAGGATATACTGAGAAAACTCATGCCGGAAAATGAGATTTCTATCAAGAAAGGAACCGTGACGCCGACTATCCTGCCACGAAGCGCGGTTACGCTTGGCATCGTCTGTCCAATGGCGAATGAGGGAGACGAAGCTGCACCTTTCTGCCGCGCAGTATTGGAGCAGTGTTCAGGATTTCAGAAGGTAACATTTTTCGCGGTATTCGATCGCGTTACTAAGGATTCCAGCCTCGATCAAATGCGTGCATTGGACCAGTCTGAGCCCGGCGTTCATGTGGTGTGGGCTCCCGAAAACCGGTGTGTGGTGGATGCTTATTTGCGCGGCTACAAAGAGGCGCTTGATGCCGGGAGCGACTGGATACTTGAAATTGATGCCGGATTCAGCCATCAGCCTGAGGATATTCCACAGTTTTTCGATGCCATGGAACAAGGGATGGATTGCGTGTTCGGGAGCCGCTTCATCGGGCGCTTTGAAAAGAGCTCCTTCAAGCGTCGCGTTATCAGTTGGGGTGGAACCAAGCTGGCGAACCTGCTGCTGGGGACGCGGCAAACCGACATGACCAGCGGATTCGAGCTGTTTTCGCGCCAGACGCTGAGCATGGTGGTGGGCCGGGGCATTCAGTCCAGGGCGCATTTTTTCCAAACCGAGATCAAGACCTATTGCAGGAAACTGAAGTTCGTTGAGGTTCCGATCACCTACCGAAGCGCGAGTCCGCGACTTGACTCATCCGCGCTGAAAGAAGCCTTTGTGCAACTCTGGCGGTTATTCCAACTTCGTCTCATGGAGCAACTGTGAACGATTTTTCATTCGGAGGTCCCGTCAGCGTCGTTGTCACCTCCATCTCAGCGCCAAACGCCGAGTTGCGGGAGGTGGCGAGCCAATGCAAGGCGCGCGGCTTTTCTTTTTACGTGATTGGCGATGTGCCCAGCCCCGAAAACTTTTCCATCGACGGCTGCGAGTTTTACAGCCTTCAGCGGCAGAGGGAGACGGGCTTCAGGATCGTGGAGATCATGCCCACCGGTCATTACGCGCGCAAGAACATCGGTTATCTGCTGGCTATGGGTACGCGCCCAGCCATGCTGCTGGAGACCGATGACGACAATATGCCGCTAGCAAATTTCTGGGATGTACGGAAGGCGCGAATGCGCGTGCCAACGCTTGCCGGAAATGGCTGGACCAACGTTTACAGGTACTTCACCGAGGCGAATATCTGGCCGCGGGGACTTCCGCTTGACGCGGTTCAGAGGCAATTGCCGGAGTTTGATGCACTCCCGGAGACGGAGTTGGAGTGTCCGATTCAGCCGGGGCTGGCAGATGAAGATCCCGATGTCGACGCGATTTACCGGCTGCTGCTGCCGCTTCCGATCACCTTTCGATCAGACCGTCAGCTGGGGCTGGCATCCGGAACCTGGTGCCCTTTCAACAGTCAGAACACGGCTTGGTTTCCGGAGGCGTATCCGCTGCTATATCTGCCCTCATACTGCTCGATTCGCATGACGGATATCTGTCGGAGCTTTGTGGCGCAGAGGATTGCGTGGGAAAACGGCTGGGGCGTGTTGTTTAAGGGGCCGGATGTCTACCAGAGGCGGAATGAGCATAACCTGATGCGGGATTTTGCCGATGAAGTGCCGGGGTATTTACACAATCGCACCATCGGCACGCGGCTGGATGCGTTGAAGCTGGAAGCGGGGCCGCAGAATCTGGGAGACAACTTGATCCGGTGTTACGAGGAGCTGGTTCGGCTCAATTTGATTGGCAAGGAAGAGCTGCCGTTGGTGAAGGCCTGGGTGCTGGATGTGGCGTTTAACGCCAGCTTGCGCGGCTGATCTAAAGTAATCGGACCGGGAATATCTTCTGAGATGAGATTTAAGAGCAAAACCGAAATCAATGATTGCTCCGTCAGGAAAATACCGACGCTCATCCGGTGGCATGAGAAGATTATCCTTGCCGCAATCGTTTCTGTTTTTCTTGCCGGCCAAATCCGGATTGCCGCTCTTCGCCCCTTCTGGTTCGATGAACTATGTTCTCTGGTTATTTCATCGGTTCCTACTGTCAGGGAAATGTTCAACGCAATTTCAGCGGACGGAAATCCGCCGCTTTTTTTTCTGCTTGCCCGGCTCTGTTTGCATCTTCCCTTGCGTGCTGAAATCGCATTGCGCCTACCTTCGATGGTTGCTATCGATATCTCCGCTTTGATGATCTACCTGTTTGTCAGGCGAAACACTGGCAGCATCTTTTCTTTTTTGGCAATGAGCATTTTTCTGGGCTCTTCATTCGGGCATTTTGCATCCCTTGAAGCACGGCCCTATGCATTATTGCTTTGCTTTACGAGCAGCGGCATCTGCTGTTGGCAATCCGCGGCGCGCGGAATCCACAGGCGCTGGGCACTTGTTGGAGTTGCTGTTTGCATGGCTGGAGCAATCTTCACGCATCACTATGGAGTCATCTATGTGACTCTTCCGCTGGCAGCCGGCGAGTGCGTACGCGCCTGGCATAGACGCAAAATAGATTATCCCGTAATTGCCGCGATGCTATCAGGCGCCCTTTCGCTTTTCCTGACATTTCCCCCCATGTTTCGTGGACAGGCAGAACTGTTGAAAGCGGTAAAGAACTGCCCGGTCTATTGGGCGCGTCCTGCTCTGAATTCCTTTTGGACATATTTCCTGGCGGCACCTAACCTTATAACAATTCTTGTTTTTTCCGCTCTGATATTTGGCGCATTTCTGAGCTACGCCGCTTTTGGTGCGAAGAGAGCATCCAAAGAGCAGGTCGATTCAGCCACTCAGGTGCGCATGGAGGACTTGGCGGCCGGATCGGCGCTTGCCATGATTTTGCCGGTTATGCTTCTCGTTACTAATTTCGGGACAGGCTATTTTATCGCGAAATATGCAATCGGCTCGTCGCTGGGCGTCGCAATAGTTTCCGGGTTGCTCTTGTCACTTTGGAATGAGCGCTGGCCAGAGATCAAGTCATTTATTGCCGTTGGAGTTATTTACTGCTTTATTACGACATTGCCAGTATTTTGGCCAGTTGGGCCAGATTCGGATCTTGACAGAGTTCAAACCGACCCGATCTATCTCTCCACTCCCGCGCAGGAGCCGATTGTGATAGCGGACGCCGTTGTCTTCTGGCCTACGTGGTGGTACAGCGATTCCAGCACCCGCGCTCGCCTGCACTATCTTTCTGATCTCAGCTACGCGGTGAATCAGCCTGATTTCCTCCCCGAGTACTCGCTCACGCTCGAACAGCCGTATGGAGTTCCCAAATTGGATAATTACAGGGAATTTCTCAACTCCCATGGAAGGTTTCTACTCTTTTGCCACAGAATGCCGAGGCTGGAGTGGACAATCGACCGGCTACGCAGCGAGGGATGGCGCATGACGCCCATCGCCACTTCCAGTAGGAACATTCTTTATCAGGTTGACCGGCCGTAACATAGAACGCCGATGCGCTATGATTTTCTTCTACGCATATGCCGAACGGTCCACCATCTTCGCGCGAAGAACCCGAGTTTGAGGGCGATTATCGCCCTGCCGACCTGGCAAACCCTGGAGCGTATCTTGACCCGGCGAATATCCGCGTGGAACCGGCGGATGTGGCCTACATGATGCAACTGGCCGACGCGCTGAACACCACGCTGGACCTGGAAACCCTGCTGAAGCGCACCGCGGAACTGGTGAGCGCGGTGATTCCCTACCGCATCTTCGCCATTCTGCTTCTGAACGACCGCACCCACGAACTGCGGATGAGATTCCAGATCGGCCACAGCCCGGAGGTGGAGCGGGAGCACATTCCCATGGGCAAGGGCGTGGCCGGCCAGGTGGCGCTGACCCGCCAGCCGGTGCTGCTGAACGACGTGACCACATCGGAGGTCTACGTGGAGGTGAATCCCGAGGTGCGCTCGGAACTGGCGGTGCCGCTGATCGCCAAGAACCGGCTGATCGGGGTGATGGACATCGAGAGCGAGCAGGCTGGCTACTTCGGCCCCGAACACCTGCGCCTGCTGACGCTGACCGCCTCGCGCATCGCCCAGGCGATAGAAAACGCGCGTCTGCACGCGCGCGTCTCCCGCCAGGCGCAGACGCTGACGGTGCTGAACGAGATCGCCGTGGAACTGACTTCGATTCTGGAGCTGGACCCGCTGCTGGAGCGGGTGGGACATTTGCTGCGCCGGCTGATCGACTACCAGATGTTCTCCATCCTGCTGCTGGACGCGAAGGGCGAGACGCTGATTACGCGCTACGCCTGGCGATTTGGGCACGCGCACGCGCCGCTGCGCAACATTCCCATCACCAGCGGGCTGGTGGGCGCGGCGGTGCGCGAGTGGCGGATGGTGAACGTGCCCGACGTGAGCAAGGACGCGCGCTACCTGGCCACAAATCCGGAGACTCGCTCGGAGCTGATTGTGCCGCTGTTTCACAAGGGACGCATCATCGGCGTGCTGGACCTGGAACACACGCGCGTGGGCTTTTTCAACGAAGAGCACGAGCGCGTGCTGACTACGCTGGCCGCGCAGGTGGCTATAGCCATCGAGAATGCGCGGCTCTACCAGACGATGCGCAGGCAGGAGGCGCAACTGGAGCAGGACATCGCCATGGCGCGCGAGGTGCAACTGCGGCTGCTGCCGCCGACGGCGCCGGAGATGGCGAACGCCGAGATGGCGGTGCGTTTTTTGCCGGCGCGCACCATCGGCGGCGACCTTTACGACTTTGTGGACTACGGACCGGGGCGCACCGCCATCGTGCTGGGCGATGTGAGCGGCAAGGCGGCTCCGGCGGCGCTTTTTGCGGCGCTGGCGAGCGGCATCATGCGCTCGGCGGCGCAGCAGCGTCCGGAGCCGGCCGAGATGCTGGCCCTGCTTAACGACGCGATACAGGAACGCAAGCTGGAATCGCAGTACGTGACCATGCTGTTTGCGGTGTGGAACGACGAGAGCCGCACCTTGCAGGTAGCTAACTCGGGCGCGGTGCAGCCGGTATTCTGCCGTGCCCGCGAGCCGGTGACGGTGCGCGCCGAGGGCTTCCCGTTGGGGCTGTTTCCCAACGTGAGCTACGAGGAACTAACCGTGGCCACCGAGCCGGAAGACGTCGTCCTATTTGTGTCGGACGGGATTCTGGACGCGGAGGACGCGCAGGGCGAGATGTACGGCCAGGAGCGGCTGGCGAGCTTGTTATGCAGCCGCCGCGAGCAGCCCGCGCAGGAGATTGCCGACGCCATTCTCTCTGACGTCGCCCGCTTCCAGGGCGAGCAGGAGCGGTTTGATGATGAGACGATCATTGTGCTGAAGGTGCGGTAAATGACGCGTTGACAGAGGCTGGATTCGAAAACTACTCCCGGCATTGCAACAGAGACGCGTTTGCCAGTAGGCTGGAGATGGCGGGAGTTGACATCCGCTTGCGTTGTGGCCCCGTAGCTCAGGTGGATAGAGCAGCAGTTTCCTAAACTGCGTGTCGGAAGTTCGAGTCTTCCCGGGGTCACCATTCCTTCCTGTATTGCAGCCTGATAAAACATTTTTGTGATCCTGCAAATTCTTTGTTCCGCAGGTTTTGACTCCGCCGCGCCGCTCCGTCTATAAAAGTTGATGGCATGGAAATCTGTTCCATGCCGAACCGGCTGCCCCGTCAAAAGGCAGCGCAAACCATCACGGCAATCGCCAGGATGCTCGGGAAGGCGGTGAAACTCCGCCACTGCCCCGCAACTGTGAGCGCCCCGGCCCAGCGGCTCGTTCTATAAGCCAGGGCGGGGAAACCAGCCTGGGACTTTCCGCCCGTCGCGGAGGCCCCTTGTGAACCACTGCACGGCGAGCCCCCTGGGGCGCGCCTGTGGGAAGGTGGCTGGAAGAGCGCAAGTCAGGAGACCGGTCCTCGCGCCCTCAACCCACTTGCGTTCCGAGGGGAACGAAGGAGCCATCATGCCTGTCTTCGCAAAATCCTCTACTCGCTACATCCTGTCGCGTGCGTTGTCCAACACATTCGCTCTTTTTCTGCTCTCCGTCTCCACCGCTCTCTGCCCGGCAGCCTCCATCCGCGGCGTGGTCACGGACGCCACGGGGGCCAAGGTCACCGGCGCCAACGTAGTTCTGATCAGCGGCGGCAAGACCGTGGGCGCTGCCGTCTCCACGGCCGACGGCAGTTTTCAGATTATTACCGGGGTCGAGGGCCGCTTCTTCCTCATGGTGAACGCCAAAAGCTTCCGCCAGTTGGAGACGCCCAGCTTCTACGCCGGCAAGCTCGACTCAATCGAGCGCAATGTGGTGCTGGAGCCGGAGTGGGTGCGCCAGTCCATCGTGGTCACGGCCACCGGAACCCCCACTCCCCAGCCGCAAACCAGCGAGGCCACCAGCGTGCTGGGGCCGCTCGATCTGGCGCTGCGCAGTGACCTGACCAGCGCGCTGCGGCTGATGCCGGGAACGGTTGTGGCGCAGGCCGGCCAGCTAGGCGCTGAGACCTCTTTTTTCATTCGCGGCGGCAATTCAAACGCCAATAAAATTCTCCTGGACGGCGTCGACGCAGGTGATCTGGGCAACGGCTTCGACTTTGGTCCGCTCTCCACTACCGCCGTCGAACGCGCCGAGGTTTATCGCGGCCCGGACTCCAATCTCTATGGCGCAGGCGCCGGCAGCGGGGTAGTCAGCCTGACTACCCCGCGCGGCACCACGAGCTCTCCGTCGGTTCTGTTACAGGCGGATGCCGGAAACCTCTCCACCTCGCGCGAAGAACTGGAAGTGGCCGGCGCGCACAACAAGTTCGACTACCTGGGCGCATTCAGTTGGCTGCAGACGGCCAACAATCTGCCTAATGACGAGTACCACGTAGCCACCACGGCGGCCAATGTCGGCTGGCAGCCCAGCGGGAACACGCAGATTCGCGGCACTGCGCATTATGGCGTCGATGCCACCGGCGTTCCCAATGCCTGGGACTTCTATCACGTCGCCGACAACGCCACACAGAAAGATCAGGACCTTTTTGTCAGCGCCTCGATCGACAACCAAACCACGGCGGCGTTTCACAACACGCTTCGTTACGGCCTGACCCGCAAACGCGAACAGTACACGCAATGGGCGCAGGAAGGCAGCGGCGATTTCGACGCTTATGGAGACAGCCTGGGAGATTTGTTGACCATCTCTGGGGCAAACGGCTACTCCGTCACCGGCCAGGCGATTCTGGACTATTGCGGTACGCCGAACTATACGCCCAACTGTGCGGCGAACTATCCCAGCGGTGACCAGTTTGTCAACAATCGCGACCAGCTCGTCTATCAGGGCGATTACAAAATCACGCCCCATCTGACGGCGTTGATCGGCTTCCATTATGAAGATGAGCGTGGGACGTATGTCTTTCCCGCCTACTACACGGATGATGTAGTCGAGCGTACCAGCTACGACTATCTGGCCAGTGTGCATGGCGACTTCAAGAACCGCCTCTTCTATACGCTGGGCGGAAGCCTGGAGAAAAACTCGCTCTTCGGAACCGATACCTCACCGCGCGCGGGAGTTTCGTACTATGCCTTCCGTCCGCGCAAGAAAATCTTCAGCGGAACCCACATCCTCTTCAACTATGGCGATGGTGTGCGAGAACCGAAACTGACCGATGAGGTCTACTCACTCTACTACAACTTTCAAGCTATCGCGCGGCAACTGCACATCGGTCCGCTGGCTGCCCCGACCACAAGAACCTATGAAGGCGGCGTTGAACAGGCATTCTGGGGCCAGCGAATCATCTTCCGCGCCAGCTACTTTCACAATCAGTACGGCAAGGAGATTGAGTCCGTTCCCGCTCCTTTGCTGCTCAAACTGTTTCCCAGCTTGACAGCGGCGGAGCTTGGCTTCTATTACACCGACAATATTGGGCTGGATGTCAACACCCAGGCCTTCCGCGCCCAGGGCGTCGAAACTAAGGTCGAGAGCGGCATCGGCAAGAACATCTTTTTCCGCGGCGGCTATACCTATCTTGATACTGTGGTGCAGCGCTCCTTCACCAGCGACAATGAGGAGCTGATCGGGATATTCCCGTACTCCTTCGACGGAATCATTCCCGTGGGCGCCTATTCGCCGCTCAAGGGCGCGCGTCCCTTCCGCCGCCCGCCACATTCAGGCTTTTTTACCGCCAGCTACGCACAAAAGAAGCTCACAGTGGTCTTTACTTCGGCCTTCGCCAGCCGCAGCGACGACTCCACGTTTCTTCTCGACGCCAACTACGGCAACACCCTGCTACTGCCCAACCGCAATCTGGACTGGGGCTACGCCAAGCTGGACCTGGGCGCCAGCTTCAAGCTGCTCACCTGGCTGAGCGTCTATGGCCAGACGGAAAACCTGACCAGCAACCGTCACATCGCACCCATCGGCTATCCCAGCCTGCCCTTTACCTACCGCGCCGGCTTGCGCATCCAGTGGACCAAGGCCGGCAACCACTGAGGAAATCTCTGCGCATTCAGACGATTGGGCAGGGGCGACGATACCGCCGTCTTGGCGCCATCTTTATCAGAATTTCGGACGTGTTTTCCACGTTGCCCCTTGAAAAGGCCTGGGGGTATACTGTTTTCCCTTTGGGGATGTACGCGTTTGAACTTCGAATCATTTTTGCCTGTAGAGAGGGCAACGCTGAGACAGGGGGCGGCTTACGGCCTGGTTGCAGGCCGCGGTTGAAGCAACAGTTGGACGACGCCCGGTGGGCCGATTGGCGCCGGGAAGTTCATTGAGGCGGCCAAAAACCGAATGACACTGTCGTTAGAGCCAGTGTGATTCGGTTCAGGCCGTACCCGTGAGAGGACATGAGAAACGAGTGTTTTACCAGGTTTCTGGGCTGTGATGACACCCTGACTGCTTATGGGAAATCGCTGGGGCGCGGCCCGGTTCGGTTCGTCGGCTCCCGGATCGCCAACTCCTGGAGACGGCAAGAATTCAGCTTTTTACAATGCTTTCATATCGGATTAGTACATTCATCATGGGGAAGCTTGCGTCCATGGCGACCCCAGCAGCGGCTCCGCCCCCACGAAAGCCGTCCGAATCGAAGGTGCAAGGAGATTCTTATGCCCAGCGCGCTACGCGTTGCGCCTGTCGTTCACCAAGGGGCGCTGCCGATCACCAGCCCAGCGCATTCTCAACACCAGCAGCATTTTAGAGCCATCATGACCATGAATCGAATTCGTCAGAGCGTTATCTGCCTGATATTCCTCACTCTGGCTGTGTGTTTGGGCACCGTTGCCCTGCACGCGCAAACCTCAACCGAAGGCTCCATTTCCGGGACAGTATTGGATCCCTCCGGAGCCGTTGTCCCCGGCGTCGCCGTCACCATCCACAACATGGGGACCAACGCCGAAATCAAGCTCACCGCCGACGCCAGCGGCTTTTACAAGGCCCCGTTGCTGGAGCCTGGCACCTATAGGGTGACCTTTGTCAAGTCCGGCTTTGCGACATATCGCGCCGATGATGTCATTGTACTGGTCGCCCAGGTATCCGACGTTTCGCCGCATCTGACTATTGGCGCATCTACGACCACTGTCGAGGTCACCGAACAGTCGCCGGTGCTCAACTTTGAATCTCCGGACTTCCAAGGCACGCTCAACATAACTGCGCTTCAGTCCATCCCCATTAATAACCGCCGCTGGTCGGCTCTTGCCCTCACCACTCCTGGTGTTACAGTTGATATCTCCGGCTACGGTCTCATCAGCGTCCGCGGCATCAGCACACTGCTCAACAACGTCGAAATCGACGGTGCCGACGACAATCAGGCCTTCTTCTCTGAGGAACGCGGGCGCACCCGAGAGGCTTATTCCACCGCCGGCAGCGCCGTCCGCGAATTCGCGATCAATACCGGCGTCTACTCTGCGGAGTACGGACGAGCCGCAGGTGGCGTCGTCACCTCGGTCACCAAGAGCGGCACCAACCATATCCATGGGCAAGCCTATTTCTATGACCGCGAAAGCAACTGGAACGCAATGAACGACTACGCTTTCGTCACCACCCTGGTGAATGGCGTCAATGTCAAATCGCACGTCAAGCCAGAGGACCTGCGCAAGATTTATGGCTTCACGGTTGGCGGAGCGCTGATCAAGGACAAGCTCTTCTGGATCTATACCTATGATCAGCACACGCACGTCTTTCCTGTACTTGGCATTCCATATAATCCCTTGCAGTTCTATACTTTGCCGCAGACCGCGCTGTCCGCGGGAGAAACCTGTAATACGACAACCGGCGCGCTGGCGGGCGCTCCCGGCGCCGCCATCAACGACACCAATGCATGTACCTTGGCAGCGCGCCAGGGCCTCAGCTACGTTCAGGCCTCCTACGACTGGTGCGTCATGACCTATGGCAGCGCCAATTGCTCCCTGTCAAATTACTCTGGCGCATCCGCAATCACCGATCTCGGCCTCGCCTCCAACTCTGAATTAGGGCTCTCGCCGCGCTTCGGCTACCAGGAGATCAACACTCCCAAGCTGGACTATCAGATCAATCCCAAGGAGCATGTAAGCGTCCTTTACCATCGCCTCAGATGGGATTCACCCTCCGGCGTGCAGACCGCTAACCCTGACAATTACGCGATGGACACGCAGGGCAACGATTTCGTCAAGCTCGATTACGGCGTAATCAAGCTCACCAGCCTCATCACCAGCAACATCAGCAATGAACTGCTCTACCAGTACGGCCGCGAACTCAACTACGAGACCCAGCAGGCTTACACCCCCTACACCAAGGCCGACATCACCGCCAGCACCGGGAACGTTCCCGAGCTCGAGGCAGGTTATAACTACGGCATCAATGCCGGCTCAACGTACTATGAGCACCGCGCGTCCTATCCCGATGAGCGCAAGTGGCAGGTCGGCGACGTTCTCTATTGGGGCAAGAAGAACCACAGCTTGAAATTCGGCATAGATGCGGTTCACAACTGGGACCTGATGAACAACACCTACAAGAGCAATGGCGACTTCAGCTACAACTGGGTCGGCAACTACTTTAACGACGTGCTCAACATGAAGAACGGCGTAACCCCTTCAGCCCTCAATCCCGTTGGTTGCGACGTGAACGCTTCGCAAAACGGGAGTACCGTGAAAGGCGCCTATCCCTGCTACTACGACTTCATCCAGGGATTCGGGAGTCCCGTCTATACCATCACCACGATGGATACCGGCGTCTTTGCCCAGGACAACTGGAAGTTCTCTCCACGCCTGACGCTGGAACTCGGCCTGCGCTGGGATCATGAAACGATCCCGCCTGCAGATCCCAACCTCACAACGGCCACGGGCAGCTTTGTAACCTACAACGGCATCGCCAACAGCCCGAGCAACAAGATGAACTTCGGTCCTCGCGTGGGTTTCTCCTATGACCTCTTTGGCAAGGGAAACACGGTGTTGCGCGGCGGATGGGGCATGTATTATGGCCGCATCACCAACGGCAATATCGAGAACGTACGCCTCGCCACGGGTAGCCCGAACGGCCAGTTCAGCGCTACCTGGTTCGACAACACTGCTGCCGCTCCCGTGTACCCGAATATCTTCGCCGCTGGTTCGGTTTCTGGCAAACCAACCTCCTATTTCATGGCTGCGAATTTGAAGCTTCCAGAGATCCAGGAGTTTGATCTCCAGATCCAGCATGCTTTGGGCAAGGGCACATTCGCCTCCGTGAGCTATCTTGGCGCCTTGGGTCGTGAGCTGCCCAACTTCCTCGATGTCAACCTGAATCCAACCACCACCAACAAGACGATTACGGTGGCTGGTGACCCGAACGGCAAGGGCCCCTTGGGCGCGACTGGGACCACGGTGACTGTCCCGGTCTATACCGCCTATGGCAACACCGCTCTCCTGGGATCGGGAGCCTCAAGTTTCTCGGGCATTTCCGAGATGGTCAGTAACGTCAACTCCAACTACAATGCCATGGTGCTGGAGGTCCTCAATCGTTCGAGCAAGAGCCTTCAGTTCGACGTGAACTATACCTGGTCGCACGCGCTCGACTTCGCACAGAACGCCAATACTCAAGGTGCAGCGGAATCCTGGTATGACCCCTACGGCAATTACCGGGTCAACTACGGCAACTCTACTTGGAACATTCCCAACAGGTTCGTGGCGTATGCGCTCTATAACTTCCCGAACATCAAAACAACCAGTTGGGTCAAGTACCTGGCCAATGACTGGAGCCTGAACGACAGCTTCCAGATGCAGAACGGCTTGCCTTTCACGGCAGGAGTCAGCGGCAAGCCATCAGGCGCAATTGGCAGCAGTTGGAACGGCACTGGCGGTCCTTCCATCATTCCTCAAATCGGGTACGACACCTATCGTTACCCGCGCCGCATTGTGGACGATGCGCGTTTGCAGAAGTCGGTCGTGTTCAAGGGCAGCCACACTGTCCACAGCGTTGATTTAATTCTCAACGCCTTCAACGTCGCGAACCACCAGAACATTACTGCCTTTTTGGCCACCTACCTGTATAGCTTGTCGGGAACCACGGCGACATATACAGGAGTGAATGGCACCGGAAACCAGAGTTTCATGGTGCCGAGCAATTCAAACAGCAGCAACTTCACCTACACGCCGCGTAATGTTGAAATCGCTATCCGCATCAATTTCTAAGGCGGCATGATTCCTTTACAACGCGGCGGCTTCGGCCGCCGCGTTTTTTTGTTCGTCGCAATTTCGGGGGTGAGTCCGAGGGAAATCCGTCAAAATTCCACTTAAATTATATTTGATATAATCAAAGTCATTTTCCAAAAAAATGCATATTTTAGGTACTATTGTTTCAAATTTGCATATTTAGGCGTTGAAAAACTAACATTGAAAAGATTAGAGTTAATTTTTCCTCAGGTTGTTGTTTTGCGTTTTCTGAAGTTTTTTGGTCCCAGAGGTACACTTATGAATTGCCCGAAGTGCCAGTCTGCGTCCTTGTCCGTCATTCCCGCTGAGATTCGGCTCTACCGCAATTGTCATCGCACCCTGAGCCATCCTCCCATGACGCCATCGCCTGACGTTCTGGTTTGCCTTGATTGTGGCTGGTCGGAGTTCTCGATTCCGCGTTCCTGGCTTTCCGCCGGGTGGTTGCGTTCGATGCGGGCGCAGCCTGCTCCAGTAGCGGCATCCATCGTCTCCGCGAATGTGGCCATACTGGCTTCTTAGCGGCGCGAACGGCTCTCCGCCGGGCCGATAAAAGCATTGTGCCCGGCAGCCGGAGGCGATTTGCGGTTGCCTGGATGACGGTCGCAGCGCAAAAAATCAAGCTGTCCAATAAAAGGCCTCCAGCCGAAGCTGGAGGCCTTTTGTTTTTGCATTGTCATTGTCGTTTAGGTATAACGGGAATCATGGAAATGAGAAGAAAGTCTGTTTTACTGTGCGGTGTTTTCGGCCTCCTCTTCTTCCTGACAACAATTTGGCATTTGTCTGCGCAACAATCGCCAACTCCAGCCGATAAAGATCATGCACAAACCTCAAGCGATCCGCTGGCTGAGTTGAGTCCAGAAAATCGCACTCTATTCGATGCCTTGCGTGCGGCCGCTCAACAGGGCCACGACACCGATGTGCTGGCAACCGGAAAAAAGTTGCTTCCCGCGCTCAAGACGCGAACTCCGCTGGCTGACTTCGTTACATATCTCACTGCGAATGCGGCCACTGAAGGTGGCGAAACGAGTTATGCTTTGAGTCTCGCCAAGCCCTTGGTTGACGCGCACCCGGAGGATTGGCGCGCGTCTGCATTACTGGCGCGTCTCTACGCCGAGAGCGGTGAAAAGGATTTGCGCGATCAGAAGATCAAAAAAGTGATTGCTCTGCACAAGCAATCCACCGACGCGTTCTTCACCAAGCTGCACATCTTCCCGATCCAAAGAATCAAATTACACTCCGGCTATGCGGTTTTTCTCTATCCCTTCGAACCGCTGGCGCCACACAATGTATATTTGATGGCTTTGATTTATACGGACGATGACAAAGAGGATTACCGCATTGAACTCGAAAGCCTCGATGTCGATCAGGCATTTTTTAAGGCAACCAAAGCGGGTGAACGGCGCTTCTCAATCGATACATTCCGAAAGAATGAGACCAATGCCAATTGGCCCGAGTCACAGGCACTGCATGGTTTTATTGATGGAGTCTTCGACTATGACATCATGCGTGAACAGATGTTGAAAGTGGCCAACGAGGTTGGTTCATCCAAAAAATGACAGAGCCTGAAAAACCAATGGCCTCCAGACAGAGCTGAAGGCCATTGATTTACTGCTTTTTTGCGCCGAAGGCGCGTACGCCTGGACGGCCAGTCCTAGTACATGCCGTCCATTCCGCCGCCGTGGCCGCCGCCCGGAGCGGGCTTGGGCTCCGGAATCTCGACAACCAGGGCTTCGGTGGTGAGCAGCAGGCCAGCGATAGAGGCGGCATTCTGCATCGCCGTGCGGGCGACCTTGGTGGGGTCGATGACGCCGGCCTTCACCAGATCCTCAAAGACGTTGGTAAGAGCGTTGTAGCCGTAGTGCAGGTCCTTGGATTCCAGCACCTTGGCGACCACCACCGCGCCCTCTTCGCCGGCATTGTAGACTATCTGCCGCATGGGCTCTTCCAGTGAGCGGCGGACGATCTGAGCGCCTATCTTCTCGTCACCCTCGAGCTTCTTGATGAGCTCGTCCACCGCCGGAATGGTGCGCAGCAGCGCCACGCCGCCGCCGGGGACAATGCCTTCCTCCACAGCCGCGCGCGTCGCGTGCAACGCATCCTCGACGCGCGCCTTTTTCTCCTTCAGCTCGGTCTCGGTGGCCGCGCCCACCTTGATGATGGCCACGCCGCCGACCAGCTTGGCCAGCCGCTCCTGCAGCTTCTCCTTGTCGTAGTCCGAGGTGGTCTTCTCGATCTGCGCGCGGATCTCCTTCACCCGGCCCTCGATTTCAGAGGGCTTGCCGCCGCCGTCCACAATCGTGGTATTGTCCTTGTCGATGGTGATGCGCTTGGCCTTGCCCAGATCCTCCAGCTTCACGCCTTCCAGCTTGATGCCCAGATCCTCGGTGATAGCCTTGCCGCCGGTCAGAATGGCAATGTCGCCCAGGATCGCCTTGCGGCGGTCGCCAAAGCCCGGCGCCTTCACGGCAGCCACGTTCAGCGTGCCGCGCAGCTTGTTCACTACCAGGGTCGCTAGGGCCTCGCCCTCGACATCCTCGGCGATGATCAAAAGCGGCTTGCCGCCGCGGGCAACCTGCTCCAGCAGGGGCAGCAGGTCCTTCATGGCGCTGATCTTCTTCTCGTAGATCAGGATATAGGGCTCTTCCAGAATCACTTCCAGCCGCTCGGCGTCAGTGACGAAGTAGGGGCTCAGGTAGCCGCGGTCAAACTGCATTCCGTCGACCGTCTCCAGGCCGGTGTGCATGGTCTTGGACTCTTCGATAGTGATGACGCCATCCTTGCCCACAACCTTGACTGCCTCGGCGATGATGTCGCCGATCTCCTGGTCGCCGTTGGCCGAGATAGCGCCCACCTGGGCAACGGAACTCGGGTCCACGGGCTTGGAGAGCTTGCCCAGCGCGCCGCCCTCGATCCACTTGCCTTCCTTGTCGCGTGTGCCGATGATCGTGGCCACGGCCTTTTCGATGCCGCGTCGCAAGGCCATCGGGTTAGCCCCGGCAGCTACCGTCTTCACTCCCTCGCGGAAGATGGACTGCGCCAATACTGTAGCAGTGGTTGTGCCGTCGCCGGCTACGTCGCTGGTTTTGGAGGCAACTTCCTTGACGAGTTGGGCGCCGACATTCTCCATCGGGTCCTTCAGCTCGATTTCCTTGGCTACTGTCACGCCGTCCTTGGTGATGGTCGGCGATCCGAACTTCTTTTCGATGACCACGTTCCGGCCCTTGGGCCCGAGCGTCGCCTTGACGGCGTCCGCCAGCGTGTTGACGCCGCGCAGGATCGCCTGACGGGATTCCTCACCGTGCAATATCTGCTTTGCCATTTCCGTATCTCTCCTTCAATCAGTTGTCAGATGTCAGTGGTCAGTTGTCAGTGAGCAGTTATCAGTCTTAAGTTTTCAGTTTTCAGCGACGCCGCCAAGCAATCGGAGGTCTTTACTGAGAACTGAGAACTGTGAACTGACTACTTCTTCACGATTCCCAGTACTTCTTCCTCGCGCATGATCAGAAACTCCTCGCCGTCGATCTTGATCTCGGTGCCGGAGTATTTGCCGAAGAGAATCTTGTCGCCCGCCTTCACGTCCAGGGGGAAGACCTTGCCCTCGTCGTTGGATTTGCCCTTGCCCACGGCGATCACTTCGCCTTCCTGGGGCTTTTCCTTGGCGCTGTCGGGGATGATGATGCCCCCGCGGATGGTTTCGCCCTCTTCCAGACGGCGGACGAGGATGCGGTCATGAAGCGGGGTGAACTTCGTCGCTACAGTTGCTGCTGCCATTGCTT
>Ga0181521_10000158_pt1 | contig 77330 bp, 75 predicted proteins | sample PEATcosm2014_Bin_32_FD_119764 | JGI IMG/M metagenome (GOLD analysis project Ga0181521, IMG submission 119764) | Peatland microbial communities from MTU Mesocosm Facility, Houghton, MI, USA - PEATcosm2014_Bin02_60_metaG | ecosystem: Environmental > Terrestrial > Soil > Wetlands > Peat | place... | reverse complement strand
CCGCTCCGAAACCGGGGCGCCAATTCGGCGCCAATCCGGAGTTGGCAGGCGAAAGCGCCTGCCCCACCTTGCTCGGGCGCCCAGACGAATACTGGCTATTCTGCATGACGCACTACACTAGTTGTTGCCCAGTTTGTCGCAGGAGCTCGTGCTGAAATCCCATGGAGGCTCGCTCCGCAGCTATCGCTTCGTTCAACGCTTCCGTTTTCTCGCGAGCCGCTGTCTCGACATCCGCAATCTGTCGCTGCAGATCGACGACCATCGGTAACTCGTACATGGGGCCCCGCACCCATCCCGGCCCGGCGTGGTACGGAAACAGGTGCGGGAACATCTCGGGCAACACATTTTGAAATAGGTCACGCAGGAAACCTGCTTGATCAAGCACCCGGGGAAGAACGAGAATATGTCCGTCAGCCTCCGCAATCGAACCCGCGACGACCGCTTTATACTTGTTGTAGGCTAGCGGCGCCCACCAGGACTCCTTCCCGTACTTTGGCGCCATCGTACAGCGAAAGCGCAGTTGAGCCCTAAACTTCCGGAGGATGTCGAGAATCGACGACCGGCCATCAGCTACGCTTATCTCCTCCCCAAAATCCAGGCCGATGTCGAGGCGTTGGTCCACGAAGGTTAAGAGTGACCAATTGCTTAGTATCACGCCATCCCGGGAGTCAGAGTCAGTAATGAGCCCCCCGCGTTCCTTGTGTGCCCAGATATACGCATGGGATTCGCGCGGCGCGGCGAAAACGACGGCAAGCCCCCCGTGTGAGAGGATTCGATCGGTATAGGGCCTAGCGAAGCTCATCGCCGTCGGGCGAGGGTCAACGACGCCGTGGGTCTGCTTTGCCCACCAGCCCGGCGCGGATAGAGGGCCTGGCGGCGAGGACAGCTGCGATAACGGTTCGGGGACATCGAGGTCAGCAACCACTATCTCCTGTTCCGTCAGGCCGGGTAGCTTGGCGTCGCTGACGACCTGACAGAAGCCGTCTCCGGCGGGGACTCTGTAGGGCCTGCCGAAACTTCCTTCCTCCACATCATAGCCAGCTTCAGTTAGGGCCAAACCCGCGTCTTTGTTCAGATCGATCAGCAGGATCTTTGGTTTGGTGTATGGCTTGGTTGGTTCAGATGGCGTCTGCTCCGGCACCGTCGGGGAAGAGGGTTCAGATGATTGGGACTCGCTTTGGTCCGACGGCCCCAAGTTTTGATTCGCTGACGCCTTACGACGCCCGAGCTTCAAGTAGGCATAAGTCGCCAGCAGCCCAATGACGCAGGCGGCTAGCAATCCAAGAATGGTAAACGAGTTGTACACTCAGCTACGCCTTGGCGCGACCACCCCCAATGATACCAGTGGCGTCACTCCTGTGAAGTCCGGTCCACGTCAACTGGACGAAAACGCCCGAGGGCGCCGAGGTGGGACCAAGATGGCTGCGCTGTCTGGCACTTTACAGACCGCGAGAGGCGGGCGATTCCGGGGCGCGCCTGCTCACACCCCGGCTGGCTTCCTTTTATGCCAATCCGTCCGCGTCTGAAACTCCTCGCCGATGGCTAGGAGGGTGTTCTCGGACCACGGCGGGCCTACTAACTGGATAGCTATCGGCATGTTATCGGCGAAGCCACAGGGTAAGATTAGCGCGGGGAGGCCGGCTAAGTTGCCGGCGGGGGTGATGGCGCCTAAGCCTGACGGGGCGGCGGGCGGCGTCGGGCCGCGAGTGGCGGAAGAGGCGGCGCTGGGCGGCGGGGACAAGGGCTGATCGGCCTTAGGCGCGATGCCGGTGCGGGCGGGGGAGACGACGGCATCCAGGCCGCCCCACATCGACTGAATGGCATTTTGCAGGAGGCGGCGTATGCGCATGGCCTTCAAATAATCTTTGGCGGGAATTTCCAGGCTGGCCTTCAAACCGGCAATCTGCGACGGGTCGGCCAGCTCGTCAACCTTGCCGCTCGAGATGAGAGGCTCGAAGATGGAAGCCTGCTCGGCGCCCAGGATGGTCGAGAGCACCGCACCATAAGAATACGCGGGTAGCTTGGCGTCGACCAATTTGACGCCGCATGCCTTGAGGGTCTCGAGAGCGGCGGCGAAGGCCGGGCGCGCGGCTGCGTCGGGGCGGTCGGCGAAATCCGCGGCGGCAAAGCCGATCTTCAATTCGGTCAGCGGCCGCGCATACTGCGGCGTGTAGTAGAAACCTTTGCCCGCCGAGCCGGGGTCCTGGCCATCCTTGCCGGCGATCACTTGCAGGATCAACCCGCAATCCTCAGCCGAGCGGGCGAACGGCCCCAGCTTATCGAGCGTCCAGGAAAGCGCCATGGCGCCGTGCCGGCTGACCAGCCCATAAGTGGGCCGTAGCGCGGTCACCCCGCAGAACGCGGCCGGCGTGACGATGGAGCCGTTGGTTTCCGAGCCGATGGCGAAGGGCACCAGGCCAGCCGCCACGGCCGCGGCCGGACCGCTCGAAGAACCGCCGGACCAGCGGGAGAGGTCCCATGGATTGAGTCCCGGCCCGAAGAACGAAGCGGCCGCGGACCGGTAGCCGCCGCCGCCGGCGAGTTCCACCATGGAGAGCTTGGCCGTGATCACGGCGCCCACGCCGTTCAACTTCTCGATCACCGTAGCGTTGAAATCGAACACCTGAGCGGCGTAAGGCCTGGCGCCCCACGTGGTGGGCAGGCCGGCGTAGCTCAGCAGGTCCTTCACCGCATACGGGACGCCCTGCAACGGGCCGCGCAGACGCTCATTCTTGAAGTCCTTGTCGACCGCGTGGGCTTGCCGCAGGGCCTGCTCTTTGAGCGACAGCGCCAGCGCATTGTAGCGCGGACCGAGCTGTTCCAGGCGGTCGGCGAAGGCGCGCGCCAGCTCCTCGGCCGAGAACTCCTTCTTGACGAGGCGGGCGTTCAGCTCGGCTACAGTGGCGAAGAAAACGTCGTTGCCGGGGACGGCCATGGCTCAGACCTTGAATTGAAAGGCGGGCTCGGTTGCCATGGGCACCGTCACGCCGGCCAGAGTTTCGCCATTGGTTTTGACCCGATTCCGGGCCGCCCGCAGTTCCTCGTCGGCTGCCGCCGCCGGTTGGGCCGCGGCGCCGGAAAGCGCCACTGCCGGGGCCAGCGCGGCCGCCAGTTGCCGTCTTGTGAGTGTCATTTTCCCGGTGCTCCGCTGGCCTGGTGCTCCAGCGCCTCCATGGCCGCTTTTTGCATGACTGAACGCGGCGCGGTCTCTCCGGTCCAGATTTCAAACTGGCCCACGGCCTGTTCGATGAACATGTCGAGGCCGGGAATGGCGGCCTTGCCCTGTTCTCGAGCGCGCCGGAGCAGGACCGTCTCGAACGGGTTGTAGACCATGTCGAACACGACATCCGCCGGAATCGAGCCATCGAAGAAACATTCGTCCACATGCGGGAACATGCCCAGCGGCGTGGCGTGCACGAGGGCGTCGAAATGGCGCCCTTCGAACTGTTCCCTGGCCAGCGTCTCGGCGCCGCAGACCTTGGCCAGCGCGCGCACGCGGTCCGGGTTGCGGCCGGTGAGGGTGACTTTGGCGCCGGCATCGGCGAGTGCGAAGGCGGCTCCGCGCGCCGCGCCGCCGTTGCCGACAATCAGCACGGAGGATTTCGGCAGCCGCAGCAGACGCGCCAAGGGAGTGGTAACGCCCAACACGTCGGTATTGGCGCCGCGCCAACGGCCGGCCTTGCGCCACACCGTGTTGACCGCGCCAATGCGCTTGGCCAGCGGATCGACGGCGTCCAGGTAGCGAATCACTTTCTGTTTGTGCGGAATGGTGACGCTGAACCCGGCCAGGGGCAGACGCTCCGCCATGGTAAAGAAATCGCGCAGGTGCGCGGAAGTAACCAGGAACGGAAGGTACACGGCGTCGGTGCGGCGCGCCTGAAACGCGCGGTTGAGCACGGAGGGCGAGATGGAATGGCGGACCGGATCGGCGATGACGCCATAGACCTTGGTGGCCTTGGTCAGTTTCTCGACGCGGTAAAGATGGCGCAGATGGTGTCCGCTCACCTGTCCCGCCGCGGTGCTGTCGGCGACCAGCGGGGCGGCATAGGTGAAGGCGCCGCCAAAAACCGGCGACAGGACGCGGGTGGGAAAGCCCAGCTCGCCCATGGCCAGCACCACCAGGTTCTGTTTGGGAAGCGCCCGCGCGGCCGTCAACACGCGTATGTTGTCGGTGGGCTTGCGCGCCGTGGTGACGATCTTGTATCCGTCGGCCGGGACGCGCATCATGCGCGCCACCACGATATCGAGCGCCGGGGTGGCTTCGAAATTGTGATAGGAGACGATCACCTGGGCGCGCCCGCGGAACTGGTGCAAGCGCTCCTGGGCGGCCTCGGCACTTTCGATTTCGATATCCACCGCCTGCGCCCCGCAACGGACGGCCTCATCGAGCACCGCCATCTGGTCCTCGATGCTGCCGTTGAACTTTCCGTGATTCTGATGCCGCCGGCAGGTGGCCAGGATGAGCGTGTCGGGAAACTTGTCGAGGAAGCCGCGGATGGCGGCCGCGCCCTCGGCGGGCTGGTCGAGAAAGTCGAGGCGGAACTCCAGGAAGGTCTCGCCCGACTCGGCCTCGCGACAGGCGTGGGCGAGCAAGCTCGGAACGTCCGGCAGGCCCAGCGCGATGCATATGCGTGGGAGAATCCTGGTCTGCGCCATCGTCGGGAATTCCCAGGTTACCACAGGGGGTCTGGCGCGCCCGGATCCGCACGCGCGTTTCACGCCGCCGCGAAAGCGAAAAAGGCCAGCGCCCGGAGGAACTCCCCGCGGGTGCGCGTGAACTCATCTTCGAAGCGGCTCTTGGCGCGGTGCAGCAGAACCCGCAGATATTCGGCGCTCACGCCCAGGCGCCTGGAAACTTCCTGGCGATCGGCCTCCTCCAGGAACACCATGCGCAGGACCGCGCGGTCCTTGGCGGGGAGCGAATCCAGAATCTGCGCCACCACGCGCTTGCGCTGTTCGGTAATCAGAATAGCGTCCAGGTCCACCCGCTCATCGGCCGGTTCGGGCGCATTCTCCGGAATCGCCGGATGCTTCGACTCCTTGGTGAGCGTCTCCAGCAGCACGTTGTTGCACACTGCGCTGACGAACGCGCCGAAAGCTTCCGGCTGCGTCACGCCGCGTCCCTTCCGCAGGGTCCGCAGCACGCGCAGGAAGGTCTCCTGGCGCACGTCCTCGGCCATTTGCGGCGTGATTCTGCGCACCCTCAGCTTGGAGGTGAGCAGCCGCCCGAAGTAGCTGCTGAAATGCAGCTCAGTGTCCGGATCGCCCTGCGTCAACCGGTCCACGTAAGCCGCGTCAAAAATATGAAAATCCAAGGTCCGCCTATATCTTGACCAGTATAGTAGACAATCGCGCGCGACCCAAATCAGCGGGTCAAATACACACGAAGAGGCTGCCTTCGGTGATGCCGGCGGGTGAGATGCGGGCGAGTCGGCGCGCCAGTTCGGCGGCGCCGAGATTCCCGGCGAGGGCGCCGGCGAAGGCTTGCGAGACCGCGGCAACCTGGGCCGCCGATTCGTGGGCGAATTCCAATCGAAAATGACGGATGCCCGCATCCAGCCAGGCTTCCAGGTGCGCGGACGCCTGCTGCGCCTCGGCGCCGAAGACGGTGTTGCGGCAACCGACGTCAGCCATCACGGGATGGGCGCGGCCGCTCGAGTCGCGCAAGGCGAGACGATGCTCGTCGCAGGGCCGGCCGCAATCCCGGTAGCTCGATCCGGTCGAAAGAAAACGGCAGAACACGCAGTGCTCGGTGTGGAAGACCGGCAGGTGCTGGAAGGCCACCGTCTCCAGGAGATGCGCGCCGACGGCCCGCGCCAGGCCGGCCACCTGCGCGGCATTCAGGTCGTGGGTGGGGGTGAGCGAATTGAGGCCCAGCGCCAGCAACTCGGCGGCGGTGATGGCGTTGGCCGCGTTGAGACTGAAATCGCCCGCCAGCGCGGGGTGCGGGCGGCTGCGCAGCGTCTCGAGCAGGCCGGCCGAACGCACCAGGATCGGGCAATCGCAACTCAGCAGGAAATCGGCCACCCGGTCCTCGCCCGGTTTCAGGATGCGCGGGCTGGCCACGCGCGGGCGCAAGCCGGCCGCGCGCACCCGCTCGAGCGACGGCTTCAAGCCATAAAGATCCAGGTAATCGAGCGTGATGGTGGCCGGGCGGAACTCGATGGCGGCCTCGAGTTGCTCCGGCGTGCGCACCAGCAGATGAAGGCTGGGTGCGAGCTGATCGCATATCGGAGCCGCGACCGGAAGGGAGCGGTTGGCATCGCCGCCGGGGTTGTGAAAGAACCGGTTGGCAGGCGGAAGCGCCTGCCCCACTGGTTCGGCAGCGGGGTGGGACAGACGCTTTCGTCTGTCAACCGGACCGTCCATTTCTTCGCAATCCAGCATGATTGCATCGAGCGCCGCCTCTGGATCGTGGATCTCGATCCGCCGGGGCGTTGCCGCCGCGGCTTCCAACTTCTCGACTGCATCGCGGCGCAACTGGTTGAGCAGCGACGCCGGTGCGAACGGTGCGCCTTCCAATTCCAATTCCAAGCGGTCGAGCCGGTAGGGCGTGTTGCCGAGCCGTGAGAATTGGTCGCGCAGCAGTTCCGCATCGAGCGCCCGATTGCGCGCGCGGCCGAGCGGCGCGGCAGATTCCACCGTCATCTGGATGCCGGCGGCTTCCCACACGGCAACCAGCGGCGCGCCTTCCCGCGCGGTGCCGCGGACGCCCGCGGGCAGCCGTTCGACGGGAAGCGCGCGGATGCGTTTCTCCAGCTCCGGATCGTTGGTGCGCCAGAGCAGGTCGCCGCGGCGGATGCGGGCGTGGTCGAGCGCGCGGTTGGCGAAGCGCAGCTCGATTGAGCCGCCGCGCGGCAGCACCTCGAAGATGCGTCCGCCTTCCTCCGGCTCTTCCGGGCTGCGCCAATCGGCAGCGTCGAAGACCACGCCATCGCCGGGCTTGAGCGGCGACAACTGGTGCGCTTCGGCCGGCTCGATGGTCACGCCGGTTTCCGATACTGCGGTCACGCGGCCCATCCGAACGCCGCGGTGGCGGGGTGCGCGCCCGCGCACTACGGCCTGATGATCGGTGCCATTCAAAAAGTGCGGACCCGATCCGCGCGAGTAAACCTGCTCCAAATCGAGTTCCTGCCGCGCGTCGATGGCTGGTTTGTGACCAGTGTCGCGACCTTCCCACGCGGCGTCCACGGCCTGCCGGTAAGCGCGCGTCGTGAGCGCCACGTAGTCGGCGTCTTTGTAGCGGCCCTCGATCTTCAGCGCGGAGACGCCGATTTCGACGATCTCCGGAATCTGCCGCAGGGCGAACAGGTCGCCTGGCGAAAGCAGGTAGCGGGCGTCGCCGAGCGGCTTCGCTTTGCCATCCACAATCAGTTCGTAGGGCAAGCGGCAGGCCTGCGCGCACTGGCCGCGGTTGGCGCTGCGGCCGCCCCAGGCCTCGCTCGAAAAGCACTGCCCGGAATAAGCCACGCACAGCGCGCCATGAACGAAGATCTCCAGCTCGCAGGAAGTTTCGGCGCGAATGGCGCGCACCTCGGCCAGAGAAAGCTCGCGCGCCAGGGTGACGCGGCGCGCGCCCAGGCTTTGCGCCAGGCGGGCTCCGGCGGCGCTGGTGACGCTCATCTGCGTGCTGGCGTGGAGTTCCAGATCGGGCGCAATGGCGCGCGCCAGTTTGAGGATTCCCAGGTCCTGGACGATGATGGCGTCCGCGCCGGCTTCGGCGATGGCCGCCAGGGCGCGCGCCGCTTCCCGCAACTCGTCATCGAAAACCAGCGTGTTGAAGGTCACGAAGCCACGCGCGCCGCGGCGGTGGAGCGCAGCCATCGCCTGCGGCAACTCTTGCGGCTCGAAGCCCACCTTGGCGCGCGCCGTGAAGTGACGCAGGCCGAAATACACGGCGTCGGCGCCGGCATCGAGCGCGGCTTCCAGTTGCGGCCAGTATCCGGCCGGACTCATCACTTCCGGTTTGCGGGCAATGCCCATGGCGGGTATGGTTTCAGGTTAGCAGAACCCCGCCCGCAGCCCTCCGTCACTTCCATTCGGAGAAACAATCTGACAACATAGTTATGGCAAACAGGTGTTACTGAAGCCGCGTCAGGAGATCTAACCATGAAAGCAATCGAAATCATAGCGTCTTTAGCTTGTTTCTCCCTGTGTGTGGCCTCCGTGCCGGCACAGGAAACCGCCGCGAGTTCATCCGGCCCTAAGCTGCGGGTCGGCGTATACGACTCGCGCGCCATCGCCGTGGCATTCGGCAGATCCGAAGCCTGGCAAGCCACGACCGGCAAACAACTGGCGGCCATGAGGGAAGAGCGCGACCAGGCCAAGGCCGCGGGAAATGAGAAGCGGGTCGCGGAGTTGGAGGCGCAAGGTAAAGCCTATCAAACGCTCCTGCACAAGCAGGGTTTCAGCACCGCGCCGGTCGACGACATTTTGAAGAACATTCAGGACAAGATGCCCGAAATCGCCAAGACCGCCGGTGTCGGCCCGATTGTCTCCAAGTGGGACAAGGACGCGCTCGCGAAATACCAATCAGCCGAGCTGGTTGACGTCACCATGCCGCTGGTCAACGCCTTCCACCCGACCGAACGGCAATTGAAGTTCGCCATCGACATCCAGAAGCAGGCCCCCATTTCTTTGGAAGACGCCGAGAAGATGGAGAACTGAAGCGCCGGATGCCGGCAAGTCGATCGAGCGCATCGGTACCCCTGCCGCTGGACGAGGGAGACCTGAGTCTGCTGGGCTGCGCGTTTCCAACGGCAGCTTCGGTTGTGGTGGAGAACAACGTCGCCGCTTTGGTCTCTAAGAAAAAACCGGCAAGCCAAAGCATGCCCCACCAATCCCGGCGAGTTGTTAACATAGCGGGTCGTGATCGCATGAACACCGTCACAGCCGGACCAACCAGTGCCGCCCCGTTTCAGCCCGAAAGCGCGCCGGACTACCTGCCCGCCGCGATCCTGCGGGAGTTGCAGCTCGGGCGGCTGCGCAGCATCGTCGAGCGCGCCTGGTCGAACGTGCCGCTGCACCGCACGCGCATGACGGAAAGAGGCATCGAGCCCGGCGATTTGCAGAGCCTGGACGATATCGCCGCTTTGCCATTCACCACCAAGACCGACCTGCGCGACACCTATCCCTTCGGCCTGTTCGCCAGTCCGATGCAGGATATCGTGCGGCTGCACGCGTCCAGCGGCACCACCGGCAAACCGATCGTGGTGGCTTACACGCGCCAGGATGTGGATGTCTGGACCTCGGTGATGGTGCGCAGTTTCGCCATGTGCGGGCTGCACGCCGGCGACATCGTGCAGAATGCGTATGGCTACGGACTGTTCACCGGCGGCCTGGGAGCGCACTATGGCGCGGAGGGCCTGGGCGCCACGGTGATCCCCATTTCGGGCGGAAACACCGACCGCCAGATCATGGTGATGCGCGATTTCGGCGTCACCGCGGTCTGCTGCACGCCCAGCTACTTTCTGCACCTGATCGAGCGCGCCGGCCAACTCGGTGTGGATATCCGCGAGCTGCCTGTGCGCGCCGGCGTCTTCGGCGCCGAGCCGTGGACCGCGTCCATGCGCAAGCGCATCGAGAGCGCGGCCGGCATTCAGGCGTTCGACATCTACGGGCTGTCGGAAGTCATCGGGCCCGGCGTAGCGGTCGAATGCCCGCACCAGGATGGCCTGCACATCTTCGAGGATCACTTTTACCCGGAGATCGTGGACCCGGAATCCGGCCGCGTGCTGCCGGAGGGCGAAGAGGGCGAACTGGTGCTGACCACGCTCAGCAAGCAGGCCATGCCGATGATCCGCTACCGGACGCGCGACATTACCGCGCTGATGCCGGGCGCCTGCCCCTGCGGGCGCTCGCTGCGGCGGATGCGGCGGATCGGGCGCCGCAGCGACGACATGCTGATCGTGCGCGGCGTCAACGTATTCCCATCCCAGTTGGAGGCGGCGCTGCTCGAAGTGGAGGGCACGCTGCCGCATTACCAGATCATCCTCACCTGCCAGCACGGTCTGGATCAGATCGAGGTGCAGGTGGAAGTGACGCCGGAGATGTTCAGCGACCAGATCGGCGTGCTCGAACGGCTGAACCAGCGGATCTCGGACGCGCTCGAGCACGTGCTGGGAATCCGCGCGCAGGTGACGTTGGTCGAACCGCTCACCATTCAACGCAGCGAAGGAAAGGCCCGGCGGGTGATCGACCGGCGGAGGGTGCAGCCATGAAACTTCACCAGCTTTCCGTATTTAGCGAAAACAAGCCGGGCCACGTGATCGCGCCGTGCCGCCTGCTGGCCCGGGAAGGCATCGATATCCGCGCGCTGTCGCTGGCAGATACCGAGCGTTTCGGCATCCTGCGCATGATCGTCTCGGACTGGCGCCGGGCCAAGGATCTGCTCGAGCAAGCCGGCTCGGTGGTGAAGATCACCGAGGTGCTGGCGGTCGAGGTGCCGGACCATCCCGGCGGGCTGGCCGACGTGCTTGAAGCGTTTATCGGCACCGCGATCAATATCGAATATATGTACGCGTTCCCTTTCGTACGCGGCGAAAAGGCGGTGCTCATATTCCGCTTCGACCAACCCGACGCCGCCATCGCGCGCCTGCAGGAGCGCGGCTTCCAGGTGCTCTCGAGCGGGGCGCTGGAAGAGAGATAGCGCGGGTGGGACAGGCGCTTACGCCTGTCAACTGATGAATACGAATTAAGACGGCGACGGGATAGAGTGCCTGAGCCTTCGCAAATTCGTGGAGTGCCTTCGCGGGGCTTCTTTAAATATACCCGTCCGGCGTGAGAAAGCACCTAGCTCCGGCGGGCTCCGCGGCGCACATTCCCCTTCCGCGCAACTTTCAATACCGCGTAGACCAAGCCGCCGGTGATCACGATCACCATTCCGGGCCAGGTGGTTGCCGGGCGGTACGCGAACAGGATCAGCAGCACCACCGAACCGCCTGCGATGTACGCCGCGGGCAACACCGGATAGCCCCACACACGGTACGGCCGCTCCGCATCGGGGCGGGTGTGCCGCAAGCGGAATACGGCCGCGATGGTCAGGATGTAGAACAGCAGCGCGGCGGAAATCACCCAATCGAGTAAGTTGCTGTAGAGGTTGCCATAGTGCTGAGTAACTGGGTTGTAAGTGCGCGGCAGCACCAGCACGGCGGCCCAGATGCCCTGCGCGGTGAGGCCCCAGGCCGGCACGTGCGCGCGGTTCAGCACGCCGGCCGGCGCGAAGAACAAGCCGTCCTTCGCCATCGCGTAGTATCCGCGCGCGCCGGCCAGCACCAGGCTGTTGACGCACCCAAAGGTGGCGACCATGATCGCGGCCGCCATCAGCACGGGACCGTAACCGGGGAAGAGTTTTTCGAGCATGGCGGTGGCGACGCGGTCGGAGGGCGCGTGCTGAATTTCGGGAAATGAGAGCACCGCCATGTACGCCAGGTTGACCAGCAGATAAAGCCCGACCACCGCCGAACACCCCAGCGCCAGAGCCAGCGGAAGGTTGCGCTTGGGATTGCGCACTTCGCCCGCCACCATGGTGATGTCGTGCCAGGCATCGGCGGCGAACAGCGACCCCGATTGCGCCACCGAGATCGCCACCACGAGCCCGAAAATGCTGGCCGCCGGCACGCCCAGCGCCGGATCGAACGCGCCGAGGCGGAACATATTCGTGAAATTCGTGTGCACCGCGGCCGCGTTCCACCCCAAAACGAGTCCCACCACGACCAGCGCGCCCAGCGCCAGCGTCTTGGCCGAAGTGAAGATGGTCTGCACAATCTTGCCGTATTCGAGGCCGCGCGTGTTGGTCCAGGTGAGCAGCGCGATCACGCCGATCGCGACCGCCTGCGCGGTGGAAAGCGAAAACGCGTAGCCGGACGAGACGTGGATCGGCCGGATCAAATAGCGCTCCTCGGCCACCGCCGGCAGCACGATCGAAGAAAAACGTGCGAACGCCACCGCGACCGCGGCGATGGTTCCGGTCTGGATCACGGTGAAGAACGTCCAGCCGTAGAGAAAGCCCCATACCGGCGAAAAGGCCTCGCGCAGATAGATGTACATGCCGCCGGCCTGCGGCATCATGGCCGCCAGCTCGCCATAGGAAAGCGCCGCCGCCACCGTCAGCAGGCCAGTCAGCACCCACGCCATCAGCATCCAGCCGGGACTATTGATGAGCCGCGACATGTCGGCCGAAACGATGAAGATGCCCGAGCCGATCATCACCGCGATCACCACTAGCGTGGAATCGAAAAGGCCGAGGCCTTGCACGAACTGCTGTTCCGGCTGCTTGGCGGCGATGGGTTGGCTCATATTGTTTCTTTGGCGGACGCCCGAAAGCCTCGCCGCTATTCGAGCGCGCGCTTGGCGTATGCGACGCTTCTTTTTACATCCTCGGCGCGGCTCAGCGGGCTTTTGTAGTCGTTGTCGATATAGCCGCGGATCGGCCACTTCCGGTCCCGAATCATTTTGAGGATCGCCGCGATCGGCGTATCGCCTTCGCCCCAAGGCACGCTGACGTTGGCCTTGGTGCGGTCCTTCAGAAAAAGTTGAAAGATCCGTTCGTGATGATCCTCAACGAACTTCAGCGCGTCATAACCGCCGCCAACCGCGTCGCCGATATCGATGGTGATGCGGAAGTTTTTCGAAAGCGCCACTGCCTCCTCGTAGTTCTCGGGCCGCGCGATCTGGTCGGGATTGGTGGGATGCATAGTCGGAATCCCTTGCAGCCCCACCAGCAGATCGTGCCGCTCCGCCATCGGCGCCACCCGCCGTGCGATGGAGAGAGGACTGGCCAGGGTGACGATTCCGGCCCCGAGCGCCTCGGCGATCTCGAAGGTGCGGTTCAGTTCCTCATCGCTCGAACCGGGGTTGGCGCTGAAGGCCGTGATCTCGATGCCGGCATCTGCGAACTTCCGGCGAATCTGGCGAAAATAATCGAGCGAAACCGAGAGGCTCCATCTTCCGAGATCGGCTTGCGCCTCGGCCCGTGTCTCGGCGTCCGGCGCCGTCCGAAGCCAACGGACGAGTTCCGGCGGTTCGATCAGCGGCGACCAGATTTCACACTCGCCGAGCCCCGTATCCACCATCGAGGCGATCACCACATCGAGGATCCCTTCGAGCGGCAGCCCGTTAAAACTGTAGCTCTGGAGGCCGAACTGCACTCCGTGGATCCGCGAGTCGATCTTCGCTCCCATCAACGACAAAGGCACGGCCGCCAAGGCAGCCCGTCCGAACTGGCGTCTGGAATACATAGTTCGATTAGAATAACTCATCGGGAATGCTGGAGCGAGACCACGTCCGCGGTGGGGGAAAACGTATTCGGGGGAAAGCGAAAAATCTGCGTGCGGAAAATGCCCGACCGCGCCAGCGCCAACTGAAGCGAGGTGCCGAGAACGCCGAGCCCGTACACCGCGCTGCGCCGGAAGTTGATGGAAGAGGCTTCGGCGAAATAGCGCGTGGGGCAGGAGATCTCGCCGATGCGCGCTCCGATCAGCACCGCCTGCGCCAGCATCTGGTTGTCGAAAACGAAGTCGTCCGAATTGCGTTCGAGCGGCAGCGCTTCGAGCAACTGCCGGCTGAAAGCGCGGAACCCGGTGTGATACTCGGAGAGTTTGGCTCCCGTCAGCAGGTTTTGGGCCGCGGTGAGAAACCGGTTGGCCACGTACTTGTAGCGCGGCATTCCCCCGCGCAGCGCACCGCCGCCCAGGATGCGCGACCCGAGCGCCAGATCGTAAACGCCGTAAGCGATCATGGTCGAAATCGGCGTCACCAGCAGCGGGTTGTACTGGTAATCGGGATGCAGCATCACGATCACGTCGGCGCCGCGCTCGAGAGCGATGCGGTAGCACGTCTTCTGATTGCCGCCATAACCGCGGTTCTTGGGATGGACTTCGACCGTGAGCCCCAGCCGCCGCGCCACCTCGGCGGTGGAATCGCGCGAATGGTCGTCCACCAGGATACGGTCGTCGACAATCTCCGGCAGTTCCCGCACGGTGGCTTCCAACGTCATCTCGGCGTTGTAGGCCGGCAACACGACGGCGATGCGTTTTCCGTTGATCAAGGCCCGCGCTCTTTAGCAGTGTACCCGGTTTCGGGCCGGCGGCGCGCGTGGCCTGGGGAATAACAAACGCAGCGCCCGCCCGGGTGTTCGTTTGTGGGGCAGCCTGGTAAGCTGCTCGTCCGTTGGGAATCGGCCCGCGCGGTGGTTGGCAACCACCGCGGATTGGCATCCCCCTGGAGTTTCTACATTTCCGGGCGCGAGGGGATATGATCAGGTGTGTATCAGGGCACGGCTTTGAGCCGTGCCGCGAGCAGTGTAACGGGTTGGGCTTTAGCCCCTGGTTTATGGCCGGACCTGCGCGCAATGCGCCGTCCCCGAGGGGAAAGTAGGAGTCGTCGATTCGGCCGAGAAGTTCCCCATTGCTTTGCATACCTGGCAAGGACAAAAGAGACAGGGGCTAAAGCCTCAAGATGGCTGCATCTTGCGGCACGGCTCAAGCCGTGCCCTGATACAGGGCACTACGATTGGGTTGGCCAAGGCGGGGTGCCGCCGAACGCTCAAATGTAGAAACTCCGTGCGCAGGATTGGCATCCTGCCCCACATCCTAGGGAGGCTATGGTAGGGGAGCTACTTTCCCACCACGGCTCGCGCCTGCTGGATGGCCGGGTCGCGCTCGGCGTCCACTTCATCGCCTTTCTCGACGCCGAAGGCCTGGTTGAAGATTTCGGTCTTGAGGCGAATGGCCACGAAATCGCTCTCTTGCGACCATTCCGCCACGCCGGGCTGGATGCTGCGCGCGGCCAGGAAAGCCTGGAACTGGTCCATCAACGCTGGAGTCACGGCAAAGTCCTGGCCGATTTTGTGGTCGCGCAGATACTCGGTGGCGAAAGTGGTGAACGATCCCGAGGCCTCCAGCACCGCTCGCAACCGGTTCAGCGGCGGCGGCTGCACCGCGATGTCCGGCTGAATCCCGCCGCCGCCGGTGACCACGCGGCCGCTATCGGTATGGAATTTCGCCTGGTTGGGATGCGAGGTGGTGGCGGCCAGCTCAAACTGCGCCGCATCGAGCGGCCTCTGAATCGACCGCCCGCTGGGCGTGTAGTAGAGCGCCGTGGTGAGCGCCAGCCCGGTGCCCTGGCTCAACGGATAGACGGTCTGCACCAGCCCCTTGCCGAAGCTGGGCTCGCCCAGCACGGTGGCGCGGTCGTGGTCCTGCAAGGCTCCGGCGACGATCTCCGATGCGCTGGCGGTCCTGCCGTTGATCAGAATCGCCAGCTTGAAACCGTACGGCTTGGCGATCGAGGGCACGGTCTCCGCCTTTTCGGGAAAGTGCCGCCCGCGCACCGAGAAGATGGTCTGGCCGGGCTGCAGGAACAGCGACGCGGTCTCGAGCGCCGCCGTCACCAGCCCGCCGGGGTTGTTGCGGAAGTCCAGCACCAGGCCGCCCAGGCGGCTGCCGCCGAGCTTTTCGATGGCCTCCTGGAGCCCCTGCACGGTGTGCTCGTCGAAGCTGGAGACGCGTATATAACCCACGCCCGCTCCCAGCAGGAACGCACGGTCCACGCTGGGGGATTCCATCTCGGCCGGAATCAGCGTGAAGTCGAGGACGCGCGCGGTTCCCGGCCGGCGCACTACCAGCCGCGCCGGCCGCTGGCGCGATTCGCCCAGCAGTTCGGTCAACTGGTCCAGGTCCAGCCGCGCGATCACGTAGCCATTCACCGCCAGGATGTCGTCTCCCGGCGACAGCCCCGCCTTTGCCGACGGCGTTCCCGGCAGCGTCTGCAGCACAATCACCCGTCCGGGAAGCAGCGACACCACGCTGCCGAACCCCTTTTGCGTGGATGCCTCCATTTTCTTGAGCTGGTCGAACTGGCCGGGATCGAAGAACACCGAGTGCGGGTCGAGGACGTGCAGCAGGCCGGGAATGGCGCCCTGGTAAAACGCCTGTTCCGAGGTTACCGGGTCGGCGGCGTTGCTCTCGAGCGAAGCGTAGGCGGAGATGAGCGACTTGATTTGCGAATCCAGGTCGTCGGCGGCGGTCAGCGCGAGGACGGCCGCGAAGAAAGCTGCGGTAAGACGCACCATCAATCGGGCCAGGCCGGCGTGATGTTGGCGGGAACGCCCGAAAAGCGAACCGGCCGCATCGGCGTCTCGGGGGTTTCCAGGCGCGGCCGCTCCTCGCACATCGGTATCCGGCTTGTGGGAAGGCCTGCCATCGAACTCGCCCCTATCCGTATTCTATCGCGTGAAGCGGGTGGCCCTCCGCTCCCGCTGCCGGTCGAGCGCCAATTCGATCAGCCGGTCGAGCAGCGCCGGAAACGGCAAGCCGCTGTGCTCCCACATCTTCGGGTACATGCTGATGGAAGTGAAGCCGGGAATCGTGTTGATCTCGTTGATGTACAGCTTGGCCGTCGCGCTCTCGAGCAGGAAATCCACCCGCGCCATCCCTTCGCACTCCACCGCTCGGTAGCATTCCACCGCCAGCCGCCGCAACTTGTCCGTGGTCTGCGGCGGCAGATCGGCCGGCACCTGGGCTTGGGCGAGGTCCAAAGTGTATTTGTCGTCGTAGTCGTAGAATTCGCGCGAGGGCAGGATCTCGCAGGGCAGGGAAGCGGCGGGCGCCTCGTTACCGAGCACGGCGCATTCCAATTCGCGGCCCGCGATGCCGCGCTCCACGATCACTTTGCGGTCGAATTCCGCCGCCAGCGCGAAGGCCGCCTCCAGCTCGCGCGCGTTGTGCGCCTTGGAAATCCCTACCGACGAGCCCAGGTTGGCCGGCTTCACGAAAACCGGGAAGGGAAGCGCGGCGCAAGCTTCCGCCACGTTGGCCGTCCCGCGCGGCAGCGCCACAAAGTCGACAACCGGCAACATCCGTTCCATACAGACACGTTTGGTCATCTCCTTATCCATGGAAACGGCGGAGCCCAGCACCCCGGCGCCCACGTACGCCAGGCCGGCCAGCTCCAGCAGCCCCTGCACCGTGCCGTCCTCGCCGAATGTCCCGTGCAGCACCGGGAACACCACGTCGATTTCCGGCTGCGCCCCCGGCTCGGGCAGGATCGGCCGCGGCGACCACTTGCCTTGCTTGTCGATAAAGTATTCCAGAACCTCGTACTTGTCCCGATCGAGGCCATCTATAATAGCGCGCGCCGAGCGCACCGACACTTCATGCTCCCCGGTGCGGCCGCCGTATACGACCGCTACTCGCAGCTTCATAGGATGCGTTTTCCCATTCCCGACATGATCAGCTCCACCGCCAGATCGGCCGTGCGGTTGAATTCGTCAATCACCGGATTGACTTCCACCACCTCGATGGAAACCATCTTTCCCGAATCACAGATCATTTCCATCGCCAAATGGGCTTCCCGGTACGTGACGCCGCCGCGCACCGGCGTGCCCACCCCCGGCGCGTCCTTGGGATCGACGAAATCCATGTCGAGCGAAAGGTGGAACCCGTCGGTACCGTCCGAAGCCGCGCGAATCGCCTCTTCCATCACCGTGCGCAGGCCGCGTTCGTCGATGTCGCGCATGGTGAACGCCCGCACGCCGGAATCGCGCACGTTGCTTCGCTCCAGTTGATCCACGTCGCGCAGGCCCACGATGGCCGCGTGGGCGGGGCTCACCTTGGGATGAAAGCCAAACAAGTCCACCAGTTCCGGCGCGCCGCGGCCCAGAATCGCCGCCAGCGGCATCCCGTGCACATTGCCGCTGGGGCTGGAGCCGGGTGTGTTCATATCGGCGTGCGCGTCCAGCCAGATCAGCCCGATGCTGCGTCCCTGGCGGCGAAAATGCTGCGCCACGCCGCCGATGGCGCCCACCGCCACCGAGTGGTCCCCGCCCAGCACCAGCGGCAGCCGGCCGCGCTCGAGCGCCTCCATCACCTGCTTGCCCAGCCGCTCGCACGCGGCGGCGATCTGCGCCAGGTACTTGGCGTGCGCGTCGCCTTCGGCGCAGCTTTCCGCCTGCTCCACCGCAATGTTGCCCAGGTCTTCGACCTCGTATCCGAGCGTCGCGATGCGCGAGTTCAAATTCGCCACCCGCAGCGCCGAGGGGCCCATATCCACGCCGCGCCGGCCCTGTCCTAAATCGAGCGGCGCACCGATCACCGCTATGTGTGAATGTCGCATATGAGGAATGGTTCCACGTTTCCCGTGGCGCCGGCGGTCTTTGCCGCCGGTGTTTTCTTGCGGCGTGCGCCTACGCTTCCTCCAGCCGATCGAAGATCCGCAGGATGGTTTCCATCGGGCTGGTGAGCCCCGGCTTCTCTTTCAGTTCCAGCACCAGGGGAAACTGCCCACCCCCGCGCAGCAGTTCCATGGTCTGCTTCCAGTTCACCGTTCCTCCTTCGCTCTCGAACGGGAACAGGTGCTGGTCCGTCTTGCCGTCGTTGTCGTGTATATGGGTGGAGCGGATGCGCGGCTTCATCAGCCGGAACGCCTTCTCCACACCCTCGTTCATGTTGGCGTGGCCGATATCGAAAACGTAGTTCAGCCCGATGTGCGTCAATTCCTGGAAGAGCAGAAGGCGCTCCGCGCTCGAAAGCTCGTTGGGAATGTTCTCGAGCAGTATGTCCACGCCGCGCTGGCGCGCGAACATGTTCAACTCCTCGAGCGCCGCGAAGGCCGCATCGAACTTGCGCAGGTCGAACTCCTCGCCGGCGACGCCGATGTGCTGGATCAGGTAGCGGAACGGGATCACCTCGGCAATCTCCAGCGCGCGCTTGATTTCATCCACCATCTCCAGCCGCCTGCCCTTCACCGGCTCGGTAATTGCGATCACCGCATGCGGCCCCGACCGGCCCCAGATCTCGTCGTTGTACATGGGCGAGTGCAGCGAGTGCAGTTTCAACGTCGAGTCGCGAAACCAATGGCCCAGTTCGGCGATCTGCGCCTTGTCGCGGTAGTCCAGGTGCTGCCGCGCGCAGAATACCTCCACCGCGGGAATCCCGGCCTGCTCGATGCGTTGCAGCGTCGCCCCGGTCAACCGGTGATTGACGAACACGTGCGTCGAAAGTACGTGGTCCATGGTCTTCTTCTCAGTCCTTTCGAGCCTTAGTATCCTCGCGCCGCGCTCTCGCTTCGCGGATCGGCGGCGCCCGCGAGCCAACCGTCTTCCCACAGTATCGCCGCATCCACCGCATTGCCGCCGGCCCTCAGCACGTCCAGACCCGCGTCGGCTGCGTGGAACTCGGCCGCCACCACCATCCCGTGCCGCGCGTGCACCGGTTGCGCGCCCCGCGCCGACAGCGCGATCGCCACCAATATCGGAATCAGCGTGCGCCGCATCAAGTAGATTCTAGCGTGTATCGCGAGCGGCAAGAGCCGGCGACGCGAGCGCAGCCGGCCTTTGTGGCGGCACGCAAAAGTGCGTGCGCCACATTCACCCGTCCGGGAATTGAACCTGTTCTTGGGTTGGCTTACTCCGAACGCCGCCGCTTCCATTCGAACAGGACGATCCCCGCGGCCACCGACACGTTGAGCGACGAAATCTTCCCGGCGAGCGGAATCCGCACCAGCATGTCGCAGTGCTTCTTCACCTGCTCGTGGAGTCCCTTGCCTTCGCCGCCCAGCACGATCGCGGTAGGCAGCGAATACGCCACGCGGTCGTACGGCTCCGTACCGCGTTCGTCCAGCCCGTAAATCCAGTAGCCGCGCTCTTTCAATTCTTCGAGCGTGCGATTGATGTTGGTGACGCGCGTGACCGGCATGTGCTCGATGGCGCCGGCCGCGGCTTTTGCCGCCACGTCCGTCAGGCTGGCCGCGCGGCGTTCGGGGATGATGACGCCGCCCGCGCCCGCCGCGTGCGCCGTGCGGATCACCGCCCCCAGGTTGTGCGGATCCTCGACGCCATCGAGCACCACCAGCAACTCGGCCCGCGCCACTTGTTCGAGCTCGGCATATTGGCGCGCCGCGCCCATCGCGATCACGCCCTGGTGCGCCGTGCTGCCTGCCAACCGGTCGAGCGCCGGCCGCGGCTCGAAACGCACCGGCACGCCCACGCGCCGCGCCATGTCGATCAGCTCCTGCAAACGCGGGCCGCCCGCGCCCTGCGCCACCAGCAGCCGCTCCAGCGGATGTTTGGCGCGTAGCGCTTCGGCCACTGGATGAATTCCGCTTAAAATCGGCATCAGGCTTCCGGCAGAATCCGCAAGCCGTTGTTGAACCGGTTGGTGAAGTTGGCCATCGCCGCCACCAGCGTGATCTCGACCACCTGCTCCTGAGTGAAATGCGCGAACAATGCTTCGCGCGATTCCGCGGCCTTCGCCGCGCGCGTCAAGTCGCGCGCATACGCAACCGCCGCGCGCTCGGCCGCGGTAAACGGCTGCTCCTCGCCGGCCTGGAGCGCTCGTATCTCGTCGGCGGTGATGCCGGCCTTGGGCGCGCTCGCCGTGTGCGCCGCCGTGCAGAAGGCGCACTGGTTGGCATAGGAGCAGGTCAGGTAGACCAGCTCTTTCACTCGCTGCTCCACCGGGCCCCGGCCCATGATCGCGGCGTACAGGAACACGAAATTCTTCAGCGCTTCCGGCCGGTGCGCCATGATGCGGAAGAACGCGTTGGGCTTCTTCGACTTGGCCTCCAGGCTGGCCAGAAACTCGTTTTGCGTGGGGTCCACGCCTTGAATCGGAATTGGCATAGGAACCAGTATAGACTTTCGTTTACCGTAGCAGCGCGTGCGCGGCCAGCACGATCAGGATGCCCGTGAACGCGCCGATCATCTTCATCGCGGTCCAGGAGCGGAGGGTCTGCGGCACCGTCATTCCGAAGTATTGATTCACCAGCCAGAAGCCGGAATCGTTGACGTGCGATGGGCCCGAGCCGCCGCAGCACAGCGCGAGCACGATGATCTCCGGGCTGTAGCCGGGAATGCCCTTGACGATCGGCGCCACGATGCCGGCCGCGCTGATGATGCCGACGGTGGCCGAGCCCATCGCCACTCGCAGCGCCATCGCGATCGCGAACACCACCAGCAGCGGAGACACGGAGGACGTCACCAGCAGCCTTCCCGCCACCGCGCCCACGCCCGAATCGACGATCACCTGTTTGAACGCGCCGCCGCCGCCCATGATGCACAACAGCGCGCCCATCGGCGCCAGCGAGTCGGCCGCCATCTTCATCGCCCGCTCGCGCGAAACGCCGCGCCGCAGTCCGAACAGGTAGAGCGACGCCAGCGCGGCAATCGTCAGCGCGGTGAACGGATGTCCCAGAAACACCGCCACGCCGCGGAGCGGCACGTTGACCATGGTGGCCAGCGCGGCGCCGAAGATCAGCCCCACCGGCAGCAGCAACAGCAGGATCACCATCCACACCGGCGGCGCGTTTCCTTTTTCGGTTGGCGGCGCCGCCGAAGCGATCTCCGGCACGCCCACGTTGATGCGCTTGGCGATCCATTGGCCGTAGAATATGCCCGACACCACCGCTACCGGGATCGAGATGGCGAGCCCCAAGAGGATCGTTCGGCCTATATCGGCTCCCATCAGTTGCGCCGCGGCCGCCGGCGCCGGATGCGGCGGCACCAGCGAGTGCGCGATGGTGAGCGCCGCCGCCATTGGCAGGCCGTAGAACAGCAGCGACCGCTTGGTCTCGCGCGCCAGGTTCCACACCAGCGGCACCAGAATGATGAAGCCCACCTCGAAGAAGATCGGCAGTCCAACCAGAAACGCCGCCACCAGGATGGCCCACGCCGCGCGCTCGCGCCCGAAACGCCCGAGCAGCCAGTCGGCCAGCGCCACGCCGCCGCCCGAGACCTCCAGGTAGCGGCCGATCATCGCGCCCAGCCCCACCACTACCGCGATGAACCCGAGCGAATCGCCGAAGCCGCTCTGGATGGATTTGAGCACTTTTTCCGGCGGCATGCCCGCCGCCAGGCCGAGCGCCATGCTCGAAATCAGCAGCGCCAGAAACGCGTGCAGCTTGGCGCCCAGAATCAGAAACAGCAGCAGCCCGATGGAAGCCGCCGTGAGCAGGACCAGGTATGTGCCATTGGCCGGCATTGAGCGCCCATTCTATCGTGATCGGCGGAGGCTGCGCTTGTACGGGAGCGCTCCGGTAGCGCTCCGGTAATTGCCAGCTCTTGAGCGCTCACGTATAATGCGAACATGGCTGTAAACGCAAAGAGGAAGAATCCCGCCGCTGTCGCGCTGGGGCGGAGAGGCGGTAAGAAGGGTGGTCCCGCCAGAGCCGCCAAACTCACTCCCGAACAGCGCAGCGAAAGCGCCCGAAAAGCCGTTCAGGCACGATGGCTGAAAGCTAAAACGGGCGGCAACCACACACCCGCTACGTCTGTACTCGACACCTCAAGAAAGGCTCTTCACCTCTGCTTGAAGCGCATCAAGGATGCCAAGGACGAAACCGAACTCCGTCGCCTGACCCAAGAGCTTCAAAGGATCGTGTTCCACCGACAGTACCAGAATGCCGAGAATTAAGAGACCGCCGCCGTACTTCATGAAACATCTCGTCGATCGCTTTCGTGAAGGCCGGATTTCGGTTGACGATTTCGATGCATTGCAGGATTGGTTGAACTCCAATCCCGAGGTGCCACAGGGAAAATGGTACAAGCAGTTTCCAAAATTCCCCCTGGCGGGCGAGGGCGAAGTGCCCAAGACATTTCTCACACCGGGGATGGTGCCCCATGGGACGGAAGTTCATTGACGGGAAACCGCATGTCAATGCCCTATCCAGGTTAGAATAGCCTCCTGTGACAGTGGTTCCGGCTCCGGTGCGCACCGCGTTATCCCGCCAGGAGTGGCGCATCCTCGCGCTGCTGGTCATTTCCGGCTTTCTGAATTACTTCGATCGCGCCAACCTCTCCGCCGGCGCCACCAACATCCAGCGCGACCTCGGCTTCACCAACTACCAGCTTGGCCTGCTGCTGTCGGCTTTTTTTTGGACTTACGCCGCGTGCCAGTTGCTGGGCCTTTCCGGCTGGCTGGTGGACCGGTTCAACGTCGGCTGGATTCTCGCCGCCGGCTTTTTCCTGTGGTCGGGCGCCACCGCCATCACCGGCGCCGCCCACGCCTTCGCGGTCGTGTTCGCGCTGCGCCTGGTGCTCGGCGCCGGCGAATCCATCGCCTATCCGTCCTATTCGCGCATCCTGGCGAACCACTATCCCGAACACCATCGCGGCCTGGCCAACGCCCTGATCGATGCCGGCACCAAGTGCGGTCCCGCGCTTGGCACTTTGCTCGGCGGCCTGCTGATCGCGCAGTACGGCTGGCGTGCGTTCTTCCTGGCTCTCGGCGGGGCCAGCCTGGTTTGGTTGGCGCCCTGGTTGCTTTGGATGCCGCGCGGTCGCGCCACGGCTGCTCCCGAACAGGATCGCGCGGCGCCCTCCATCTTCGACGTCATCCGCCGCCGGCCGGCCCTGTTCACCGCGCTGGGGCTCTTCTGCGCCAACTATTTCTGGTATTTCCTGCTCACCTGGCTGCCGCCGTATCTGGAAAAGGAGCGGCACTTCTCGAAAACCAAAATGGCCTATGTCGGCTCGATGGCTTATTTGTTGATTGCCATTTCGGCGGTCATTTGCGGCCGTCTGTCGGACGTCTGGATCGCGCGCGGCCACACACCGAACCGCGTGCGCAAGACCTTCGCCGGCTTGGGACTCACGCTTTCCACCCTGATTCTGCCGGTGGCCGTCATCCGCAATGAAACCGCCGCCATGGCGCTGCTCATGTTCACTTGCGCGGGCTACGGCCTGTTCAGCTCGAACATTTACGCCATCACGCAGACGCTCGCCGGTCCGCGCGCGGCGGGCAAGTGGACCAGCTTCCAAAACGGATTCGGCAATCTGTCCGGCGTGGCCGCGCCCTGGTTCACCGGCTGGATCGTCCAGCGCACCGGCGAGTTCTACCTGGCTTTCCTGGTCGCCGCCGCCGTCGCCCTGTGCGGAGCCGCCTGCTATGTCATCGGCGTCGGCCCCATCCGCCCGGTCGACTGGGATGCGGGCGGCGAGAGTTTCGAACATAGTGCGCCGGTCCGGCGATAATGGGGATGTCATGATCGAGACGGGACTGGCAGGCAAGGTCGTCATCGTCACCGGCGCTGCGGCGGGCATCGGCAAGGCCACCGCGCGGCGCTTCGCTCAGGAAGGCTGCAAGGTGGCTTCCTGGGACGTGAAGGAGGCGGAACCGGAAGCGGGCGGCATCTTTCGGAAGGTGGATGTCACCGGCGCGGATTCGGTCGAGAGAGCGCTCGAGGAAACCCTGCGCGTGCTAGGACCCGTGTACGCGCTGGTCAACAATGCGGGCATTCTGCGCGACGGGCAGATCGTCAAGTTCAAGGAAGGCGCCATCGTTGGCTTGATGAGCGACGAGCAGTTCGACGCGGTGATTGCGGTGAACCTGCGGGGCGTGTTCGTGGCTACTCGGGCGGTCGCCACGCGCATGATCCAGGCGGGCGCGGGTGGGGTGATTCTGAACGCCTCGAGCGTGGTCGGATTGTACGGCAATTTCGGGCAGACCAATTACGTCGCCAGCAAGGCCGGCGTGATTGGGATGACGCGCGTGTGGGCGCGGGAGTTCGGCCGGTATGGGATTCGCGTCAACGCCGTGGCTCCGGGTATCATCGACACCGACATGATGAAGGCCGTCCCGGAGAAGGCACGGGAGGGTTTGCGCGCGCACACGCCGCTGGGCCGCATGGGACAACCCGAGGATATCGCCAACGCGTACTTGTGGCTGGCCTCGGACGCGGCGTCCTTCGTCACCGGCGTGGTGCTCAGCGTGGATGGCGGAATTGTGACGGGGACGTAGGGGCCGCTGCAGGGCAGGGACTCGCCGGAACACGGCAGCTTAAGGCCGGATCTTCTTGCGCGGGAGCAGGCCGATGCCCAAGAGGACGCCGAGAATCAGCCAAAACAGTCCCAGAGCAACGTGTGGCGTGCGGGGCCCGCTCGCAATGGCCCCGTAGACGTTGAAGGCTCCGTAGAGCGCACAGAGGAGAGCATAGCTCGTGCGAAATGCTCTCGATGTCAACATAGTGGGCATTGGCTGATACATAAGCCTACGAAAGGAGTATATCAAAGCCTTGGCTTCGCGTCATGACCGCAGCGCCTGGTTGGGGTCGATGCCGGCGGCGAGGCGGGCAGGCAGATAGCTGGCCAGGGCGGCGACCGCGGCCAGGAACAGGAGCGCGCCCAGAAAAACCAGCGGGTCGGTGGCGCTGACCTGCACCAGCGCCGCGGCAACCAGCCGCGTCACGGCGACGGCGGCCACCAAACCGGCGGCAAGACCGATCGCGGTGAGCGCCATGCCCTGCCTGACCACCATGCCGACCACATCGCCGGGGCGTGCACCGAGGGCGATGCGGATGCCGATTTCATGGCGGCGTTCGGCGACCGCGTAGGCCATCACTCCGTACAACCCGAGCGCCGCCAGCAGCAGCGCCAAGCCGCCCAGCACGGCCAGCATGGTGGCCGCCAGTTTTTCGGTGAACAACGCGGCGTTGATGTTTTCTTCCATCGGCATGGAGTCGAAGACGCCTGCGTCGGGATCGAGCGAGCGCACCGCGCGGCGCACCGGTTCCACCGCCTGCTGCGGGTCCCCGGCGGTCCTCGCATAGAGGCGGATGCCCATGTCCTCGCGGTAGACCTGGCGGAAGGGCACATAAAAATACGGCTTCACCCTCTCATCCAGGTTTTGGTACCTGCAGTCCTTGGCTACGCCCACCACAGCGAACCAGCGGCCCCATCCGTGCACATGCTGGCCGATCGGGTAGCGGCTGCCGAAGAAGTGCCGCGCAAAGGCCTGGCTGACGATCATCACCGGCGCGGACTTTTCGTCGTCGTGGTCGGTGAAATCGCGCCCCTCCACCAGCGGGATCCGCAGCATGTCGAAATAGCCCGGGGCCACCACGTTGCGGTTGATCTTCATGTTTTCACTGGGGCCGGGCACATAGCCTTGAATCTCCAAGGGTTCCCACCATTGGCCGGAAAAGGACAGCGGAACGGTGTGAGAAAAGGTGACGGCGGTTATGCCCGGCTGCGACAGGACGTGATCGCGCAGTTGTTCCACAAACAGCTTTCGCTCCGGGACCGTGTACCCATTCAGGGACAGGTGCGCAACCAGCACGTGGCTGGGATCGAAGCCTGGGTTAATCTGGCGGGCAGCCTGGAAACTGCGGGCGAACAAACCCGCACTGATGATGGCGACCAGCGCCAGGGCGACTTGGGAAACTACCAGCAGCCTCTGCATATGGTGCGAGCTGGCGCCGCCCGATCCGCCGCGGCCGCCTTCTTTTAGAGATTCGTTGAGATTGGCGCGGGCCATGTGCCAGGCGGGTGCGATGCCGGACAGGGCGCACGCCAGCAGGCACAGCAGAAAGGTGAAGGCCACCACGTCGCCGCTGAGAGGAACGTCGAGCGTGATCGGAAGCCCGGAGGGTGGCACCATGCTTCCCAGCGACTGGCTGAACCACGAGGTGACGGGCACCGCGATCAGCCCGCCCAGCACGGCCAGCACCAGGTTTTCGCTGAGCAACTGGCGCACCAGGCGTCCGCGGCCCGCGCCCACCGCCATGCGCACGCTGAACTCTCTTTGGCGGGCCGTCGAGCGGGCCAGCAGCAGGTTGGCCACGTTAAAGCAAACAATCAGCAGCACCACGCCGCAAACGGCCATCAGGAGGATGAGCGGCCTCAGTAACGATGTCTGGGCGCCGGAATGGGCTTTCCAGATGGGAAGCACGGTGGCGCTGATGCCAAGGTTGTGCTCCGGGTCGGCTTCCGCCAGGTGGCGCGCCTGGGATTGGATTTCAGACCGCGCCTGCTCCAGGGTGACGCCCGGCAGCAGACGCGCGAAGCCAATCATCTGCCGCGTTCCGCGATCTTCGAGCGACCACTCCTGCAACGCCTTGAGCTGCGCGCCCATCGTAATCGGAGCCCACATGTCAAACGTCAGTCCGGGCACGGAGCCGAGGAAGGACGCTGGCGCCACGCCCACGATCGTCAACTGTTGGCGGTTCACCCGCAGCAGTTGACCGACCACACCGGGATCGGCATTGAAGCGGCGCTTCCAAAGGCGTTCGCTGATGACCAGCACGGGGTGGGCGCCCTGCGCGTCGCCAGACTCATCGGGCGTGAACATCCTGCCCAGGATTGGCCTGACGCCCAGCACCGCAAAATAATTGCCAGTGACGAGCTCGCCCCAGACGTGCTCCGCGTGCACGTCCTGGCCGATGCTGAAGGGACACATCGTGGCACCTGTCAGGCCGCTGATCAGCTTCAGGCGATCGCGGTAATCCCGATAATCGGGGTACGACGTAGCCAGCGCGTCGCCATTCGGCGCCACGGTTTCAAACGCGACCACCCTGGCTGGGTCGGCCACACCCGGTACCGGATGCAGGAGAACGCCGTCAATCCAACTGAAAACCGTGGAATTGGCGGCGATGCCGGCGGCCAGCGTCAGCACCGCGATCAGGGTGAAGCCGGGGCTCCGGAGGGCCATCCGGAAACCGAATCGGAGATCCTGGATGAGGGTTCGCACGAGAGAAACGGAGGCAATTGTGATGCCAACCGAGCGGCCCGATTATAGCGGCGAAAACGCACCGCGGCGCGCCGGGGCCGCCAGGAACGTTCGAAATTGGGACGGGCTGTGCGGAGCCGAACGCGCCTGGCGTGCCGCGATGTCTGATCCAGCCGGCTCAGGAACAACCGAGCGAAAAGCCCAGCGCCGCGCAAACCTGCTGCATGCGCTGTGTGCTCAAGGCACCGACGCGGCGTCCCAACCGCGTTTGAGCCACCGTCACGGCATTGTGCAGATTGACGGCGCAGCGGCTTTTCATCCCGTCATCGATATCCAGAATCACTTCGGAAGGCACGCCGCGAATGGTCGACGCGATCGGCGCGATGGTTACGGTGGCCAGATGGCGGATGGCGCTGTCGCGGGTCAGAACCAGCACCGGCCGCTGTTTGTCCGGGGGTGCGAACCGGCACAGGCGGACCTCGCCCCGGCTCAGAGACCCGGCCACGCCGCGGCATCCTCCCAGATGCGAAACTCTTCCTCGCGCTGCGGCTGGGCCAGATACCCGCGCCGGTCCCGCTCTTCCAGTTCCAGATCGTGCAAGCGCTTGAGGTGCTGATCGAGAGCCTGGCGAATCAAGGCCGATCGATTCACCTTCCGCCGCTTCGCCGCGAGATCGGCCGCTCGCAGCAGCTTTGCATCCAGCACCACCTGTATGGTCACCACTGTGGACCCCACTCTACAGTATAGTCCACACACCGGATCGGTCGCGCACGGGTGAAAAAACTGGAAGCTAAAGCATGCCCCACCAACGGCGGTTCATCGGATAGACTGGAGTTGCCGCTTATGGACCTCGCCAAAATTCAGCAGGAATTGCGCAACCAGGCGCTCGACGGCTGGTTGTTTTTCGATCATCACATGCGCGACCCGCTGGCCTACCGGGTGCTCGGATTCGCGCCGCCACGGACGCCGACGCGCCGCTGGTATTACCTGATTCCGGCTGTGGGCGAGCCGCGCGGCCTGGAGCACCGCATCGAGCGCGGCATGACCGCCGGCACGCCGGGCGAGAAACTCCTGTATTCCGGGTGGGCCGAGCAGGTGGACTGCCTGCGCCGGATGACGGCCGGGCTGAAGCGTGTGGCCATGCAGTATTCTCCGCTGTGCGCCATTCCCTACGTGGCGATGGTGGATGCGGGCACGGTGGAACTGGTGCGCAGCCTCGGCCTGGAGGTGGTCAGCTCGGCGGAGTTGATTCAGGTTTTCGAAGCGCGCTGGACGCCGGCGCAATTGGAATCGCACCTGGAAGCCGGACGCAGGGTGGACCGCGTGCGTGCCGAAGCCTTCGCGCTGATCGCCGAGCGCACCCGCAACGGCGCGCCGCTGAGCGAAGTGGAAGTGAAGCGCTTCATTCGCGAGCGCTTCGCCAAAGCGGGGCTGATCACCGATCACGGCCCCATCGTGGGCGTGAATGCCAACTCGTCCAATCAGCATTACGAACCGACCGAGGAAGTCACCGCGCCGATTCGCTCGGGCGATTGGGTGCTGCTCGATATGTGGGCCAAGCTGGACCAACCGGAGGCGGTTTACTACGACATCACCTGGACCGGTTTCTGCGGCGGCCAGCCTACGGAAGAGATGCGCAAAGTGTTCGCCGTGGTGACGGGCGCGCGCGACGCCGCCATACGCCGCGTCCAGGAGGCGGTTGCGGCGAAACGGGAATTGCGCGGCTTCGAAGTGGACGACGCCAGCCGCGGCGTGATTGCAAATGCCGGCTACGGCGAATATTTCGTGCATCGCACCGGCCATTCGATCGGCGTGGAAGTGCACGGCAGCGGCGCCAACATGGACAATCTCGAGAATCACGACGAGCGGCGGGTGATTCCGTGGACCTGCTTTTCGATTGAACCCGGCGTGTACCTGCCGCATTTTGGCGTGCGCTCGGAGATCGATATGTTCGTCGGCGATGCCGACGCGCGCGTCACCGGCGAAATCCAGCGGGAAGTGCAGTTCCTGTAGCTATCGGCTCATGGCACGAATTCCCGGCCACGCGTCAATCGCTTCTTGCGGGTTAGTTCCTCATTGGGCTTGAATTCGCCGCCACTCAAAATAATGCTCAGCACTTCCTTCGAGCGGGCTTCGAAAGCGCCTATTTTGTCGGGCGTCAGGTTGTTGTGGGCGGATTCGACCAGGGGGATGGCTTCCTTGGGGCCGGGGATTTGGTTAATGTCGATCCAGACGCCGGCCGGTGGAACAGTCGTGTCGATGAAGCCCATCGCGGCCATGACAGGGGCTCTAATGCGAGAGGCGAAATAGACGGTGTCGAAATAGAGCGCCGTCGCCGGGTTGGAATTGTCGGAGGCTCCGTTCGGGTAGCCTGCCTGGCGGCGGTGCAGATCGCCGTTGGAATCGGCGCCGGAAGGTTCGTTGACGATGACGGCCGTCACTTTGGGATTCAGACCGGCGGCGACGAGGCTTTGGTGGCCTCCCATGCTGGTCCCCATCACGACGATGTTCTTGCCGTCCCAATCCGGGCGAGTCGCGATGTAATCGATGGCGCGCGAGTCGCGGAGATACATGTTGAGGAAGTAGGATGTTTCCCGGCTGGCGTTGCCAATTGAGTGGTAATTGTCGCTCACTCCAGTCGCCTGGTTGGGCGGGAGGTCGTGCGAATCCACGTTGAAAGCCAGCCAGCCCTCCGCCGCCCGATCGGTGACCGTCTGGGGTTGAAGGGCATGCACTCCGGCCCACTCGAATACCACGAGCGCCGGGAATCTCCCTTCCTTGGCTGGCTTGGCGAGGTAGCCTTGCACGTGGGAACCGAGGCTGTCCAGTTTGACGGTGTACAATTCCACGCCGGACTGGCTGGTTTGGGTGGGGGTGAGAGCGGGATTGACCGGAATTTCGCTCAGGGCTTTCAGCCTGGCGTCCCAAAAGCCGTCGAAATCGGCGGGACGCGGAACCGAAGGTTGCAACTGAGTGGGCGCGATGGCCGCTCCGAGGTGGATGACGGCGCCCTTCACGGCAACCGGAGCGGCGCCCGGCGGGCTTTGCGCGGGCGGCGTTGGCGCATTCGCCCTGACCTCAACATAGAGCATGGCCGGCTCGCCCAGTGCGGTTTCGATGATGGCGCGGCCGGATGACAGATCGAGCGCGCCCGCCGCGATGATGTCGAAATTGTTCTTCTTGATGGTGTAGGTGTAAGTGCTGCCGGGAGCGGTTGCACCCTGCGCCAGAGTCACCGTCCAACCGGCCTTTTCGCCGAGTTCGTAAATCCCGTTCTGGTGAAACGGCGTGAAGATCAACGGCTGGGTTTGAGCCGGGAGAGTCGCGGAGAAGAAAGCACAGACGAGTGCAATGCCGGCGGCGGACAAATAGCGTGGGGTGCGGCGAGATGGATGTTTCATAAGCGGGCTGAAGCGAGCGCGTCCGGGCTCGTCAACGCAAACAGAATATCATTCCTCGCAACTGGGAACTCGAATGTGGCAAGCCGGCTTACCAGGCGGCCTCGATCAGCGACACTGCCTGCCGCGGGAGGGTGAAGCTCACACTCAGTTTTCCATTTTGCGTCGACATCCACTCGGGCGTGTGAAGCAACTCCAACTGGCCGGCGGCTTCGAGACGCGCGTACTGTTCGGCGCTCGGTTGCTCGGGCGATCCCATGCGCAGCCAGGCGGTGTAGGCGTTGCTGTGGTCCCCATCGATGCGATAATGGCGCACCAGCACGCGGCCGGCGGCGGCCGGGATGCCGGCGACGGTCAGGTTGACCGCGGCGGGCTGCGCCGGAACGTCATCGTCGTGATAGTTCCAAATCAGCGTTGCGATCTCATGGCTGGAGCGGACGGCCAGGGCGTCGATGTGCGGTTGGCCGCGCACGCCGCTCGCCAGCAACTCGTCGAGAGCGACAGCGCCAGCCGATTCCACGCGGACGCGCTCGCCGCTTTCCGGGGCCATCATTCCCAGCATGCGGAAGACATTCAGCACCGGCTTGTCGATGCCGTTGGTGGCGAGTGTGCGAAAGCCGGCGAAGTAAGGTTGATGCTCGAATTCGAAGGCCCAGGTGAGCATGCCCTCCAAGTTGGCGTGGCGGCGATCGGCGAGCTGCAACATGGCGCCCAGCGCGGCGGCGGTGTAAGCGGGGTAGAGCGCGCCGTTGCGGTAGGCGTTCTGCGGATTCGCGCGCGCCGTACACGCCGCGCAGCCTTCCGGATCGGCCTCGCTCAGCACAATCGGCAGCTTGGCACAGGCGGGGAATTCGTTGACCACACGCATCCCTGCGTCAACGTCCTCGATCTCGCTGGCGAGCCCCATGCGGACGCGGTTGTCCACCATTTGCGGCCGGCCTTTGGCGTGGTAGGTGATGAAATCGAGCGGCGTGCCTTTGGCGGCGCAGTGCGCCAGGAACTGCCGCAGATAATCCGCCGCGTGCGGATTGTGCGGGCTGGTGGTGGCGGGCCCGCCGATGCGCGCCGTCGGCAGGACGCTTTTCACCGCCGCGGCGGCGTAGTCGTACAGCCGGTCGTATTCCTCGGCGGTGCCTTTCCAGTAGCTGATGTCGGGTTCGTTCCACACCTCCCAATACCAGGTTTCGACCTCGCGCCGGCCGTAGCGCTGGATGGAGTGGAGCACCCACTGGCGCACCAGTTCTCCCCACCGCGCATAGTCTTTGGGAGGGTAGGACCAACCTTGGCCGTCATCGGGCGTGGGCCAGTTGCGAGTGTATGGTTGCGGATGGATCGACAGCGCTTCCGGCATGAAGCCGATTTCGACGAACGGCCTGGCGCCGCCTTGTATGTAGGTGTCGAAGATGCGGTCGATGATCGTCCAGTCGTAAACTGGGTGCCCGGCGGCGTCTTCGGTGTAAGCGTTGGTCGAGCCCCATTTGAGGGCCGCCGCGCCGTCGCCGGTGCAGAGCAGATGGTGAACGCGGATATTGACCGGCGACGAGCTCAATCGGGCGAGCTCGCCCACCAGCTTGGGCCCATATTGCATGTAGGTGTAGTTCGGCTCGTCGTAACCGAAATAGGAAAAGACGGGGCGGAACGGACCCAGGCTGGCTCCGCCATCGACATGAATGGCCGTCGGCGCCTGCGCCGAAACCAGCGCCGGCATCGCGGCCGCAAGGAGAATCGCTGCGGTTCTCATGGGCAACATCAAGGGTACTAAAGAAAACGGGCGGCCTGCGCTGGGTGCGCGACCGCCCGTTGGCAATACGAAGGATAACAGTCGACTAGAAACGCGAGGCGAGGGGCCTCAGCGGGGTGGGGAAGCGCACCGGTGTGTCGGCCCGGTCCATCGGCTTCTCGAGCACCAGCGAGCGCAGTCCCGGCATGCCGGCCGAGGCGCCGCGATGGCTCTTGTCGGAAATCGGAAGCTGGCCGGTAGTCAGGTTCTTCAAGCCGAACAGCGCCAGCTCGAAGCGGTCCTTGACGCCGACTTTCTGGAACAGCCGCGACAGGTACACCTTCACGGTGCCCTCGGAGATCATCAGCGTGGTGGCGATCTCCTTGTTCTTGAGGCCTTGCGACAGCAGGCTCACCAGTTGCCCTTCGCGCTGCGTCAACGCCACCCGGCGCGCGCAGAGGAAGCTGTCCGTGAGAGCCTTCTCAAACCACAACTCGCCGGCCTGGACTTTTTGCAGGCATTTGACTTGCAGGTCGGTGGCCAGGGTTTTTCGCAGGATGCCCCGCACTCCCAGGCCCATCGCCTGGAAAGCCAGTTCGGTCGAAATCGAGTTCACCCAGAGCACGATCTTGGTGCTCTGCATGGCGTGCTGCATCTCGCTGAGCACGGCAAAAGTGATCTCGGGTGTGAGGTCCATGAGAACCAGGTCCGGTACGCCCTGTGACACTTGCTCCATCAGGCACGTGACCGTGGTGCAGCTTGGCAGCAGCTCAAAGCTCTCTACCTGACACAAGACCGATTCAAGGCCTTTGGCCAGGATGGGTTCATCACTGTACAAAAGAATCCGCGTCATTATTCTTCACCTCTTGAAACAGTCTGTGCCGTGCGGTTTCGCCAGCTTCAGATTTATCTGTATCCAGTACTGTTCATCCCGAATTGTCGGGCTATTTACTTCGGTTGTCAATGGTATTCGCAATAAATCCACATAAATATACAACATTAACCTTGTTATCGTAGGTATATTATTTTGAGAGTTGCGGCATAAATCGTTTATTTTCAATGCAAAATCGTGTTATAATCGGCTCATATAGGAAGACAGCATATCTCAGGAAAATCGCCGGATAATGTCGTATGCTATCCCTGCCGCCCGGGTTATGCCGGGCGAACCATGTGTGCGCAATCGTCCATCAAAAGGTACCGCAAGGACCGCCGGCACTCCTGAGGCGACCCCGACTGCAGCCCTAATAACCTTCGAATACAGATGGATATAGCCCATTTACGATATTGATGGCAGTACAATTAGCGCGCTACGCTCGCGAGTGTCGAAGCAAAGCGCATGAGGAATATCAACCGGCGCGAAAGCCCGCGGATTGAAATCCAACTCCGGTGCCATGTCACGTCACCGGCGCTTTGGCTGCGCAGCGCTTTGTATACCGAGAACATCAGTCGCAGCGGCCTCCTGGTGACGTGGCAGGGGGGAGACGAAACGCTGCCGGTGCCGTCGCTGGGGCAGATACTGACGCTCGAACTGGAGTTGCCGGCGAATCACGGATTTGGGCAGAAGTGCATTCACTGCCAGGGAACGGTAGTGCGGGTGACGGACTCCGGGCGCGGGTATCCGCTGGTGGCGCTCAGGGTCAATTACATGGATTTTCGGGCATTTCACGACCGGTTGCATGCGACGGAGGATGTACAGTCTCCGGCTTGGATGGCGTGATTTTTATGGACACGGCTGATTCAAGAGTTGCGGTCAAGCTGCTGCCTTCGCTGGCGGACATCGCGTTCTTGATGCCGATGGTGTTGTTGTTTGGGCGTATGAACGGGCTGGTTACTTTGCTGGGCGATTGCGACACGGGCTGGCACATTCGCACCGGCGAGTGGATTCTAAAGCATCACGCGGTGCCGTATCGGGACTTGTTCTCGTATTCCAAGCCGGACAGCGTCTGGTATGCGTGGGAGTGGCTGTCGGACGTGATCTTCGCCGGTCTCAACTCGATCGGCGGTCTGGCTGCGGTTTCGTTGTTCGCGGTGCTGCTGCTGGCGGTGACCTTCACGCTGTTGTTCCGCCTGGCGCGGCGCAAGTCGAATGCGGTTCTGGCGGTGGTGGTGACGATCCTGGCGATGGCGGCGTCTTCGGTTCATTGGCTGGCGCGGCCACACCTGTTCACGCTGTTGTTCGCGGTGATCTTCCTGAGCGCGCTTGATCGCGTGCGGGAAGGGCACACGCGGATGGCGGGGATCCCGTGGCTGGCGCTGCTGCCGGTGTTGACGGTGGTGTGGACCAATCTGCACGGTGGATTTCTGGTGGGCGTGCTGATGATCTCGGTCTTCGGCGCGGCGGAGTTGTTGCAGGTTCTGCTGGCGGCCGGGAACGAAGGTCGCGCGGCGGGTCTCAATCGCGCGGGAAAGTACTTCCTGAGCGCGCTGGCGTGCCTGGCGGCAAGCTTGCTGAATCCATACACCTACCACCTGCACATGCACGTATGGCAGTATCTGCGCGATCCGTTCCAGGCCGACCACATCATGGAATTCCTTTCGGTGAGTTTCCATTCGCCCGTTGCGGTCTTCTTCGAGACCCTGCTGGTGGGTGGAGTGCTCGCCGGGGCGTGGTACGCGCGGCGCGGCAGCTACACCGAACCGCTGTTGTTTTTGGTGTGGGCTCACCTGGCGCTGGTGGCGGCGCGCCATATTCCGATTTTCGCCATCGTGGCGGCGCCCATGGTGGCAGCCGTCGCGGACGCCGGCCTGCGGCGACTGCCGGCAGCCCCGCTGGCGGCTTGGCTGCAGCAGGCAGCCGTGCGCATCAATCGCCTGATCCGGGAAACCAGCGAGACCGACGCCATCGGGCGCTGGCATCTGGTGAGCCTGGCGGGCGTGGCGCTGGTGGCGGCGTTGCTGTACGCGCCCAATCCGCCCAAGGCGTTCCGGGCCGAATTCGATCCGGCGCATTATCCCGCCGGCGCCGTGAGCGCGCTGGGGCGGTATCCGGCGGCGCGGGTCTTCACTTACGATCAATGGGGCGACTATCTGATCTACCGCCTCTATCCGCAGTCCAGAGTGTTCGTGGACGGGCGAAGCGATTTCTACGGGGACGATTTCGAGACCAAACAGCTCGACGTTCTCAATGTCAACTACGACTGGGAGCAGACCTTGGCCCGGTTCGGAGTGGACACGGTTTTAATGCCCCCCAACTCGCCGCTGACCGGCGCCCTGAAGGAGTCGTGCCGGTGGCGGGTGGTGTATGACGATGGCGTGGCGCTCCTATTCCGGGCCCGCGGCCAGACGTTGGGGGATCGAACTTCCGCCGCCACCTGCGGCGGATCAGGCCGTGACCGAGAGGTCACGAAGACACTAACCAGTGATCGAGCGATCACGGAGACTTGAATTCAAGACTATAGGAGCGAATCGAAATGACGTATCTGCGTAACCTTTGGAACGACGAACAAGGCCAGGACCTGATTGAATACACACTGTTGCTGGCTTTCGTAGCTTTGGCCTCGGCCGCGCTCTTCATCGGCGCTGGTGGCAAGATCAACACGATTTGGACAACCACCAATAGCCAGTTGGCTGCGGCCGCTGCCGCCGCCAGCTAGATTTCCCGGTTGAGCATTCCGGACGCGCGATGCGGGCGGATGTGCTCATCAGACCGGCAAGGAATGCCGGCTGGGACGATAATAATGATGGTGAGATGGCCGCAGCGCGGTTGAAAGAGCCAAGCCCAAAGCGCTGCGGCTGCATCTCGTGCGGAGAATAGCGATCAGGCCGCCCCATTAGAGGAGGCGGCAGCGAGGTCCCGCGAGTCAAGCCGCGGCGCGGCGGACGGCGGGAAGGGAATATGAACAAAAGATTCATCTGGGTTCTGATCTTTGTGGCGGGAGTCGCTTTGGCTATCAGCACCGCGTTGTACAAGGCGTTGATGAGCCATCAGCAAGCGCCGCAAGTGGTGCAGGCCACGGTCAAGATTGCGGTGGCGGCCAAAGACCTGGATGTGGGCGCCGTCATCAAGGAAGACGACGTCAAGCTGGAGGACTGGACCGGGCCTTTCCCAGAGGGATCGAGCAGTCGCCCGCAAGAATTACTGGGGCGCGGCGTGATGATCGCGATCATGAACAAGGAACCGATTATCGAAAAACGCCTGGCGCCGAAAGGCGCCGGAGGCGGGTTTTCGGTGCTGATTCCGCCGGGGATGCGGGCCGTGCCGCTGCGGGTCAACGAAGTGGCCGGAGTGGCGGGGTTCGTGGTGCCGGGCATGCACGTGGACGTGTTGATCTCTGGCAATGTTCCCGGCAGCGACAACCGCCAGGGGACGATAACCAAGACCCTGCTGCAGGACGTCGAGGTACTCTCGGCCGGACAGGATTTTAAGAAGGACCCCGAAGGAAAGCCAATGGTGGTGCAGGTGATCACCGTGCTGGCCACACCCGAGCAGGCCGAGCAGTTGAGCCTGGCATCGGCGCAGACCACGGTGCAGCTCTCGCTGCGCAACCCGCTGGACAAGGCCATTGCCAAGACGACGGGCACGGCGCTGGCGCGCCTGTTCACCGGCGCCGTAGCCGAACCCGTGGTTCCCGTGGTGCACCCGGTTCGCGCGCTGGTGGTGGTGCCCCCAGCCCCGAAGGTGGCCCCGAAGGAGCCGGCTTTTGTAATGGAGATTATTTCCGGAACGAGCAAGAAAGAAGCCAAGTTCGAACCCGGCGGGGAGGGTAAGTAAATGACACAGACCCGAGGAATCTCCATCTGCCTGCTGGCTGCCCTGGTGGCGCCGGGAGTTGTGCTTTCGGCGGCCGATTCGGCCCCGGCGGCCCAGGAGCCGGCCCCTGCCGGCGCGCTCCGGTCCGGGACCGACGGCAAGCTGGTAGCGACGGTGGGCAAGAGCCTGATCATCGACAGCCCGCTCCGGATCGAAAAAATCTCGGTGGCCAACGGCGACCTGGTGGAAGCCGTGGCCATCAATCCGCAGGAGGTGCTGATCAACGGCAAGCTTCCTGGCGAGACCTCGCTGATCGTCTGGCAGCATGGCGGCCGGCGCCTGGTCTACGACCTGACGGTGCGGGTGAGCCCGGTTAAGCTGGAGGCCGTGCGGCAACAGATCGCCCGCGACTTCCCCAACGACGATATCAACGTCACCTTCGACAATGACACGGTATTCGTGCGCGGCCAGGTGCGGGATATGATGAGCGCCAACCGGGTGATGCAGATTGCCTCCACCCTGGCCGTGACCAAGCCAGTGAACCTGCTGCGGGTGGCCGTGTCGCAAGGCGGACCCGAAGTGCTGTTGAAAGTGAAGTTCGCCACGGTTGACCGTACCGCGGAGCGGGACTTGGGCGCTTCCATCGTGAGCAACGCATTCAACCAGGCAACCGGCCTGACCACCTCGCAGACGGGCGCCCCCGGCATCGACGCCACGGGCGCCATCAGCCTCTCCACGGCGGTGCAGGTCTTTCTTTTTCGCAAGGACATCAACCTGGGAGCGGCCATTCAGGCGTACCAGGCCAAGGGGCTGGCGGAGGTGCTGGCGGAGCCGAACCTGCTGACCACCGACGGACAGGAGGCGAGCTTCCTTTCCGGCGGCGAGTATCCGATTCCGGTGGTGCAGTCGGGGGCGTCCACCGGCGCCATCACGGTGATGTACAAGGAATACGGCATCAAGCTGAAGTTCCTGCCGGTCATCACGCCGCGTAACACGATCCGCATGCGGGTAGCGCCCGAGTATAGCGCGCTCGACTACACGAACACGCTGACCATTTCCGGTTTCACGATTCCCGGCCTGACGACGCGCAAGACCGAGGCCACCGTGGAACTGGAGAGCGGGGAGAGCTTCGTAATCGCCGGCCTGCTGGACAACTCGGTGACCGAGAGCTCGCAGAAGATTCCCGGGCTCGGCGACATCCCCCTGCTCGGCAAGCTGTTCCAGAGCAAGCAGTGGAAGCAGGCCAACTCCGAACTGCTGGTGATCGTAACGCCGGAACTGGTGCGGCCGGTCAAAGCGGGGCAGCCCGTTCCCGAGCTGAGCTGGAGGGAGCCCTTCATGAAGCAGAACTCGCCCTCGGTAAGGCAGCCCGGGATGGATAAGACGGGGGCGCCGGGCGAGATGAATGCACCGCCGATGCCCTATGAGCAGATGCTGGAACAGATCAAGAAGGAATCCGCCACGTCGCCAGCCAACTCAGCCAATACGCTGAACCTGGCGCCGGCCTTGCAGCCGGTGAGTTCGGAGCAACCCCTGTACCAGAACCCAGCGCCGGCGCCGGTCTCCGCGCCGGCCCCGGTCAAGCAGTAACGAGGATTCCGGGGAAGCCATCATGTATCCTCTGACTATCGGTCTGGCGATCGAAAATCGCTTGCTGTGGGAGCAGACGCAGGCCTGCCTGGGCGAGTTGCCGTTCCGAGTCATCGTCGAGCATCAGGACGTGGGCGACGTCAGCAATTTCCTCGATCGGCTGGAGCGGATGCGGCCGGACGTGGTTCTGGTGGACATCAGCGGGTGGAGGGAACCGCTCGAGGGCCTGGTGTCCTCGATCCGCGCGGTGACCGGCGACCCGATGATCATCGCGCTCAACACCTCGGCCGATCCAGCCGCCATCCTGTCGTCGCTGCGGGCGGGAATCAACGAATACCTGTACCCGCCGCTGCGGGATCCGTTGCGCAAAGCGCTCGAACGGCGCTCGGCGGAGCGTAGCCGGCGGCGCGACGGCGGAACGAAAGGCGTGGGGAAGGCTCTCGGCTTCTTCTCGGCGAAGGGGGGCTGCGGCGCCACCACGATCGTCTGCCACGTGGCGGCGGAGCTGGGCCGGCAGAACCAGAAGGTGCTGCTGGCGGATCTGGATCTGGACGCCGGGATGGTGGGGTTCATTACCAAGACCAGCTCGGTGTACTCGATTCTGGACGCCATTACCAACCTGCACCGGCTGGACATCCACTATTGGAAGGCGCTGGTGTCGAACGGCATTCCCGGGGTGGAGATCGTGGCCTCGCCCTTGGCGCTGGCTTCCAAAATGCGGCCCACCGACGAGCAAGTGCGCCACGTCCTGGCCTTCGTCAAGCCGCATTACGACTGGACGCTGGTGGACCTGGGACGCAGTCTGAGCCCGATCTGCATGGCGGCGCTGGAGGAATGCGACGAGGCTTATCTGGTCACCACCCTCGAGGTGCCGGCCCTGCACCAGGCCAAGCAGATTACCCAGACGCTGCTCGACAGCGGATTCGGCAAACACAAGATCAAGCTGATCCTCAATCGCGCGCCCAAACGGCTGGACATCACGGCCAGCGAATTGGAAAAGATGCTGGGGCTGCCGATCTTTTTCATGGTCCCCAGCGACTATCCGGATCTGTACGAGACATACGCCGAGGGACGGATGCTGAACCGCACCGGGGATCTTGGCAAGCAGATTTCGAAGCTGGCCCTGAAGCTGGCCAACATTGAAGAAGAAAAGAAGAGCAGCAAGGGCTTCAGCGGGTTGTTCGGTCGATAGAAAGAAGGAAATGTAATGGCCGCTTTGATGGATTTGCCGGCGAGGCAGGGAGATAACCGGGAAGCCGGCTGGGTCAACCGGTTGTTCACGCGCGAGGGCACCACTCCGGAGTACCAGGAGCTGAAGTTCACGCTCCACCGCAAGCTGCTCGATCGCATCAACCTGGAGGCCTTGTCCTCGATGGCGGGCGATCGGGTGCGGGCGGAGATCCGGGTGGCGGTAGCCAAGCTGGTGGACGAGGAAAAAACGCCCCTCAGCCTGGTGGAAAAGGACCGCGTCATCGAAGAAATTCTGGACGAGGTGTTCGGGCTGGGGCCGCTGGAGCCGTTGTTGCAGGATCCAACCATCAGCGACATCCTGGTGACCACGCCCAAGCTGGTGTACGTGGAACGGGCCGGCAAGCTGTACCGGACGCCGGTCGAGTTCAAGGACGACGCGCATCTGTTGCGCATCATCGAAAAAGTGGTGTCGCGGGTCGGGCGCCGCGTCGACGAGAGTTCGCCGCTGGTGGACGCGCGCCTGCCGGACGGCTCGCGCGTCAACGCGGCCATTCCACCGGTGGCGGTGGACGGCCCGCTGCTTTGCATCCGCCGCTTCGGCCGCCACGGCATGAAGGGCGAGGACCTGGTGACCAAGCTCTCGCTCACCGAAGGCATGCTGGAGCTGCTGAAGGGGTGCGTGAAGGCGAGGCTCAACATCCTGATCAGCGGCGGAACCGGCGCCGGCAAGACCACCCTGCTCAACGCCCTGTCCAGCTACATTCCCGAGGACGAGCGTATCGTGACGATTGAGGACGCAGCCGAGTTGCGGCTGCAGCAAACCCACGTGGCGCGCATGGAAACCCGCCCCGCCAACGTGGAAGGCACCGGCGCCATTCATATCCGGCAACTGGTCGTCAACGCCCTCCGTATGCGGCCCGACCGGATCATCGTGGGTGAGGTCCGCGCCGAAGAAGCGCTGGACATGTTGCAGGCCATGAACACCGGCCACGACGGGTCGCTGACCACCATCCACGCCAACACCCCCCGCGACAGCCTGGGCCGTCTCGAAGTGATGGTCGGCATGGCGAACTCCAACATGGGACTCCGCTCGGTTCGGCAGCAGATCGCCGCCGCCGTCAACCTGTTCGTGCAGATCTCGCGTTTCAGCGACGGCACCCGGCGCGTTACCCACATCACCGAGGTTGTGGGCATGGAACAGGACATCATCACGCTGCAGGACATCTTCCTGTTCGAAAAGACGGGCATCAGCGAAACCGGCAAGGTGCTGGGACGCTTCCGGGCGACCGGCATCCGGCCCAAGTTCTACGAGCGCCTCAAGGCGGCCGGCATCACCCTGCCACAGCAGATGTTCCAGACCGTGGTGGAGATTAACTAAATGGCCTTGATCTTTGTCGCTATCTTCGTGCTGATCTTCGCGGTGCTGCTGATCGCCACCAAGGTCGGCCTCAAGTTCGTCGAGGCGCGGCAAAAGAAGCAGGTCCTCGACATGCTGCACACCGCCAGCGGCGAGCCGGTGATGTCGGTCAGCAACCTGTTGCGCGAGATGGATGTCGATAAGCCGCACGGGATGATGGCGCGCATCAAAGCGTTCCGCTTCGCCCGGCACGCGCAGCGGCAGATTCAGCAGGCTGGTTTGGGCTGGTCGTCGACACACCTGCTGGCGGCGATGGGTCTGCTCTTTATTCCCGGCTTGGGGTTGGGGGCGGTGGTCGGACTCCTGGGCAACCGCCTGGTGACGGGCATTGCGGTGGGGGTATTGGCCGCGGCCTTGCCGTACCTGTACGTGCGGCACAAACGCAAGAAGCGTTTGGACGCTCTGGAGGAACAGTTTCCTGAGGCGCTCGATTTTCTTTCGCGTTCCATGCGCGCGGGCCACGCCTTTACCATCAGCTTGCAAATGGTGGGTGAGGAACTGGCGGACCCGCTGGGCCAGGAGTTCCGCACGCTGTTCAACGAACAGAACCTGGGCGCGACGCTGGAAGCGGCTCTGCGCAACTTCACCGAGCGAGTTCCGTTGCTGGACGTGCGGTTTTTCACTTCTTCGGTGCTGCTGCAGAAGCAGACCGGAGGCAATCTGGCCGAGATTCTGACCCGGCTGGCCTACGTGATTCGCGAGCGGTTCCGGCTCAAAGGGCAGGTCAAAGCGGCCAGCGCGCACGGCCGCATGACTGCCACCATTTTGACCTTGCTGCCCATCGCCACCATGCTCGGATTGCTGTTCGTGGCGCCGGGATATCTGCAGAGCATGGCTAAGGATTCCGATGGCAGGTGGCTGATCGGCAGCGCCATCGCCGCCCAGCTTATGGGCTATTTCTTCATCAAGAAGATCATCACGATCAAGGTTTGAATATGACGCACCCGCTTTTTCTGGCGATTTCCGCGTTTTTGATGTTCATGCTGCTGGGGGTGTGGGCGGCTTACCGGCTGTTCTACAAGCCCAACAAGTATCTGCGCCAACTCGGCAATCCGGTCATCCTGGACGGCCCGCGTATCGGCGACGTCAGCGCCGAAGCGGCGCGCCCGAACACTGTGGTTACGTTTCTGACCAGCATCGGTTCGAAAATGCCCACTTCGGATGAGGAAGTGGCCACCCTCAGGGTCGATCTGATCCGCGCCGGATTCCGCTCCGAGAGTGCCACCCCGGTGTTCTACGGGTTGAGGATCATTAGCACCGTGGCCTTGCTGGCGTTCGCATTCGTGATGGTGGCCAAGATGGAGCAGAACGGGATGATGAAGGTGGCGCTGCTGTTTTTCGGGGCGGCGGCAGGCTGGATTATGCCCAAGTTCTTCCTCGAAAAAAAGGTGAAGAAACGGCAGAACATCCTGCGGCTTTCGCTCCCGGACATGCTCGACATGCTGGTGGTGTCGGTGGAGGCCGGGCTGGGCCTGGACCAGGCTATCCAGCACGTAGCCCGGGAACTCGCCATCACGCACCCGCAATTGAGCGAAGAGATTTCCCTGGTAACCCTGGAAATGCGGGCGGGCAAGCGGCGGTCCGACGCTCTGCGGAATTTCGCCGAGCGGACGGGCGAGCCGGAGATTCGTAAGTTGATGGCCATTCTGATTCAGAATGACCGGTTCGGCACCAGCATGGGCGAGAGTTTGCGCAATCATTCCGATTTCATGCGCACCCGCCGCCGCCAGGAAGCCGAAGAACGCGCCGGCAAGGTGGGCGTGAAACTGGTGTTTCCGATCTTCTTCTGCATAATGCCATCGATGATCATCGTGGCAGCCGGCCCAGCGCTGCTGGGTGTTTTCAAGCATCTGTTCCCGATGATGGACACAGTGCATTAACGAAAGGATTCGACGATGGAATACGTGCAAGGTTTGCTGTGGCTGGTAGCTGGTGGAATGATTTATCTGTTCCTGCGGCGGCGCCGTGCGCGCCGAACGCGCTAGAGCGGATCCGCGCAGTGCTATCCGGGCCTTCCAAGAGGGCCCGGACGCTGACAGGAAAAAGGAGAACACATGTCGATTCTCGGGGCGCTTTGGCTCGCGGCGGGAATAACGCTGGTCATGGTGATCGGTCGCCGACGCCGCCGTAAGCCCACACGCTGAGCGCGGAGCAACGCTGTTGCCCGCCCGGCCTGCGCCCTCCGGAGGCGCAAGTAATGCCCACAGCTAGACTGCTCGAACAGCAGAACGCCGATGGTGGATGGCCCTATCGCCGCGGTGGTTCCTGGACCGAGCCCACCGTCTACGCCCTGCTTGCGCTGGAGGGGGACGGCGATTCGACAGCCGTCGAACGCGGCCTCCAATGGCTTCGTGCCGCGCAGCGGGACGACGGAGGGTGGCAGGCACGTCCCGGTGTGGGAGAAAGCTGCTGGGTAACCTCGCTGGCTGGACTGCTGCCCGCCGAGCGCCTGGGGGCGGAGCGCCACCGGCACGCCATAGCTTGGCTGTCGGCAACCACGGGACTGGAATCGACCACCCTGTACCGGGTTCGGCAATGGCTGATGGGGAACCAGGCTCCGCCCGAAATGGCGGCTCCGGGATGGCCCTGGGTGACGGGGAGCGCGGCGTGGGTGAGTCCCACCTCGCTCGGAATCCTGGCGCTCGGCCGCGAGAACCGGTTGCATCCCGCGCCTGGCCTCGAATCGCGGATTGACGAGGGCCGCCGTTTCCTGATCAATCGCATGTGCAAGGGCGGGGGCTGGAACCACGGGTCTACCAGGGCCTTGGGATACGAATCGAGCGCCTATCCGGAGACCACCGGAATGGCCCTGGCCGCTCTGCGCGGCTGCCACGGGCGGGAGACGGACCAGTCTCTGGCGGTGGCTTTGCGGTTCCTCGATGGGTGCCATTCGGCCGATGCCTTGAACTGGCTGCGGCTGGGACTGGCCGCTCACGCCCGCATGCCCGCGGGTTATACACCGCCGCCCGGCATCGCCTACCGCACCGTGCCGGAGATCGCCACCTGCGTCCTCGCGGATGGAGCGGTGGCGGGTAAGTGCGCGTTCTGGATTTGAGCCATGGGCGAAGCAATCACAAGACGCGATTGGCTGGCGGGTTCGGCGGCGGCGCTGATGGCGGCCGGCTGTGCCCGGCCGGTCCACGGGGCGCGGCCGGAAACCACCATCGTGCGCGCTCCGGCGTATGACCAGCGTCTCTACGATATCGTGCGCCGCTTGGTCGATTCGCACCGCCTGGCGGTTCGCGGCCGCCCGGTGGTGATCAAGCCCAACCTGGTCGAGTTCGAGCCGGAAAGCGCCATCAATACCCACCCGCTGCTGGTCCACGCGGCCTGTGAGGCCTTTCGCGCCTTGGGCGCTTCCCAGGTGACCATCGCCGAAGGCCCTGGGCATCGCCGCGATACGATGGACCTGGCCGAAGCCGCCGGCTATTTCCAAACCATTCCCGGGTTCGAAGATCGCTTCGTCGATCTCAACCTGGATGAGGTTACGCTGGTCGATTTGCCGCGGCGGTTCTCCAAGCTCAAGCGCGTGTATCTGCCCAACACCGTGCTGGGAGCCGCGCTGCTGGTGTCTATGCCCAAGATGAAAACACATCACTGGACGGGCGCCACACTCGCCATGAAGAATCTGTTCGGCGTGGTGCCCGGCGGCGTCTACGGATGGCCGAAGAACGTGCTTCACTGGGCCGGCATCCACGAATCGGTCGCCGATCTGTATACCGTGTTTCCGCGCCAGTTCGCGCTGGTGGATGGCATCGTCGGCATGGAAGGCAACGGCCCCATTCAGGGCGTTGCCAAACCGATGGGCGTGTTGGTGGCGGGCACCGACCCGGTGGCGGTGGATGCGACCTGCTGCCGCCTGATGCGGATTGACCCGGCGCGTATCGGCTATCTGCGGCTGGCCGCCGGCGAACCGGCGGAATTCGACGAAAGCAATGTGCGGCAAACCGGTGAACCGATCGCCGCCTTGGCCCGGCCGTTTGCGCTGCTCCCCCAATTCCGCGGCCTGCGGCTGGAGAGTGGCGCATGACCCTCGGCGGGAAGCGAAGTCGCGAGTTTTCGGGAAAGGTGATTTTCGATTTATGAGGCTTTCATTGAAGCACGCTTGGCCGGCCGGCGCCGGGGACCTGCAGTCCAAGACTTGGCGGCGGCTCATCGACGCAGGCATCCTGCTTGGCCTGATGCTGACCGCCACGTGGCTGGTCAGGCCGTAGTCGCCACGCGACCGGATGCTACAGTAAGTCGAATGGCTGCGGCGCAAGCCTCCGCGCCATAGCCTCGGGAAGGAGTGCCCAATGTATTGCCCTCAATGCCGCGACGAATACCGGGCCGGGTTTGTCGAGTGTTCCGACTGCCATGTTCCTCTGACGGACCACCTGCCGCCCGAGGTTCCTGCCGATGAGCAGCCGTATCAGGGCGATCTGGATGTCCTGATTCGAACCGCCTGCCGGGGCCCTCTTGCAATCGGTCTGGCGAGGGGTTTATTGGAGGAAGCGCAAATACCCTTCTTCGCCATGGACCAAAACACAGCCGCCAGCCAGGAGGGCGGCAACTGTATGGGTTGGTGGGACGTTCGCGTGTCGCGGGACAGGGAAGCCGAGGCTCGCGAGATCCTGCAGAGCGTGGAAGAAATGAAGTAGGCGATGCGACGTCTTTTCACCCGCGATGAAACGTGCTAACCATGCTACATGGCGATAGATCCCCAGACCACGCTTCGTCAGTTGCGCAAAGGGCTGGCGCTGCGGCCCGATGAGATAGATATCAAGAAAATCGCTCCCTTGTTTGTGCCGGCCTCCTTTTTTGCCAAGGGCAATTGGCCCGGTCCCCATGTCAAATTGCGGGCCCGCGAGGTCGGGCTGACGTGGTCCCTGTTGCTTCCCGATCAAACCATGCGCTATGTCGATTTTGGGATGCAGGAGTATTGGGACGCTCAAGGCATAGACTGGAAAGCGGTCGCCCTCCGTAATCTGGCGGAGCATTCGGGAGACAAGCCAGGGACGCACGCGATCCAGCGCGCCGGCGGGGAGGTCTACGCATTCGCCCTGATGCACGCGGATGGAATCGGCCCGTCGCGTCTCCTGCTGCGCGACCGACTTTGCGCCTTCTTTCCCGGCGGCTACCAGGTGGCTCTTCCGGAAATGAGCTGCGCCTTTGCGTTCTCGGTGGGATTGGATAAGAAGGAAATGGCCACGATTCAGAACCTGGTGGACAATTGCTTTCGAAAGGGCACGCGGCCGCTCGCTCCTGGCATTTACGCGCCAGATGACCTGTTGCCGGAGACGGAGCCGAGTTAGTCGGTCGAGAGAGCCGCACTTCGCGCTACATTCATACTGATGCCCATTCAGATCGGCGACACTCTCGGCGATTATCGGGTCACTGGCGTTCTAGGCCGCGGCGGCATGGGTAAAGTCTTCCGCGTGCGGAACCTGGTCTCGGACCGCGAGGAGGCGATGAAAATCGTCCTCCCCGATCTCGGTGAGAACGTCGATATCGCCGATCGCTTCCTGCGCGAGATCAAAGTCCACGCCAGTTTGCAGCATCCCAACATCGCGGCTCTCCACACGGCCCTGCGGATCGAAGGCCGCCTGGTGATGATCATGGAATTGGTCGAGGGCGTCAGCCTGGAGGAAACGCTGCGCCGCGGGCCGGTCGCGGTCCCTTTGGCGGTCCACTACATCAACCAGACTCTGGCGGCCCTGGCGTTCGCGCACGAGCGCGGCGTGACCCACCGCGACATCAAGCCGGCCAATATTCTGATCGCCGCCGGCGACGTCGTCAAGCTCACCGATTTCGGCATCGCCCGCTCAACCGGCGTAGCGCGCTTGACCGGCGTAGGCCTCGCCGTTGGGACGCTGGCTTACATGTCGCCCGAGCAGATCCGCTCCGGTCAGGTGGACGCCCGTTCCGACATCTACTCGCTGGGCATCATGTTTTACGAAATGGTCGCCGGCCTTCACCCCATGCGGGCGGATACCGAGCACGCCATGATGAACGCGCAGTTGAGCGTGATTCCGCCCGAGCCCGGCACGGTGAATCCGCAAGTGCCGCAGGCCGTCTCCGCCGCCATCATGCGCGCGCTCGCCAAGGAGCCTGGCCTGCGTTTCCAGACCGCGCTGGAGTTCAAGGCCGCGCTCGAAGACCTGGGCCGCGGAGGCGTTCAGGCGCCACTCACTCCCAGCGCAACCGCCGCGAAGAGGCCGGAGTTGGCCGAGTTGGAAGCTCGCCTCTCGCGCGCCATCGGTCCCATCGCCAGCCGCCTGGTTGCCACCGCCGCCCGCCGCTACTCGACCATCTCCGAAATTCGGCAGGCGCTCGCCGCGGAGATCGAAGATCCAAAGGAGCGCGCCGCTTTCCTTAAAACCGCTCCGGACGTCAAGACCGATCCCGGTGCCACCGCTACCATAGCGGTGCGCCCGCCCACCGCGCCGGTTGCCTTCGATCCCAATGCGCTCGACCGCCTCACGCAGGCGCTGGCCCCTTACATCGGCCCGATTGCCAAGGTCGTGGTCACTCGCGCGGCGCGCTCGGCTCGCAATGCCGAGGAATTGCAGAACGCGCTGGCCGCCGAGATCGAATCCACCACCGACCGCCAGCGTTTCCTCGCCGCAGCGCGTTCCGTCCTTTAACGGTCAGCAAAGAAGCCGTGCCATTCCGGCGTGGCGGACGCACTCATGCGTGCCGCGTCGGCACTCCTGCCGACGCCCGGTTTTCCACACCGAAGCAGGTGTCGAGAAGGGTCTCGACACGGCACGCACGAGTGCGCGCCACTAAGACCCCAGCATCTTTAACGCCCGGTCCAGGCTGCGCCGCATCCGGTTGAACGAGCCCGCCAGGACGGCGATTTCGTCGTTGCCGCGCGCCGGCAGTTCCGGGATATCGATCTGCCCCACGCTGATCTGGTCCGCCATCGTCGAAAGCCGGCGCAGGGGCCGAACCACGGCGAAGAGTAAGAGGAGGTCCAGCAAAATGAGGCTCGCCAGAAACACCGCGGCCAGACAGCTCACCAGCGTCTGGAACGCCTGGTTCGCCATCCGGACCGGCAGGGCCATCGGCACCGAGACGATTTGCGCGCCCACAATTTCGTTGGCCTGCCAGCCGAATCCGTTGTTCGATCCATAGTGCCGAATCATCGCAGCGGGCGCCGCGCGCGGCACGCTGTGGCACTCCAGGCAAGGCGGACCGGCCTGAATCGGCCGCGCCAGGAACAGCGAAGGCCCCGTCGGCGTGTCCCGCTCGCCTACCCGTTCCTTCTCTCCGCCGGGATGGTTGCGAAACCAGTTGATGATATCCGCCTCCCAATCCACCGCGCGGTCGCGCAGGTTGGTCGGGTTCAGCACCGCTTCCTTGTACGCGTAGTCCGGATAGCTCCCCCGCAACTGGTTGAAGCTCTCCGTGGCCGCGAAGGCCGGAACCGTCTGCGGCAGGAACGACTGCTGATGCGCCACCTGGGTCACCAGCAGCGGTTTGATCTGCTTGGTGGTGTAATCGCGCGCCGACTGCATCGCCTGAATCATCAGCCGCGCTTGCCGCAACACTTCCTCGCGCGCGTCGTTTTGGAGAAATTGGTGCGAGACGGCGGCTGCAACTGCCAGTCCCGCGCCCAGAACAAGTCCCAGAATCAAGTTGAATTTCGCCAGAAGTTTCATTTGGTTCCCGGTTTCGAAGTCATCACAGGCCTCACCATTATCCTACGGACCGCGTCAAGCGGGACAGGGGCCGGGGGTGCGGGCTCTTTTTACGCCGAAGTTACCCGATCGGGTCAAATCCTTGACATCTGCCTCCGGCCCGCCGGGATATGATAGAGCAAATCGTCACCGGAGGGGTGCCAGGCACAATGGAAGAGTTCGAACCTGCTCGACCGGCTGCGGCGGACGCTAGTTCGCGTCGCGGTTTTTTTCAAGCCGGGATTCTCGGCCTTGGCGCGGCGATCGCCGCCGCGTTGGGGTTGCCCGCGCTCGCGTATCTGCTGACACCGCCGAAATCGCGACAACCGGATGCCTGGATCGAGATCGGCGACCTGGATAAACTCGCCACCGGCGCTCCGCTCGAAGTGGCGTTTCGACGCATTCGCACAGACGCCTGGAAGGTTGTCATTGAAAAAGACACCGCCTGGGTGGTGAAGCGCGCCGACGGCGGCGTGACGGCGTTCGGCCCGCAGTGTACTCACCTGGGATGCGCCTATCACTGGGATGACGGACGGCAGCAGTTCCTGTGCCCCTGCCACTCGTCGCTGTTTCGGATCGATGGCAGCGTGATCTCCGGGCCGGCGCCGCGCCCGCTCGACCGGTACGAAACGAAGGTCGAGAACGGCCGGCTGATGTTGGGGCGGCTGCGGACCTCCATCGAGAGGCAGGCATGAAGCGGCAGGTGGAAAGCCTGGTGGCGTGGCTGGAAGACCGCACCGGCCTGCCCGGCGCCGTGGCCCATTTCCTGGACGAGAAGATTCCGGCCTCGGGCGGCTGGCATCAGGTGTTCGGCAGCGTCGCCATGTTTCTCTTTCTCACGCAGGCTTTCACCGGCATCCTGCTGGCGTTCAACTACGCCCCCACGCCGGGCGAAGCGTACAACAGCCTGCGGTATATCCTGACCGAGGTCACCGGCGGGCGGCTCATTCGCGGCCTGCACCATTGGGGCGCCAGTATGATGATCGTCATCGTGGTGCTGCATATGGCGCAGGTGTTCGTCTTCGGCGCTTACAAGAAGCCGCGGGAAACCACCTGGCTGCTGGGCGTGGTCCTCTTGCTGCTCACACTGACTTACGGGCTTACCGGGTACTTACTGCCATGGGACAACCGGGCTTACTGGGGCACCGTAGTGGCGACTAAGATCGCGGCCTCGGCTCCACTCGCCGGCCCATACATGACACGGCTGCTGGGCGCGGCGAAAGGCGTCGGCGTGGTCACCTTTGCGCGATTCTATGCCGTGCACGTGCTGCTGCTGCCGCCGGCGACCCTGTTACTCATCCTGGCCCACGTGTATCTGGTGCGCCGCCACGGCGTGACGCCGCAGCCGGGCGACGAGGCGCTGCCCCGCAAACCGTTCTACCCGGCGCAAGTCTTCAAAGACACGGCGGCTATCTTCATCGCATTCGCCATCCTGTTCACCCTGGCGGTGGCGGCCAAAGTGCCGCTGGAACAACTGGCGGATCCGACCGATACGACTTACATTCCGCGCCCCGAATGGTATTTCCTGTTTCTATTCCAGACGCTCAAGTTCTTCGAGGGGCCGCTCGAAATCGTCGGCAGCACCATTCTGCCCGGTCTCGCGGTCCTGGCGCTGCTGGCGGTGCCGTTTGTCGATCGCGGGCAGATGGTGAAGGTGACCCGCCGCACGGTGGCGATCGGCTTCGTGGTTCTGGCCGGCATCGGTTGGGGCGGGCTCACCGCGGCGGCTGTCCTGTCGACGCCACGCGAGGCGGTGGCGCAAGTGGATTACTCGGCGCCCACGGATTGGATCCAGCTTTCCCCGGAGGAGATGGCCGGTATCGCTTATTTCCGCGGCGAAAACTGCGTCGGCTGCCACTCGGCCGGAGCGTCGATGGGACCGGACCTGACGCGCACCGCCGTCCACAAGGACGCCGCCTGGATGATCCGCCACTTCAAGCAGCCCGCGGCTGTCCGTCCGGGCAGCGCCATGCCGCCGGTCGCCCTCGGCGATGCGCAGTTGAATTCGCTGGCCGCGTTTCTGCTCAAGCTGACGCCGGAAAACTCGAGCGCGCTCGCCGACGCTCCGGACTTCGCGGTGCGCGGAGCCGTGGTTTACCAAACGGGACACTGCGCCGCGTGCCACATGGTGAACGGGGTAGGCATGAAAGTGGGGCCGCCGCTCAACGGCTTGGCCAAACGCCAGACGCGAAGCTGGGTGGACGACCACTTCGCCAACCCGCAGAAGCTTTCTCCCGCTTCCATCATGCCGCCCTACCAGTTCTCCGCTGAGGACAAGAAGAACCTGATGGCCTATCTGTTCTCGCTGCCGGAATAACCGGGCGGGGGCAGGGTCATATCCTGGTAGACGTTCGTCCTCGGAGTCGGACACGTGGATGGCTCACCGGTGAGCGCGTCGCGATAAGGACTCGCCTCGCGCCGCCTACCGCGAGCAGCAGATTTGGCTCGCCACCAGGTTCGCCGGTGCGATGGAGGCCTCGCCGGCAAAGTAGTTCGCCTCACCCAGGAGCTTATAGATATCGCCGGCGATCCCTGCCGCCAGCGGGCCTATGGCGGGCCGGCCGCCCGTGAGCAGCACCACCACCACCAGCTTCTTGCCGGCCATATCGTTGAACGAGCCGAACCAGCCCAGGTGCGTATGGGTTTCGGTGCAAGTGCCGGTCTTGCCCGCGATGGGGCCGTCTTCTCTCGCCCGGTGCGCGGTGCCGAACTCCACCGCTCCGCGCATTCCCGGTTTGACCATCGGAATCAGAGCATCGATGTCCAGCCGCCGTTTCACCCGCGGCACGAATGTGCGCGCCTCGGCCGGCGACTGCGGATACTGCAAATAATATAGAGTGCCGCCATTGGAAACCGCGGCCATGAGGGCGGCCAGTTGCAGCGGCGTCTGCCGGATTTCCTCGCCGAAGCTGGTCAGCATTCCCACGCCGCCGTTCTTGGGAGGCGCCGCCGGGAAATAGCCGGGCTGTTCACCCGGGATGTTCAGGCCGGCCTTTTCGCCGTAGCCGAACAGGTGCGCGTAGTAGGTCACCTTCTCGAAGCCCAGCTTCTGGCCCAGCGTGGCGAAGTAATAGTTGTAGGAGTGGGCCAGCGCGTAGGTCAGGTCCACCCGCATCCCGCCGAGCCGGTACCGGGCGGTGGGCTCGATGATTTTCTCGCTCAAGCCGGCCAGCGCCACGGCGACCTTGATGGTCGAGCACGGCTGGAAGCCCTCGCTGAGCGCGATCCTCTGGTTCACCATGGTGAGAATCCGGCCGGAGGTCGGATCCACGGCCACCACCGAGCCGTTGTACGAACCCAGCGCCTCCACCGCCGCGCGGCGAACCGTCAAGTCTTCCCCATCTACCCGGTCGCCTTCGGTTGAATCCGCGAAGGTCGGACTATCCCAAGGACCGCCGGCGATTACGGGCCTTGCCGCGCCGGGACTGACCAAATGCGCCGCCGGAGGGCTGGCAGCTCGATGCGGCGTGGCGTGCTGCGCGGTGGACGCATGCGCGCTTGCCACGACATGGTGCGCCGCTCGCCGCTTTGTCTGAGTCGTGGTGGTGCTGGCGGTAGCGAAACTCAGGCTGGAAATGAAGCACAATAGAAATGCGGCTTCCATCACCCGGCGGTACGAAAGTGAATAGGCCTGTTTCATAGCGGAACTACGCGCGAGACGACGAGGAGAGAATGCGCCAGAGCAACGAACCATCCGGCCGGAGCAGCCGGACTCCTCGATTGTCCGATGTTAGCCAGGGGTTCGTCAAGCGTTTTTGCGTGGATTCCAACATCGATCCCAAAAACCCTCACTTGATTTTCGACGCAAATGCCTCTTTACTGTAGACGCCGCCCGAAGCCATTGCGTTATGCTCGACACTTTACAAGATGAGATTGTGCGCTGCCGGCGCTGCCCGCGATTGCGTGAGCACTGCGCCCACATCGCAGAGATCAAACGGCGCGCCTATCGCGATCAACCGTACTGGGGTAAACCTGTACCCGCATTTGGCGACCCGGCAGCCCGCATCCTCATCCTGGGCCTGGCCCCAGCCGCCCACGGCGCCAATCGAACCGGCCGCATGTTCACCGGCGACCGCTCCGGAGACTGGCTCTACCGCGCCCTGTACCAGACTGGTCTAGCCTCCCAGCCTGTCAGCGTCTCCCGCGACGACGGCCAGCAACTGCGCGGCGTTTATATCACGGCCTCCGCGCGGTGTGCCCCACCAGACAACAAGCCCACACCCGAAGAGATCCGCAATTGCCGGCCCTATCTGGATCGCGAGCTGGAGTTGCTCGGGCACTTGCGGGTGATCGTAGCGCTGGGCAGGATCGCCTTCGATAATTACCTGGACCTGCTCAAGTCGCGCGGCCAAATTCCCAGCCGATCCGCTTTCGTATTCGGCCACAATCGCCAATTCCGCATCGGTTCAGGGCTGCCCATCCTGATCAGTTCCTACCACCCGAGCCAGCAGAACACTTCCACCGGCAAGCTGACGGAAAAGATGTTACTCGACGTTTTCCGTACGGCGAAGAGGTTGGCGGATCTGTAAAAGGCCGGCGATCTGAAAGCGACCGCATTGCTATCCCCTTGCTGACCATGTTGAATCGAGTTACTCTGCGGCTGGGGTAATGCGATGCCGATTCCGAAGCGGGTGATCGCAGTCTTAGTGTGCTTCCCGGCGATGGTGATCCACGGGCAGCAAAGGCAGGTGTCCGGCCCCGTGGCTGGATACGTCTTCGACGGCGCGGCAATGCGGCCCATCGCCGGCGTGCCGGGTGGCGCAACGCTTGGCGACGCGCTGGACCTGGGGCTTGCCGCCAGCGCAGCCGCGGTCTCGCCGGAGCTCGATTCAGCCATCGTTACGGCCAGCGATGGTTCGCTGCACCTGTTTCGCCTGAGCGGCAAAACCGCCACCGAAGTTTTCTGGAATGGCGTCCCGCACGGGCCGGCGCGGGTGGTGTACAGCCCCTCGGGTACGGCAGCCGCGATTTACGCTTCGGGCCGGGTCCAGGTCATCAACGGTTTGCCGAATTCGCCGGTGCCGGCGTTTACCGCCGAAGTCGGTTCACCGGCAACGGGAGCCGCGCGCCAGTCCGCTGGCGCCGCGCCGGAAGCTATGGCCGTAAGTGACGATGCGGCCTGGCTGCTGGTGGCGAGCGATGGCCGCGTCAGCCTGCAGGGCGCGTCCGGCTCGAGCAGTGTGCTGCTCGAAGGAGCGCGGGAAGCCGGTGTCGCGTTTGCGCCTGGCGGCCACGCCGCCGCAGTTTTGAACGGCACGGCGCTGTCGCTTCATAGGTTTTCCGATGTCTCCTCAGCGCCCAGCCAGATGCAGCGCCTTCCGGCGCCTGGCCTCGCTGAACCGGCGGGCCTGGTATTTTCGGCGGATGGCAAATCTGTGTTGGCAGCGAGCCGTGCGGCCAAGTCCGTCACGATTTTCGATTTTGCCGGCGGTGCTGCCACAACTCTCGAGTGCGACTGCGCTCCGACCGGAGTGGCGCGTCTGGGCAGCCTCTTCCGCCTGACCGATGCCGGTTCCGGCCCGGTCTGGCTGGTGGACGCGAGCGCCAGCCCGGCCCGCCTGGTGTTCGTGCCGGCTCGCCCGAATCCGTAGTCCATCCAGCGTCCTTGCCAGCGCTTCGCTTTTTTCGATTTCACAACGGCCTCGCGCGCCCGCCGCTGTTACAATCGATCTTCGTGCTTCGGTTGGTCTCCATCGTATTGGCATTGGTGGCGGCGGGGTGCGGGAGCCGGCTCGTCTGGTATCCGCCGCCCGAGCAGCGCCCGTCGCTCAGCCTGCCCTCGTCGCTTCCCTTCGGATATTTCGTGGCCATGAGCGACCCCAATGCCGGGGCGTACATCGTGGGCGGCTTTCGCGATCAAAGCGAAGGGGCGTGGCGCTGGACGCATGAGCATCCGGTGCTCCAGTTCTATCTGCCGCGCGTGCCGCGTCTCCGCTTCCTGATGGATCTGACATTCCCCGACCAGACCTTCGCCCAGACCGGGCCGGTGGAGGTAACCATCCACCTCAATGGCAGGGAGTTCGATCGCGTCCGGTACGCCAAGCCGGGCAGCCAGGAATACAGCAAAGAGACGCCGTGGGAGTGGCTGCGCCCGGACGGCATCAACACCGTCGCGCTCGAGCCCGACAAGACCGCGCCCGGCCCTGACGGGGAGCGGTTGGGGTTCGTCCTCACCCGCGTCGGCTTCGTGGAGTAAGCGATGCAGGTGGCGGCGATTCTTTTCGGCGCGCTGTTCACGGTGGCAACCGCGACGGCGCTTGGCACACTGCTGGTGGGCAAAGCGTGCGCCGATTGGCCGGTTCGCTTCGTAGCGGGATCCGGCGTGCTCAGCTTCCTGGTACTCCTGCTGGCGGCCAGCGGCCTCGTGTATCCCACCACCTTCGCGATTCTGGGTGTGGCGGCAATCGTCGCTTGCCAGCCGTGGCATCGCTGGCGTAGCGGGGATGGTGCTCGGAATTGGCCCACGGCCTCAATCAAGAACATCCTATTGTTTGTTATATTTATCGTATATTTTTACATCTACTTCTTGAGGGCGATGGCGCCAGAAGTCAGCCCCGATGGCGCTACTTATCACCTCGGCCTGACGGCACAGTATCTGCGGGAACACGGCTTTCACACCATCACCTGGAACTATTACGCCAGCCTGTCACAGGGCATGGAGATGTTGTTCCTGTTCGCTTTCGCCTTTGGGAAACACTCGGCCGCAGCCCTGGTTCACCTGGCATTTCTGGTGGCGCTGGTCTGGCAGATGTGGATTTGGGGAGCGCGCCACGGCATGGCGTGGGTGGGAGTCTGCGGCGCTGCGTTGGTGGCGCTCAGCCCGATGGTGGGGGTGGACGCCTCGAGCGCTTACAACGATGTCGCCCTGGCGGCTGTCGCGTTCACTCTGTTCTGCCTGCTGGAGAACTGGGCAGAGGATCGGACCGCTGGCTTGCTGCCGGTGATCGGGATTTTGGCCGGCTTTGGATACGCGCTCAAGTATACGGGCTGGGTGTGTGTGGCATACGCGATTGGGTTCGTCGCCTGGAAGAGCAGGCGCGTGCGCGCGGTCGCGGTCGTGGCCGGATTCGCGTTTCTGCTGGTGGCACCATGGTTGCTGAAGAACTGGATGTGGATGCACAATCCGCTGGCTCCATTCTTCAACAGTTACTTTCCGAATCCATACGTAACCATCTATTTTGAAGAGGATTATAAGAGCTACTTCCAGATCTACGATCTCGCCAGCCGCTGGCAGATACCGCTGGCGGCAACCGTCCACGGTGGGCTGGGCGGCATACTGGGGCCAGTCTTTCTTTTGGCTCCACTGGGACTGGCTGCGTTGCGAAAGCCGCTGGGACGACAACTGTGGTTGGCGGCTTTGGTGTTTGGCGCCAACTACTTCAGCAACATCGGGACGCGATTCCTGATTCCGCCGCTGCCTTTCGTGGCGCTGGCGATGGCGATGGCGTTCACCGCGTTACCGGGAATGGCGTTGGCCGTGGTGGTTTTGCACGCCGCCCTCTGTTGGCCGCCGGTGGTCGCGAAACTTCTGCCGACCGGCTACTGGCGGCTGGCGATCACGCCGTGGCGGGATGCGTTCCACCTGCGCGATCCGGAACGCTATTTCGACAATCACTTGGCACTGTATCCGGTATCTGAATTGGTAGAAAAGGCTACGCCGCCCGGTTCGTCCGTGCTGACATTCAAAGCGATTCCCGATGCATATACTTCACGGCGCATCCTGGTGGACTGGGAGTCGGCGGCGAATCAAGTAGCCGTGCGCATCTTTCAAAGCGCCGCGATCGGAACGCACGCGCCGAACGGGCGGCTGCGCTTTACTTTTCCGGCGCGGCGGCTGCGGGCGATTCGGGTGAATCAAACCGCCAGCGGGCCCGACGTCTGGAGCATCAACGAGCTGCGCATCTTCTCGAGCGGCCACGAACTGCCCCGGGAGGCCGGTTGGCGCTTGACCGCGCACCCCTTCCCGTGGACCATTCAGGACGCCTTCGATAATTCACCGGTTACTTTCTGGTCGAGCGGCGAAGTCATTCATCCTGGGATGTTTGTGCAAGTTGACTGCGGCGGCATTCGGGAGGCCGACCAAGTGGTGCTGGAGGGTCCCGGGGACCAGTACGGCGTCCGGCTCGAGCTGGAGGGCGAAACCGCCGATGGGACCTGGGAGCGGCTTGCCGACCGGCCGGTGGTGAGCGATGGCGGCCCGTATCTCGGCTTCCGGCGCGCGGCGGCGGAGGAGTTGAAGCGGCGCGGCATCGACTACATTCTCTGCTTCCAGGACGAAGCCTGGGCGGAAGACGTGCGGAGCAATCGCGACTTGTGGGGTGTTAAAGCGGTGGGTGCCGCCGGCGGCGCCACATTGTACAAACTGCCATGAAATTGTTTTTGGGCGTGGATGGCGGGCAATCCGGAACCATCGCGGCAATCGGCGATGAGACCGGCCGCGTGCTGGGCGAAGGCGAAGCCGGACCGGGCAACCATGCCGCCGGTGAGGAAGGGCGGGCGAAGCTGGAACGCGCGGTGCGCGAAAGTGTGGGCCGAGCCGGCGCGCACGCGGGCCTCGATGCCGCAACTTTGGAATTCGAATCGGCGTGCTTCGGCATGAGCGGCGGGCCGGACGACAAGCTCGAGATTCTCTCCGGGTTGGTGCGGGCGGCGCGCCTGGTGGTGACGACGGATGCGGCCGTTGCGCTGGCCGGCGCAACGTTCGACGGGCTGGGAATCGTGGTCATCGCCGGGACCGGCTCGATGGCGCTGGGGCGTAACCGGCAGGGACGCACGGCGCGGACGGGCGGCTGGGGGTTTGTATTCGGCGATGAGGGCGGCGCCTTCGACATGGTCCGCCAGGCGGCGCGCGCGGCTTTGCGGATGGAGGAAGGCTGGGGCCCGGAGACGTCGCTGCGCGCGGCGCTGCTCGAGGCCACCGGGTCGGCCAGCGCCAACCAGATGCTGCACCGGTTCTACACGCCGGAATGGGAACGCTCACGAATCGCCGCGCTGGCGCCGCTGGTGGACCGGGCGGCTGGCGAGGCCGATGCGGTAGCGCTGCACATCGTGAACCAGGCCGCGCAGGAACTGGCCCAACTCGCCGCCGCCGTGCGCGCGCAACTGTGGAAGCCGGGTGAGTCGGCGGAAATAGCTTACGCAGGCGGCGTGTTCGAAAGCAGGTTGCTGCTGGAGCGTTTCCGCATTTTGGTCGAGATGGAGGCAGGGAACCAGCTTGGCCCGCCGCAGCATCCGCCGCACTTAGGGGCGCTGCTCGAAGCGTATCGGGCGGCGGGGTTGAACGTGGAACTGCATGGCTTCTGATCTGGGATGAAAAGACACGCAATCAATGAGCGAATCGAGGACCTGACGCCGTTCTTCGAAGACGGCTGTTGGATGTTCGTACACTTGGCCCGGCAGGCCTACGTCGGCGTGATCCTCAGGCGCGGACCAACCGAATGGTGGCGCGTTACGCTATGGGACACCCGGCGCGATACCTTTGCGGGAGGGCAGTGGTTTCGAGGACGGATGCATCCGGCCAAGTGCGACGTTTCCCCGGACGGGAAGTTATTCGTCTATTTCGCCGGACAATACCGGCCCCGCAATGATGAGGAGGGATATACTTGCACCTGGACTGCGGTAAGCCGGCCTCCGTACGTGACGGCATTGGCGCTCTGGCCGATTGGCGATACCTGGGGCGGGGACGGAGTTTTTCTTGACGATCATACGGTGTTGGTTGCCACATCTTCGCCGAGTTTTGGCGCCAAACATCACCCTGATCACCCCCCGGGCCCATTACGCGTGCTGGAGTACTGCTCTCTGGGAAAAGGCGACCCGCGGCGTGAGGCGGAACCCGCCTGGCGGAGCGGCTGGCAAGGAATCCTGGCCTCCACCCAGACCAACCGGAACTACCCAAGATATGCCGCGTGGAGGAAGGCGTCTGGGGATCTCATCCTCGAACGCCAGACGGAACGCAAAGGCCCCACGCTCTACGAGGCGATTTACCCTTCGAGACGCCGTTCCCTCTACACGGTCTATCGGCCCGACGGAGAACCAGTTGCTCTGTTCGAGGCGCACTGGGCAGACTGGGATCAGCAGGGCCGCCTGGTCGCGACGGTCGGCGGTCGTGTCCTTGCGGGCAAACTCACAAAAAAGAATGAACTCTTATGGCGCCAGCTCGCCTCGATGCAGGAAGAGCGCCCAACTCGCATGGAGGCGCCGGCTTGGGCTCAACGCTGGTGATCGCGGCTACACCCGCGGCTTGACGCTGGCTTCCAACGCGGCCTTCGCCACGCTCGCTGCCAGTGCTTTGGGATGCCCTGGGCACCAATCGCGCTCAAACGCGGACGCCGCTCGTTCGTAAGCGTCGATGGCTTCCTCGAAATGATCCGCGCGCGCTTCCGCCAGCGCCAACTTCATTTGCAGTTGGCCAATGTCGATATTGTTCTGGCGCTTGGCCTGGGCTTCCCAGTGCTCCACTTGCGCGCGGTATAAGCGCCGCGCGTCCTCATACTGCTCACGGCAGAAATGCAGCGTGGGCTGGCTGATCGGAGTGAGCAGATATTTATCCGGGTCCAATGAATTCCGGGAATCCAAAGTCTTCCGTCGAGAGTCCCGCCCGTAGGGGACCCCGCATGCCGTTAACGGGCGCCGGAAGTTCAGCATCACTTGAGTGCAACGCTTGTTGGCCAACAAGAGCAGACTAGCAGCGGAGCCTGGCGCCACAGTCCTGATTTAAGGATAAGGGGTGCGTCAAGGTTTTTGAGAGCTAAGTGATTGGATTAGTTTGGAAAATAGGTTGTGACTGAGGTGGGACAGACGCTCGGTTTGTGTCGTCTGTCAGGGCGTCGGGCTTGGCGAGCGATGACAGACCACGAAAGGCGATGGTCTGTCCTACTTGCCGGGCGAGCGGGCCAGGCATGCCGGGCCCGTACAGGGACGACACAAGAACGGCCGGGCTTCGCCCGGTGCGCCGATTGGCCGGGGCACCCTCCGGGTCGCGCGCAGGTTATCAACCGGTTATCAACCTGCCCCACACACCAACCTGCCCAACACCGGGCCTCACCGCACGGGTTGTATCATAGGCTGTTATGGACGCGCGCCGGATGTGCCCGCATTGCCGGGCGTTTATTACCGTCAAAGACAAGATCTGCCCCTACTGCGAAGAGCAGGTGGGGCCGCGCGCGATCGACCGGCGCAGCCCGGCGGACCTTCTGGGGGGGCTGATCCCGTACGCGCGGTTCAATACCATCGTCATTCTGCTGGCCAACTTCGGGCTTTACCTGGTGAGCACGCTGTACAGCATGAGGGCCGAAACCGGGGGCGGTTTTTCGGGGATCGACGCCAACACGCTGATCGCGTTCGGCGCCAAGTACGGCCCCGCCATTGCGGCCGGCCAGTGGTGGCGGCTAGTGACGGCCGGCTTTCTCCACGGAGGGCTGCTCCACATCCTGATGAATTCCTGGGTGCTGTTCGACCTGGCGCCGCAAGTGGAGGAAGTGTATGGCGCCAGCCGCATGTGGGTGATCTATTTTGTTTCGTCGGTGGGCGGGTTCTACTTGAGCAACCTGTGGAGTCCGATGTCGCCTTCGATTGGCGCCTCGGCGGCGCTCTGCGGTTTGATCGGAGCCATGATCGGGCTGGGTGTGACGCATCACAGCGTTGCGATGGGAGCGGCCATTCGCAGCACGTACATGCGCTGGGCCATCTACATCCTGCTTTTCAGTTTCTTGCCGGGCGTGGACATGGCGGCGCATATCGGCGGCGGCATCGCGGGCTTCGGCGTGGCGTACCTGGGGGGCACGCCTCGCTACGAAGGATCGCCAGTCGAAAGGTTGTGGCAGGTGGCGGCGTGGATCTGCCTGGGATTGACCGGGGTGAGTTTCGCGCTCTGGTACTTATGGTTCAGCCATACCGCCTAGCAGTATGGCGCGTTGTTAACCTTTCTGGCATAATCTAGGCGTTTGAAGATGAATGTGTCTGCGGCCGCTGCGGAATTTGAATTGATAGCGCGGACCGGGAGGGGAAAATGAAGCACTGGCATACGATTTGTGTGCTGCTGCTGGCCGCCGTTCTGCCGGCCGGCGCTTTCGGAGCGGACAGGGCTCCGGTGCTGGTCGAGTTGTTCACGGCCGAGGGGTCTGCGAACTCCCCGCCGGCGGATCAGTTGCTGGCGAAACTGGATGCGACGGCGATCGTGCTGGGCGAGCACGTCACCACTTGGGATGGCAGTGGATGGCGCGACCGTTTTGCAACGGAAGATGTGACCAAACGCCAAGAGGCGTATGCGGGACGCTTCCGCCTGGACGCCGTGTACACTCCCCAGATGGTGATCAACGGGGCGGTGCAATTCATTGGCAACGATGCGGGCCGGGCCGCTACTGAAATCGGCAAGGCCGCGAAACGCGTCAAGCTCGTGCCGCGCCTCTCCTGGTCGGACCGCGGTGTGCAAATAGAGATCGACGGGGCGCACGTGGGTGATCGGGTTTTCCTGGCGCTGGCGGACGACAGCGCATCCACGGCCGTGACCGCAGGGGCAAACAAGGGGCGCCAGTTGCGTCACGTGGCGGTGTGCCGCGAAATCCGCAGGGTTGGCGTGGTCCCGCCCGGCGGAGCTTTTTACCAGCTCGTCAATGTCTCGCCGCAGTCGCGCCGGCAACGCGCCATCCTATGGGTGCAGGTCGGGGACGTGGGAGTGGTGGCGGGCGCCGCAATGATCGCGCCGGCCGATCAGTAGCCCGGCAAAGCGGCGTGGCGGAGATTCCCGGCAGCGGGCCGGGCATGCCCCGTCCCTACAGGCGCGCGCATTTTATTCATTCACCGGCGTTAATAGGTTACAGTTTTCCAAGGGATAACTTGTGGCCGGCAGGGGCGGTGCGGGATAATCGAAGGTAAGATGAGACTGCGCACCATCGCGCTGGCGTTGGCTCTGGCTTGCGGCTTCACCGCGGCCGGCGAAGCCAAGAAGAATGTGATACGCCCGGCTGCAAAGTCGGTCAAGATGAAGCCGGCCAACAGGGGCCGGAAGGCCAAGAAGGGCAAGCACGCGAAGGTCGCGCATCACAAGGCGGTCAAGCACCATTAGCGGCGTGGCGCGGGCAATCTTGCCTGCACAGCGTCGCCAATCGTGGCGACGTTTCCTGGCGACGGCAGTGTGTCGCACCAATCCAAGAAAGAAAGGCCGAGAAGACTCTCCGACACAGCAGGCAGGACTGCCTGCGCCACCACCTCGGAACAAGACTGCGCGCTACAGCAACGGCAGGATTTTGTCCGGCCCGCGGGGAGCCAGGGGCTCGAGCTGCACATAGAGGGCGATCACCGGATCGTCCTGCGCACGCAGCAGCTCGGCCAGCTTGGTATTGGATGGGTCCAGCGCGGCGCGGCCAATCAGGGCGTTCACGGGAAAGAACCACTGTGCCCGATCGCTCACGGTTGCGCGGCTTTGTTTCAAGTAGTTCAGCCAGGAGCGCAACACATTCTCCCGGCTGGCACCGGAATCCATCCAAGCCAGGCTGTTATACGCCGCGGTCTTCTCGCGAAACACTTCGTCGGCCTGTCCTTTGCCGGGTTGCCAGGCCTCCAAAGCCGCCAGCGTGGTCTGGAGGCGGGCGCGCCATGCGTCGTTGTGTTGCGACGCGAGCAGCGCCTGCCCCTCGGGGCCGAAGGCCAGATCCCTCACCTGTCCGTTTATGTCCTGGCACTGGGAATCCTGGCAAGAGTTGACGCCGGCGGCAAAACCTTCCAGGGAGTGCGGCGTGGTTTCCTGCTCCGTGAGGGGCTTCACCGGCGGCATCAGGATCTTCTCGGCGAAGAATACAGAGGCGTTCCAGCCGAGGACCTCGCTCATCCGGCCGCTGGCCAGGTTGATGGAAGGGGGACCGTTGTTGATCAAATAGCCGTCCGCGCAGCGATCGCCCGTCAGATGGTGCACCAGGTAGAGGCGGTAAGCCTCCACCAGCGGAAGCGGGGAGAGATGATGGCTCGCCAGCTCTCCGACCAGATCCAGAATCGCCGGCCCGGTTGCGGCGGCATAGTAGGTGAACGAGCGGTCGTCGCCGGAGATCTCCCGCAGGCTGGCCGCCAGCGAAACAGTGAGGGCTTCGAGGTCGGAATCCTTCAATTCGGCCTGCTGGAGAAGTTGCGCCACGGGCGCAATCTGAGCGGGGGACGTGATGCCGCCGATGCGGTCTTTCAACATCTTCGCCACGTCACGGTGCCCGATCTTCGAAATCGCGCCCAGTGTTTCGTAATAGCGGCCCACATCGGCGACCACGATGTCCTCGCAGCGGAAGGGCGGAACTGCGGGACGAGCGATCGAGAGAAATAGTTTGGTGGCTTTGCCGCTATCGAGCGACAGCATTTGCCGAACGGCGCGCAGGCGGAGAGAGAGCGCGTCGAGATCCTGCTGGTAAGCGCGCTCCAGATAAGCTCCCACGTTGTTGCGCGTGATGGAGGCGCGGAGCTTGATGGGGTGCTGGGCTTCGGCGGCCCGGCGAAAAGCTTCGGTCAACCACTTCACACGCGCGCGCGAGTCCAGTTTTTCATTCGACGCCAAGCGGATCAAGGCGTCCGCGGCGAACTCCGCCGGAGCTTTGCGCGCCAGCGCGGAAACGGTGTTGGGATCGGAACTGCCGGTGGCCCCCAGCAAAACCAGGGGAAAGAGGAACAATGCGGGTGTCTTCATGAGTTTCGGTTTACGTGTTTTTATTGTAGACGCAACCGGACTTCTGAAAGACGGTGGACAGGAACCAGAGCTCTACTCAGCTCCCGCTGGCAACGGACCCGGCAGTCGACAAGGTCGTAGTGGTGCCGGACCAAATCGCTTTCACGGATGGCATGAACAGTCCAATGATACCGATACAGCCGAGCACCAGGAAGGCCAGGATGAGGGTGTATTCAACCATGTCCTGGGCCTGTTCAGTGCACCAAAACTGCTGCAAATGTAGCCAAATCCACACCATAGCCTCCAGGTTCATTACAACCCAGACATGCACTGCTTGCAAGCAAATAGCACGGATCCTAGTACCTAACAACCAACGGACAGTATTGACTTTATACAAAGGATTACACTAGTTGCCAACTACGACTATCCAAAGTTAATATCAGGTCTTAAAGTCCGGTTAAGCTTGAAGACAAAGCACCGGCGGCAAAGACCGCCGGCGCTACAGAGCACGCCCCACCACGGACCAAAAAAAACCGGGCGTCCAGGAGGACGCCCGGTGAGGAGTCTCCCGAAGTCTGCTCGGAGGTTCAGACTGCGGGGGTGGAGGAGAAAGTTTATGCCAGCAAACCGCCGTGGCCCAGGCAGGCTATTTCCCAGCCCGTGATGTGATAACGAGCCAACAGCGGCGGCAAAACCAGGTCGACCACATTCGGTTTGGCGGAGCGGAAGCAGCCTGGCGCGGAAACCACCGGCACCTCATCCTTGTACGCCAATAAAAGCAGGTTGCCGGGCTCGACCGGGGCCAGGAACCGTTCCACTTGTGCGCCGACGCGAATCATGGCTTGGCCAATCACATCCTCGGGCCCAGCCGGAGCCGTGGTGGATGCCACCAGGATGACGCTCGGTTTGGATCTCAATAAGTGTTGTAGGCTGCGGGCGACCGAATTCTCATCTTCCGTGCAGGAAAGCACGAAATTGGGGTTAACGCCGAAGCGATCCAGGCGCTGCCGCATGATGTTCTCGAACAACTGGCGCGCCCGTTCACCGCTGATGGGATCGGTGTAGAGAACTCCTACGGCCGGAGCGCGTACCGGCCGCGCCTGGAGAATCGGGCCGCGCTCCTTCAGAATGTTGACGACTGCTTCGAGTTGCTCCTTGGCCACGGCGAACGGAGCGCTCTTGACGGTGGCTACGCGCTGGCCCGCCAATGCGTGACTGAAGTTCAGCGCGGTAGCGATGACCACGCTGGCGGCGCAGTTGATCTGCTTGAGCAGTTCATCGTCCACCAGGACACAGCAGTTTTCGGTGGCCACCAGATTGGCGCGGCCACCGGCGGCGACGCGGATTTCAAAGCTGCCGCAACCCATTTCGCTGGCCACTGCCGCGACGGCATCATCCTCGCTCACCTCCCCATCCTCCAGCTCGGTGACCCAGATGGTCTCCATGCCTTCAGATTCCAGGACCCGGATGTCCTCATCGCTGATTATATGGCCCTTGGCCAATAGTTTCTTCCCACCCGGGCGGAAAACGGTGCAGCAAAGGATCCGTCCCGTTGAGGATTTCACGTCAACAGTTTGCGCTCTCATGGCAGCCTCACAAGAAGTTAGGATCTAAGGTGAATTCCAGAGGTAAAGCTCTTGAAAACTGATTGTATACCAAAGTACAGACAAACCGTGGATTATTTCTGCGTTTTTTTGGGGGGTGATGGAAAACCCAACTTTGCGGGTATTCCCCGAAAGCACCCTGCCGGGGCGGGCCGGGCGGCTACGGGAGGCGCGGAACAGGCACTGGGATCAACTGGTCGTCGGGCGTGGGCGCCCAGATCTCGGGCAGCGCTTCCACCCAGTGGTCGGGACGCAGAATGCGCAGAACGGCGACTTCGTCGCAGGCCTGGAACTTGGGGCAACGGAGGCAGTCCTTCCATGCCTTGAGCGGTAGTGCGCCGCGCTCGACCGCCTGAAAGCCGACCTTGCGGAAGAATTCCACCACATAGGTGAAGGCGAACACGGCGTCCAACTCATAACGCTCGGCTTCGGCCAGCAGCGATTCCACCAGTTTGCGCCCCACCCCGTGTGTTTTGGCCTGTTGGCGCACGGCGAGCGAGCGGATTTCGGCCAGCGTGGGGCTATAAAAATGGAGCGCGCCGCAACCCAGCAGCTCCCCGCCGGAGGTGACCACGGTGAAGTCGCGAATGGCTTCCGACATTTCGAACTCGGTGCGCGGCAACATCAGGCCCAGCGCGGCATAGTCGTTGATGAGACCGAGAATGGGACGGATGTCGCGCATGGCCGCCTTGCGCACGGTAAGCGGCGGGGCACTGCGGGATTCGACAAACGCGTCTTCGTGCACTGCGCTGATCATGCGGTTGGCACCTCGAGTGGCGCCAGCCGCGTGCCCAGCGTCTCTCCTTCCAGGATACGGATTAGGACTCTCTCCGCCGCACCGGGAGCGATGCGCACTGCCGCTATCCCGGCGTCGAGCGCCGCCAGCGCCGCATTGAGCTTGGCCTGCATGCCGCCGGTGGCGACGCCGGACGCGACAAGCGCGCGCGCCTCGGCGGCGTCGAGCAGCGGGCGCACCTGGTGCGATCCATCCATCACGCCGGCCACGTCGGTGAGGAAAATCAATTGATGCGCGCGGAAGGCCGCCGCGCAGGCCACCGCCATCTGGTCCGCGTTCACGTTGTAAATGTTGCCCGCGCGGTCTCCGGCCACGCAGGCCACCACCGGCAGGTAGCGATTGGCGGTCAACAGCTCGAGCAGCCCCGGGTTCGACCGTGTGACGCGTCCCACCGCGCCCAGCGCCGGGTCGAGTTGCTCTGCCTCGGCCAGCAGGGCATCGATGCCGGTAAGTCCGACGGCCAGGGCGCCGGCGCGGTTCAGGCTCGCCACCAACTCGTGATTCACGCTGCCGGCGAAAACCTTCAGCACCGCATCCACGGTTTCCGGTGTGGTCACCCGCAGGCCATTGACGAAGCGGCTTTCGATGCCGCGCTCGGCCAGATAGCGGGTCATCTGCTTGCCGCCGCCGTGCACCACGACGAGTTGGACGCCGGACGCGGCAACTGCCGCGATCTCGCCGGAGAGGCGCTGGCGCGACGCCGCGTCATCGAGCAGGGTGCCTCCCAGTTTGATCAGGATGCGATTCACCGCAAGCCCTCGGTTTCCGGGTATCCCAGCATCAGGTTCATGTTCTGCACGGCTTGGCCGGCGGCGCCTTTCACCAGGTTATCGATGGCGCTCACCACCACGGCGCGTCCGGTCTTGGCGTCCAGCGTGACGCCGATGTCGCAGAAGTTGGTGCGGGCCACCGCGCGCAGGTCGGGCACGTGGCCGGGTTGATAGAGGCGGACGAACGGCTCGCCTGCGTAGCGCTTCTCATAGATGGCGAGCAGGTCGTCGGCGGAGCGGACGTTGCGGGCGCGAAAGTAGATGGTCTCCAGGATGCCGCGGTCGAGCGGCAGCAGGTGGGCGGTGAAGCTGAACTCGCTTTCTTCCAGGCCGCTGACCAGCAGCACCTCAGGAACGTGACGGTGACGGAGGATGGAATAGGCCGAGAAGTTTTCGGTGACTTCGCAGAAGCTGGTCTTGAGAGTGGGCTTGCGGCCGGCGCCGCTGACGCCGCTCTTGGCGTCGCAAACGATGCCGGCGGTGCGGTCCACCACATCGGCTTCGAGCAGCGGGCGAATCGCCAGGTTGGCCGCCGTCGGGTAGCAACCAGGATTGGCCAGCAGGCGAGCGGCGGGGATGAGGTCGCGGTAGAATTCCGGCAGGCCGTAAACGGCCTTGGCCAGCAGGGCAGACTGGGTGTGGGTTTCCTGATACCAGGTAAGGTAGTTGGCGGGTGTGCGCAGGCGGAAGGCGCCGCTGAGGTCGATGACGCGTGCCCCGGCATCCAGCATGGCGGGAGCGAGATCCATGGAAACCTCCGCCGGCGTGGCCAGGAAGACCGCCGCAAGGCCTTCCGCGTGCACCACTTGTGGATCGCAGGGGAGGCACTCCGGCGGCTCCGCGCCACGGATCGACGGCGCCGGCCCGGACTCTTCGCGATGCTCCAGCAGGTATGTTTCAACGCCCGGATGCCGCGCCAGAATGTGAACCAGTTCCGCGCCGCTGTACCCCCGGTAACCGACAATGCCGACCTTGGCTTTCATGTGATTGTTTATTCTGTCAGGTGAATAATTATACCACAAGGCGGGATAGACGATCGGTTTTTGTCGTCTATCAACTGTCGTGAATCAGCGAAGCATGACAGGCCACGAAAGGCGATGGCCTGCCCTACCGTCAGCTTTCGGCGACTGAGCGCGCAGCCAGTTCACCGAACAGGGGCAGGGAATAGGCCTCGTCGCGGGATGCTTTGATCATCATGAAAATCGACATGAGGAGCAATGCCAGGTCCAGCAACTTGTCGAACGGCAGATGAGGGGACAAATAGCAGAGCGGGCGGATCACCCAGGCGTTCATCAGCCACGCCACGAACAGGTAGAGGCCCTGGAAGGCGTGGAAACGGACGGTGCGAACCTGGCGGAAGCGTTCCGAGGCCAGCCAGATGATGCAGGCAATCCAGCCCATCCAGGGAACGTAGCTAAGCACCGAAGCGGTCCGCGCAGAGACGCCGGTCAGCGGGTCGGGGCCGAACGGCGGCACGGTGGGGGCGGGTTGGTGCGTGCCACAGCGCCAGCAGAAGCGATCGTAGCTGGTCACCGGATTTCCGCATTGTGTGCAAAACGGCATGCTACTTCTCCATACGTTACGCAACCCCGGCTTGTTCCGCAACAGGCCCGGCGAGGGTGTTAAGATTGCGCCATGAGAATGCTAGCTGCCGTAGCGCTTGCGCTGGTATCGGCCGCGGCCCTGCCGGCGGCCAGGAATCTGGAGATCTTCGCGATTGACGTGGAGGGCGGCCAGGCCACCCTGCTGATTACGCCGGCGGGCGATTCGCTGCTGATCGACACCGGCTGGCCGGGTCACAACCATCGCGACGCGGACCGCATCGTGGCGGCCGCCAAAGCGGCAGGCGTCAAGAAGATCGACTGGCTGCTGATCACGCATTTCCACATGGACCATGTAGGCGGCGTATACCAGCTTGCCGAAAAAATGCCGATTGTGCATTTTGTCGATCACGGATCGAGCGTCGAGAAGGGCAAGGACGCCGAGATTCTCTTCAACGAATATGCAGCCGTGCGCGCCAAGGGCCAGCACCTGCGGGTGGAGGCGGGCCAGAGCATCCCGGTGAAAGGGATCGACGTCCAGGTGCTTTCCGCCGGCGGCAACGTGATCGACTCGCCGCTCGAGGAACCCGGCACGCCCAATCCCGATTGCAAGGATTACGAACCTCCGGTGGAGACTAAGGATGAAAACGGCCAATCCATCGGCGTGCTGATTACCTACGGCAACTTCCGCATGCTGGACATGGGCGACCTGACCAAGGACCGGGAATATGGGCTGGTCTGCCCCGACAATAAAATCGGCACGGTGGATTTCCTGCTGGTGTCGCATCACGGCTCGAACCTTTCCAGTTCGACGCCTTTCGTGCACGCCGTTTCACCGCGCGTGGCGCTGGTCGATAACGGCCCGCACAAGGGCGGCACGGCGGAAGTCTGGCAGACCCTGCGCGATACGCGTGGCCTGCTGGATATCTGGCAACTGCACTATGCCATCGACGCCGACAAGCAGCACAACTCGCCCGACACGTTCATCGCCAACGTGGACGCCGACTGCGAAGGAAAGTGGATCAAGGTGACGGCCGACAAAGAGGGCACCTTCACGGTCTACAACACGCGCAACAAGTTCGAGAAGACATACGTGAAACGCTGAAGCGCGGCGGGAGTCAACCCGAACGGCGGGTCGAGGGCCCACGGAATCGCGGCCTGGGAAGCAGAGCCGGCGCGGGTATCGGCCGAGCGCGGCCCGCTATACTGGAAGATCCGCTTATGGAACGGACGCGACTATTCGCCGCGGTGCTGGCCGGCGCCATGCTCCTGATCTGCTATGCCCTGATTCTGCGCGGCATGTTTGGCCAATGGATGACGGACGAGGACATGGGCCATGGGATCGCAGTGCCCTTCGTGATCCTGTGGGTGGTGTGGCGCGAGCGCGCCCGATGGCAGGCATTGCCGCGGCGGCCGAGCTGGTGGGGCTTCGCGTTCCTGGCGGCGGGGGCGGCCATGCAATTTCTGGCGGCGCTCGGCGTGGGCCTGTTCATGGGCTCACTGGCGCTGCTGGTTTCGGTGGCCGGCGTGGTGGTTTGTCTGGGAGGCTTCGCTCTGCTGCGGGCCTGGGCGTTTCCATTCCTGCTGGCGCTGTTCATGCTGCCGAAACTGGCGATCGTCTACAACCAGGTCACGCTGCCCCTGCAACTGATGGCCAGCCGGATCGCCGCCTGGATGCTCTCGGCCGGCGGGTTCGGTGTGATTCGCGATGGTAATGTGCTGGAGGTGGGCGGCCGCCGCATCCTGGTGGCGGAGGCTTGCAGCGGGATTCGCTACCTGATTCCACTGGCCTTCCTGGGTGTGCTGCTGGCGTACCTCTACGACCCCAAGCCCTGGATGCGGGGAGCGCTTTTCGCCTTGGCCGTCCCGCTGGCGATCGCCGGCAATGCATTGCGAATTGCGGCGTCGGGCGCCTGGCCCGCGGTGTCTGCGGGCACGCTCCACATGGTGTGCGGCTGGTGCATTTTTGCCCTGTGCCTGGGGGCGCTGCTGGCGATGCGCCGCCTGATCGACGCGGTTTACAGCCGGTGCCATGCCTGATCGCAGAACTATCCTGACCGCCGCGTTCCTGGCCGTGCAGGCCGGTGCGATCTATTGGGCGGCGACCGGAGAGCGCGTGCCCACGCCGCCGGACCTGGAGAAACTGGCGCCGCAGTTTGGCGGCTGGGTGCAGGTGAGACAGGAGGCCATCGACGCCGATATCCGGTCGCAGCTCGGGGCCGACCGATTATTGAGCCGAAGCTATTTTCACGTCCCGGCGGGCCCGTTCGCAAATCTGTTTGTAGCCTGGTTCGGATCGCAGCGCGACGGGACTCGTCAGCCGCACTCGCCTAAGGTCTGCTTGCCGGGAAACGGTTGGATACCGGAAGTGGCCGGCGTGGTCACCATCAACACCGCTGCCGGCGCCATCACGGTGAATCGCTATATCATCCAAAACCGCGGGGCACGCGCCATCGTGCTGTATTGGTACCAGACGCCGCGGCGTGTCATCGCAGGCGAGTGGGATGCCAAGTTCTGGCTGGCGGCCGACGCCCTGCGCGATAGGCGAACCGATACCGCCATCGTTCGCGTGGCGCTGGCCATCCCGCCGGGCCAGGACGCCGCCGCGACTGCCGCAGCCACGGCGTTCGTGAGACGAATCTACCCACTCCTGCGGGCCAACCTCCCACGATAGAGCCGTGCGGCCGGGCAGTACGGCACCCCACGGCTCCGTGGTGCCCTTAGCTTCGCTGCGTGTCCTGGCTGTTCAGGCGCGCGCGAACTTACGCCTGGCTTGAATCAGCAGGACCACCGCAAAGCCAACACCTAGCAAGGTGATCGAACTCGGTGCCGGAACGGCGCCTCCGCCCCCCGGGCCGGTGCTGACCACCACCCCCAGACTGGCGGTGGGCGTACCCTCCAGGCTGAAGTAAGTCGTACCGCCGCTTGCCGGTATTGCCGGGCTGAAACTCACGGTTCCGCTGTTGGCGTTGGTGAGGGCGAACGTCGTAGTCGGGCCCGCGTAGTCCCCCGGATCCGTGCCGAGAATCTGGGCGGGAGTGCAATAGCTGCTCCCCACAAATGTAAACGTGCAGATTCCATCGCCGTCGAAACCGAAAATGCCGCTTCCGGTGAGAGCCAGGGAGCTGACGGTGCTGGAGCCGTTGTTTACGACGCCGACCAGCACATCTTCGGACAACTCGTAGGGAGTTGAATCGGTGACGGCCGTGGACACTGTTCCGTTAGCGGCGATCGTGATCACTACATTGCACCCTGTGGCTAATGGGTCCGGGGGATGTGGGAAATTCGAGCCCGCGGCGGGCGGGCAGACCGAGCCCGCGAAAGCGGCGCTGGCGACCCAGGCAAAAACGGCGGCAACTAGCAGAAAACGCTTCATCTGAGATGTATCCTCCAGTAACAAAAAAGTAACGCGCACTACCCAACCATGCAAATTGGGTTATCAGTAAGATAAACCATATCTGCAAACTTTTCAATGCAAAAATGATAGAGTTTCTGCAATTCGTGCAAAACGACCTCAAAGTGGTCTCTGCGGGTGACGCTTGATGAGAAGCCGCTCCCGGCGGTCAGCCCCACGAGTTCGGCGGCTTTCCGCTACAGTAGTTTTGAGGAGCCAATCCGCTTGTACACTGCAAGTCCCACCCGTTACGACGGCATGATCTACCGGCGTTGCGGCAAATCCGGCATCGTGTTGCCGGCGATTTCGCTCGGCCTGTGGCACAATTTCGGCGGCGTCGATTCGCTGGAAAACAGCCGCGACATGCTGCGCTGCGCCTTTGACCGGGGCGTCACCCACTTCGACCTGGCCAACAACTACGGGCCGCCGTACGGCTCGGCGGAAGAGACCTTCGGGCGCGCGCTGAAGATGGACCTGGCGGCGTATCGCGACGAGCTGATCATTTCCACCAAGGCCGGTTATGACATGTGGCCCGGCCCGTATGGCAACTTCGGCTCGCGCAAATACCTGCTGGCCAGCCTGGACCAGAGCCTGGGGCGGATGGGCCTGCCGTACGTCGACATCTTTTATCACCACCGGCCGGACCCGGAAACGCCGCTCGAGGAAACCATGGGCGCGCTCGACCAGGCGGTGCGCTCCGGGAAGGCCTTGTACGCGGGCATTTCCAATTACGGCCCCGAAGATACCGCCAAGGCCGCCCAAATTCTACGCCGGCAGGGGACGCCGTTCCTGATCCACCAGTTCGCCTATTCGATGTTCCGGCGCGGGCCGGAGCAAGGGCTGCTCGAGACGCTGCGGCGGGAGGGCGTAGGCGGCATCGCATTTTCCCCGCTGGCGCAGGGGCTGCTAAGCGAACGCTATCTCGGCGGCGGCATCCCAGCCGATTCCCGCGCGGCGCGGCCCAAAGGCTTCCTGAGGCCCAAGGATGTGGACGAGCATCGGGTCGGCCAGGCGCGCGCGCTGCATGCAATTGCCCAGGCCCGCGGCCAGAGCCTGGCGCAGATGGCGCTGGCGTGGGTGCTGCGCGATGGCGCGGTGACCAGCGCGCTGGTCGGCGCCAGCCGCGTCGAACAGTTGGAGCAGGATATCGCGACTATTCACAAGCTGGATTTCAGCGAGGAAGAGCTGGCTGGGATCGAGAAGATTCTGGCTGGGTAGGTTTGAAGAGGGCGCCCGCAAGCGGGCGTTGGCAAGCTGAAGCATGACCCACCAAGGCCGGGTTTGCGCCCGGCTGCGCCGATTCGCAATCGGCGCGCAGATTGAACAATCTGCCCCACGGGGGGTGGCGCTGTTACCATCAGATCTTGCGGCAGATTGGGTTTGAGGTGGTGGCGGAATGTGCGCGGACCGGCGCGCGGGCGGGGCTGCTGCACACGGCGCACGGGGTGATCGAAACGCCGGTGTTCATGCCGGTCGGCACGCAGGCGACGGTGAAGGGGCTGAGCTCGCGGGACTTGTCCGAGGACCTCGGCGTGCGCATCCTGCTGGCCAACACCTATCATCTTTATCTGCGGCCGGGGGCCGAAGCAATTCGGAACCTGGGCGGGCTGCACCGGTTCATGGACTGGCCGCACGCCATCCTGACCGATTCTGGCGGGTTCCAGGTGTTCAGCCTGAGCGGCCTGCGCAAGATCGACGAGGACGGGGTGACGTTTCAGTCGCACTTGAATGGCGACACGCACCGCTTCACGCCCGAATCGACCGTGGATGCGCAGTTGGCCTTCGGCAGCGACATTCTGATGGCGCTCGACGAATGCCCGGAGTACCCGGTGAGCCACGAAGCGGCGCGGCAGAGCATGCTGCGTACGGTGCGCTGGGCGCGGCAGGCGACCGGGCATCATGAACGGCGGATGGCGGAGATAGACACCCGACACGCGCTATTCCCAATCGTGCAGGGCAGCACCTACGCGGACCTGCGGCGCGAGTGCGCCACGGCGCTTGCGGACCTGGATGCCGACGGCTACGCGATTGGCGGCCTTTCGGTGGGCGAGCCGCGTCCGCTCAGCCTGGAGATGGTGGAGGCTTGCCAAGCCGTACTGCCGCAATCGCGCCCGCGCTACGCCATGGGCGTGGGCATGCCGGCCGAATTGGGGGAATACGTGGCGCGCGGCGTGGACATGATGGATTGCGTGCTGCCCAGCCGCAACGCGCGCAACGGATACCTGTTCACGAGCGAAGGGCGCGTGGTAATCAAACACGCCCGCTATAAAGACGATGCGGGGCCGCTCGATCCGCGTTGCAGTTGTTACACGTGCCAGCGGTTTTCGCGGGCTTATTTGCGCCATTTGTTCCTGGCCGGCGAGATTCTGTTCGCCATGCTGGCCACCCGTCACAACCTGCGGCGCTACCTTGACATCATGAGGGAGATCAGGCTTGCTATAATATCGGGTTCGTTCCCGGAATATTTAGAGTGTGCCCGGCCGGCGCAAGATGCCGGGTAGCCCTCAGTTTGGCCAATACGTGATATTCAGCTTCTATTTGCAAACATCAACGACGCCCTCCGGACCGTTGGGCTCGCTGGCGGGACTCCTCCCCATCCTCCTGATCTTCGGAATCTTCTATTTCCTCCTGTTTATGCCCATGCAGAAGCAGAAGAAGCAGCAGAAGGCGATGCTGGCCGGGCTGCAGAACGGCGCGGAAGTGGTGACGTCGGGCGGGATCATCGGCACCATCGTGGCCATCGACGAGGAAAAACTGGTGCTGCGTGTAAAGCCGGACAACGTGAAGATCCAAGTCACCCGCGGCTCGGTGGCGAGCCTCGTCCCGGGTGAAATCAAGAAGGCGCAATCGTAGCAATCTCTAATTAACAGGCTGTTCCATTCCATGACACAGAATTTGAAGTGGCGAACCGTGGTGATTGTGGTGACGATCCTGCTGTGCATTTTCGGCATCATGGGTCTGCCCAAATCGAAAACCGAACTAGTCCAGAATCTGAAGGACAACATCCGCCTGGGGCTCGACCTGAAGGGCGGCAGCCAACTAGTGGAAGAGGTGCATGTCGAGGACGCCGTGAAAGCGGATGCCGACCAGGCCATGGAGCGCATCAAGGCGGACATGGCCAAGCAAAGCATCACATTCTCGAGCATGGACCGCAACGACCCGCAGCCGCCGTCGGTGGCGGACGCAGACAACATTATCGTCACCGTGAAAGGCGTGCCGGAGACCCAGTCGAGCGCGTTCCGCAGCCTGGTGAATGATCGTTACAGCGCCTACGTGCTGACCGTGGCGAATTCGACCGACTACACGATGCGGCTGAAGCCTTCGGACCTGATCGCGCTCAAGCGCGACACGGTGCAGCGGACCATCGACACCATCGACAACCGCATCAACCAGCTCGGGGTGGCGGAATCGAGCGTCCAGCAGTACGGCCGCGCGGGCTCGGAATACGAGGTGCTGGTGCAGTTGCCGGGGGTGGACGATCCGGCGCGGGTGAAGGAGTTGATCGGCACCGCGGCGGTGCTCGAAATCGACGAAGTCAAGGACGGGCCGTTCCCCAGCCGAGAAGCGGCGCTGGCGCAAAAGGGCGGCGTACTGCCGCTGAACAGCAAGCTGGCCAAGTCCAAGCCGCGTGGAAATGCGCCGGGCGAAGAGTGGTTCCTGCTGGGGCGTCCGGCGGTGATCATGGGCAGCGAGATGCGTAACGCGCGCGCCTCTCAGGACGAATACCGCAAGTGGGAAACCGGCTTCACGCTGTCGCCGGACGGCGGGCGGCGGTTCGGCATGTTCACCGAGAAAAACATCGGCAACAAGTTGGCGGTGGTGCTGGACAATCAGATCGTCAGCGTGGCCACCATCCAGGCCAGGATTGAAGATTCCGGACGGATCACGAACCTGGGCAGCGAAGAGGAAGCCGAGGACCTGTCGCGGTACCTGCGTTCCGGTTCGCTGCCGGCCAGCGTGACGCCGGTGGAGGAGAGAAGCGTGGGGCCGTCGCTGGGCGCGGACTCGATCCGGGAAGGAATCCAGGCTGCCGTCTGGGGCCTGGTGGCGGTGGTGGTGGTGATGCTGCTGTACTACAAGCGCAGCGGCGTGAACGCGGTGCTGGCCCTGCTGCTGAACACGGTGATCCTGCTGGCGGCGATTTCCTATTTTCATGCTGCGCTCACCTTGCCGGGGATTGCGGGCGTGATCCTGACGATCGGTATGGCGGTGGATTCGAACGTGCTGATTTTCGAGAGAATCCGCGAGGAACTGCGGGCCGGCAAGGCGGTGGTGGCGGCGGTGGAGAACGGCTTCAACAAGGCCTGGTGGACGATCGTGGACACCCACGTCACCACCATCGTTTCGTGCGCCTTCCTGTTTCTGTTCGGGGAAGGCCCGGTGAAGGGATTCGCGGTCACCCTGACGATCGGTCTGGCCGCCAACGTTTTCACGGCGGTATTCGTCTCGCGGACGATCTTCAACTGGGAATTGTCCGGACGGCGCCGCATGGAGACCCTCAGTATTTAGGGCTCGCCATTTAGTACAATGATCGGGCGGAAAAAAAGAGGCCGGGGAGCGGGAATCGGGTGCGGCGGGCGGAAGCTGGCCGGCAGCCGGGTCCCTGGCGGGCGAACGGGAACAAAACGGAAAAGGCTGGTGTCCAACCTTACATAAGACACCGGCATGGCCAGTCTCGATGGAATTATTTAAAAACACGAACTACGACTTTCTGGGCAAGAAGTGGCCGTTTATCTTTGCCAGCCTGGTGCTGACGGCGGCCGGCTTCATCAGCATCGCCGCCAAGGGCGGGTTGAAGTATGGAATCGACTTCAAGCAGGGTGTGATGATGACGGTGAAGTTCGCCTACACGCCGCCGCTCGATAAGATTCGCGCCGCCATGTCGAGATCGCCCAAGATTACCGGCGAGGTCTCGGTGCAGAACGAAACCAGCGCGCAGAACACCGTCGAGATCGGCACGGAGGCGGCCAGCGAGGGACAGATGAACGTCAATCGCCAGGACATGACCGACGTTCTGACGGCGACCTTCGGGCAGGCCGCGGGCGGCAAGCTGGATTTCAACAACGCCGGGCATGACGCGCTGGCCGAACGGTTGCGCGACGCGCTGGCGCGTAACAACGTGGCGGCCAGCGAACAGGACCTCCAGAACCTGGTGACGGGGCTGCTCTCGACGCGCGACGACCACCACTCCGGGCTGATTACAAGTTTTAGCGAATTATCTTCCACCCCGGGCGTCAATGCTGGTATTATGAACACTCTTCGCGAGGAGTGTTACTTGGCTCCTTTCCACATTGCGGGAGTGGAGATGGTGGGACCGAAGGTGGGCGCGGAACTGCGCAAGAAGGCTGTCCTGGCTACGCTGTACGCGCTGGCCGGAATGCTGGCCTATATCGCCTTCCGATTCGAGTGGATCTACGGGCTGGGCGCGGTGATCGCCTGCTTCCACGACACCATCATTACGATCGGTCTGTTTT
>Ga0181521_10000155_pt1 | contig 78148 bp, 74 predicted proteins | sample PEATcosm2014_Bin_32_FD_119764 | JGI IMG/M metagenome (GOLD analysis project Ga0181521, IMG submission 119764) | Peatland microbial communities from MTU Mesocosm Facility, Houghton, MI, USA - PEATcosm2014_Bin02_60_metaG | ecosystem: Environmental > Terrestrial > Soil > Wetlands > Peat | place... | reverse complement strand
TTCCACTCATTCAACAGTGGAGGCGGGTTCCACGGCGGAGGCGGTTTTCACGGAGGCGGTGGTTTTCACGGTGGCGGGCGCAGGTAAATTCCGTCGCTGACCGAGAGGTTCGAACGGCCGGCAGAAATGCCGGCCGTTTTTTCTTGGCTCGGCCCGCGCGAGGGCGGCGGGCGAATGATCCAGGCAGATGGGCAACATCGCGCCAAGGATGTTTGCCGGGCACGGCATGCCGTGCCCCTACGAAAGACAGAAGCAATCGTGGCGAGGTTGAAGGGTGGGACCGACGGAATCCTCGGCGTGGTAGAATGCGGTTTGGAGCGCGCATGAAATTCGGAGTGGTGGTATTTCCCGGATCGAACTGCGATGACGACGCGTACCACGCGATCGGCTCGGTGATCGGGCAGCCGGTCGAATTCATCTGGCACCAGTCCGAGCAGGTTTCCGGCTTCGACGCCGTCATCCTTCCCGGTGGATTCGCGTTTGGCGATTATCTGCGCACGGGCGCGATCGCGCGGTTTTCGCCCGTGATGAAGGCGGTGAGCCGCTTCGCGCGAGGCGGCGGGCTTGTCCTCGGCGTGTGCAACGGATTCCAGATTCTGCTCGAAGCCGGGCTGCTGCCCGGTGCGATGCTGCGCAACAAGCGCCTGCGGTTTCTCTGCCGCCAGGTGCACGTCCGCGTAGAGAACACCGACACGCCGTTCACGTGCGCCGCGCGTCCCGGACAGATTCTGAAAATGCCCATCGCGCATATGGAAGGAAACTACTTCTGCGACGCGGCGACGCTCGCGGAGCTGGAGCGCAACAAGCAGATCGTTTTCCGCTACGTTCACGCCGATGGCCGCACCGCTGGCGCCGATGATTTCGACGCGAATCCGAATGGCGCGCTCGCTGCGATTGCGGGCCTGTGCAACCGCGAACGCAACGTCGTGGGCCTGATGCCGCACCCGGAGCGCGCCGTCGAGCCAGGGCTGGGGTCGACCGACGGCCTCGTGATTTTTCGGTCGATGGTCGCGAGTCTTTCGCGCCGCGCTGCCGAGCGCGTTTCCGCGTGAGGCGTTGCTCGCGCGTCCAAGAAACCCTCCGGTCTTCCCGATAGAAATCATCGGGACGCAGAAAGCGCGAAAGACCGAGCGGTGCGAAATCGCGCGCTTGCACCCTGCCTGATTTGCTGCGAAAATTTGCGCTCACCACACTGGCTTTCGTGCCGATGATCGACACCGAGATTAAAGTCACGCCGCAGATCGCCGCCGAACACGGCCTTACCCCCGACGAGTACGCGCGGACACAGAAAATCCTCGGGCGCGACCCAAGCCTCACCGAGCTGGGCATTTTCAGCGTGATGTGGAGCGAGCACTGCTCGTACAAATCATCGCGCGTCCATCTGAAGCGGCTGCCGACGCGCGGCACGCACGTGGTGCAAGGCCCCGGCGAAAATGCGGGCGTGGTGGACATCGGCGATGGCCTCGTCGCCGTCTTCAAAATCGAATCGCACAACCATCCGAGTTTCGTCGAGCCGTTTCAGGGAGCGGCGACCGGAGTGGGCGGGATTTTGCGCGACATTTTTACGATGGGGGCGCGGCCGATCGCCGTGCTCGATTCGCTGCGGTTCGGGCCGATTACGGCGGGGCCGGCCGCGGGAAACGCGACGCCGGAGGCGATCGCGCGGAACCGGCGGATACTCGACGGCGTGGTGCGTGGCATCGGATTTTACGGGAACTGCTTCGGCGTGCCGACGGTGGGCGGCGAAGTGATGTTCGAGCCGTGCTACTCGAATAATCCGCTGGTGAACGCGCTCGCGCTCGGCATCGCACGCCGCGAAGATCTTTTCTTCGCGCGCGCGAGCGGCGTGGGGAATCCGGTGATCTACGTGGGCGCGAAGACGGGACGCGACGGCATCCACGGCGCGTCGCTGCTCGCCTCGGCGGAATTCAGCGAGGAGTCGCAGCAGAAGCGGCCAAACGTGCAGGTGGGCGACCCGTTCATGGAGAAGCTGCTGCTCGAGGCGTGCCTCGAAGCGATGCGGACGGGCGCGGTGGTCGCGATTCAGGACATGGGCGCGGCGGGACTGACGAGTTCGAGTTCGGAAATGGCGTCGCGCGGCGGCCTGGGGATTGAGATCGATCTAGCGCGCGTGCCGCAACGCGAAACAGGCATGACGCCGTACGAAATCATGCTGAGCGAATCGCAGGAGAGGATGCTGCTCGTCGCCGAGCGCGGACGCGAGCGCGAACTTTTCGACGTGTTCCACAAGTGGGGCCTCGACGCGGTTGAAGTGGGCCGCGTGACGGACGACGGCAAGCTGCGCGTGTTGAATCACGGGCAGGTGGCGGCAGAGATTCCCGCGCACGCGCTCGCGGAAGAAGGGCCGCGGTACGAACGGCCGATTGCGAAGCCGGCTGCGGCGCTGGCGGCGGATGTGCCGCTGGTGAAGTTCGCGCCGGACGGCAGCGACCTGACGGACAATTTCCGCCGCGTACTCGCTTCGCCCGCGATCGCATCGAAGGGCTGGATCACCGAGCAGTACGACTCGATGGTGCGCACGAATACGCGCGTCGGGCCGGGTGCGGGCGATGCGGCCGTGCTGCGACTGAAAGAAACCAAGCGCGCGCTCGCGCTTTCGACCGACGGCAACGGCCGCTGGGGATTTCTCTCGCCGCGGCTTGGCGCGATGCACGCGGTTGCCGAAAGCGCGCGCAACGTGGCGTGCGCCGGAGCGCGGCCCATCGCCGCGACCAACTGCCTGAATTTCGGCAATCCGGAAAAGCCCGAAGTGATGTGGCAGTTTACCGAAGCGATCGACGGCATCGGCGAAGCGTGCCGCGCGCTTGAGACGCCGATCACGGGCGGCAACGTCAGCTTCTACAACGAAACACTGGGCAAGCCGATCTATCCCACACCGATTCTTGGCGTATTGGGCCTGCTTGAAGACGCGGATTGCGCGCTGGGTTCGGCGTTTCGTAATGAGGGCGATGTGATTGTGTTGTTGGACGGGGAGCGCGAAGAAGGAAGAAATGCCGGGCTGAAGCCCGGCGCTACATACAAAGCTGAGTTCGCCTCGTCGGAGTATGCGAAGACGATTCATGGAATCGTCACGGGCGCGCCTCCGGCGATCGATCTCGATGCCGAGAGGCGACTGATCGATTGCCTCGTGAAGCTCGCAGCCGACAAGGCGATTCTATCCGCGCATGACGTGAGCGACGGCGGGCTCGCGGTCACGCTCGCCGAGTGCTGCTTCGATAGCGACGGCCTCTCCGCGGAGGTTGAAGTGAAGGCGGCCGATGAGCCTGCTGAGGTCGCTATTTTCGGCGAGCGAGGGGCGCGCGCGGTGGTATCGCTTGCGTCCGCATCGCTTGCCCGCGTCGAGGCAACTGCGGCACAATACAAGGTCGCGTCGCTGCGGCTCGGTCGCGTCACACGCAGCGAATTTCGCATCCAATACAACGGCACTCCCGCCGTTCGCGGGCTGATCGGTTCGTTCCGCCAAATCTGGGCCGAATCGATTGGGAAGGCTGTCGAGAGCGCATGACTGCCGGGGCCGAAAAGTTAAGAAAAAGCAGATCCCTCACCCCCATCCGCAAGAGACGCGGCTGGGTTCGGGATGACATGAAGCGTGTTTGGAGCCCGGCGTGAGCAAGGTTGCCAATTGGGGGCACTGGGTGGTCGGCGTGTTTTTCGCGATCAAGGGATTGGGAATGCTGTATGAGATCGTCCCTCACTACACCCACGCGCTGCGCAATCATCTTCCGTTCTCGTATCAGGATTACCTGCTGATGATCGTATGGGCGGTGTATCTCGTGTGCGCGTGGGGAGTTTTGCGATGGCGGCAATGGGGCCAAATCGCCGCCATAACATTGTCCGTCCTTGAGATTGCGCTCGTGGTCGGGATGGTGAGCCTTTTCGGGCCGCTTTCGCTGGATCGAAACATCGTCTTGTGGTCGGCGCTGAATTGCGCCATCGTGGTCTGGTTCGTGCTTCCGGAAGTGCGGTCCGGATACTGGCACGGGCGTCAAACGGCATGAGCAAAATCATCCAAATCGACGACGATCACTTCCACGATCACTGCGGCGTGTTCGGGATTTTCGGACATCCCGAGGCGGCGAAGCTCGCGTACCTCGGCCTCTACGCGCTCCAGCATCGCGGGCAGGAATCGGCCGGCATCGCTTCGGCCGACGGATCGGACGTTCACATTCACAAGTCGCTGGGCCACGTGCAGGAAATCTTCACGCCGGAGGTGATCGAACGCCTTCCCGGCTCGGCGGCCATCGGCCACACGCGCTATTCCACCGCCGGCGATACGACGCTCATCAACGCGCAGCCGATCGTAATCGATTGCAACAAGGGCAAGGTCGCGCTGGGGCACAACGGCAACCTGACGAACGCGCTCGAGCTGCGCCGCAGGCTCGAACATCGCGGGTCGATCTTCCAGACGACCAGCGATACGGAAGTGGTCGTGCACCTGGTGGCGCGAAGCGCGGCGCGGAACCTGCCCGGCGCGCTCGCAGACGCGCTCGGCCAGGTAGAGGGCGCCTACTCGCTGCTGCTCCTGACGCCCGATGAGATGTATGCGATCCGCGACCCGCGCGGGTTCCGACCGCTGGTGCTCGGCCGCTTCGACGGCGCATGGGTGGCCGCTTCGGAGACGTGCGCGTTCGATCTGATCGACGCGGAATACGTCCGCGATGTCGAGCCGGGCGAGATGGTGCGCATTTCGCGCAGCGGCGTGGAATCGATCCGCATCGCGCCTGAAAAGCAGCATCAATACTGCATTTTCGAGCACGTCTATTTTTCGCGGCCGGACAGCGTGATCTTCGGCCGGCCGGTGAACCAGAGCCGCGAGCAGCTCGGCCGCCTGCTGGCGCGCGAGCATCCGGTGGCGGCCGACATCGTGACGCCGGTGCCCGATTCGGGAGTGCCGGCGGCGGTCGGCTACGCGGCAGAATCCGGCATTCCGTTTCGCATGGGGCTGATCCGCAACCATTACGTGGGGCGCACGTTCATCGAGCCCGAGCAATCCATCCGCGACTTCGGCGTGAAGCTGAAATTGAATCCGGTGCGGCAGATGCTCGAAGGCCAGCGCGTGATCCTGGTGGACGATTCGCTCGTGCGCGGCACGACGAGCCGCAAGATCGTGCGCCTGGTGCGGGACGCGGGGGCGACCGAAGTTCACGTGCGCATCAGTTGCCCGCCCACGATTTCACCTTGCTACTACGGCATCGACACGCCGCGGCGGGAGGAACTAATCGCCGCGCAAAACTCCGTCGAAGAAATCCGGCAATTCCTCGGCGCCGATTCGCTCGGCTATCTCTCGCTCGAATCCTTGCGCGCGGCGGTGGAAGACAACCAGGGCAAATTCTGCACGTCATGCTACACCGGCAGCTATCCGACGGAACTCGTGCAACTCGAAGTGGAGGCTCAACGTGGGGGCTGACGTGGAAGCAGCGTTGCCGGCCGAAAAAGAAAAACGAAAGCCCGCGAAGACCACGGCGAACGAGCGCGTGTGGAACGAAGTCGTTTCGTGGTTCTGGGTGATCATGGCGTTCCTCGTGATCGAGGGAACGCTGGTGCAGGCGCGCGTGATTCCCAGCGGCTCGATGGAACCGACGGTGCTGATCGGCGACCATCTGATCGTCAGCCGGATCGGGTACGACGCGGGGATTCCGTTCACGCCGTGGCACGTGCCGCTCTGGCGCAACCCGAAGCGGCAGCAGATCATCGTCTTCCGCGCGCCGCTGGCCGACCAGGGCTATCCGGATTTCATCAAGCGCATCATTGGCGTGCCCGGAGACCACCTCCGGATCGTCGCGGGGCGGGTTTTCGTGAACGGCGCGCCGCTCGACGAGCCGTACACGCGCCATGTCCGCGATTTCGACGGCATAGCGCCAGAGAATTTCCCCTCGAGAAGCTCCGAACTGTTCTTCAACGACAGGCCGGAGTGGGCGGAGGAGCTGGCAGAGCACACCGTGAACGGCGAGCTGGTGGTGCCGCCGGGCGAGTATTTCATGATGGGCGACAACCGGGACAATTCGAACGACAGCCGCTTCTGGGGCTTCGTCCCGCGCGCCAATATCATCGGGACGCCGCTGATCATCTACATGTCGATCGATGCGCCGGAAGAGGTGTGGAATCCGGGGCACATCGGCGAGCGCTTCGCCACGTATTTCGGGGTGCTCATCCATCCGGGCGAAGTGCGGTGGCGGCGGCTGTTTCATACGTTCTAGAATTTGCGAATCGCTCCAGCCCTCTACAGACGACGAGCCTCCTCCATGCGCTACGCCGACGCCGGCGTCGATATTTCGGCCGCGGATGAAGCCAAGCGGCGCATCGCCGCGATGGCGCGAAAGACTTTTCGCCGCGGCGTGCTCGCGCCGATCGGCGGTTTCGGCTCCCTTTTCGCGCTGGACCGGAAACGCTGGCGCGAGCCGGTGCTCGTGGCGAGCTGCGACGGCGTGGGAACGAAGCTGAAGATCGCGGTCGCGATCGGCATCCATTCGAGCGTCGGCGCGGACATCCTGAACCACTGCGTGAACGACATCCTGACGCAAGGCGCCGAGCCGCTCTTCTTTCTCGACTACATCGCGATGGGAAAGCTCGACACGCGCGTGGTGGAGCAGGTGATCGAGGGCATGAGCCGCGCGGCGAAGAAAGCGGGCTGCGCGCTGATCGGCGGCGAGACGGCAGAGATGCCGGACCTGTACGCGGCCGGCGAATACGATCTCGCGGGATTCATCCTGGGCGCGGTCGAGCGAAGACGGATTTTGAATCCGCGCAACGTGCGGCCCGGGGACGTGCTGCTGGCGCTGCCGTCGAGCGGGCTACACACGAACGGCTATTCGCTCGCGCGCAAGCTCGTCTTCGGCGTCGCGAAGCTCGAGCCCGACAGCTACGTGGCCGAAGTCGGCAACAAGATCGGCGCGGAGCTACTGAAGCCGCACCGCGCCTACTGGCCGCTGCTGAAAAACATTCTCGCGCGCGGGTGGGTTTCGTCGATGGCGCACATCACCGGTGGCGGCATCACGGGCAATTTGCCGCGGGCGCTGCCGCGAAACGTGAAAGCCGTGGTGGAGCTTGGATCGTGGCCGGTGCTGCCGATCTTCCGCTATCTCGCGCAGCTCGGGCAGATGGAGCGGGACGAACTGCTGAAAACGTTTAACCTCGGCGTGGGAATGATTCTTGTGGTCCCGGCGAAACACACTTCGCGAGTGGAAACGGAATTAAAGCGGTGCCGCGAGAAGTTTTTCCTCATCGGTCGCATCGAACGCGGCGCGCGAGGCAAGCCGCGCGTTTCGTATACGGGCGAGCTGCCCTGCTAGCAGGTATTCCGGAAGCGGCATGACGGACCCTAATCTGGTCCGTCAATTGTCGTTGGCGCTGGTGTCCGCGGCGATTTTCCACGAGCCGTCGGCCTGCTTTTTCCAAACGAGAACGTACCGGCCGGTCTGGGTGGCCGGCCTGCCCTTCTTGTCGGTGACCGTGAGTTGGAACGAGCCGCGATCCTCGGCGAGATCGCCGGAGCGCGCGACGTCCACGGTCACATCCGAGAAGGAAAATTGCATGTTGGGTGCAGCGAGCATCCGGTCGAAGAATTTGCGGATGTTGTCCTTGCCGATGACCGCCGGCACGCCGGGCGAGAACAACACGGCATCGTCGAGATAAAGCGACGCGCACTTGTCGAGATCTTTCCCCGCCGCGGCTTTCGCAAAATCGGCATCGTTCGTCCGGATGGTGGCCTCATCGGCGGCGCGAGTGTCGGGTGGCGCAGCGGGCTGCTGCTGGGAACATGCAGCAAGGCACACGACGAAGACACTAGTGGCCGCGAGCAGCAGCGAGCGAAAGCGCGTGGTCATGCGAATCTCCTTTTGGAGGGAGTGAAAGTGGGCACAAGATGCCTCTTACTAACGGCCGTGTCAAGCGCCGCGCGTTTTGCCGACTGCGCGAACTATGCTAATTTCGCTGCGCCATGAAAAAGCGCATTGGCGTGCTGCTTTCGGGGCGCGGCTCGAATTTCGAAGCGATTGCCGCGAGCGTCGAGGCGGGGCGCATCCCAAACGCGGAAATCGCGATCGCGCTGAGCAATCAGGAGAACGCGCCGGGACTCGATCGGGCGCGCGCGCGAGGGATTCCGGCACGCGCGATTCCGTCGAAGGGGCTCGAGCGCGAGGCGTACGATAGGCAGGTCGTCGCGGCGCTGCAAGAGAAAGGCGTTGAGCTCGTCTGCCTCGCGGGATACATGCGGCTGCTCTCGCCCTATTTCGTGCGGGCGTTCCCGAATCGCATCCTGAACATTCATCCGTCGCTGCTGCCGGCGTTTCCGGGGCTCGAAGCGCAGCGGCAGGCGCTCGAACACGGCGCGAAGTTTTCGGGCTGCACGGTGCATTTCGTAGACGAGCGCCTCGATGCCGGTCCGATTATTTTGCAGGCGGTGGTGCCGATCGAGGACGGCGACACGCCGGACACGCTCTCCGAGCGGATTTTGCGCGAAGAGCACCGGATTTACAGCGAGGCGGTGCGGATCGTGCTCGAAGGACGCTATCGGATCGAAGGGCGGCGCGTGTTGGTTAATTCTCAAAAGGGGCCGGAGAGAAGAATTGGCTTCCACGACGTTCAAGCCGGTTGAAGAGCAGCTTTCGCACATCAAGAAAGGCGTCGCGGAAGTGATTCGCGACGACGAGCTGAAGGCGAAGCTCGAGCGCTCGATCGCGACGGGCAAGCCGCTGCGCGTCTATCTTGGCGTCGATCCGACGGCGCCCGATATCCATTTGGGCCACACCGTCGTGCTGCGGAAGCTGAAACATTTTCAAGACATGGGCCATACCGCGATTTTCCTGATCGGCGATTTCTCGGCGATGATCGGCGACCCGACCGGGCAGTCCGAAACGCGCCCGCCGTTGACGCGCGAGCAGGTGGACGCAAACGCGCAGACCTATCTCGCGCAGGTGTACAAAATCCTCGACCCGAAGAAAACCGAGGTTCGTTACAACAGCGAATGGCTGGGAAAGATGCCGAGCTACGACGTGGTCCGCCTGTGCGGGCACTATCGCCTGGCGCGGATGCTGGAGCGAGAGGATTTTCGTTCGCGGCTTCAGCAAAATCAGCCGATCTCCGTCCACGAGTTGCTGTACCCACTACTGACAGCGTACGATGCCGTGGCGTTGCAATCGGACGTCGAGATCGGCGCGACCGAGCAGAAATTCAACCTGCTTGTGCACCGCGACATCCAGCGCGAATACGGCCAGCCATCGGAAGTGGCGCTGACGATGCCGATTCTCGTTGGGCTGGACGGCGAGAGGAAGATGTCGAAGAGCCTGGGCAACTACGTCGGAATCACCGACGCGCCCGGCGAAATGTTCGGCAAGCTGATGTCGATTTCGGACGAGCTGATGTGGCCGTACTACGAGTTGCTGACCGATTTCGCGTGGCCGGTGGTCGTGCGGCTGCGCGAGGAAGTTCGCACGGGCGTCATGCATCCCAAGAAAGCGAAGATGGAACTCGCTCACAACATCGTCGCCGGATTTCACGGGGAGGACGCGGCCAGGAAAGCCGGAGAGGAATTCGACCGCGTCTTCAGCGGGCGGCAGGCGCCGGAGGAAGCGCCGCGCGAGAAAATTCACCGCGGCGAGCCAAAGCGTCTCTCCGCGCTGCTGGTCGAATTGAAACTCGCAGCTTCGCGGAGCGAGGCCGAGCGATTGATCAAACAAGGCGGCGTGGAAATTGACGGGCTGCGCGTGGATGACGTGAAACGAGAGATCGATCTTTCGAAGCCGGGCGAGTTTCTGCTGCGTGCCGGGAAGAAGAGGTTTCTGCGAATTGTTGTCGAATAGTGGCGGCCATCAACACACCTGAAGAAGCCGGATCGCCTCAGAATGATGGCTAATTCCAGCGGCTAGCGCTGGGACTGGCCCCCGACGGAGCGAATCGGGATCATGATCGGCTTGGCGGTTTCGGCGGGTGAGAGCATGTGGCACTGGCCGTCGAAAACGGCTCCCGGTTCGATGACCAGGCAGGGAGTGTGAATCTCGCCGGTTACGATGGCGTTCGGCTGAACTTCCACTTTGCCCCTGGCGCGGATCGTCCCGTCAAAGCGACCGGCGATGATCACGCGGTTGCCGATGATCTCGCCTTCGACCGCGGCGTGCTCGCCAAGGATCAAAGTGTCTTCAGAGGTGAGGGTTCCCTTCATCGCCGAGTCGATGCGGAAGGTGCCGGTCGACTCGAGCCTCCCCTCGACCTTGACGCCCTGCTCGAGGAAGCCGGTCCATTCGGCGGGATCCTGCCGCTTGCGGTCAAACCAACCCCAGGCCATGCCATTTCTCCGGGTAACGACCCTATTCTCTCATCAGTTCGTCGTAGAGACGGGTCAAATCGCCCGGATCGTAGTACTCAAACGCCAACTGGCCTGGCCTGCCGGGTCTTGGCGCGTGGATGAGCACCCTGGTGCCGAATCGGCGCTGAAGTTCGTCGATTGCGGCCTTCGTATTCGGATCGACTGGTGAAACCGAAGGCGCCTGCTTGGCCTTCCCCGCCCGGGCCGCTAGGCGCTCGACCTGACGAACGCTCATTCCGCCGCGCGCGATGCGACGCGCGAGTTCGACCCTGGCCTTCGGCTCAGCGATGGCAAGCAGAGCGCGGCCGTGGCCGGCGGATAGGCGGCCCTCTTCGAGGAGGTCCTGGATCGGCGGTTCGAGCTTCAGAAGGCGGACGGCATTGGCGATCGTCGCGCGGTCTTTACCGGTGCGCTCGGCGACCTGCTCCTGGGTGAGACTGAATTGATCCGTGAGGCGCTGGAAGGCGTGCGCCTGCTCGATCGGGTTCAAGTCCTCCCGCTGGAGGTTCTCGACGAGGGTCATCTCGAGCGCGACTTCCTCGGGGACGTCGCGAACGACGACGGGAACGCGCGGAAGAGCAGTTCTCTGAGCGGCGCGCCAGCGGCGCTCACCGGCGATCAACTGGTAGCGAAGACCCATACGGCGGACGACGAGCGGTTGCACGATTCCGCTGGAGCGGATCGAGCGCGCCAGTTCCTCGATGGCCTCTTCGCGGAAGCGCGTGCGCGGTTGATAAGGACTGGGATCGATCAGGTCGATATCGACCTGAAGCAAAACGTCAGTCTGAACCGGCGCCGGGGCCACCGCTGCTGCTGCCGCTGCTCCCGCCACCTGCGCCTGCGGCTGCTGCCGCAGTTCCGGTTCCTTGATCGGCTCCCTGATTAGGGCGCTCAATCCCTTGCCCAAGGCGTTTCTGGGCATTGGCTATAACCTCCTTAGCGAGCTGCATGTAGCTCTCTGCCCCTTTACTATGTATGTCGTAGAAGATCACCGGCATTCCGTGACTGGGGGCTTCAGCCAGGCGGACATTCCTCGGAATGACGCTTTCGAAGACTTGCGAGCCGAAGAAGCTGCGGAGATCCGCAGCAACCTGCTTGGAAAGCGTGGTCCGGTCGTCATACATCGTCAGGAGAATCCCCTCAATTGCGAGGGTTGGGTTGATCGTGTGGCGGATGCGCATGAGTGTGTCGAGCAGCTCGGATACACCCTCGATCGCGAGGTATTCACACTGAATCGGGACGAGGACCGAGTCGCTGGCGGCGAGCGCGTTGAGGGTTAGAAGGTCCAGGGACGGAGGGCAGTCAATCAGGACGAAGGAGTAGTTCTGGCGAATGCTGCTGATGGCCTCTTTCAGTCGATATTCGCGGTTTTCCATTGAAACGAGTTCAACGGAAGCGCCAACCAGGTTCTTGTCGGAGGGTATGAGGTCGAGACAATCGATTCTCGCATCGATGGCGATCCGCTCGATCGGCTCGTTGAGGACCAGCGCCTGATACAGCGTTCGGCGAGCGGGATCCTTCGAAAAACCGAGAGAGCTTGTGGTATTTGCCTGGGGATCGCAGTCGATGATGAGCGTCTTCTGTTCGGAAGCCGCGAGAGAGGCAGCGAGATTGACGGCCGTCGTTGTCTTGCCTACACCGCCCTTTTGGTTGGCGATGGCGATAATTCGAGCCAAACGAAATCCCCCAGAGAAGTTTGAATGTATCAGAGATTTTTTTCGATATGCAATATGTTTCACGTGGAACGTCGAACTGAGGAATGTTCCACGTGGAACAAAATCGAAATTCACTTCTTCGGTGAGCCGCCGAGGAGGAATCGTCTCTTCGAGCCAGGAATGAGGATCGGAGAGCGCCACTCCCATTCGGGAGTATGAGAGATCCGCTTCGCGTCGTCCTCGCCGAGCCAGAGCACGACCTCCCCGGATGCAGTCAAATTCCCTTCGGCCCAGCGAAGCAGATCATCATGCTGACCGAGGGCCCTAGCGGTGATCCAGTCGTAGGGCCTATCCGGTTTGTGGTCTTCCATGCGCCCGCGAAACACCTCGACGCCTATGAGGTCCAGCGCCCGCACGACCTCCGAAAGGAAGGCAGCTTTCCTGGTATTCGACTCGATTACCGTCAGATCGATCGCCGGAGATACCATCCGCAGAGGCAAACCCGGAAAACCAGCACCGCTGCCGACGTCGGCGAGCCGACCTTCGCGCATGGGCACGGCAGAGGCGGCGAAAATGCTCTCGCCGAAGTGAAATCTGCAAATTTCGGCCGGATCGGTGACGGTGGTCAGCGAAATCATTGCATTCCACTTCAAGAGAAGCGCGACGTAGGCCCTGATCTTGTTAAGAGTGGTGACATCTGCGGAAACGCCATATGGGAGGAGGATTTCAGCGATTTGCGTGTCGGAGAGCGGGTCCATATACTATATAAGTAGTAATATGACAGGCCCGCTGGAAGTTTCTGAGCCCGCTGCCCCAGCATCGGTGCTTGTGGAGGCCATGGCGGCACGAAGACGGGACGGGGTAAGGAATCCGGCGGTTAAGTCGGCGACGAAGTGCGCAACCATCGCCGGAACCAGGCTGCTCGTGAATGCGCGGGTGGCCGAAAAGAGAAGGCCGACCACGAAAGTAGCGATCACTCCCCGAGGACCCTGGTAGAGGTGTGCGAGCGCAAACATGGCCGCTGAGCCGAAGATAGCGGCCACGATTAGTCCCCCCGACCAATCCTGGAAAACTCGCTGGGCAAAGCCGCGATAGATAAGCTCCTCGCAGATGGCGACGGTCGCGACCAGCGCGGAAAAGGCGAGGCGCTCCGTCGAATCCTGGGGGAAGACCTTCAGGGCCAGCTGCGGCAAAACTCCACGGATTTCGGCCGGATGCGTGGACAGACGCCGCAGGCTGACGAGCTGGTTGGCAAGAATGAGCGCGGCGAGCAGAACGGAAGCGACGAGTGTCGAAGTGACATGCGGAATCGCAAGACCGAGCCGGGCGGGAGCGATGGAATGAACGTGCGTGCGCCACAAGATCACGGCCGCGGCGAGCCACTGAAATGCAATGGTGGAAGCGTAGAGGACGAGGCGCTCCGCCTTGGTCGTCTGGGGCGCCTGCAGCAGCTTGCGAACGCGGCGCCTGCCGAGCAGAGGCACGGCGATGCCGAGGAGAAGGAGAATGAGCGCGAAGTCCCAATGCATGACGTCCGATCAAATCATTTTTGTCGCGCGCGAGCAAGCTGAACGCGCAGCGGGGGCGGAATCGAGATTGACACTGGCGGAGGAGCCGCCGTATCGTTCTTGATTCTCTTCGGCGAACAATTATGAAGATTCTCGTCATCGGCAGCGGGGGACGCGAGCACGCCATCGTCTGGAAGCTTGCGCGGAGCGCGTCGGTCGAGAAGGTATGGTGTGCGCCGGGGAACGGCGGAATCGCGAACGACGCGGAGTGCGTGGCGCTCGACCTGAAGGACGTGAAGGCGGCGGCCGACCTGGCGAGCAAGCTTGGGGCGGACCTGACGATTGTGGGGCCGGAGCTGCCGCTGGTCCTCGGGATTGCGGACGAATTCGCAAAACGCGGCCTCACGTTGCTGGGGCCGGCAGCGAAAGCGGCGCAGCTCGAAGGAAGCAAGATTTTTGCGAAGAAATTCATGGAGCGGCACGGGATTCCGACTGCGGGCGTCTATGGGATTTGCGAATCGGCCGCCGATGCAAACAACCCGCTGAAATCGGCGAGATGGCCGGCGGTTATCAAGGCGGACGGCCTGTGCGCCGGGAAGGGCGTGTTGGTGGCACCGTCGGCGGCCGAGGCGACGGCGTTCATCGAGCGGCTGATGGACACGCGGGAATTCGGCGAGGCGGGAATGCGCGTCCTGCTCGAGGAAGGGCTGGCGGGCGAGGAACTTTCGTACATCATCCTCACCGATGGCAACGATTTCATTCGCATGGCGCCTGCGCGCGATCACAAGCGCGCATTCGACGGAGACAAGGGGCCGAACACGGGCGGAATGGGAGCGTATTCGATCGACGAAATTCTGCCGGCGGCGCTGGAGAAGAAAATCATCGAGACGATCGTGCGGCCGACGCTCGACGGGCTGAAGGCGGATGGCATGCCGTACCGCGGATTCCTCTATTTCGGATTGATGCTGACGGCGGATGGGCCGAAGGTGCTCGAATACAATTGCCGCCTCGGCGATCCGGAAACAGAGGCCGTGTTGCTGCGCGCGGATTTCGATTTGGCGCAGGCGTGCTTGCGGACGGCGCGCGGCAGCCTGGGCGCCTTCGATGCGAAATGGTCTCGGGGCGCGAGCGTGTGCGTTGTTATCGCGTCGAAGGGCTATCCGGGCGACCCGCAGACGGGCGTCGCGATCGAGGGATTGGAAGAGGCGGCGAAAGTTCGCGGTGCGGTCGTGTTTCACGCCGGCACGCGGCGTGAGGGAAAGGCGTGCTACACGAACGGTGGTAGAGTGCTGGTGGTCAGCGCGATGAGCGAAGACCTCGCGGGCGCGTGCGGCATTGCGTACGAAGCAGCGAGCCGGATCAAAATTGCGGGCGCGCACTATCGCAAAGACATCGGAAACGCGAAAGCGGCGAAGGGGCGAGCGGTTGCGAAGACCCTGAAGGGCTGAACCCAAGGAGAGCGGCTCAGTGGCGAAGGAAGAAAAAGAACGAGGCGCGATCGTGGGGATCGTCATGGGGTCGGATTCCGATTACCCGACGATGAGCGAATGCGCGAAGACGCTCGAAAAATTCGGCATCGCGTACGAACTGGAAGTGCTCTCGGCGCATCGCACGCCCGCACGGGCACACGAATACGCGACCACGGCCGCGAGCCGCGGGTTGAAAGTAGTGATCGCGGCGGCGGGAGCGGCAGCGCATCTGGCGGGAGTGATGGCGGCGACCACGACGCTGCCCGTGATCGGCGTGCCCATGGCGACGAGCGCGTTGAACGGTCTCGACGCGCTGCTTGCGACCGTGCAGATGCCCGGAGGAATTCCGGTTGCGACGATGGCGATCGACAAGGCCGGCGCAGCGAACGCGGCGATTTTTGCCGCGGAGATACTGGGGCTATCCGATCCAGAAATCGCGCGAAAGCTCGTGGCGCACAAGGAAGAATTGGCGCGCGGCGTCGCCGAGAAGAACGCCCGCCTACAGAAGCAACTCTCCGAAAAGAAGTAGCCGCTGGCTTTTCTACTGAGGTGGTTTAACCAGCGTGGGGGCGCCCGCGGGGCGTTCCGGTTGCGAGCCTTCAGGGGCTTTGGGTTCGGGGGGCGGGGGGAGAATCCACGCAAATCCGGTGTCTTCTCTGATGTCGGCTATGGTCTCGCGCGCGTTGGGCGGCGCGATGGCGTCGAGAGCCGCGCGCAGGAACTGCGTGGCGTCGGCGGCGAGTACCTTGTTGCTTGTGCCTCCGAGAAAGGCGGCCGCGACCGCGGCCATCTTCGCGTCCGAAGCGATGATCTTTTCAAGGCGCGGATCTTTCTTGCGCAGCAACTCCAGAAGCGGGGCCGACGCGCCGTCGGACGGATAGGCGAATTCGACGAGCGTGCGCGGCTGTCCCTTTTCCGGCGGCCAGAACTGTAGGAAGACCGGGCGCACGACGCGGGTGGTCCAGTAATCTCCCTGTTCCTGGACCTGCTTGAGGCCGTAGGAAAGTTGCCAGACTTCCGCGCCGTAGCCGGCGAGATAGTCGATAACGATCAACTCGGCGATCGGCTCGCCGGGCGGCAATTCCACCTGGGCGTGGAGACCCTTGGCGACCTGGTAGAGGCGCTCGAACAGCCCCTGGCCGATCGCTTCGATGTCCGAGGCCTCGCCGCCCCCTTGCACCGCTCCCAGATGCGGCGTCGAGGCGACGACCGGACCGCGGAGATGAGGAAGCTCGCGATCGAGCCGCGCGATTTCCTGCTGCGTGGACGGCGAAGACCATTCGACCGCGCCGAGGATCACGCCGACGCGCGTGGTCGCAAGCGGCACGGGCTCGGGAGGGCGCGTTTCCGCTTCGATGGGGTTCTCGACGGTGGCGACGAGGATCGCGTCCTTCACCACGGCGATCACGACGCGTCCCGCCGCAAGATTCGCGACGGTTTCTTCGACGGGCGCGCCGGGCTCTTGAGCGGCCGCCGACCGCGCGGACGCTACCAACGCGACGGCCAGCAGCGGCCCCACCAACACAGCGGCGAGTCGCCGGTGCATTCGTTTCCTGGGGAGTTCCATCACGCCGGGATCACTACGCAGCTCTGCCTTGTACACGTATGCAGAGTAACGCCATATCTAGTAAAATGAGCCGGAACTTCGATTTCATCCAGCAGGCAACCATGAGCATTCTGAGCGCATTGAAAGGCGGGGGTCTGCGATCCCCAAAGAGCATTCGGCACGACGGCAAGAGGGTTTCCGACATTCTCGCGGCGCACGCGCGATTCGTGCGCGGCGAGGACGGCGGCGCGCGCGCCAATCTCGCGGGAGCCGAACTTGCCCGCGTCGACCTCGGAGGAGCGAATCTCGCGTACGCGAATTTTCAAGGGGCGAACCTCGAGGGCGCGAATTTGCGAGAGGCGAAGCTTACGTCGGCCGACCTGAGCCAGTCGCGCCTGCACCACGCGGATTTGCGCAAGGCCGATCTCACCGAGACCGACTTGCACCGAGCCGATCTGACGGACGCGCAGGTGGGCGGCGCGGAGCTTTTCCGCGCGAACCTGCGCGAGGCGATCCTGCGGCGCGCCGATTTCGGCGTGGCGAACTTTCGGGATGCGGACGTTCACGGCGCGGATTTTGGGGGCGCGAACCTGAAGGCCGCCATTCTCCGCGAGACGAAGCTCGATGGCGTGGACTTGTCCGGCGTCGATCTCTCGACAACGCTTCTGCCGCGCGGGTACCAGCCTCCCGGCGCCGCAAAGAACTGAGGCTTTCGAAAGGCCACATGCCGGACGCGCCGTGGATTCCCGTCGAAGACTACAAAGTGGGCGGCTGGGCGTATCCCGCACAGCGCGATACGCGGGCGCGCGCCTGCTGCGAGGCGCTCGAGCGCGGCCAGATTCTTTTCTTCCGGGAGCCGCCGTTTCATCTTCCCGCCGAAGACCGCGAATTTTTGCTTTCGCAGCAATGGACCGAACTGCGACTGCACAAGAACGTCTCTTACCGGCCGGGCGAAGACATCCTAAAGGGCGTTTCGGGCGACGCCGCAACGGTCGAGAGGCTGCATTCGATCCTGCGAAACTACTCCGCGCAGGTGGTCGATTTCGTGACGAAGTTTCTCGCGCCCTATGCCGGGAAGTGGACCCTCGATTTCGCGAGCTTTCGCCCGCTCGAAGAAGAAGGGCGCGGCCTGCCGCTGCACAAGCGCAACGATCTGCTGCACGTGGATGCGTTTCCGAGCCGCCCGACGCGCGGGGGGCGCATCCTGCGCGTCTTCACGAATTTGAATCCGGCGAAGCCGCGCGTGTGGCATACAACGAAGGGTTTTGAATCTCTCGCGCGGCAGTACGCTCAGGACGCGGGCCTGCAAAGGTTTGCCGAAGACTCAGTGGTCAGCCGGACGGTGCAGGACTGGGGAGAAAAACTCGGATTCCGTGGAACCGGCCGGACGCCCTACGACATGTTCATGTTGCGCTTCCACGACTACCTGAAAGAGAACGACGAGTTTCAGAAGAACTGCCCGAAGGTGAGGCTCGAGTTCCCGCCGCTCGCGACGTGGCTCGTGTACACGGACGGAGTGGCGCACGCCGCGATGTCCGGCCAGTATGCGTTGGAGCAGACGTTCCTCGTTCCGCCGAAGGCGCTCGTCGCGCCGGAGCAGGCCCCGTACCGCATCCTCGAAAAGATCGCCGGCCGCCCGCTCGTCTCCTGAAGTTTTGTTACGCCCCGCTGTCATGAGCGTGTACAACTCATGACCAGGCCGACATTTCTTTACGAGAATGTCCGGCGTCGCAACCCGGACCATCACAAAATTCGTTTGTACGTTATTTCCCGGCGGAGAATTCGGCGGGCTCGTCCGCGGGGTAGCCAAAGCCGGCGCCACGAGGAGTGCCCGGGCGGCGGCGAGTCTCGATGCCGAGGCGCTTGATCTTCTGGTTGAGCGTCGAAAGCGGAATCTGAAAGCGCTCGGCGGCTTCGGTCTGGTTCCAGTTGGTGCGCTCGAGCATGTCGATGATGATGCGCCGCTCGACTTCCTCGAGTATCTCGAACAGCGAAGGAGGCGGAGTAGAGCTGCGCGCGCCGACTTCTCCCGGCAGCGGCGGAAGGAATTCGGCGAGCTGAAGCCGCACGCCCTTCACGATCTCGCGGGAGCGCACGCTTTCCGGCAGCAGATCGACATCCATCGATTCGTGCGTCGAGAGCACGACGGCGCGCTCGACCGCATTCTCGAGCTCGCGGACGTTTCCTGGCCAATCGTAGTCCATCAGGAGCTTCATTGCCGTGTGCGTGAAACCGCGCGGCGGCTTGCCATTTTCCCGGCAGAACTGCTCGAGGAAGCGGTCGACGAGGAGCGGGATGTCCTCCTTGCGGTCGCGCAGCGGCGGCAACTGGAGCGAGATGACGTTCAGGCGGTGAAACAGATCGTCGCGGAAGCGGCCTTCGCGGACCAGTTTCCTGAGGTCCTCGTTCGAAGCGGCAAGGATGCGGACGTCGACCTTGATCGTGTCCGTGCCGCCGAGGCGCATGAACTCGCGCTCCTGGATCACCCGCAGGAGCTTGGCCTGTGTTTCCGGGCTGACGGTCGAGATCTCATCGAAGAAGATCGTGCCTTGGTCGGCGACTTCAAAGAGGCCCTTTTTCGATGCGATGGCGCTAGTGAATGCGCCCTTTACGTGGCCGAAGAGCTGCGATTCGAGCAGATCGACCGGGATCGAGCCGGTATTGACCGGGATGAACGCCTTGTCCGCGCGCGTTGACGCCGCATGGATGGCCTTGGCGATCAGCTCCTTGCCGGTGCCGCTTTCTCCCGTGATCAGGACGGTAGAGCGTGAAGGCGCAACCTGCGTCACCAGATCGAACACAGCCAGCATCTTTTCGCTCTTGCCGACGATGTTGGGGAAGTTGTAGCGCTGCTTCAGCGCGCGCTTGAGCTGGACGTTTTCCTCGCGAAGGCGCCGGCCTTCGATGGCGAGAGAAACCTGCGCGATCAACTCGTCGTTGGACCAGGGCTTGGTGATGTAGTCCTGCGCTCCGCTCTTGAAGGCGGCGCGCGCCATATCGATCGAGCCGAACGCGGTGATCAGGATGATCGAGAGACTGGGATCGCGCTGCTTGATTTCCCGGAGCATGTCGAGGCCGTTGCGATCCGGCAGGCTCACGTCGAGTAGCACGAGATCGTACGGCCGCTCCTCGAGTCTTTGCAGCCCCGCTTCGCCGGTTTCCGCGAGCGTGACGTCGAAGTTCTCCGAAGCCAGCAGCGCCTCAAGCCCCTCTCGGATTTCCAGTTCGTCATCGACGACGAGAATCGATCCTCTAGGCATGGACAGCTTTCCTGGCTACGGGGAACTCCAGGCGGAAGGATGTGCCCTTGCCCGGCGTCGAGCGCACGTCCACTTTGCCCGCGTGCTCCTTGATGATGCCGTAGCTCACCGAAAGGCCGAGTCCGGTGCCCCTTCCGGTGGCCTTGGTTGTGAAGAATGGATCGAAGATGCGATGGATATGTTCCGGCGGAATGCCCGCTCCGGTGTCGACGACTTCGACTTCGACGGAGCCATTGTGAGCCGCGGTCCGGACTTCCAGCATGCCGCCGCTCGGCATGGCGTCGCGCGCGTTCATGAACAGATTGAGAAACACCTGCTGGAGACGCGTGATCGAGCCAAGGACCGGCGGCAATTGATTCGAATAGCTGCGGACGACATTCACGCGCGCGGTCTTGAAGGGGTGCTGCACGAGCGTCAAAGTTTCCTCGAGCACGGAGTTGAGATCCACTTCGACGGGCTCGGCGCCACCCGTACGGGAGAAATTCAGCAAGTTGTTGACGATCTCGCTCGCGCGGAACGTCTGCTTCACAATGCGCTCGATCGTCTTCTGCCGGGGATCGTCCGCGGGAATCTGCTTCGCGAGCATCTGGATGTAGTTTGAGATCACGGCGAGCGGAGTATTAACCTCGTGCGCCACGCCGGCGGCGAGCAAGCCGAGCGACGTGAGCTTCTCGGTCTGAACCATCTGGTCCTCGAGGCGCACGCGCTGCGTGATGTCGTCGAGCAGGACCAGGCGGCCCAGCCGCGCGCCGTTCTTGCCCAGCAGGGGCGCGATCGAGGCGTTGACGACGAGATGTCGGCCGCTGCGCGTATTCAGGTGGAATTTGTAGATGCCGGAGACGTGCTCGCTCGTCGCGCGCGCGGCGATTTCCACGGCGAGGTCGCGCGGCAGCGCTTCTTCGAGCTTGCGACCGAGCGCTTCTCCGCGCGGAATCTCGAGCAGGTCTTCGAGTTGCGGATTCCAGGATTCGACGCGGCCTTCGAGATCGGCGGTCAGAACTCCGATGCGCAGCGACTCGACGATGTTCTCGCTGAAGTCCTTGAGCCGTTCGATCTGGAGGGCCTTCTGTTCGAGCGACTGATACAACCGCGCGTTTTCGATGGCGATCGCGACGTAACCGGCGATGGTGGAAAGCAGTTCGAGGTCGTCGCTCGAAAGGTAATCGCCGTCCACGGTCTTGCCGAGGCCGATGAATGCGGCGGTGCGGTCGTGAATGCGACACGCGATGAAATAGTTGAGGTCGAGTTGCTCGAGAGTGCGGCGGACCGAGTCGTTCTCCTCGGTGGCGGCGCGCGCGGATTCGAAGAAGAGGCAGCCGTGCGCGAGCGCCGGGCGCGCCGGATCGAGAAAACCGAGATCGAGCGGGCCTTCGGGCCGCACACCGATCGAGCGCGAAAGAACGAAGCGGCCGGGCTGCGCCGAATCCTCGAGAAAGACGGCGAGGCGGTCGACGAGCAGCGTCTGCGAAATCCGGTCGAGCGCGGAAGCGAGGAGCGGCTCGAGGCGGACCTCATTCGCCAGTGCGCGGCCAAATTCGATCAGGGTGCGGCGGTAATCCAGGCGGTCGCGATAGAAAAAGTGATCGAGGCGCGCCTGCACCCAATCGCGCAGCGGCTGAAAGAGAAAGGCAGCCACGACGATGGCAATCACGGCGCCGGCCGGGCCCGTGGGCCAGGCAGTGTGAAAGAGCTCGCCGATCAGCGCGATCGCTGCGAAGTAGATGGTGACAACGCCGGCCGTTGCAAACGTGTAGGCGAGACCGCGCTTGAAAATGATGTCCACGTCCATGAGCCTGTAGCGGACGATGGCGTAGCCGAAGCACAGCGGAATCAGCGCCAGGGAAAAGACGGACAACTTCGTCCACGCAGGCAGCGTGGTGCCCCAGAAAAACGGCACGATGTAGAACAGCAAAAACGGCAGGATTCCGGCAAACGTCCCACCCGTGACCCATTTCAATTGCTGGCGCAGGACGCCGCTCGGCGCGCGGAAGTAACTCGACAGGAAAATGCCCGCGGCGGCAAGGAAATAAAGCCCGAGGTAAAGGAGTTCGATCTGGTCGAGACGCTCCTGGCTGCTGGGCGACGGCCAGAAGTCGAGCGTTCCAGTGGCGACAAACGTGTGAAGGGCGAGCAGCGCCGCCGGAATGCCGTAGGTCGCGGCGAGCTTCGGCCACAGGATGCCCCGGCGTTCGGGAAACACCAGCGCAAAGTGCACAAGCAAGGCCGGCTGCAACAGAAGCGCGACGACATTGCCCCAATAGATCGTCCAATCGAACGAATTCAGTTTGCCGCTGTAGTGGAAGCTGTAAAGGATGAAGGAGGCGAGGCAGAAGACGTAGAAATGCACCGCGCGAGGCGCGTTCCACCGGCGAACGAAAATGAACAGCCCGATGAAGAGATACAGCAAAGCCGTGACCCGGAGGTAATTCTCAATAGAGGAGGGATTGTCCTGGGGAACGGTGACCAGCGGCAGTTCGAACGAGGCGCCGTCGCGCAGGATGCCGTAGCGCAGCTCCGTCCAAGGGCCCGCGTGGTAGAGCACCTTGGTGACGTCGATGGCGCGGTGAATCACTACCCCGCGCACGTTCTGCAGGGTATCGCCTTGCTTGATTCCTGCGCGATCCGCAGGCGAGCCTGAAACGACGTGCCAAGCCGCAACGCCCTGAGGGGAATCGATCCAGGTCACGCCGTCATCTGGAAGGACAAATCGCGAACGCTGCTGGAAGTTCAGGCCTGCGAAAATAATCGCCGCGAGCGTGAGGAGGGCCAGAGTGACGGCCCCAAGGCGTGTTCGCAGCTGGTCGTTCATCAGAAGACTCTCGTGGTTCTTTCCACTCTTTGCTTCTCTTATGCTAGCACGTAAGATTCCAGCGAGCCAGCGGCCGTAGTTCTCCTAACCATTGCATTCTGTGTTAATTACAGAGGCAGGTCTCCATGGAGCGCATGCTAATCCCATTTGTGGAAGGCTTGTTCCCGATTCCAGTAGAGGCGAAAAAAAGCTTAGAACTGGAGGCTCAGGCCGCCTCGGAAGAAGCGGTAAGACGGGACCAAGACGACGGACCCGTCACTGGTCGCAACTGGGACGTAGCCCTGTGCGAGCAGGTTCCCCATGTCGGCCTCAACCTCGACGCGGCACAGGAAAATATTAGGGAGAGGCTGCCGGACCTCCATGCTCAGATAGGGATCGAGGTGGTACAGGGACTCGCCGTACGGATCCTGCTGTGAAACGACCGGACCGCTGAGCCATTTGTAGCCCGCGGTCAGCTTCGTGCCGAGGCGCGGGATGGTAGTCGTAGCCCGCGCGGCCACGCTGTGGCGGTACCGCGTCGCGAGCTGATCGCGCAACGCCGCCGCCGAGGGATCATCGTTCGGCGCCAGCGCACCTGCGTAGGAATAGACAACGGTCGCGCTCAAACTATCGGTGAATTTCTGGCGGTAGGTCACGCGGGCGCCAGTCGAGCTCGAAGAGCCGCCGTCGTAGGCAAAAGCCTCAGAGAAGTAATCCTGCAAAAAGTCGGCGCTGCCGATACCGCCGCGTCCCATGACGGCTGTATGGGTCGAGACGTCGTGGAAAACCGCGGCGCTCAGATCGGCTCGCTGATTGAGTGCGTGATTGACTGCAATTTCCTCGTGCAAACCATTCTCGAAAACCGGCCGGCCATTGCGGACCAGCAGAGTCGGCAGCGCGTCAAGGGTCTGGAGCGCCGACTCGAGGTTGCCCTCCGCGCCGACGCCGTTCTGCCACGGGCGCGCGGCAACCGTGAGGGAAGTTTCCCATCCCGGCGCCACCTGCACGGCAATCTCGCCGCGCGGGCGAAGCGCCGATGTGTTGCCATTGAAGCCGGCCATGAGGTATTCGGCTCCGTAACGGATGCTCACCAGATCGCCCAAGCTGAACTGGTCATCATGCGACATCCGCAATCCGCGGAAGATCGGACCTCCCGGGCCAATGCGCGACTCGCGCACGAGGAGGGTCGTCGTCGGCCCAACTCGCGCATCGCCCGACGGCAGCCATTCGGCAGCCAGGCCGGCGGCCGAGGATTCATCCTCGTAGCTGAACTGCCCGGCCATCAGAACTTGTCCCTTTGCGCCGACTCCGATGCCGTAGACGAAGGCCGTCGCCGGGGAGTCGGCAAGGTCGGAAACCGAACCGGGATGATCCGCACCGGAAGTCAGATCGAAACGCGCGTGAACCGATTGCGTCTGTGTGCCTTCGGCAGGGTTCTGTGCGGGATCGGTCCCTACGTCCTGCCAGCGCAAGACCGAGCGATTCGCGGCCGCAGTCCGCAGGACCCACGTCCAATCATCCGCCGCGACCTGCTGGTCTGATGGACGGCGCAACTTCTCGAATGAAGAGAAAACAGAACCGAGAACGATTTGAAGCAGGGTCGCATGCTCGCCGTCGACCTGAATGTGCTGCTCCATCGCAGGCAAGAATCCCGCCAGCGTCACCTTGATTGAATACAGGCCGGCAGGGAGCGCCGCGGTGGAAAAGCGGCCGTGATCGTTCGTGAGCAGTTGAATCGGCGATGCGCTGAGGAGCTGTTCGGGAGAGACGACGACGGTCGCGCCCATCTGCGGCGTGCCAGCCGGATCCACGACGACGCCGGCGATCTTCCCCGCCTCCGGCGCGGCCGCAAGCGACAGCGCGGAAAGGCACACCAAACCCGCGAGACTCAGGCAACGAATCGCTCGAAGACTCAACGCTTCACCTCCCCTGTTTCGCGCTCGCAGGTAAGGGCTTGACAGTAAAGTCCGTGGTCGGCGTAATTGTTTGCTTCGCGAGATTGTCGGTGACAGCGATTTGGAGCTTGTATTTCCCAGGCGCGAGCGAACCGAGAGTGATCGTATTCGCCAAGGTCATCTCTTCGCCGTGGTCGGGCACCTTGTCGGACGGGAGATTGAACTTCAGCAGCGGCTCGGTACCCTGCTCCTTCAACACGCGGTATTCGACGGACGCGTCCGCTTTGTGCGTCTTGTCGTCCACCTTCAGGTTGTACACCTGAAGAAAGATTCCCATGCGATCCTCGGGCGTAAACGCCTGGTCCATCCTGGGCCGAACTTTCATATCGCCAAGAACGAATTGGCCCAGACCGATGTCCTTGATCGAAACGCGCTGAATATCGTCCGCGAGTATGAGGGAGCTCGTGCTGAGTTGATCGTCTTCAAATCGAGGCACGGCAAGCCGCGTATTCACGACGCCCACATTGCCACTGTTTGTGTCCTTGATCACGATGTCCAGCCGGTAGAGTCCCGGACTGAGCGGCACGGCCTTCTGATAGATTCTGGAAGTGCCGATTGAACCCTGCAGCAGCGACGCGGGGAAGTCGGTTCGGAGCGTCTCTTCGAAGGTCTGCACGACGCGGCCACTCAGGCTCGTCACCCGCGCAAACAGATTCATGTTCGCCGTATCCACGCCATCCTTCTCCTGAAACTGCAACTGGCGCACGGGAACCTGTATGGTGATCGGCACGAGCACCGTATCCGAAGTGATGCGCAGAAAATCGAAGTGGTAATCGAACTTCACCTGGTCGCGCACGATGCGCTGCGTTACGACCGCTTCGAGATCTTTGAATTTCACCGGCGGCGGCTTCATGATGTTCGCGTAAAGCTCGAGGCGGCTGAATTCATTCAGGCTTGATGACTGCCCCCCCTCGCCTGATTGGTTTTCCGCCATGTGGGTGCCATCGGTATTCGTGAAGCGGCTGGACTTGTCCGCCATCCCCATGGATTCCGCCATGGTCAAGCCGGCGCCCGGAACCATCAGCAGGGCGTCCTTTTCGCTGGGATCCATGGTCAGGTGATACTCGCCCGTGCTCGTGGGATCGACGAACTCCAGTTCGACGTTTTCGCCCAAGCCAGTCCCTTCAAGATAGCGATAGCGCCAGTCTTCGTAGGGATACGTTGTAGTCGACCCGCCTCCCTGATCCATCGGTCGGTCCCAGTTGCCACCCGTCGGATGCGCGTCAACTTCGTCGGGCGGTCCCCACATAATGTAGATCTTGCCCCGATCCGTCTTCCACCCGGGTATTCCCGAAGCGTAATGCTCGTTTGCGTAGGCAATTCGACGGTAATGCTCCTCTTTGAAGGTGTTTTCGGCGGAATCGGGATCCGGATTGCGCCGCTGCCAGAACGCCTCGATGAACTGCTCCCGCTCCTCGTTGGTCGAAAGCTGAAGGAAAGAGTGGCGCTCCTCGGGCGAGATGATGTAGATCACGTCCTCGTCCAGCCACTTCTTATACTGAGAATCGAGCTCTTTCTTGAGCTGGCTGTCGTTTTTGTGCTTCGCTTTCCCGGCCTTCTTGGATTGGTCTTGTTGGTCCTGCGGTTGGTCCTGCTGCTGGTCTTGCTGCGCGGCTCTGGTGTACGCAATCGGCGACAGGAGGAGCCCTCCCATCAGGAGGATCTGTGGGAATCTCTTAACAGACGGAGCCATAGTGACACCTTAAACCGATTCGGCTAGAAATCGTAACCTGTCCTAACGTACAGGTCAACAAAACTTTCCCCCGCATAGCCTGCCTTAAGCGGTTGGAACCGTATATGGTCCAAGGGGTTGCCTGCACCCCGTTCGAGGTCCACAAGCGGGCTTGCCTTCGAACTATTTCCTTTTCCTGCCGGACGGAATCGAACTAGAATAGCTCTTTCTGATCCTCGTTTTGGCGGCTTCGGGGTGGGGTTGTGGGTTGAAACGAGAGGAAGAGGGGCCGGCTCGTCCGTCCTTAGCAATTACCCGCTGCTTCCAAGCCGAGAAACATTCTGTCCCGTCCAAGCGTATGTATCAGTGGCGGGCGTATCGTCAGTCCCGGGATCATCAAATCCAAGGTTGGTGCGATGAAGACGTGGCAGAAGGTTGCGATCGGAGCGGGAGCCGCCCTCGTTATCGGGGGCGTGGCTTGGTACAGCATCTACCAGCAGAATCAGGGTGTCATCACCGTGCAGACGGGCCGCGTGGTGCGGCAGGACCTGACGTCCCTTGTGACTGCCTCGGGTGAGATTCGGCCCAAGAACTACACCAACGTGCTGGGCGAAGGCATCGGCAAGATCACGGACATCGCTGTGAAGGAAGGCGACCACGTGAAGAAGGGCGACGTCCTGCTCCACCTGGAGAATATCCAGCCGGGCGCAGACGTCCAGGCCCAGATGGCGAGCATCGAGGCGGCGGAGTCCGGGATGAAAGCCGCGGGGGCCACTTTCGATGCGGCTGTGGCCACGCTGGCCCAACGCCAGTCGGACCTCAGCAAGGCGCAGCTCGACTGGCAGCGCGGCCAGCAGCTCTACAAAGAAGAGCTTATTGCGAAGCAGGAGTATGACGCGGACAAGGCCACGTACGACAGCGCGGCCGCAGCATTGACGTCCGCGCAGGCGCAGGTGGACCAGGCGCGCGCTTCCCGGGAGCAGGCGCGTTCGAATCTCGAGCAGGGCCGCGCCGTGCTGAGGCACACGCAGGATGTGTTGCGCAAGACTACTTACACCGCTCCGATCGACGGCATTATCAGCTACATTGCCGTGCGCGTCGGGGAGAACGTCGTGCCGGGCATTCAGGGAACCGCAGGCAGCAACATATTGACCATATCGGACATGAGCGTGGTCACTGCGGAAGTGAAGGTGGACGAGACGGACATCGTGAGCGTGAAGAACGGCCAGCCGGTCGACGTGACGATCGATGCCATCCCGGAGAAAGTCTTCAAGGGCCAGGTCACGGAGGTCGGCGAGCTCGCCATCCTCCGCACCTCCGGCGCAGCCTCGATGACCGAGGTGACAGCGAACACGCAGGAGGCGCGGGACTTCAAGGTCGTCGTCACTCTCGACAATCCGCCGGAATCGCTGCGGCCGGGCCTCTCCGCTACGGCCAAGATTCAAACGGCGCAGAAGAAGAACGTCCTGACTATTCCGATTCAGGCGCTTGCCGAGAGATCGCAGAAAGAACTCGAAGAGGCCAAAAACGGCAATGGCAGCAGCGTAACGCTCGCGGCATCCAAGAGCGAAAATGCAGGCGGCCAGAATACCGATGTTCAGGGAGCGTTCATCGTTCGCGGCGGCAAAGCTCAGTTTGTTCCCGTGCAGACGGGCATCACCGGCGTGACCGACATCGAGATCACCGGCGGGCTGCAAGAAGGCGACTCGATTGTGACCGGCAGCTACAAGGCGCTTCGCACGCTGAAGCCCGGGACCACCGTCAAGATCGACAATTCGGCGCCGAAGGCCGAGGGGACGTCCTCAAGCAGCTAGGACGGTTGAGACCGGGGAGCCCAATGCACATGGCTGTCGAACAAGCTGACGCACAGAGTTTCCGCCAGGATCTCGTGGACGCCGGCATCGTCATCGAGACCGAGGATATCTGGAAAACTTATGAGATGGGGACCGAGCAGCTGCACGCCCTGCGCGGAGTGAACATCGAAATCCGCAAGGGCGAGTACGTCGCCATCATGGGCCCCTCCGGCTCCGGCAAATCGACGCTGATGAACCTGATCGGCTGCCTCGATACGCCCACCAAGGGAAACTACTGGCTCGCCGGGCGCCTCGTCAGCCAGCTCGATGACGACGAGCTCGCCGCCATCCGCAACCGCGAGATCGGTTTCGTCTTCCAGACGTTCAACCTGCTCGCGCGCGCAACGGCCCTGCACAACGTCGAGCTTCCCATGATCTACAACGGCACTCCGGCCGAGGAGCGCATGGAACGAGCGAAGAAGGCGCTCGCACAGGTTGATTTGAGCGACCGCATGATGCACAAGCCCAACGAACTCTCCGGCGGCCAGCGTCAGCGCGTGGCCATCGCGCGAGCGCTCGTCAACGGTCCGTCGATCCTACTCGCGGACGAGCCCACCGGGAATTTGGATTCGCAGACTGGCGAAGAGATCATGGGGCTGTTCGCCAGGCTGCATGAAGGCGGCAATACGATCATCCTCGTCACGCACGAGCCGGACATCGCCGCGCGTGCCCACCGGGTAATCCGCGTGCGCGACGGCAAAGTCGAACACGACGAACGCACCCGCTAGCCCGCCGCCGCATCGGCTTCCCGCAGTGACCCGCAAACTGCCCTGCTCAACCTTTGATCGTAGCGAGCCGTTAACGACAAATTGACCATCCGTCTGGTCTCGCCTAACATGCTTCGCCAAGGCGGGTCGTGTGCTCGGTCAAACGATTTCTCACTACCGCATCGTGGAGAAGCTGGGCGGCGGCGGGATGGGTGTGGTCTACCGCGCCGAGGACACGACTCTGGGCCGGGCAGTGGCCCTGAAATTCCTTCCGGACGCCGTTTCACGAGAAAAGCAGGCGCTCGAGCGCTTTCTCCGCGAGGCGCGCGCCGCCGCCGCGCTGAATCATCCGAACATCTGCACGGTCTATGAGATCGGGGAGCATGATGGCCATCGTTTCATCGCCATGGAGCTTCTGGAGGGCCAGACCGTGAAGCAGCGTATCGCCGGTGGGCGCGTGGAGGTGGACGCGCTTCTCTCGCTCGGTGTGGGGATTGCCGATGCACTCGATGCTGCACACGCGAAGGGCATCGTGCATCGCGACATCAAGCCGGCGAATATTTTCATCACCGAGCGGGGCCAGGCAAAGATTCTCGATTTCGGACTTGCCAAGCAGATGCCACAAAGCCGCGCGCTCGCCGCGACGATGGACGGAACCACGGAAGATGACGATCCGCATCTGACAAGCCCCGGCGTGGCGCTCGGCACGGTGGCCTACATGTCGCCGGAACAGGTGCGCCGCGAGGAGTTGGACGCACGCACCGACCTGTTTTCGTTCGGGGTCGTGATTTATGAAATGGCGACGGGGCGACAGGCGTTTTCCGGGCCGACCTCCGGCTCGATTTTCGAGGCAATCCTGAACCGGGCGCCGGTTTCACCCGTGCGGTTGAATCCAGAAGTTCCCCCGAAACTCGAGGAGATCATCAACAAGGCGCTCGAAAAAGACCGCGCGCTGCGCTACCAGCATGCGTCGGACATTCGCACGGATCTGCAACGCCTCCAGCGCGACACCGATTCCGGGCGTGCCGTTTCTCCTCGCGCAGCGGCACAGCAGGCTGTGCCCGCCGCTTCGGTGCGTCCCGCGAAGAGCGCGGATAAGTCTTCCTCCGGGAAGCATTCCAAGGCGATCGATTCGCTGGCGATCCTCCCGCTCGAAAACGCGAGCGGCGACCCGGAGACGGAGTACCTGAGTGACGGGATCGCCGAGACGCTGATCAATACTCTGGCGCAGCTTCGCAAGATTCGCATCGTGCCGCGCGCCATAGCGTTCCTTCATCGCGGGGCCGGCATCAACCCGCTGGCAGTTGGGCGCGAGCTGGGCGTGAGGGCCGTGTTGGCGGGTCGCATGGTCCAGAGGGGCGAGGACCTGATCGTGTCGGTGGAGTTGGTGGACGTGGAGCGGCAGGCGCAACTCTGAGGCGGGCGCTACAACCGCAAGATGACGGACCTGGTGACATTGCAGGAGGAATTGACGACGGAGATATCCGAGAAACTGCGATTGCAACTCACCGGGGAAGAGAAAAAGAAGCTCCGGAAGCGCCCCACACAGAACAGCGAGGCTTACAAGCTGGTGCTGAAATCGCGGCACGCCTTTTCCAAATTCTCGCCCGAGGGAATGCGCCAGGCGATAGCGCTTTGCGAGCAAGCCATTGAGATCGATCCGACGTACGCTGCGGCGTATGCTTTCCTGTCAGGTGTCTACAACGCTTTGGTAATGCTTGGGTACGCTGCGGCGGCCGAGGTTTACCCTCGAGCGAGGGTGGCGGCGAAGAAGGCCCTCGAGTTGGACGAAACCCTCGCCGAGGCGCATGTCAGCTTGGCTTCGGGCCTGTTATTTCAAGGTTGGGACTTTTCGGGCGCCGAACGGGAGTATCGGCGCAGTCTGGAGCTAAACCCAGATTATTACGGTGGATATTCTGGTTTGGTTGCTGTGAATCAATTTCGGGGCCGCTTCGACGATGCAATTGTGGCGGCGAAACGCGCGGTCGACCTGGAACCGCTTCTCCGGTCACTGGTTATCGTTTTGGGCGTAGCCTACTGCTCCGCCAGGCAGTTCGACAGCGGAATCGAGCAGTTTCGCAAGTTCCTGGATGTCTATCCCGACAATGCCGCGGTTCATGCGATCCTCGCCGACGCATACGCCTGCGCAGGGCAGCGAGAAAAGGCCATCGAGAAGTGCGAACGCGCATTGGCCTTGGGCCGGAGCGTGGCAATCGTCCATCTAATCGTGGCGGGCGCATACGCCAAAATAGGCAGGACCGAAGAGGCGCGTAAGATCCTTGAGGAAGCTGAATCGGCGTGGAAGCCGGGTGATCCTATGTCTCACCTTATCGGGGCCGTTCACGCGCGGTTGGGCGAGAAGGATGCAGCTTTTGAATGGCTGGAAAAGGCGTTTCAACAGCACGAAGGTTCCCTGGTGAATCTCAAGGTCGATCCGAGGTTCGACGATCTGCGCGGAGACCCGAGGTTCGACGCCCTCGTGAAACGCATCGGCATCCCGGACTAGCCCGCTACGACCTGTACTTCCGCATAGTTCTAGTCCTTGTACTTCTTCTGTACCTTTCCGTTCTTTCCTTCTGCGCTGTTTTCGCTAAGGTGTATGTGCCCAGATGATTTCTGGGCGCAGGAAGGATCGACGAGGAGATGAAGGAAGACGATGCCGAGAAATCGCAAATCGTGGCCTGCAACGTCACCAGTCACCGGCTGGCGCCCACGACTCAGGAATTCTCTAATCGACACACTGGCGATTAGAAACGACGGTAACTCGTTGTGAACAAAGAAAAGCAACTCGCTCTAATCGACACACACCGCGGCCCCTTCCGGGACGCGCCGGCCTCTCGAGGAGAGCGCCGAATCATCGCTCTTTGACAATTGAATCGCAAAATTGGCGGGGCTTTCAGCCGCAACGGAATAGACTGGGTAGCACTTCGCCGGCTTTTCCCACGTAGTATTCCGTGAAAGCAGACCCGTTCGCCGGCTCCTCGGGGCCGACGTAGATCGTCCTCGCGCGCTGGCGCACGTGCCCGACAAAGCTGGCCGCCGGCTCGACAACGCCCGAAGTTCCCACCGCGACAAACACGGTGCATGCATCAATCGCCCGAAAAATCTCGTCCACGTGATAGGGCACTTCGCCGAACCAGCAGATGTGCGGACGAATCCGGCCGCCGCATCCGCACCGGGGGATCTCCGCTGGCGGCTCGTAGGTGAGCGCGTCATCGAACGGCGGCCGCGGGCAAGTGTCGCAGCGGCTCTTGAAAAGTTCGCCGTGCATGTGGACCACGCGGCTTGATCCGGCTTGCTCGTGGAGATTGTCGACGTTTTGCGTGCAGAGAAAAAGTCGCTCTTGCAAGGCGCGCTCGAGCCCGGCGAGCGCGACGTGACCGGGATTGGGTTTGGCGTTCGAAGCAACGCGGCGGCGCATGGAATAGAATTCCCAGACCAGCCGCGGATCGCGTTGCCAGGCGTGGGGCGACGCGACCTCTTCAAAGCGATAATCCCGCCACAGGCTGCCGGCACCGCGAAACGTGGGAATGCCGCTCTCGGCGCTGATTCCCGCTCCCGTAAGAACGAACACGCAATCTTTGGATGAAATGTTGAGCATCGCTTGAAGGTATACCGCGTGGGCGGCGCCGGGTATTATGGGCGCTTGAGACGAAACGCGGCAATTCTTTTGAGTGCTGCTTTCTTGGTTTTCGTTGCGGACTGCGGCGAGCCTGCTCCGAAAACCGACGCCGAGCTGGGCTTGAACGCGCAACAGGCGAGCGGGCGGCGGATTTTCGAGCGCGACTGCGCCGCTTGCCACAACGCGTATTCGTCTTCGGGCAGCAAAGGCCCGAGCCTGAAGGGACTCTACAAGAAGCAGTTTCTCCCAAGCGGGCTGCCCGCCAACGACCGGTTCGTCGAACAGACCATCGTGAGCGGCCGCGGCATGATGCCCGCGCTCGGCGATCCGATCACCGGACAGCAACTCGATGATCTGGTCGCGTACCTGCATACGCTGTGACGCAGGCCTTTGCCCTCGTGGAATTGTGTTACTTTTCATTTGTACGTGACTGGCTCCTGGCGGGTTCATGCCCGAGCATTTTGTCTTCCGCGATCTGCGCGAGTTGTTGGCCAAGGCCAACGAAGAGAAATCCGGCGATCAATTGGCCGGCCTGGCCGCGCGATCGGAGCGCGAACGCGTAGCCGCGAAGCGCCAACTCGCGGATATTTCCCTCGCCGAAATTGTCCAACAGCCCTTAATCGATCCTTCCGAAGATGAAGTCAGCCGCCTGATTCTCGATACCTTCGACCGGGAACGGTTCCAGCGGATCAAGAGCATGACCGTCGGCGAGTTCCGCGAATACATCCTCGAGGATTCGACCACCGAGGACGAACTGAAGCAGCTTCAACGGGCCATCATTCCCGAAATTGCCGCGGCAGCCGCCAAGATCATGAGCAACAAAGACCTGGTGCTCGCGGCGGCAAAGATCAGGAACGTGACGCGGTGCCGGAATACGATGGGCGAGCGCGGAGTGCTGGGGATTCGCCTCCAGCCCAATCATCCCGTCGACGACGTTGGCGGGATTCTGCTCGCCGCGTTCGAGGGGCTTCTGTACGGCTGCGGCGATGCAGTGATCGGAGTGAACCCCGCGTCGGATTCGGTTGACGCGGTCAGTTCGATCCTGCGCGCGCTGGCGCGCCTGATCGGCGCCTACGATGTGCCGACCCAATCGTGCTGCCTCGCGCACATCACCGCGCAACTCGCCGCACTGGACCGTGGAGCGCCGATCGACCTTCTCTTTCAGTCTATCGCCGGCACGGAGGCGGCAAACCGCAGTTTCGGCGTCACTCTGACGATGCTGCGAGAGGGCCGGGAACGGGTCCTCGAACATCATCGCCAGCGCGACGTCCCCTGGCAGGGCGCCAACGTGATGTATTTCGAGACGGGTCAAGGAAGCGCTCTTTCGGCGGAAGCTCATCATGGCATCGATCAATTGACCCTGGAGGCGCGCGCGTACGGCGTTGCGCGGGCCTTCGAGCCGTTCCTCGTGAACAGCGTCGTCGGCTTCATCGGTCCGGAATATCTCTACGATGAGCGCCAGATCATTCGTGCCGGCCTGGAAGATCACTTCATGGGCAAACTCCTCGGACTCCCCATGGGCTGCGACGTCTGCTACACGAACCACGCGGCGGCTGACCAGAATTCAGCCGACAATCTCCTCTTGCTGCTGGCGGCGGCCGGCTGCAATTACTTTATGGGCGTTCCCTGCGCGGATGACGTGATGCTGAATTACCAGTCCACCAGCTACCACGACGCGCTAGCTGTCCGAAGGATCTTCAAGCTGCGTCCTGCTCCGGAATTTCTGAGTTGGCTCCAGGCGACGGGAATCTACCGCGACGACGAACCGGCGCTCCTGAATGCGCCGGCGCGGCGTCAGCTATTGCAACGGCTGGAATCCTCATTGCGCGAGATCGTCTAATGGCGGCGAACTCAGATGCGCCTGTTGCTTCCGATCTTTCCGAGGCTTTGCGAAAAATTCGCGCGCGCACGCCGGCGCGCATCTTGGTTGGGCGAGCCGGAGCCGCTTATCGCACGGGCACTCAGCTCGATCTTCGCGAGGCCCACGCCGCCGCGCGGGATGCCGTCCGCGCGGAATTCGATCTGGAAAGCGCTTTCGGCGCGGGTTTTGTAAACCAATGGGAGCTCTTCGAGGTTTGCACGCAGGCGGGTTCCAAGGATGAATTTCTGTTGCGGCCGGATCGAGGGCGTCGTTTTAGCGAAGCATCCCGGCAGGAACTACTGAAGCGCTGCTCGCGCGACAACGACATTCAAATAGCCATCGGTGATGGGCTCTCGGTTCCGGCCGCTTCGATGCAAGTTCCTGGGTTGCTACCTCTGCTTTTGGATGGCGCACGGGCACGCGGGTGGTCCGTCGGTCACACGTTCGCGATTCGGTATTGCCGGGTCGGCATACTGAATGAAATAGGCGAACTCCTTAATCCCAAGGTCGCGATTCTTCTGATCGGCGAGCGGCCCGGTCTTGCCACGGCGGAGAGCCTGTCGGCTTACATGGCTTACCAGCCTCGCACTGCTCATACCGACGCCAATCGAAATCTCATCTCGAACATTCACTCGCGAGGCCTCAACTCGCAGGTCGCGGCCGTTCAAATTCTGGATTGTGCCGCGCAGATGATGAAACTGGGCACGAGCGGCTTCAGGATAAGCGCGCAGTTGCCATCGCTCCCGTGAAGTATTTCGCCGGCAAGACGCCACGAGTTACTTGGAGAACAGATTGCGGGCGAGGAAAAGAACGTTGGCCGGGCGCTCCGCCAGCCGCCGCATGAACCACGGAAACCAGTACGAGCCGTAGGAAACCAGCACGCAGCTTCGGCAACCTTCGCGCGCAAGCCGCAGTTGTTCCGTGCGCTGGACGCCGTAGAGCATGGCAAATTCGATCTCGCTCTTTGCGATTTGTTGAGCGGCCGCCCATTCGGTGATTCGGCCGATCAGTTTCCGGTCGTGCGTCGCCATCACGGCGCGCACGCCCGCGCGTCGCGCTTCCGAACCCAACAGCGTCTGCGCCAGCCGAAAATAGCTTTCGTCCACGTCCGACTTTTCGGGGTACGCGATTTCGGCGGGTTCGTTATACGCGCCCTTCACAAGGCGAATGGCTGTGCCCATCGAGACGAGCGCCTCGGCGTCTTTTTCCGTGCGGTACAAATACGCCTGCACGCAAACGCCGACGCTTCGATACGCCTTTCGCGCGCGGCGATGGAGCTCAAGTGTGATGTCGATGTACGGACTCTGCTCCATGTCGATCCACACAATTTTGTTTGCGGCGGCTGCGGCGGAACGCTCGATCAGTTTCGCGAGATTCGCGAAGCAAAACTCGCTGTCGAGATCGAGGCCGAGCTGCGTGAGCTTCACGGAAATCTCGGCCGGCACGCCCGCGCTGCGGACGCGGTCGATCAAGTCGAGATACTGGCCGGTGACGGCTTGGGCTTCGCCGCGGTCGTTGACGTTCTCGCCGAGGTGCGTCAGCAGCGTCGAGATGTCGTTGTTCGCGAGACGTCGCGCGGCCGCAAGCGCGGCGTCCACATCTTCACCGGGCAGGAAGCGCCCGACCGTGCGCCGTACGAATCCGAAGCGAGGCGCCCGCTCGCGCAGCCACGAACTCTGCGAGGCCGCCAGAAACGCGCGCCGCATCAGGCTCATCGGGAATTCTCTTTCACTCGAAGCTCATTGCGGCGACGTGAGCGTTCGGAGGAGGCGGCCGTAGAATTCGACTCCGTCGAAAAACGATCCGACGCGCACGCGCTCGTCGCGCCCATGCGCCCGCACGTCGTCGAAGGCAATCGCGACGCCGGAGACGCCGTATGTCGGCATGCCCGCGGCATTTGTGAAGACGCCGTCCGAGGCGCCGGTCGCCATCGCCGGGATCACGGGAGTGCCGGGCCACATCTCCAGAGTGATTTTGTCGAGCGCCCGCATGAGGTCCGGCCGCAGCGTCGGGCGCGGGGCGGGCGGCTCCTTGGGTGCGGTGTCTGAAATGTCGCCCGCATCGCTCACGTATCGCACTGTAATCTTTGGATCGGCGAGAATCTGGATCAGATTGCGGCGCACTTCTTCGCTTGTATGACCCGGCAGGATGCGGCAGTTCACGATGGCGCGCGCGGTTTGCGGCAGAGCGTTATTCGCGTGACCCGCATCGAGCCGCGTCGCAACGCAGGTTGTGCGCATCGTTGCGTTGAAGAGCGGATCGGTCGAGAGCCGCGCGATGGCAGCCGTGCTCGGCGGATTCTTCGCAACCGCTCTCATGTCGGCAGCCGTCCGGTCCGATTCGACTCCTGCCATCCGCTGGAAATAAGCCCGGGTCACGTCGTTCAGTTCGAAGGGAAACCGATAGTGCTCGAGTTTCGCGAGGGCGTCCGTCAGATGGTAGATCGCGTTGTCCGGGACAGGCAGAGAGCTGTGGCCGCCGGGATTCGTCACTTCGAGCTGATAATCGGCGTAGATCTTCTCGCTCGCATCGACGGACATCATGACGGCCTTGCCGCCCTCCGTGTAGACGCCGCCGCCATCGGGGTTCAGGACGTATTCCGCGTCGATCAAATCGCGGTGGTTTTGCAACAACCACTGGACGCCGTTCGACTTCCCGCCTTCTTCATCGGCGGTCAGCGCAAGGATGATGCCACGGTCCGGACGGTAGTTCTCTTGCCGCAAACGAATCAGCGCCGTCACCATGATCGCGTCGCCGTCCTTCATGTCCTGCGTGCCGCGGCCGTAGAAGTAGCCGTCCTGCTCGATGAACTGGAACGGATCGGTCGACCAGTCTTCGCGCTTCGCTTCGACCACATCCAGATGCCCGATCAGGAGGATTGGCTGGCGCGCGCCGGTCCCGTGCAGGCGCGCCACCATGTTCCCTTTGCGCGCGTTCGGCCCGAAAACTTGAACGTCGCTCTCTGGGAACCCGGCGTCGCGCAGGCGCTTGGCCATTGCTTCCGCGGCAACGGTCGTGCTGCCGGACGAGTCGGTGGTATTGATTTCGATGAGCTGACGGAAGATATCGCGGGAAAGCTGTTTCGCTGCGTCATCGATCTGCGCCGGGGCGAGTGCGGCCAGGCAGAGCAAAACTGTGAGCGTGAGTGAAATCCTGAATCTCATTCAGCTTCAGACGTGAGGATGAAGCCTATCAGACGAACGGGCCTCTCGTCATCCGGCCGTCGCGCGGCATGAAAACGGGCTCGGCAGATACTCCGCCGATTGGTTTATGCATGGTTAGTAACGGCTGGAGCGCGACAGCACAATTCGATTTCGACCCTTGGCTCGCGGTGGCGGGGGATTTCGATGGAACCTACACTGACCAGGGTGCGAATGGCAGCGGCTGGCTTGAAAGCTAGCTCTTTGGCCCCCGAGTCTATCCGCTGGGCCATCATAAAGTCGCGCCGTTTGCGCACGCCCTGTTCGGCCGTTCGCACATATCGGTGACTATTCCTGGATTAGGGACGGAGTCGGACAGCGCGTTCGCGTGGGAGGCCGGAGGCGGCGTGGATGTGAACGTCTCGAAACATTTTGCGGTTCGTCTCGGCGAGTTTGACTACGAGCAGACGCGCCTCTTTGGTGGAAACCCCAATCAGAACAATTACAAGTTTAAGGCCGGCGTGCTCTTTCACTTCTAGCCCAAGATAACTCCTTCCCCTGATCGAGAGGCCGGGCGCAGATGCCCGGCCTTTTTTCTTTTCCCAGAGTCCGGGTTCTGTGGTATCTCTCTCCAGCTAAACTCGATTGTCTTTCCCGATTGCGTCCGAAGGTGAGCCAACCTCCGGGGCGTATCGTGCCTTCCAAGCAAGGACACTTCGCGCGCTGTTCCTGAGGAGGAATGTGTAGATGAAAAAGGCGGGGCTTTTCGTTCTGCTCGTGCTGTTCGTTCTGCCGGTTGTGGCGCAGGCGCAGGAAGGAACACAAGAAGCGCCGCCCACTCCGCCCACGGCTCCGCAGGGCCAGGCGCAGACGCCGGCGCCCCCGGTAGCAGCGGAAAGATACACGCCCGAATACGAAATTTCCGCCGGCTACGCCTACCGCAAATTCTATTTCCCGGACGAGCCAACGGCGCCCACGCTCGGCATGAACGGAGGGTACGCGTCCGTCGACCGCAATTTCAAGCGCTGGCTGGGCGCCGACGCCGAGGTATCCGCCGCCTTCAGGAATAGAGGCATCTATGGGAATTCGTCTGTCTATACGTTGCTAGTCGGTCCGCAACTATATCCCCTTAAGCATCGCAAACTGACGCCCTTCGCTCACCTGCTCTTTGGAGTGGGGTACTACCGGAACGCCATTCCGCCGAATCAAGCCTTCGGGAGTCTGGTCAGAGACTGGACGGCCCTTGCTTGGAGTGGCGGTGGAGGTCTGGACCTGTATCTCAAGCAGCATCTCGGCATTCGTCTGTTCGAATATGACTACAACGTAGCACACTTCTATGGAGGGAACGTCGATAAGGGCAGCGGCCGCGTTTCGGTTGGAATCGTCTATCGTTTCGGCGAAAGGTAAATCGGCGCCCCGGCTATCCGGCGTGCTCGCTGCGCAGTTCGCGGATGATGTCCACTCCACTACTTGTCCCGAGACGGTTTGCGCCAGCTTCTATCATCGCTTTGGCTTCGCTGGCCGTCCGAATCCCGCCCGACGCCTTCACTCCGATCGTCACGGCGCGGCGCATGAGCTTGACGTCTTCCAGCGTCGCGACGCCTCCGAGAAATCCGGTGGAGGTTTTCACGAAGTCGGCGCCGGCCTTTTCGCTGATCTCGCACGCCAGCAGCTTTTCTTCGTTGCTGAGTAGATGCGTTTCGAGGATCACCTTCAGCAGAGCCTTCTCCGCGTGCACGGTTTCCGCGACGGCCTGAATGTCCGCCAGGACGGCTTCCCGATTGCCCGCCTTGAGCTCGCCGATATTCATGACCATATCGATTTCGCGCGCCCCCAGTTTCAAAGCCTCCGCGGCTTCGAAGCACTTCACGCTGGTCAGCGTCGCTCCCAGGGGAAACCCCGCCACCGCCCCAACCTTTACGTTGCTGTCCCGCAAACGCGAGTAGCAAAGCGCAACGTGGCATGCATTCACCATGACCGCGCCGAAGCCAAACTCCCTCGCTTCTTCGCAGAGGCGGATGATCTGCGCCGGCGTTGCTTCCGGACGCAGGTTTGTGTGGTCGATGATTGCGGCGATGCTTCGCCAGTCGCTGGTGGGCGACTTGTTTTCGGTGGCTGAGTTTCGGCTCGACATACCGAATGAATGTTACTACGCTACACGCTGTTCCTCGTAGCTGGCGGCTCAGCGTCTCGGTTCACGGTTGAATTTATGCCAAAGCGTATTTCCGGCAGGAACAAAAGCCGCGAGCGATTGGTTGCGGCAGCTCGCGCCGCCACAAAGAATGCCCACGCTCCCTATTCCAATTTCAAAGTGGGCGCCGCCCTTCTGACCACAAAAGGCGAAATGTTTGTCGGCTGCAATGTCGAAAACGCTTCGTACGGCATGACCAACTGCGCGGAACGCACGGCGATTTTCTCCGCCGTTTCCCAACTTGGACCGAAACTCGAGATCGATGCCATCGCCGTAGTGAACGACAAGAACGCGGCCTGCGCTCCCTGCGGCGCCTGCCGCCAGGTCATCTACGAATTTGGGCCGAAAGCGACCGTGTTTTTCAAAGGCTCGAAGGGTTGGAAGAGATTGCCGATCACAAGACTTCTCCCGGAGGGATTCCGCCTTAAGTGACCAAGCTCTCGGACCCCGAGCCGGCCCACGCGTCCCGCACTGTCGATGTGATCCGCAAGAAACGGGATGGCCAGGAACTCTCGCCCGCTGAAATCGGCGACCTCGTCGCAGGCTACACGTCCGGAAGGATCCCCGACTACCAGATGTCCGCCTGGCTGATGGCTGCTCTGGTGCGAGGTCTGAGTCGCGCCGAAACCGCAGCGCTCACGGACTCCATGCTGCACTCCGGCCAGGTGCTGGACCTTTCGGAATTCTCGGCCCCGAAAATAGACAAGCATTCTACCGGCGGCGTCGGCGACAAAACCTCGCTGGTTCTCGCGCCCCTCGCCGCGGCCGGTGGTTTAGTGGTTCCCATGATCAGCGGTCGCGGACTCGGGCACACGGGAGGCACGCTGGACAAACTCGAATCGATCCCCGGTTTCCAGGTGGGCCTCGCGATTGCGCGCTTCCGGGAAGTGCTGCGAGCGTGCGGCTGCGCGATGATCGGCCAGACCGCCGAAATTGCGCCCGCCGATCGCAAGTTCTATTCGCTGCGTGATGTCACCGGAACGGTCGAAAGTCCGTACCTCATTTGCGCCTCGATCATGAGCAAGAAGCTGGCGGAAGGCATCGATGGCTTGGTGCTGGACGTGAAGACCGGTTCCGGCGCGTTCATGAAGACCGAGGAAGACGCAGTTTTTCTGGCCAATCTGATGGTTGAAACCGGGCAGCGGATGGGGAAGAAAATGGTCGCGGTCATTACCGACATGGACCAGCCATTAGGGTTGCGCGTGGGCAACGCACTGGAGGTTGAGGAGTGTCTCGACGTGTTGCGCGGCCGAGGTCCGGAGGATCTGCGCCAGCTCTGCTTCGAACTAGCGGGATGGATGTTTCACCTGGGCGGACTTTCCAGGACGATCGATCACGCCAAGCAGCTTGCGGACCAGCTCATCCGATCGGGTCGGGCGCTCGAGAAATTCCGCCGGATGGTTGAGTTGCAGGGCGGCGATCCAGGCGTGATCGACGATCCGCAACGGCTGCCCCACGCAAAACACTCGCTTGATGTTGCGAGTCCCCAAAGCGGCTATGTCGGAGCCATTCAATGCGAAATGGTGGGCACGGCCTGCGTTGTTTTGGGTGGCGGCCGCGAGAAGAAGGAAGATTCGGTCGATCCTGCCGTGGGAATCACGCTGCACAAGAAAGTTTCCGATCGAATCTCGGCGGGTGAATCTCTCTGCACGATTCACTACAACTCGGAAACCCGCGCGGCTCAGGCGCAGAAACTTCTGGAGCAAAGTTATCAGATCGCAGATTCGCCTCCAGCCCCGAAGCGGCTCGTTCACCGAATCATTCCCGCCGCGGACGCAACCTGATTCAAGTCATTCAGACAGGCTTGCCAGCGTTTCAGCCAGCACGAGCGATCCCCGCGCGATGTCCTCGATGGATGCGTACTCGTCCGGGCGATGGCTGTATCCGTTGCGACAGGGGATGAAGAGCATCGCGACCGGGGCGATCCGCGAAATGAAAAGCGAATCGTGGTACGCGCGGCTGATCATGGGAAGAAACTTCAGTCGGTGCTTCTTGCAGGCACGCGAAAGCGCCTCGACCACCGCAGGTGCGCAGTCCGCCGGCGCATCTGCGTTGAGCAAGTCGGTTTGAATCTGGACGTGTCTCCGCGTCGCAATCTCCTCTGAGGCAACGTCCATGGCGCGCACAACGGAGTCCCGCCGCGCCAGATTTGTGTCGCGAATATCCACGCTGAGGCCCACGCGGCTGGGAATGCTGTTGACGGCGCCGGGAAACACGTCGCACATCCCGACCGTCGCGACGGTGTCTGCCGATCTGCTGGTCCGCGCCGCGTTCTCGATCGCCAGGATCAACTCAGCCGCCGCGCAAAGAGCGTCGCGGCGATCGGGCATCAGGACTCCGCCCGCATGTCCTCCCGCGCCTTCGATCGAGACGCGCGCGCTAGCGGGAGCGGCGATTTTCGTCACCACGCCAAGCGATATGTGCTCGCGCTCCAAAAGAGGCCCCTGCTCGATGTGTAATTCCGCGAACGCCTTGTAGTAACCGTTCGGCAGCCTGATTTCTTCGAGGTCTCCTCGCATCCCGGCCTTGCGCCGAACGTCTTCGACCGATTCACCGTTCTTATCCGTAAATTTTCTGGCGGCTTCCGGGGACACGCTCCCGGAGAGCAGCCTGCTGCCGAGGCATCCGATTCCAAAGCGCGTTGGCTCTTCCGCCGTCAGAACCAGCAGCTCGATCGGGTTCTTCGGACGAAATCCGCCGGCTTGCAATGCTCGTATAGCCTCGAGACCTCCGAGCACGCCGACGACGCCATCATATTTGCCCGCGTTGGGAATCGCATCGATGTGCGAGCCGGTGCCGACGACAGGCGCCTTCGGGTCAGACCCATCCCAGCGGGCGAAAGTGTTTCCAATCGCGTCCTGCCGCACGGCGAGCCCCGCGGCCTTGCACCGCTCGATCATCCACGCGCGAGCGCGCATGTCCGCCGGCGTGAAAAGGATTCTCGTTACGGCGGGAGGATCCGCTTCCGAGATGGAAGCGAGCTCTTCGATCTCCGCGTGCAGCCGCCCTGAATCGATCGCAAGATTCATCACTACCTGTCTGCCAATGGATGCCGGTTCCAATCCTTATAGATCAGGTATTTCGCGGGCTTCTTGCCCAGAGCGCCGAACCATTGTGGACACCACGGCCCCATCCAAATGAAGTCGCCGGCCGTCACCGGATACCACGAGTCGCCAAGGCGGTAGATGCCTCCGCCTTCGAGCATCAGGAGCCCGTGCTCCATGACGTGCATTTCGACCATACTCAGCGCTGCTCCCGGCTGGTACGCCATGATGTTGACCGCAAAATCGAAGCTCATCGCGTCCGGAAGCAGGCACTTGACCTGCAAGTCGGGGTCGTCCCCGAGTGCATGTGACGTGGCCGAATCCTCGCTCGACAGAATCAAGCTCGGCGGCTTGGTCGATGCGAGCGCTTGATACGGCTTCTCGATGATTGCGGCGCGGCCCGTCTGCGTGGCCACGACCCGGTACTGCAAACCTTGGGGCAAATAGGCGTAGCCCCGAGAGCGAAGTTCCGTTTTCTCCCCCTCGACTTCCACTTGGACGCCACCCTCCAGCACAAAAAGAAAGCGCTGGGCGGTTGTGCCGCCCAGCTCGCCGCCGGCTTCGAACTCAGCCGTGTACTGCGTGAATGCTGCGCCCATTGCCGTCCCGGCGTGGACCACGGCGGTACAATTCTTCATCCCGGGCAGCGGGGCGCGCACGAACGTGTCGGGCGTCAGCAGAAAATGATTGGGTTGCTGGGAGCTTCGCGTTCCACCGAGGTTATGCACTGTGAGCTCTCCTTTGGGGCATGGGTGAGGAAGCGAGCAAATCGAGCAGATGCAGGCCGCTCTCGAGCGCCTTCGCCACATCCTCGACCTTTACCGTTTCGGCGGGATTGTGGCTGATTCCGCCGGGCGTCCGCAAAAAAATCAGCGCGGCGGGAACTTTTTCCGCGAGGATCATGGCATCGTGCCCCGCGCCGCTCACCATCCGATGCGGCTCGCAGCCGGCTCTTCGGACGGCTTCTTCGGCTTGACGGACGAGAAACGAATTCATCTTCACGGCGTGTTGGTTCATTTGAGTGCTTTTCCGTACGGATAGGCCCCGGCGCTGGGCAATTTCTTCGGCTTTGCGGATCATATTCGCCTCCGCGCTGATTCGGACGTCGTCCGAGCCATGACGCAAGTCGAGAGTCAGCCGAGCCTCTCCGGCGATAACGTTGGGCGCCCCGGGCTTCGCTTCAAATTGGCCAACCGTCGCCGTGAGGCCGGGAACTCGCTGAGCTTCTCTCTCCACTTCCACGATCCACTCCGCCGCGCCGGCAATTGCATCATGGCGAAAATTCATTGGGGTCGTCCCGGCATGATTGGCGCGGCCGGTGAATTTGAACTCGAGCCTGCTTTGGCCGGCGATAGCCTCGACTACGCCGAGCGGGCACCCGAGCTGCTCCAGGACGGGTCCCTGCTCAATGTGAAATTCGACGTAACCCAAAGTGTCTTCTTTCAAAGCAGCCGCGGAGATTTCTCGCGGGTTCAGGCCAAACCCTTTGATGGCTTCGCGCACGCTCACGCCGCTCCCATCCTTGCGTCCGAGCAATTCTTCGTCGAGGCGGCCCACCAGCGCGCGGCTGCCGATGAACGGCGCGGCGAAGCGAACGCCTTCCTCCTCGGAAAAGCCGACGACTTCGATTCCGAAAGGAAGTCGCTTGCTGCCGAGCGCTTCCAGCAGACCCGCCGCGAGAACCACTCCGAGCACGCCATCATACGCTCCCGCGTCGGGGACGGTATCGAGATGTGAGCCGAGGAGAAGCCGCGGGGAGTCAGGTTCTTCTCCGGGATAGAACCCGCGGAGATTCCCGGCCGCATCGATCCTTGTCTTGACTCCCAGCGGTTCGAGCCATCGTGCGATTTCGCGATGGCAGTCGCGCATCGGCGGCGAAAGAAACGTCCTGCGCGTGCTGCCTGTCGTTTCGCTGAAACCGGCCAGCTTGTTGCACCGGTCGATCGCTTTCTTCGCTCTCGCCATTTGCGGATCGCTCATCGACGCCGAATCTCACGGTTTCCGGCGGATGCGCGCCTCGATATAGCCGTGCGGCTCGTCGGTTGGCACGAAGATCTCATTGGGGTTGTCCTGCCCGAATCGCGAGAGATCGACGAGCAGGCAGTGTATGTTGGGCATCGTCAACTCGATTTCCTCGACCTCGGCCATTTTTTCGAGAACGGCCTCGCCCATGGCATAGAGCGTGTGCTGTACAGACTTGCTTTCGTGCCCCGCGAAAACGGCGAGCAACGTCTCGCGGATCTTCGTCCGCAGCGGAAGAAAGGCGAGGTCAGCCGAAGTGTATTTCCAGTTCGCCCGAACGGCCGTGCCGAACAGCCTGTCGCTCGTCTCCGGCAGAGTTGTCAGCGAATCGTGAATGTAGCCTTCAAACCCCGATCCGGCCGTCTTCAAGAGGATGAGGTTCTGAAGCCCCGATACGACGGAGAACTTGCCTCCCTGCGTTCGGCTCAACTTGGCCGTCCGGAGCTCGCCACTCGACTGCACAAACGTGGTCGGGTGCGGTTTCCCGCCCGTCATCAGATGCTCCCAGGGCTTTTCCGATATCGTGACTTCCGCCGAGGAGACTTGCGGATTGCCCCCCAAAAGGAAATCGATCAGCTCCTTGGCGAAGTCTTCCATGGACGCAGCCGATGAATTTCGTGCCAGGGAGTACACGGTGTTCTTCATCGTGTCCGTTGGCAGGATTTTGCTGTTGTCTCCGTCCGTAAAGCAGCTTGTGAAATCCCCTTCCAACAGGATCTCCACCGTCCATTCGCGAAACTCATGCCCCTCCGGACGGCGCTTTACGCGCACCAATCGCACGCGCGATTTGCCGTATCGATTTTCGCTCAGCGCGATCATCGGTTCAGCTTCCTCGGTACGTAGTGTACCCGTACGGGCTTAGAAGCAACGGAATGTGAAAATGCGTCTCACCGTCCCGCACGGCGAAAGTGATCTGCACGATCGGATACAATCCGTGGACTCCCTGCGTCGCGAAGTAGCTCGCCGTGTCGAAAGCCAGGCGGTAAATTCCGGGCGCAAGCGTTTCGCGGTCAGGCAGTAACTCCTTGCAGCGCCCGTCATCATCGGTGCGCGCCGAAGCGACGAGCCGCCACTCGCCGGAGTTTTCGTGCCTCTCCAAATGCACGGACACATCTCTCGCCGGAACTCCGCGAGTCGTATCGAGCACGTGCGTCGAAATCCGTTTCATCCCCTGAGCCATTTCTTCAGCCGGAGGTGCGTGATCTGCCGCTGTTGCTCCACAGCCTCGTAAAGTTCCGCCCGATCATCATTTTGCATCCGGCGCTGTATGATCTGCAAAATCTCGGGCGCCGCCTTGCCCGTGGCGCACACGATAAAAATACGGTCGAACTTCCGCTCGTACTCTCGATTCGCCTCCGCCAGCGCGGTCTTCACGGCGTCATCGGCAACCGCAACTCCCCGCTGCTCCTGTGCGGACCACTTCGCCGGGCGCATCTCCAAAGGGTTCGCCGCGCTCGAATCACCGATCCGCGGGTGACTTCGAAACGCCTCCGTCCAATCGGATTCGCTCAACTTCTTCCAAACTTCGTCGGACGCAGCCAGCAACGCAGCCTCGTCCGCAAGCGGCCTGCGCCCCGCGATCCCGCGCGCCCACGCCCTTGAGCCGCAGCAAGGCAGAATCTCTTTCTCCGCCTCCTCGAAAGAAAGGCGATTCCAGCGCTCAAGCGCGTCACTCATGGCCGATCGCCGGCGCGAAGCTTTTCGAGAAACTCCGCGACCAGATTACTCACCACAGCCGCGCGGTACCGCGCCGTGGATCGAATGTCGTCGATCGGCCGGATCTCCGCCGCGGCGGTCTTTCTTGCGAGCGCCACAATCGACGGCTCGACGCGCTTGCGGTCCAGGATTCGCTCCGTCTCCGTCAGGCGCAGCGGCACCGGAGCAACGCTCCCCACCGCGATGCGAACATCGTAAACGATTCCACCCTCGACCCGCGCCAGCGCCGCCATGCAGACTTTGGAAATTGCCTGCGCGCTGCGCGTCCCGACTTTGCGCGCGTAAGAGACATATCCCGCAAAATGCCGAGGCAGGCACACGGCTCGTATCAGCTCGTCCGGCGCGAGCTTCGTCTCTTTGTAGCCGACGTGAAAATCTCGATACGCCAGGCGTCGCTCGCCGCGGACCGAAATCAGAATCAGATCGGCTCCATACGCCAACAAAGCGGGCAAGGAATCGGCCGCGGGTGATGCGTTTACGATATTGCCGCCGAGCGTTCCGCGATTTTGATTCGCGATTCCGCCCGTCCAGCTCGCTGCTCGCACCAATAGTGGGAACTCATCCCTCACCACTGCGTGTTCGCGCAGATCGGTGTACGTGCAACCCGCTCCGATTTGGATTTCGCCCGGGAGAACTTCAACCCGGCGCAGATCGGGAAGGTTCCAGATGCTGACGAGCTTCCGCGCTCGAAGCGTTCCCGCCGCGTATTGCACCATCAGGTCTGTGCCGCCAGCGATGGGAAGCCATGAGCCGGGGTCGTCCGCCAAAAGCGAGACGGCCGCTTGCAGATTCGCCGGCGCAACCAGTTCGCAATCGGCCGGATCGGACCTCATGCGGAGACCCCGCGCCGAGCCGCTTCGGCCACAGCTTCGAAAATCTGCGTGTAGCCGGTGCAGCGGCAGAGGTTGCCCGAGAGCCCTTCGCGGATGTCTTCCATCGTGGGCCTGGGTTTCCGATTCAAGAGATACTGCGCCGCGAGAATCATTCCCGGCGTGCAGATGCCGCACTGTGCGCCGCCACATTCGAGGAAAGCCTCTTGCAGCGCGCACAATCGCGCGTCGCCCGCAAGTTTCTCGATCGTGACGATATTCGAGCCTTGTGCTTGAAGAATGGGAATCAGGCAGCTATCGACGAGCGCGCCATCCATCAGCACGGCGCACGCGCCGCACTCCCCTTCTCCGCACCCTTCTTTCGTCCCCGTCAGCCCGAGCTGTTCCCGCAGCACGTCTAGGAGCCTTTCCATCGGATGCGCGCGCAGGGTCTTCGGCTCGCCGTTGATCACCAGAGAAAACTCGCGTTTGGCGCGCTCCTTGGAAGTCATCCTCGGCCCGCCGAAGGAACGGTGTTTTCCCGCGCGCCGGTCGTACTGACCGCCTCGAAAATGTTTTCGGGAAGCACCGGAACCGAATCGAACGGAATCCCCAGCGCGTCAACCACCGCGTTCACGATCGCCGGAGCCGGACCATCCATCGGGAGTTCGCCGATTCCCTTCGCCCCGTAAGCGCCGTGGGTGTTTCCCATCTCTTCGAAGAAAATCCGGACAGGAGGCAGGTCGGCGGAAGTTGGCATGATGTAATTCGTCATCTGGCCGTTTTGCATGCGTCCGTCCCGCCATTCTACTTTCTCATACAACGCAAATCCAATTCCCTGTGCCACGCCGCCGGCGATCTGTCCCTTCGCCAGGACGGGATTCAGCACTCTGCCGACTTCCTGCAATGCCACGAAATCGTCCACGGAAACGCCGTACGTGGCCAGATCCACCGTTACCTCCGCCACGTAAACGGCCCACGCAAACGCTGCGTATGCCTCGCCCCGGTAATTCTGATCGTCCCAGAAGATGTCCGCGGGCTGCTCGTACTTGGCGAAGGACCGAAGTTGCCCCTGCGTCGAAACGTATTCGCGGCAGGCGGCCCGGAATTCCTCGGGCGTGTAGTTCCTGCCCAGCATTCCGCAACCGGCGAGCGTCTGCTTCAATCCCAGAGCGGCCGACTGCACCAGCTTTCCCACGACCATCGCCGTGCGCGACGCCACCGTCGGGCCGCTGTTCGGCACTTCTGTCGTGTCCGGCCGCGCAATCTCGACGTCTCCGTACCGCAGTCCCAAAGCCTCTGCCGCGATCTGGCAAAGAATCGTGTTGGTTCCCTGCCCGATTTCGGTGCTCGAAACGAGAATGCGGACCCCGCCGTCGGCGCGTCCCTCCATTCCCACCACGGAGCTCAGATAACGCTCTCCCGATCCCGTGAATCCCGCGCCGTGCAGAAACGCCGCAATGCCCATCCCCTTCCTGCAATTTCCGCTTTCGTTCTGCTTCGCAAAGCGCTGCCGCTTGGAATCGTAATCGGCTAAGCTCAGCGCCCGGTCGAGCAGCTTCCCCAGGTCGATCTCTTCCCGCACAATTTGTTCGGTGATGGTTGTCTGTCCCGGCTTCAGGAAATTCCGGCGCCGAATCTCAGCTGGCGGCAACTTCACAGCCTCCGAGATGCGGTCCATGTGGCGCTCGATGGCGAAAAGGCACTGCGGCGCTCCGAAGCCGCGAAACGCGCCGTGTGGAGGAGCGTTCGTCGCCACCGCCTTTGCGCGAACGCGAACGCTAGGCCAGTAATACGGCCCGCCCGCGTGAATCGTCCCGCGCGACAGCACGACCGGCGACAGGGTCACGTACGCGCCGCCGTCGATCGTGAATTCGATCTCGCCGCCCAGAATCTTGCCGTCCTTGCTGACGGCCGTGCGATGCCACGTTCGAGACGGATGGCGTTTCGTAGTGGCAACCATGTCCTCCGCGCGGTCGTAAATGATTTTCACCGGCCGCCCGGACTTCATCGCCAGCAGCGCCGCATGCGCCGCGATCATCGAGGGATACTCTTCCTTGCCGCCGAACGCGCCTCCAGTTTCCGCCTGCACCACGCGAACTTTGTCTTCCGGCAGGCCGCAGAGAGCCATCAGCGCTTTGTGGACGTAATACGGGCATTGCAGCGAACCCCACACGGTGATCCCCTGCTTGGGATCGAACTGCGCGATCATCCCGTTTGTCTCGATGTAGAGTTGCTCCTGCGCGCCCGTGAAGTATTCGCCCTCCACGATGAACGCGGCCTTCTCCCAGATGGCGTCCACGTCGCCCTTCTGAATCAGGTAGGTCTTGAACGTGTTGTCCTTGCCCCAGATGATCTCGCTTCGGCGCTCGCTATCCGCGATACTGAACACCGCGGGCAGAGGCTCGTACTCGATGTTGACAGCTTCGACCGCCTTCGGAAGGAGATGCTTCTCGGGATGCGCCAGCAGGAGAATCGGCTCCTCCGGATGGTTGACGATTTCGTCCACGAGGCACGGTTGATCGTTTTCGATCAGCGCGATGCAGTTTTTCCCCGGGATGTCCTTCGCGGATACGACGACAAACTCATCCCACGGGACTCCCGGATCGAACGTGATTTTCTTGATTCTGCCTCGCGGGATTCGGCTGCGCACCGTGGCGCCGTAAAGCATGTTCGGCAGCGTGATGTCGTCGATGTAGCGCGCTTTTCCCGTCACCTTGTCGCGCCCTTCCTTGCGCGGCGCCGGCAAGCCGATGATGTGATCTTTTTCCATGGCAGACTCCGCCCATTGTGAACGAGAACGGCAGAAATTTGTACGCCCGATTGCGGTGGGGCCTCGCCTGCTATCGCCTGTATTCCCGGCCGATCGGCTCGCCGGGGAACTTCCCCTCGACAAACATGGGCGCCCCTCTGAGGTAGGTAGCTTTGACTGAGCCGCGAAGTTTCTCTCCCAAATAGGGAGAAATCGTGTGTCTGTAAAACAGTCGATCTTTCGTAACCTGGATTTCTGCCTCGGGGTCGAACACCACGAAATCCGCGTCGTAGCCCGCTGCGATCCGGCCTTTCCGTGCGTGGCACCCGACAAGACGCGCGGGGCCTTCCGTCATCCAGCGCGCAATGTCGGACAGCGCAAATCCCCGCGCGCTCGCCTCGGTCCACATCACCGGCAGCGCCATCGAAAGGCTCGCGATCCCGCCCCAGGCAGTTTTGAAGTTGCCTTCTTCGAGCTTTTTCATCGACGACGGACACGGAGAATGGTCCGTGGCTACAAGATCGATCACGCCTTCGCGGAGCCCCTGCCACAGTTTTTCGCGGTTCTCGCGGCTGCGAATCGGCGGCGCGCACTTGCACAGTGTCGCTCCGTCGGCGATCGTTTCGGCGGTCAAGTGCAGGTAGTGCGGGCATGTCTCCACGCTGACCGGCAGCCCCTCCGCCCGCGCGTCGCGCAAGATGGAAAGCCCTTCGCACGTCGATAGGTGGACGATGTGCACACGAAACCGATACTCGCGGCACAGCGCCACCAGCAGCCGGATCGCGGAGAGCTCCGCTTCGTCCGGCCGCGATCTCAGATATGTCGCGTACGATCTCCAATCGGCGCCGTCCAACGCCGCGGTCGCGCCATCCACGGGACCGCCAAGCTCCGCATGCACCAGCAGCGGCAGACCCGTCCGCGCCACATGCGGCAGCGCCGCACGCAGCTCCGGCTCGGTCACCATCGTGAAGCCGTCGATGCCCGGATGAATGAGGAAGCATTTGAAGCCGAGGGCGCCCGCGGCCGCCATCGGTTCGATATCCCGCTGATTGCCGCTGACTACCCCGGCCCAGACGGCCCAATCGATTCGGCACTTGCCGCGCGCTGCCTCGCGCTTCGCGTCGAGCGCGGCCACGGTCGTCGTGGCCGGCAGGCAGTTCAGAGGCATGTCAACCAGCATCGTGTATCCGCCTGCGGACGCTGCTCGCGTGCCCGTCTCGAACCCCTCCCAATCGGTCCTCCCGGGCTCATTGATGTGCACGTGCGAATCCACAAGCCCCGGCAAAATCGCCGCCTTGCCGAAATCCTGGACCCGCGCGCCGCTCGGCACCTGGCCGATGGGCGCAACTCCGCGAATCCGCTCGCCTTCGACGAGCACGGCCCCGGCTCTCACTCCCTCCGGCGTCACCACCCGCTGCGAAATAAAAGCTTCTAGAGTCATGGAATTCAGTGTCGCGCTGCGAAATTCCTGCGCGACAACCTCAGCGTAGCTTAGCCGATTCGCGCTTTCAACGTCGGGCGAGCCAAAGCTACACAGTTCCAAGCGGCGTTAATTCCAGCTTATACTCACTGAATGAGCAACGCCTTCATGGCGCGCGCGATTCAGCTCGCGGTTGACAATGTGCGCTCGGGGAATGGCGGGCCGTTCGGTGCGGTTGTCGTGAAGGACGGCAAAATCATCGCCGAAGGCGCGAATTGCGTCACCTCGACGAACGATCCCACCGCGCACGCGGAAGTGGTCGCGATCCGCAAGGCGTGCGAGAAACTCGGCCTCTTCGAGCTTCGAGACTGCGAACTCTACACTTCCTGCGAGCCTTGCCCCATGTGCCTCGGAGCGATCTATTGGGCGCGTCCGGCGCGCGTCCATTTCGGCTGTACCGCCGCGGACGCCTCAAAGGCCGGTTTCGACGACTCGCTCATCTACAACGAAATCCCGCAGCCGCACTCCGAGCGCAAGATCCCTATGGTTCAGCTCATGCGTGAAGAAGCCCTCGAAGCCTTTCGCGCCTGGGAACGGCAACCTAACAAGCTTTCCTACTAGCCTTCTATGCACTCGTAGGGGCGCAGCATGCTGCGCCCGGCGAACATTCTTGGCATCTCGCAGCCCATTCGCCACTGGTCATGTGGCGGCCGTCTTCTCTTGAAATCTTGCTGTGGCTATTCGGTGCCGAGAAACGCGTAACGCAGAAGAAACAAAACGCTCAGCACCCAGATCAGCGGGCTGATCTCCCGATGCCGGCCGGTGAACAGCTTCAGGAAAGTAAATGAAAGCAATCCGAGGCTCAATCCGGTCGCGATGCTGAATGTGAGCGGCGTGGCGATCAGAGTAAGGAACGCGGGAACCGCATCCGTGAAGTCGTCCCACTTGACCCTCGCGACCGCGCCGCACATCAGCGCACCGACCAGAATCAGCGCCGGTGCAGTAGCGTAAGACGGAATCGCAGCCACCAGTGGCGCGCAAAACATCGCTGCGGCAAACAATCCCGCAATCACCAGATTGCCGAGACCGGTTCGCGCCCCCGCGGCGACTCCGGCGGCGCTCTCGATGTAGCTCGTCACCGTGGACGTGCCGGTAAGCGCGCCGACGATCGTGCCGATGGCGTCCGCCAGCAGGGCACGGCTCGCGCGCGGCAGTTTCCCGTCGCGCAGGAATCCGCCCTCTTCGCAGACCCCGACGAGCGTCCCCACGTTGTCGAAGAGATCGACGAAGAAAAAGACAAACACCAGCTCGCCGAACCCGAGCTTCGCCGCCGAGCGCAGATCGAACTTGAAGAGTGTCCCGGACGGATGAGGCCACGAGAAAACATGCGCGGGCAAATGGCTGACTCCCAGGGGTATGCCGATGACCGTGATGGCGATGATGCCGATCAGAATCGCGCTGCCGACGCGCCGCGCCATGAGGATGGCGATCAGAAGAATACCCACCGCGGCGAGAATCACCTGCGGATCGGATATCTTGCCGAGGCCGACGAACGTGGACTTGTTCGCCACGATGATGTTCGCGTTCCGGAATCCCACGAACGCGATGAAAAGCCCGATGCCCGCCGCCGTGCCGTGCTTCAGGCAGTCGGGAATGCCGTTGACGATCTGCTCGCGCACATTCGTCAGCGTGAGAATCAAAAACAGCAGTCCGGACAGCAGCACCACCCCGAGCGCCGTCTGCCACGGCACGCCGCGGCCGATTACGATCGAATACGTGAAATAGGCGTTCAGCGACATTCCGGGCGCCAGCGCGATCGGATAATTCGCCCAGAGGCCCATCACGAGCGTCGCCAAAGCGGCCGATACGCAGGTGGCGAAAAGAACTCCGTCGACGGGCATGCCCGCTTCGGAAAGAATGCGCGGGTTGACGACGACCACGTACGCCATCGTCATGAACGTCGTCAGGCCGGCCAAAAGCTCGGTGCGAACGGTGGTCTTGTTCTCCGTGAGGTGAAACAGGCGCTCAAGCACGCAGCTCTCCCGATAAAAATGAGTCACTATAGGGCCGCGCGCGCCGCGCCGTCAACGAAGAAGGGGAGTGGGCAGTTCCAGCGAGAGGTGAATGCCGGCAAGACTTACAATAGTTGCAGGAGGAGTGAGTCATGAAAAATTCCGTGGACCCGAAACACGCGCGTACCGGCGCCGTTGCGAGTGGGGCCGGTGCCGTTGGCGCGTTGGCAATTGGCGCGTTCGCGGTCGGCGCGCTCGCGATCGGAGCGCTGGCCATTGGCCGATTGGCGATCCGCAGAATCCTGGTTGGACGCGCCAGATTCAAGTCTTTACAGATCGGGGAGCTTACGGTGACGCGGCTTCGCGTCTCTGATCTCGTCGTAACTGACTCGCTCGGACTCCCGCCAAAGGCCTCGCTCGAGAATGGGGAACTGGAGTGAAGAGTCAGCGGTGTAGCTCGGGCGCCGGCTCCGCCTGATTGATCATGAAGGTGGACATCTGCTCGAAGAACGCTCGGAGGAGCTGTTCGACCTCGACCGGCAGAGCGGCCTCGGCAAACGCTTTGTTCATCAGCTCCATCCACCGGTCGCGGGCGGCTTGATTGATCCGGAACGGAAGATGTCGCGCCCGCAAGCGGGGATGTCCTCGCTGTTCAATGTATCGCTGCGGACCTCCGAACCTGTAGATCAGGAAGTCGCGAAGGCGTTGTTCGGCGCCTTTCCGATCCTCCGCGGGATACATCAATCCCAGAATGTCATCCTCCGGGACCCGCCGATAAAAGGCAGCCACGAGGCGCGTGAAACCTTCCTCTCCAATGATTGAGTAAATCTCGGCTTCTTCCATGGGAAACGACCAGATTTTGGCCTCGCGTCCTTCCGAGACGCGCTTCCGCCCGTGCCTATTGCTCCTTGCGCGGAATGAAGATCGGCACCGGCGGCGAAACGCCGTACTTCTTCGAGAAATCTCCCTGATTGACCGCCATCCCGACGCGGCCTCGCGAGTCGACATAAACCAGCGACTGGCCGATCGGCACCCCCATGAACGTCTTTACGTACGGGAACGTGTACTGCTTCTTGTCGACCTTGAAAGTAACCTTGTCGCCGAGCGCGTAGCCGAGCTTCTTGAAGTCGTCCTCCTGAATGTTGGTGATCAGACTCCCGAAAGGATCGTCCAACGCTATCACCTCGCCCGTGATTCCTTTCGCATCCACCGTGGCGACGCGCGGGCTCAGTCTCACCAGCTCGCTCACCTCCGGGCCGGCGAAGGTCCAATCTTCTCCCATCGCCAGATGCGCCGCCGCGGGAGAAAAAATATCGCGCCCGTGAAACGTGGACGAAATCTTGTCGCCGATCATCCATGCAGGGTTCGTGATTTCGCGCGCGCCCTCCAGTCCGTCGCGTTCCGTCACCGGCGTGACCAACCCATTGTCAGGGAGCACGAAATACTGGCCCTTTTTCGATTTTACGATCACTGCTTTCCGCGACGTCCCCACGCCGGGGTCCACGACCACCAGAAAAACCGTACCTGACGGGTAGTACGGCGTCACGCTTTCAAGAAACCGCGACCCTTCTTCGATCGAGAATGGAGTCACCTGGTGCGTGATGTCCATGATCCGCGCGTCCGGCGCAATCCCAAGAATTACACTCTTGCAGATCGCCACGGCGTCGTTGGCCGTGCCGAAATCCGTCATGAAAACAATCGTCGGCCGCGTCGTAGCTTTCTGCGCCTCTTCCTGATTTGACCTGGACCCGCAGCCGACCAGCGAAGTGACGATCCAGAATGCCGCAAGAGCCACCGTCAAACGCGCTCGTGGGAATTGCACGTCCCCTCCCGAGAAAACAAATAAGCCTGCGCCAGTATCTTGCACGAACAGCGCGAGACCTGTATGGTACGCCATGCTCACGCCGAAAGAATCCGCCGAAAATGGGAGTCCACCCTCCACTGGGCGCGGATCAAAACAGGACGGCCCGTCGGCCGGCTATGGTTTACGGAGCGGAGTCCTTTCCCCGATGGAGACGCTGGCGCAATCCGTCTCCACGATTGCGCCGACGACGACACCGGTCGCCACCATTCCCCTGGTCTGCGCTCTGGCCGGCAACGGCACGTGGCTCGCCTATGTCCTGGCCACGGTCGCGATTCTTTTGGTGGCCTGGTGCATCGGCCGCTTCGCGCGCTACTCTTCCTCGCCCGGCTCGCTCTACACCTACGCTCGCCTGATCCTGCCGCCATGGCTCGGCGCCACCACCGCTTGGAGCCTGCTGCTCGCCTACGTTGCCACGGGATCAAGCGTCATCGGCGGATTCTATCAATACGCCAATCTGCTGCTCCGCGACGCCACCGGCCACGGCACGTCCACCGTCTTGCTCGCGCTGATCGTCACCGGCATTTCGATGTGGATTGCCTGGCGCGACGTGAAGATTTCCGCGCGCCTGATGCTGTGGATCGAAGCCGTCTCCGTCTTCTTCATTCTCACCGTCGTTGTGCTGGTGCTCGCGCGCCACGGCTCGCACTGGGACTTGAATCAGCTCCGGCTGCGAGGCGTGACCGGCGAAAACTTTCGTCTCGGGCTCGTCCTCGCGCTCTTCAGCTTCGTCGGTTTCGAGAGCGCCACCACTCTCGGATCGGAGGCGCGCAATCCGCTGAAGACGATTCCGCGCGCGGTGATTCAAAGCTCGATTCTCGGCGGTGCGTTCTTCACCGCCTGCGCGTACACCGAAGTTCTCGGTTTCCGCGTGGTCGGCCAGGATCTCGGAGCGAGCGACGCGCCCATGCACGTCCTCGCCGCAGTGGGCGGCGCGCCCGTGCTCGGATTGCTGATCGATATCGGCGCGTTGGTCAGCTTGTTTGCCGGAACGCTGGCGTGCATCACGGCCGCCGCGCGCGTCCTGATGCTGATGGCTCATCACGGCCTCGCGCACGGCGCGCTTCGCACCACGCACGCCCGCAACGAGACCCCTCATTTCGCGATTCTCGTCACCGGCATTGCCGCGGTGCTTCCCGTTGCCGTGCTCGCCGCCCGCGGCGCGACGGGACTGGACGTTTACGGCTGGATGGGCTCGCTCGCCACCTACGGATTCATCGTGGCGTACGCGCTGGTTTCCCTCGCGCTGCCGCGATACTTGCGCGGTCACGGCGCTTCCCACGGCGCCGCCCGACTCATTCCCTGGCTGGCCTGCGTCGCCATGTTGCTGGCGCTCGTCGGCAATCTGTATCCGGTGCCCGAAGGTCCGTACGGCAGGCTTCCCTACATTTACCTCACGTACTTGGCGGCGGGTTTACTCTGGTTTCTGTTGCAGTCGCGCAGAGGGAAAACCGTGCTGGACGAAAACTAGCGTTCGTCCTCTTGCTCCGGCTGCGCTACCAGCAGCAGCACGATTCCGACAACGGTGAACATCCGAAACGCGGCTTCCTGCCCGTTCCATGATTTCGACTGCCACATCAGGAACCACTCGCCGCCCACGCTCAGAAATGCCACGAGCCACATCAGCAAGCTGAGCGTCAGCGCAACGATCGCGACGCGCTTCGCTTGTTGAAACGCCGCCGCAGCCACGTGCAGGCTTCGCGCCATCCGCACTCCGCCCCACCAACAGAGCGCCATCGTCACCATTTCCCACGCGACGATCGACACGTAAAACGCCGCGTGCAGCGCGGGCTGGTTCAGGGCGCGCCACATGCCATGATTGCCCGGGAACGTGGAATCCATCATCAGCACGTGACGCACGAACTGGTAGTTGGAGTCGTAGTCCGTCACATTGTTGAAGACGACAAACGAATAGTAGACGGCCACCGCGAAGACGAGCAGCACCTTCGCCGCGCGCAGCGTCATCTTTTCTCCGCCGACGAAGCCGCTGAAAACGTGCGGAAGTACGCGATGAGAGCGCGGATCGTGGCGTCGTCGTAATCCGGATGTGCGGGCATTTCCGAGTGCGGATTCTTTGTTTTCGGGTCGCGCACGTACGCAGCGAAAAAGTCGGGCGAAGCCGTGGCCCACGCGGAAAGCACCAGCCAGGGACGTCCCGACTTCTGGCCGCCCTCCCTGCCCACGTTGTGGCAGAGGAAACAGTTTTGCTGCGCGATGCGGTAGCCGGCCTGGACCGCGGTCTCCTTCGCGTGCGGGCCGCGCGGAGCGATCGCGCCGAAGACCTCCCGCTCGTCGCGAAACTCCAGCCGGATGACTCCCCAGGGGATTTGCGGTTCGTCGGCGTGCGCGAAAACTTTGAAGCTCGGGATGAACTTCGGGTGCGAGATGGTGTAGGGCCCCATGTCGTTGCCATGCTCTGCGTCTTTGGGCCAATCCGCCGGTGCCTTGCCGTTGACCTCGAGCACAAGCAGCGGGTGGTGCGCGGCGATATAGCCGCTGGGATAGTTGGCGCGGTACCCGTCGTTGCAGATGGCGACCACAAGATCGGAATCCGGCGCGCCGCCCAGGACGCGGATCAACTCTTCGAGAGGCACGCCGCTCACCTGCGTCGGCCCGGAGAACTTCGTGTCGTCGGTCACGGTATAGGTCGTTTGAGGCAGAGCGAGCAGATCTTCTCGCGCAACGTACCGTGTTGTTCCCGGCGGCAAACCCGTTAGGTCTCCTCCCACCGCGAGGTCCAGAGAGGACGTGGGCTCTGCGTGCCATTTCTTGATGAGAAGGGGAGAAGCTGCGGACTTCGCCTGTGCGCCTGCGCCTCTCGCGCCGGCCGATACTCCGTGGGCGGGGATCAGGGCGGCTGCGGCGAGCAGACTGATTGCGAATCGTCGCATGGCCCATACTAACGCAACGCTCCTTCACTCGAATCGGGAATCTCGTGGCGGAGTCGGTATGTTAGAGTGACTTTCCCCACGGGAAGGAGGCGGCAGGCGTTCTATGGCAGACGTGGAAAAACGGCTCCGGGAACTCGGGATCACACTCCCCGCACCGCCGGCGGCCGGGGGAAATTACGTGTCGGCCAGGACGCTCGGCCGCATCGTGTATCTGGCCGGTGTTATCTCCACGGGACCGGAAGGCGTCATCACCGGAACGGTGGGCTCCAACCGCTCCGTCGAGGAAGGCTACGCCGCGGCGCGCGCCTGCGCCCTCACTCAGTTGGCAGTCCTGCGGCACCATCTCGGTTCGCTCGACCCGGTAAAGGGCATTATCAGCGTCAACGGCTACGTGAATGCCGTTCCCGGCTTTCCGGATTCGCCCAAGGTTATCAATGGCGCGTCGGACCTCTTCGTCGAACTGTTGGGCGAGGCTGGCCGCCATGTGCGCGCCGCGATCGGAGTATCCGGTCTGCCCCGCAACGCGCTGGTCGAGTTGCAAATGACCGTCGAGGTGTAGATGTAGAGAAACGATGTCAGACCATTCTCTCTCCGCCAATCCGACCCACTCCCGCTGGAATCGTGCGCTGCCGCCGAGGCTTCGCATCGCCCCCGGCGACACCGTGCATCTCGAATGTCTCGATGCCAGCGGCGCGCAAGTTCGTCCCGGGATGACCGTCGCTGAGTATCTGACCATCGATCGTGGCCGAATCCACGCGCTCACGGGCCCCATTTTCGTGGATGGCGCACAGCCGGGCGACGTTTTGCAGGTTGACGTTCTCGAGGTCGCGCACAAGGGATGGGGCTGGTCGAGCGTCATCGCCGGACTTGGCTTTCTGAAGGAGCGTTTCGCCGAGCCGTTTCTCTTTCACTGGCAGCTCGACCGTGCGGTCAGCCGGTCGCTCGCTCCCGCAAGCGTGCCGCTGCGTCCGTTTTGCGGAGTGATGGGTGTCGCGCGGGCTGAAGACGGCGAGTTCATCACGCGCCCGCCCGGCCCTTTTGGCGGCAACATGGATGTACGCGAGCTGTGCGCCGGAGCCACGCTCTACCTGCCCGTGCTGAATCCCGGCGCGCTCTTTTCCGCGGGCGATGCCCATGCCGCGCAGGGCGATGGCGAGGTCTGCATCAACGGCATCGAGTGCCCCGCTGACGTAACGCTGCGGTTCCGATTGCATAAGCGGCGACCGCTTGCAGGCCCTCTCGTCGAATCCCCAGCTCGCCGTGAACCGAACCTCGAAGGCGACGCTTGGATTGTGGTTGAGTCGGCGCCGGACGCGATTGCTGCCGCTCGCGCGGCCACGTCGCGAATGATCGATCTTTTGGCTCAGCGATGGGGTTTCAGCGAGGTTCATGCCTATCTGCTTTGCAGCGTGGCGATGCATCTGCGCCTGAGCCAAGTCGTGAATGAGCCTATGTTTACGGTCAGCGCGGCGCTGCCCAAGCGCGTCCTCCCGCCCGCTGCACTTTTCTGACAGTCTTGCTCCGCTTTGCACCTACTGTGATCGGCCGTGACGTAGCACCGCGAAGGCAAGAGCTGTCATCCCGAGCCAAGCCGCGTCTTTTGCGGATGGGGGCGAGGGATCTGCTTTTGACCCAACGAATTCCCAACTGCGGCTGGTCAATGAGGAATCTCGGCGCCGGAACGGCGGAAACCTCGGTTCATGGGTCCTCCGTTTGGCCTCGGCCCGCCTCGATCACATTCACTTATAAGGATTTCATTAAGACATCGAAATAATTGATCGGCCTGAGAAAAACAATTCATTGTTATCCACAGAGAAGTTCGACTACTCTCCCGCCCAGCATTTTGCGGGTTTGCCATGTGGGGCAAAACCACAAGCATCGCATGAGCGAGAATGCGAGGCTTTGACGGCCTCGCGCGACCATTTCGGAGAAGTGTTCACAAACAGGCCTAGGAGGGGTGCATCCAAATGCTGAAGAGAATCCGAATCTACTTTTTCTTGCTGTCGCTTTGCGCGCCGCTCGCCTTCACAACTCCTACGCAGGCCCAGCAGACCCTTGGCGGCATCACTGGCACGGTCACGGATGCTACAGGCGCCGTGATCGGAGACGCCACCGTAACCGCGGTCAACGATCAGACCACCCTCACGCGCACTCAGACAACCAACACCGACGGCGCCTACACCTTTGTGAACTTGCCGATTGGCGCCTATACGCTCACATTCACGCATACCGGATTCGAGACCCAAAAGATTCCATCGATCGTCATCCAGGCGAATCGCACCGCAACCGTGAACGCCGAACTCAAAGTCGGCGAGATGTCTCAGACCGTCACCGTCGAAGAGACGCCGCTGATGAATGCCGTCGACACGACGAACGGCTACGTGCTGGATAAGCAGCAGTTGGAGTCCATCCCGCTGCCTACCGGCAGCTTCACCGGGATCGCCATCCTTTCGCCCGGAGTGAACGCCGAGCTTTCCGGCGGCACCGGTGCCAATACTGGTCTCGGCAACGCCCCGATCTGGGCCAACGGTCAGCGCGACACCAGCAACACATTCCTGCTGAACGGCGTGGACGCCAGCAATCTCTTCAATGGCAAGAGCACAAGCTCCGTGGCTTCGGCCCGCGTTGTGAATAACACGGGCCTCGGCGGCGCCGCGAGTCTTAGTAGCACCACCGCCGAGCCGATCCAGGTTACCTCGTCTCCCTATCTCGCCATCGGTCAGGCGCTGCCGACGCCTCCACCTGAAACGATTCAGGAATTCCGCGCCAACACCTCGATGTACGACGCGCAGCAGGGTTCCACCAGCGGCGCGCACATCGATTTAAGCACCGCCTCCGGCACCAACGACATCCACGGCCAGGCCTATCTCCACCGCGGAACCGATTGGCTTAACGCCGCTCCGTTTTTCTACAATGCTGACCCCAACATTCCGGCGGCCGACAAAGTGCCGGGATTGCACCGCGAAGTCGCGGGCGGAACTCTGGGCGGTCCAATCATCAAGAACAAACTCTTCGGCTTCATCTCCTATCAGCATATCCACGATTCCGACCAGGAGATCGGGAGTTCGCGGAACGTCGAGCCCACTAACCTCACAAATGATCGAAGCCCGGCGGGATTGGCTAACGCTGTTGAGGTCACTACCGTCACCGCGGCATGCTCCGCGCCTCCCTGCAGCTACTTTGGTTCCGGGGCGAGCCCGGTCGGTTCCACCATCAGCCTGCCCGCCACGATCGGCACCGGCTTTGGCCAGATCAATCCGATCGCATACGCCCTGCTGAACTATAAAATGCCCAACGGCCAGTTCCTGATCCCGTCGGCGGGTGCATTTGCGCCCACGGTCCCCTACCCGGAGAACACTTTCCTGCTCGGCACCGCCTACTTCCGCGCCGATCAGGCGGTCGCCGATCTCGATTACATCGTCACCGCAAAAGACACTCTGGCGCTGAAGTATTACTACCAGCACGACCCGAGCATCGCTCCGTATGCCTACTCCGGTTCTCCAGGTTTTACGCAGCACCTCGACGCCGGCAGTCAGGTCGCCTCCATCACAAACACCCAGGCGCTGACGCCGAACTTTAGCGTCGCCGAGGTCTTCGGCTTCATCCATGAGAAGGTCTACAGCACGATTCAACAGCCCTTTTCGCCCCAGAGTTTCGCAGCTTGGGCTGCGACACTTCCGGCCCTTGCGGGATTCTCCGCATCGGACTTGACCGTCAACACATTCTCACCAGCCAATACCTTTTTCCCCGGGATATCGATCACCGACAATCTCGGCAACAATCCCTTCAGCCTTCCGGGTGACAATCCCAATTTCGTCTTTAACGCGGGCACGAACATTGGTGACGGTGCGAACTCTCAAAGTGCTTTCACCGGAGTCTTCCAGAACCGCTTCAATCCCTCGGCCGACGCCGTCTGGACCAGGGGCAAACACACGCTGACTTTCGGCGGCAGCTTTTCCTACACCCAGCTAAATATTCGCGACGACCGTACGAACAAGGGCACGATTGGTTTCATAGACTTTTCTCAGTTCCTGCAGGGCATCAACGTAACCTACAGTACAGACGGTTTCATAACGTCTACGTTCTTGAATGGCAATGCCAATCGCTACTATCGCAGCCGTGAGACGGGCGAATACGTTCAGGACAAGTTCCAGATTCGCTCCAATCTCAGCCTCACCTTCGGCCTGCGATATGACTACCACGGCGGCCTCACCGAAAAGGGCGGCAGACTCTACAACTTCAATCCCGCCCTGTACTCCTTCAATGATGCCACCGGCCAGATCAACTTGGACGCTAAAGGCAATCCCGAGAACGGTTTCGTTGTCGCGGGCAACAATCCGCTGTTTCCCACCAAGGGTGTCAGCGCTTCGACTCTGACGGGTCGCCAATGGGGTTTCGCCCCTCGCCTCGGTGTGGCCTGGAGCCCGAAGAAATTCAATAACAAAGTCGTGGTCCGCGCCGGCTGGGGTATGTACTACGACCGCGGCGAGCTATTCACCTATCTCTCCCCGGGCGTTGCCGCCGGCGTGATTCCCGGAGGGCCATTCGGCGTTGCCCAGTCTCCTCCGTACGTGAACTCGACACTTTGCGCCACGGTTACAACGGCTGACTTCTTCTATCAAGGTTTTGCCCCAAGTTGTGAGCCTTCCCTCAGTGGTGGGTTCGAGAATCCTTGGGGTCGCACTCCCCCTGTTGCTCCGAGTAACAACCCGGCTCTGATCAACTTGCCGAATGAGGCAGCGATTGAGAGCGGGGCGCAGCTCTTCGCCTTTGCCGTTTACAACTCGAAGAACAAGCTCCCCTACACCATGAACGAGACGCTCGACGTTCAATGGCAGCCGCGCAACGACCTCGCCATCGACGTCGGCTACGTCGGCAATCTCGGCCGCCACGAAGTTATTCCTATACCGTTCAATCAGGCTCAGATCGCCTCGCCGGCGCACCCGATCCACGGCCAGAGTTACACCTATGGCTACAACATACTGGCGCCCCCGGGCTGCAACCCAACGTCCGCTCCAGGCGCCTGCGCGTACACGCCAACTTGCACGCCGCCGACTGCAACGATTCCATTTGGAAATACGAGCGGCTGCGGATTCATGGGACTGCCTGACGGAAGCACGATGCTCGCAACCTACGAAGGCGGCAACGTTGACCTTCGTGTTCCGTACATAGGCTATTCGTCCGAATCGGAAGCCTACACCGCTGCCGGTATCTCCGCCTACAATGCGCTGCAAACACACATCGAAAAACGTCTGAGCCATGGATTGCAAGTGGGCTTCTCATATACCTATTCCCACTCGACCGATGAGCAAAGCGCGTTGGGTCTCTTTTACAACGGCAACAACCCTCTTAACCTGCGTTCGGGCTATGGCAACTCGGACTTTGACCGCACGCACGTCATCAACTTCACCTACCTCTACCAATTGCCCAAATTCTTCGCGGAGTCATCGTGGAAGGGTAAGTTCGCCGATGGCTGGGCCCTCGAGGGCATCACCACTCTTCAAAGCGGCCAGCCCTACAGCGTCATCGACTACTCGGGTGCGGTCGGCAGCATCTTCTACGGAACTTCGGACGGCATCACAAACCCGATTGTTCCCTTGGCTCCCGGTTGTACTCCGAAGAGCGCGCTCACAGGCGCCAGCGGCGCCAACCTCGTCAACGGCAGCCTCGTAGGGCCAGCGGCGCTCAATCCCAATTGTTTCACCCTGCCTCTCCTCAGCCCGGGAGATTTGAGTGGCGGCATTCCAACCGGTGACACGTACGAAACAAACTTCATCAACAAAGGCCAGCGCAACATCTTCCGGCAATCCTGGCAGCGCCGTGCCGATCTCTCGATTGTCAAGAACACGCAGGTGACGGAGCGTGTCACGGTGAAATACTCATTGGACGTGTTCAATGTGACGAACACCGCGAGCTTCGACATCCCCGTCGACAACGTCTCGCAGAACATCAACTTCAACGATTTCCCCGTCTACGGTTCGAGTCTTTATGTTTCTCCCACTTTCAGCGGCCTCGGCGTGACAAATAAGACGATCAGCAGCCCGCGGCAGATTCAGATGTCGCTGAGCGTGCTGTTCTAGTTTTCATTTCGGCCAAGAGGGACGGCGGGCATCTCCGCCGTTCCTCTTCGTCCTCCGGCCTGTCGAATCTGCGCCGTTTTGCGTGTACGAAATCCTTCATGGTGGTGGCAATTTTGTGCCAATTTTGGCAGCTTGACCCCGCTTAAATTGCCAAAAACTGCCAGAAATGCGCGCGTGAAAAGGCTCTCAGCCGGCGCTGACAGTCACCGACAGGGTTTCCACGGGGGCTTCATCGAACTGCCGCCGCAGGTCCGCGGCCGACGAAAAGAGCTTGCCCTTCACGTGCCGCGCGGGGAATTGGAAGCTCAAGGAGGGTTCGCTGAATGGGTAGGGATCGAGCGAGAAGCGGCGCGAACCCACCGACTTCACCTCGACGCGAGCGTGCCCGCCGCCACGCAACGGCAACGGATGCAGCAGGTTAGCCGGCCCGGAAAAATCCACGCACGTGAGCAGCGACAGGTTGTCTGTCGCCTGTAGTAGCCGGAAGTGATCGAGGATCGCATCTCCGCTCTTCTGCTCCGGGGGCACGCTCGCGTCCGCATCGATTTGATTTCGAAGCGCTTGCTGAAATTCCTTCTGCTTCTCGAGAAAGTGATCCAGCAGCGGCAATTCCGCCGGCGCGACGGTCGAGCGGTCGGCGTGCTCGGTCAGCAAGTTATAGGTGTGCATGGAGATAAGGACCGCCGCGTAGGGATCCTCCGCGGCGATCAGCCGGACCGCGCGGTCGCGCACCGCCAGATAGTCCGCGAGGTCGATCTCCTCGAATGCAGAGTACTTGCCGACGAGTTCGACCGAGAACGCGCTCGGTTTTCCCTGCCGCGTAGTTTCCGGCGCGGCGTCGCGCGCGGCCCATCCGTCGTCGTGGCGCGCGATGCCTTTCAAAACGCGGGCGCGCGGCTCGGGCGGCAAAAACTTTTCGTTGCCCCAGCGCTCGGCGAACGCTCCGGCGAGGCGAGCGTGATCGGGATGCGTGACGAGCCACCATCCTGTTTCCGTTTCCAAGCGCAGCATCTCTAATCTCCCTAAGAATTTACTCCGTCTCGGGCGTGCGCGCCGACTCGTGCCACCGGTGCAGGAAATACCATTCGAAGAACATGACCACAAAGAAAAAGCCGAAGCCCAGCACCGTGGCGGCGAACACGAGCGCGAACAGATAGTCGGTCTGCAATTGCGACGACGCGTAGAGAATCGAGTAGCCCAATCCGCCCACGCCCACCCGGCTCGATCCGGCATAGAGTTCGCCGGTGATGGCGCCGATCACGGAGATGCCGCTGGCGATGCGAATGCCCACAAACAGCGAGGGAACCGCGTGCGGCAATCGCAGTTTGAAGAGCTTCTGCGCGGGAGACGCATTGTGCATCAGGAAAAGATGCACGAGGTTTTCATCGACGCTGATGAGGCCCTGCGTCGTATTGGCGATAATCGGAGCGAGCGAGATAACGAACGCAATCAGTGCCACGGCCGCCGTGCCCGCGCCGACCCACATCAAAATCAGCGGCGCAATGGCAACGATCGGCACGGTCTGGAGCAGGATCGTGTACGGGTACAGCATTTTGCGCACCCAGCGCGATTGAGCGAAGAGCAGCGCGATCACCACACCAACCACGATGCTGGCAATGAGGCCGCCCAGAGACTCCTCAGCGGTAATGGCCAGCGAGGCCAGCAGCGACGGGAAGCGCGCCACGACGGCGCGCGCCACGGCCCAGGGCGAGGGCAGCATGTAACGCGGCACGTGGAAGATCCACAGCGTAAGCTGCCACACGATCAACAGCGCCACAAAAACGGCCAAGACATTCGCGAGAGTTACGAGCCGCTGTCTCACCGTGCGAGCGCCTCCCGGAGGACGTGCGACGCGCGGCCGACGAGCGCTTCGAACTCCGGAAGCTCGCGAAGCGTCGCGGCACGCGGGAACGGAAGATCGATCGGAAGCACGGCGTGGACGCGTCCGGGATTCGGCGCGAGCACGATGATTCGCGTCGATAGAAAAATCGCTTCGGCGACGGAGTGGGTGACGAAGACCGCGGTCCACTGCTGCTCCGCGCGCAGGCGCAGCAATTCTTCGTTGAGCCGGTCGCGCGTCATCTCATCGAGGGAGGCGAACGGCTCATCCATCAAGAGCAGCCGCGGATTGGTGGCTAGCGCGCGAGCGATGGAGGCGCGCATTTTCATGCCGCCGGAAAGTTCGCGCGGGTAGGCCTCGGCGACTTCGCCCAAACCGACCAACTGAAGCAGCGAGGCGACTTCTTCGTTCCGGCGCTTGCCGGCGACGCGTTCAAGCTCCAGCCCGAGACCTACGTTCTCCGTCACGGTGCGCCAGGGAAGCAGGGTCGCGTCCTGAAAAATGAAGGAGATCGTTTCGCGCGCGTTTTGCGGCGTCATGCCGTCAACGCGAATTGTTCCAGCGCTTGGCGGCGTCAGCCCGGAAATCAGCTTGAGCACAGTGGATTTGCCGCAACCCGAAGGGCCGATCACGCTGACAAATTCGCCTTTGAGTATTTTCAAATCCACGGACTGCAACACGAGCCGGCCGGTACCGTAGCTTTTCGTGACCGCTTCGAACTCTATCTGAGGGACCGTGGATTCCCGTTTCATCCGCCGGCCTCGCGAACGGGCAAGTACAGCGCCGAGGGGCGGGCGGTTGTGTGATAGACGATCTGAGTGGAGCGACGCCAGTCCCAGGACGTTGCACGGCATGAGGGCACGCCGCTGCCGGGATTGCGGTCGTACAGGGGGAAGGCGCTGCCGGCGAGTTCCAGCCGAATGCGCTCGCCGGGGGCGAAGCGGCATGAAGTCGGCTCAAGATCGAATTCCCAAAGGTGGACCGTGTCGGCGGCGTAGCCCGTCTTCGCAAAGAGCCAACTGGAACGAGCGATGCCGATGCAGATGAACTCCGCCGCGCCGCCGGGCCGCACGCGCACGAGCTTGGCGGTGAAATCCGCTTGCGCCGCGGACGTGGCGCAGTAGAGCGAGACGCGCGGCGTCCCGAAGATGGATAGAGGTTGCGCGAGCGGCTCGGTGGTATAGACGAGCAGGTTGTTACCTAGCTCCAACGTGGATTGGTCGAATTGCCCGCTCGGCGCAGCGGGTCCCCCCGGCGCGAGGACCGGCACTTCCGGATCGTAGACGAAGATGTCGCAAGGCTCGTCGGAAGCAGGCGGCGTTGACCAGAGCATACCGTCGCCCTTCCGCGAGTTCGCGCGATCAGCGCTGTGGAGATAGAGCGCGTAGCTTGCCTTCTCAGGCCACTCGTCGGCGTTGCGCCAGCGGTTCTCACCGAGGACGAAATGGCGGATGCGAGGTTCGTTCGCAAACTCGCCGGAATCCTTCAGCCAGTGGTTGAACCAGCGGAGCAGGAGAGCGTCCATATCGAGCAGCGCCTCGGACCCGAAGTCCGCGGCTCCAGCGCGATCGCCCCACGGGATGTGCACCCATGGCCCGGCAACGAGATATTGGAATTCGCGCGCGTAGGCGCCGCCCGCGTTTTCGAACAGAGCGACAAAGCCGTCGATGCTGCCTTTCAGATAGGTGTCGTACCAGCCGGAGACATGGAGCGCAGGGATGCGGATGCGGTCAAGTTTCGCGCTGACATCGAGCGACGTCCAATACTCGCCGGGGTCGGAATGGTCGAACCAATCGAGGACATACTGCCGCAAGCCTTTGCCGTTCGTTTCTCCGTACAGGGCGGGGTGCTCGCGAAACGGCAACACACTGGTTTGCGCGGCGAGATCGGCCCATGCGTGTTCGAGGCGATCGCTGGCTTCGCGCAAATGCAGGCGGCGCGCGTCGGCCTTCAACATCTGTAGGCCCCAGCCCAGAGCGGAGGCCAGGCGCAGCGCTCCGTGGTGATAGAACCAGCCGTGGTAGAGATCGCAAGCAGTCATGCCCGGCGCAATGCAGGCCAAACCTTCCGGCTGTTCGGACGCGGCGAGGAGTTGGGTCATTCCCTGATAGGAGAAGCCGTACATGCCGACGCGGCCATTCGATTCGGCTCTGGTGCGCAGCCAGGCGATGGTCTCCGCGCCATCGCGCGCCTCGTTGCGGAAGGGATAGAAGTCGCCGCCGGAGTCGCCGCGGCCGCGCACGTCCTGAATCACGACGTTGTAGCCCTGCCGCGCGAACCAGACCGGATGCGCGTAGACGACGGTCGAAGCAATGTCGCGGCCGTAGGGCTGGCGCATCAGGAGCGTGGGGTATTGACCGGGGTGCGGGGGGTAATAGTGATCGGAAACCAGTTCGACGCCGTCGGACAGGAGGCAGCGAACGCCGCGTTCGAGGCGGACGCCGTCGCCACAATCGATCCACGAGGCTGGTAGTGACCTATCTTCGGTGTCAGGAGGCAAGGATTTCGTCCTCGAGAGCGTTCACTGTTGCCCGGCGTTACGGGCGTAAAAGGTGAAGAATGCCGCGCTGAAGCCCGCGGCGCTACATCTAAACCTTAGGATCATTTGGGCGGCTCGGGGTAAGCAGCCATTGCTTGCAAGGCGGCGGCGAGGCGCGTGGCAGCCTGATCGAGCCATCGCGCGCCTTCTTCGGCTGTTGCGGGGCGAGGATCGCCCAGGACGCCACTCGGAGCGATGTCGCGCGTGAGCCATGCAAAGGTAGCCGGAGCGTTTTCCGGGAGCAGCATTTCCGGCTTAGCCACGTCCGCAATGTAGTTGACGGTGTAGGCCGAGCGATCCACAAGTTCCGGCACGGAGGCCAGCAGCAGGGCAGTTTCCACCTCGCCCGCGTGGAAGCCGTACTTCCGCTCCTGCGGAGTGAGGCCTTCGTAGATAACGCCGCCCGAGCCGTGCAGAGCGAAGGTGCGCAGGCCGAATTCGGCGCGGAGGTCGCGGGCCATCACGTCGATCAGGGCGGTATTGCCGCCATGCGTGTTGTAGAGCACGAGCTTCTTGAAGCCCGCGCTCGAAAGGCTCGCGCCGATGTCGTGCAAGACGGCCATGAACGTGGCGGCGGTGACGGAGAGCGTGCCGGGGAAGCCGATGTGCTCGTTGCTCTTGCCGTAGTGCACGGGCGGCAGGGCGTACACGGAAAGACTCGGCGGCAGCTTGGCGAGGGCGTGGCCGAGCAGCAGGTTGTTGATGAGGATGTCGGTGGCTAGCGGCAGATGATGGCCGTGCTGTTCGATCGCCGCGGTGGGAAGCACGAGCAGGGTCGATTCGCGGGGAAGCGCGTCGATCTGCTTCCAGTTCAAATACGCGAAGTTGCGGGAGTCGGGAATCCAAGTCTTCATCGTGCGATCTCTTCCGGTTTGAATGTGATCATCTTGCCTGGATTCAGCAGCCCCTTGGGGTCGTATCGTTGCTTGGCGAGCAGTTGAACATTATCCGCGCGGTAGCGTCCTCCACCCTCGACGTTGTTCACATGAGGATTGGCCACAAAAACGCCGATCTGGCGGCAAAACGCGATCATGTCGTTCAGGCGGTCTTCGGTGGTGTAGTAGACAAGCGGAATGGCTCCGGGAATCATGCGGCCGTCACCGGCTTTCCAGAATTCCATGTGGAAGAGGATTTCGTCCCCGAAGCGCTGCTTCAATTGACGCATCTGATCGCGCACGGTGACCGGATCGAACGCACATTGTAGATAGGTGTAGGCCTCATCCGCCCGGATGGCCCACAGCGTCGTATGATTCCAGGTGTAATCGGAGAGCAATGGCCGCGTGCGCAGCCCGAGATAAGCTCCCGAGTAAGTCACTTCCCCGCCCCGCTCTCGCGCGGCAACCTCGAGGGCGGCGAGCTGTTCCGCGGCAATCAAGAAAAAGATCAGCGCCTTGCCCTCGGGCGCGTATGGCCTGACCGGCGCGAAGAAAGACGGAATCGGCCATTCGAAGGGCGTCACGAGGCGTTTCGTCCAGGCCGGGTCCGCGGCAATTTGCTCGCTAAAATCGAAGGCGGCATCGAACGTATCGAACGCCACCGCACACTGCGCCCATTCCACGGCAGGCGCCAGCGCGAGCCAGATGCGCGTGACGATGCCGTTCGTGCCCCACGCGTGCAGGATATCGTGGACGGCTTCGCCTTCATGGAGCACGACGCGCGGCTCGGCCTCCATGGTAACCACTTCCAGCGCGCGCACGGTCTGGAAGTCGCGCAGATTGCCGTGCGCAACGGAACCGATGCCGCCGGAGCCTCCGCCGAGAAAGCCGCCGACCGAGGCTTTGATAATCGTCGAAGGGTAGCAGCGCAGTTCCCAGCCCACCTTGCGGGCTTCGATTTCGAGAGTGCCCAAACGCACGCCCGGCTCGCAGACGGCGACGCCATCCGGGCGAATCTCGTCGATGCTGTCCATGCGAGCCAGATCGAGCACGACACCGCCGTGGAGTGGAACGGCCTGGCCGTAGTTGCCCGTGCCCGCGCCGCGCGCGGTGACGGGAAGATTGTGCGCGTGGCAGTAGCGCAGCACGCTTTGAACCTCCGCCGTGCTAAGAGGCTGAACGACGAGGTCGCCGACTTTGCCGTCGAGCTGCTTGCGGAGGACGGGCGAGTACCAGTAGAAATCGCGCGAGAGCTGCTCGACGGTCGCCGGATGCGTGAGAACGCGGGAAGCGTCGCCGAGGATCGAGGTGAGTTCGCGGGCGTGGGGCGAGTTGGCCGAGTTCGTCATTTTGGCGACTACAAAGAGAGATTCTTCGCTCCGCTCCCTTCCTGCGCCAGGGCACGCAGAATGACGACGTGAGCGGCTGCTATTTTCCTTTGCGCGACGTCCACTTACGGAAAGCCTTTTGCATATTCGGGTGCGTGAAGAGAGTGTTGCAAAGCTGGCGCAACACGGGGCCCTCAACGACGCACGGCATGTCCGATCGCCGGGAAACTTCCCTGGCCGCGATGTGAATCTGAAGGACGTGGCGGCTCGCGTCCGCAATGGTGGCGCCATAGACGACGCGATCCAGCCGGGCCCAGAGGGCGTTGGCCATGCACATCGGGCATGGCTCGCAGGTGGAGTACATCGTGTACCCGGCGAGCGAAGGGCGCTTGAGTTTCTTGCACGCGAGGCGGACGGTGCGCGTCTCCGCGTGGGAACTGGGATCGTTTTCAGCGATGACGGCGTTCGTGCCGCGCATGAGTGGCTTGCCGGTGCGCGTGTTCACGATGAGAGCGCCAAAGGGGACCGGGCGGGGCGTGGTCAACGTGCGCGCGGTGAAGCGGAATACATCGCGCATGCAGTCTTCATCGAAGGGACTTACGCCCGTGCGTTTGGCTACCGGGGTCGCCATGTCGTAATTTATCACGGCGGGCGAGGCGGTCAACACCGCAAAATAGCGGCGCAAAGCTGCCCCTCTGGGGGCCTTCCGCGCTGAACTTTCGCTCTGGAATACGGCGCGAAAAATCAGCGCCGAGCGGCAGGGCGCGTGCTAACCTAGATTATGCGCAGGGCTTTTCTCGCCGGCACATTCTCCCTCCTGCTTCTTATCATCCTGGTTGCCGCGGGCTGCCATCGATCGTCAAGCGGCGCGGGACTCACCAAAGTGACGCTTCAGGCGGACTGGTATCCCCAGCCGGAACACGGGGGCTTCTACACCGCGCTGGTGAAGGGCTACTACAAAGACGAAGGCCTCGACGTCGGCATCCAGCCGGGCGGACCCTACGTTTCGGTCGAACAGCAAGTGGCGACGGGCGCGGCGCAGTTTGGGATGAGCTCGTCGGACAAGATCCTCGAGTCCATCGCGGACGGGCAGCCGCTCGTCGCGGTGGCCGCGACGATGCAGCACGATCCGCAAGGCATCATGGTGCGCAAGGACTCGCCGATCCATTCCTTTGCCGACCTGAACGGGCACACGGTGGCGATCAAGACCGGGTCCACGTGGTGGGAATACATCACGAAGCGGTATCAGCTCAACAACGTTCACGAGGTGCCGGCGATGATGAACGTGGCCAACTTCGTGGCCGATCCGAATTACGTGCAGCAGGCGTTCGCGACGTCGGAGCCGTTCTTCGCGCGCCAGGCCGGCATTGAGACGCGAGTGCTGCTGACGAGCGACGCGGGGTACAGCCCGTATCGCGTGATGTGTACGACGCGGGATTTCCTACAACAGCATCCGGACGTGGTGGGCAAGTTCGTTCGCGCGTCAGTGAAAGGGTGGCGGGATTACTTGAGTGATCCGACGGCAGCTCACGCCGCCATCGCGAAGCTGAATCCCGCGCTCAACGCCGAATGGATGCAGTTTACGTGGCAGGCATTGCGCGACGGGCATTTCGTGGCGGGCGACGATCCGAGTGGCGCGCAGCTCGGGCGGATGGTTCCAGATCGATGGGAAACAATGTATAAGCAGCTTTTGGATTTGAAGGTGATCGACAAGGCGTTCGATCCGGCGACGGGTTACACGTTGCAATTCGTGGGGCAGAACTAGACGACATGGACCTTTTCGTAAGCGGCGGGACGGTGGTTACGATGGACGCGGAGTTCCGCGTGATCGAAGACGGCGGCGTCGCGATCGAAGGCGATTCGATCGTGGCCGTCGGCGGGCGCGCCGAACTCGAGCCGCGATTCGGCAAGGCCAAGACGATCGATGCGAGCGGCACGCTGGTTCTGCCCGGGATGATCAACGGGCACGCGCATGCGGCGATGAGCCTTTTCCGCGGCGTCGCGGAAGATCATTCGCTCAACGATTGGCTGCAGAAGTACATCTTCCCCGCCGAAGCGCGGAACGTGACCGAAGAGTTCGTCCTCTGGGGCGCGCGGCTGGGCGTGCTCGAAATGCTGCGCGGCGGGATTACGACGTACGCCGACATGTATTACTTCGAGGATGTGGTCGCGCACGTGACGAAAGAAGCCGGGATGCGCGGCGTGCTGGGTGAGACGATCGTCGATTTTCCCGCGCCGGATCACAAGACACCGGCCGCGGCCCTGGCGTACACGCAAAAGTATATCGACCGTTGGAAAAACGATCCGCTGATTACGCCTGCCGTCGCGCCGCATTCCATCTACACGCTCTCGACGGAAAACTTGAAGGCCGCTGCGGCGCTCGCGCGACGCAACGGAGTGCCGATCCTGATCCATCTGGCGGAGGCGCCATTCGAGAGCGAGCTGAGCCGCGCGAAGCACGGCGCTTCGCCGGTGGCGTATCTCGAACGCATCGGCGTGCTGGGCCCCGATGTTGTGGGCGCGCACTGCATCTGGGTGGATGCGGCGGACATCGCGACGCTCGTTCGCTTTGTCGTCGGATCGGTGCACAACCCTTCGAGCAACATGAAGCTGGCGTCCGGCGTGATGCCGGTCGTCGACATGCTGACGGCGGGCGTGCCGGTCGGCCTGGCGACGGACAGTGCCGCGAGCAACAACAATCAGGACCTGTTCCAGGAGATGAACATCGCGGCGAAATTGCAGAAGGTCACGCGCATGGACCCGCGAGCGCTTCCCGCGCGGCAGGTGGTCGAGATGGCGACGATCGGCGGGGCGCGCGCGCTGCACCTCGACCAAAAGATCGGATCGCTCGAGGTAGGCAAGCAGGCTGACTTGGTTCTGATCGGCACCGGCGCCACTCATTCCACGCCGATGTACAACGTCTATTCGCAGCTCGTATACGCGCTGAACGCACACGACGTGCTCACTGTTGTGATCGCGGGAGAGATCGTGATGGAAGTCCGGGTGATGATGACGATGAACAAGCCGGAGATTCTCGCGAAGGCGCACGAATACCAGCGAAAGGTGGCGACTTCGCTTGTTGAACCGCCGGCAGTTTAGGCGGCTACTCAGGGCACGCTTTTCGCGTGGCTTGCGCCAGGCTCTCGCGTGCAGCACTCCGGCCGTAAGTCCTCTTGTGGCCTAGCTCACCTACATTCGTGATCTCCATCACAGGCGGTTGGAACTCGAGAATCGATAATTAGCGTTTGAAGACTCTAGTTCAGGGAGTCTGCATTCCTGTGCCGTGGGGGTTATGGTGGCAAAAGGAACGGTCAAAATCGTCGACGAGCGCTGCAAATCCTGCGGTTTCTGCGTCGAGTTCTGTCCCACGAAAGTCCTAGCGCTTTCCTCCGCTTTCAATGCGAAGGGCTATCACCCACCGTACGCGGTGGCGCCCGAGAAGTGCAGCGGCTGCGATCTGTGCGGAATGTACTGCCCCGATTTCGCCATCTTCGGCTACAAGAACGGCCCTGCCGCAACGCAGGAGGTGGGCGATGAAGGCTGATCCCCGTGGCGTGCTCACCGGCGTCCACTTCATTGATGGCGACCAAGCCTGCTGCGAAGGCGCACTGGCGGCCGGCGCCCGTTTCGCCTCCGGTTATCCCATCACCCCGTCCACCGAAGTGGTAGAACGCTTTGCTTCGCGCGTTCCCACGGTCGGAGGCACTTTCATTCAGATGGAAGATGAGTTGGCTGCTTCCATCACTTTGCAAGGCGCGGTGTGGGGCGGCGCCAAAGCATTTACCGTCACGTCCGGTCCGGGCTTTTCGCTCATGATGGAGCATATCGGCTATGCGGCCATGACCGAGACCCCGTGCGTCTTCGTGGACGTGCAACGGGGCGGGCCCTCCACCGGGCTCCCCACGCTCCCAGCCCAGGCCGACATGATGCAGGCTCGGTGGGGATCGCACGGCGACTACGAAATTATCGCGCTCTGTCCGAATTCTCCCCAGGAATGCTTTGACCTCACCATCCGCGCCTTCAACCTTGCCGAGGAATTTCGCGTCCCGGTGATGTTTATGATGGATGAAGTGGTTGGACACATGACCGAAAAGGTCGTTATCCCGCCGGCAGATGAGATCGAAATAGTGCCGCGCCGCCACACCCATAAATCCGTCGAGGAGTATTTGCCGTACGAAACCGGTGGCGACCTAGTCCCCGAGATCGCCCATGCCGGCGAGGGTTACAAGTTCCACATCACCGGACTCACCCATGACGAGCACGGCTATCCCAACATGATTCCTCCGATCCAGGACAAGCTGGTGCGCCGCCTGCAAAACAAGGTTCGCGAGGCCGCGGAGCGCATCACCCTGTATGAAGCCGAAGGTCTTGAAGATGCCGACGTGGTGGTGATTTCCTACGGCATCACCTCGCGCGTGGCGCAACGGGCGATTGAACTGGCCCGCGGGCAAAGCCTGCAGGTGGGCAAGTTGCGCCTGATTACGGCCTGGCCATTCCCCGAGCACATAATCCGCGAGCTTGCCCCGCGCGTTAAGGCCATGGTCGTGCCGGAGCTCAATCTCGGCCAAATGGTGCGCGAGGTGGAACGCTCCGCCGGGGGCGATTGCCAAGTGCTGGCGGTGCCTCACGCCGGCGGCAGCGTGCATCATCCGGAGGACATTCTTAAAGTCATCGTGGAGGCCAGCCGATGAGCGCCACCGCTACAAATCCCGTCGAGCCGTTCCTGCGAATGGACCGCATTCCGCACATCTGGTGTCCCGGATGCGGAATCGGCACCACGGTGAACTGCTTCACGCGGGCCTTGATGGATTCCAAAGTCGATCTCAAGTCGCTGGCTCTGGTCTCGGGTATCGGCTGCACCGGCCGCGTGGCCGGCTACGTGAAGCTGGATTCGTTCCACACAACGCATGGCCGCGCGATTCCGTTCGCGACCGGCTTGAAGCTGGCGAATCCGAATCTGAACGTCATCGTCTACTCCGGTGACGGAGACCTCTCGGCCATCGGCGGCAATCATCTGATCCACGCCGCGCGCCGCAACATCGATCTGAAGGTCATCTGCGTGAACAACCTCACGTACGCCATGACGGGCGGCCAGAGCGCCCCGACCACTCCCGAGCACGCCATCACCGCCACCTCCCCCTACGGCGCGTTCGAGCCGAGCTTCAATCTGCCGCACCTGGTGGAAGCGGCGGGCGCGGTATATGTGGCCCGCTGGACTACATTCCACGTCCGGCAACTCGCGCGCTCCATGGCCGAGATCTTCAAGAAGAAGGGATTTTGCTTCATCGAGGTGCTCTCGCCTTGTCCGACGCTCTACCAGCGGCGCAACAAGATGGGAGACGGCCTCGACACCATGAAGTTTTACAAAGAGAAGAGCAAGGTCAAGAACGGCGCCCCCACCAGCGAAGTGGGTCTGACAATCAATGGGGAGATCATCGTAGGCAAATTCGTCGAACGTGACCGCCCCGACTACGGCTCGCTGATGAAGGCGCAGTTCGTGGAAGCATTGGGCGACCGCTACGTAGATTGCACGGAGACCATATGCAGCTAACCGAGCTCCGCATTGCAGGATTCGGAGGGCAGGGAGTGATTCTCTCGGCCATCATTCTGGGGAGGGCCGCTTCCATTCATCAGGGCGCTTTCGCCACCATGACACAGAGCTTTGGGCCCGAGGCCCGCGGCGGAGCGTGCAGCGCACAACTGATCTTTTCCGGTAGGCCCGTTCTCTATCCGTACGTTAGCCGTCCGGACATCCTGGTGGTGATGTCGCAAGAAGCCTACACGCGCTTCGTTCCCGAGCTGAAGGATGGCGGAACCCTGGTCATTGAGCAGGACCTGGTGCGGACAGCGGACCTCAAACCCAACACGAAGGTCTACAGCGTTCCCGCGACTCGGCTGGCGGAAGAGTTGGGCAAGCGCATGGTGCTGAATTCCGTGCTGGTGGGTTTCTTCACAGCGGCGACGCGACTGCTGAAAAGGGACGCCGTGCATAAAGCCGTGGAGGACTCGGTACCTTCCGCCTTCCGCGATCTGAACCTGAAAGCGTTCGAGAAGGGCTTCGAGTACGGCGTGCAATCCTCCGGCGAATCCAGCCTCTCCCGAAGACCCAGCACCGTTTGATTGAATTCTTTCGCCTCGTGCGGGCAGGCTCCTTTTCAGCAGCGAGCTCGTTAACCTCTTCGCCGGGAGGACTTTTCAGGCTCCGGGATGATGCAGCCCGACGACGTATACTGTCGATGTTGGCGGCCTGGCGGAACGGCGCATGAAGAAACTGCGGATCATTGTCTCGCTTCCCAATGACAACGCGTACCAGCACGAGCAGGGAGCGGCGGCGAAGTCAACCGGAGAACGCCTGGGGCTCGATCTGCAAGTCATCCACGCAAACGATGACTCCATAACTCAAAGCCAGCAGTTACTGGAAATCATCCAATCCCATCCCGAAGCCCGGCCCGACGCATTCTTAGTTGAACCGGTCACCGGGACGGGACTGCGCCGCGTCGCCGAAGCGGCTGTTGCGGAGGGGATTGCATGGGTGGTCAGTAACAGCGATGTGGATTACGTCAACCAACTGCGCACAAACTTGCGGGTTCCCGTATTCACCGTGACCCAGGGACAACGCGAAATTGGCCGGCTTCAAGGCAAGCAGGTTGCCGCACTTTTGCCTCAGGGGGGATGCGTCTTATACATGCAGGGGCCGAGCATGAGTTCCGTTGCGGTCCAGCGACGCGAGGGCATGGAAAGCGCCATGCCGCGGAATACACGGATAACAACGCTCCGGAGTAAATGGAGCGAGGAGAGCGCTTGTCAAAGCGCAGGCGCGTGGCTAAGGCTGGCGACTTCTCGCGCGGAAAAGTTCGACCTGGTAGCCGGGCAAACTCACGAACTTGCGTCAGGGGCCAGAAAGGCATTCCAAAGTGTCGACAATCAAGAACGACAGAAAAGATGGCTGGGAATGCCATTCATCGGTATTGGTATTTCAAGCCATGTGAAACCTTTAGTTGACAGGCACGTGCTGGCCGCCGCTGTGATTACATCCGTCACGATGGAACTCGCTCTCAGGATGTTGGTTCGCGCAATCGAAACGCAAGTCCAGCCGCCCGCCCGCACCGTCGTGGAAGCATCGTCATATCCGGATTTGGAGAAACTGGCAGTAAAGCGATAGAGGGGTGGGGACGCGCGCCAGTCACTATCCCGCAGAATCTTTCTGACGCGTCGCCTTCACACCTGTCAGAATCCCGACTCCCAAAAGCACGACCGCGCCCACTGCAATCCAGTGTGCGGGCATATGCACCAGGCATGCGGCATAAATCAGGCCGCCGAAGCGTTGCGTCCACTTGCCGGCGATGGGGCCTACCTGCTCTTTACCCTGGGCTTGATCGGCACTGGAATGTTGGGCGTGCCGGTCCTCGTG
>Ga0181521_10000153_pt1 | contig 78462 bp, 73 predicted proteins | sample PEATcosm2014_Bin_32_FD_119764 | JGI IMG/M metagenome (GOLD analysis project Ga0181521, IMG submission 119764) | Peatland microbial communities from MTU Mesocosm Facility, Houghton, MI, USA - PEATcosm2014_Bin02_60_metaG | ecosystem: Environmental > Terrestrial > Soil > Wetlands > Peat | place... | reverse complement strand
GAACCTGTTCCCCCTCCGCGTGGGGGGGGGGGGTGGGGGGAGGGGTGCGAGCGCCCCAACGCCGCGGGCGCACGCACCCCTCCCCCCAGCCCCCTCCCTCAAGGGGAGGGGGAGTGTTCTGCGCCTCTCATACTGTCCGCGCGGCTCACACCCTCCGCGCATTTGACACGGCCGCCGCCCGCCAGCGACCATCCCGGCAACCGGGACGCCAACGACGGGGAACTTCATGGACGCACGCGCCAGGACCGGGCTCGCCCCGGCGATCATGCCGAACCTGCATCGCCGCAACCTGCTGGCGCTGGGCGGTGCCGCGGCCCTGGCATCGGGTTTTCCCGCCAGCGCCGGCGCGGAAAGTGGAAAACGCTTCGTCACCGCCAATAACAGCGCCTACGACACGCTGGACCCGCACGTCGTGTTCGATATCGGCCGCATCGCCACGCGGCTGAACATGTACGACTGCCTGGTGCGCTGGGTGGACAATCCGCCGAAGCTCGATCTGTGGCTGGCCGAGAAGATCGATATCGCGCCGGACGCGGTGACCTACACGGTCACGCTGAAGCCGGGTGCGACATTCCATGACGGCGCGGCGGTCACCGCTGACGACCTGGTGTTCTCGATGGAACGCATCCTGGCGATGAAACAGGGCGCCTACGGTCTGTTCAAGGGCGTGCTCGATCCCGGCAGGACCAAGGCGCTGGATGCCCGCACCGTGCAGTTCACGCTGAACCAGCCCTACGCGGTGTTCACCTCCATCCTCGCGGAACTCTGGGTGGTGAACAGCAAGCTGGTGCGCGCCAATGAAAAGTCGGGCGATTGGGGCGCGGCCTGGCTGGCGCGCAACGAGGCGGGCTCGGGCGGCTACAAGCTGCGCCGCTACGATCCGGCGATCGGCTTCCAGGCCGAACGGTTCGATGCGCATTTCGCCGGTTTCGGCCATGCCAACATCACGACGATGGAATTCCGAGTGGTGCTGGAGACCGCCAGCCGGGCGCTCGGCCTGCAAAAGGGCGAGTTCAACACCACCGACGGCTATCTGCCGCAGGACCAGATCAAGCACCTGCGCGCGACCGACAGTGTGCAAATCCTGGAGGCCGAGTCGCTGCGCACAATGTATTTCATCATCCACAACCAGCGGCCACCGCTGAACGACGTGAATCTGCGCAAGGCGCTGTGCTACGCGTTCGATTATGACGGGTTCATCAACAACATCCTGTCAGGCTCGGTGGCCCGCAACGCCGGCATCATTCCCAATAACCTGTGGGGCGCGCCGAAGGATCTGCAAGGCTACACCTACGACCTGGACAAGGCGAAGCAGCATCTGGCGCTGGTGAAGCAGCCGCTGCGGCCGCTGGAGATCGGCGTGCTGGCCGGCTTCGACCAGAGCGAGTCGGCGGCGCAATTGCTCCAGGCCGGCTGCGCGAAGCTGGGCATCGACGTCAAGCTGAACAGCGAGCCGTGGCCGGTGATCTCCGGCAAGTTCGGCGATCCGGAGAAGACACACGATCTGGTTCCGTTGTGGCGCAGCGCCTATTTCGCCGATCCGCACAACTGGACCGGCTACATGTACAACAGCCGCAACATCGGCGCCGGTAACGCCAGTTTCTACAAGAACGCGCGGTTCGACGAGCTGACCGACCAGGCGCTGGTGCTCACGAAGCAGGAAGAGCGGCGGCCGCTCTACGAAGAAGCGTCGCGCATCCTGGTGGACGATGCGGCCGGGCTGTTCATCTACAATACCAAGTGGTTCGGCCCCTTCACCAAGGACGTGCGTGACGTGCGGTTCTGCCCGATCGGCGACGCGCAGGACATTCGCTGGATGAGCCTGGCGTAAGGTCACGCAGCCTCTCCCGCGCCAGGCGGGAGAGGACGCGGCACCAATGCGCCGCGGCCAGGTGCGCCGCGGACCGCACCGATCGAACATCGCCGAGGCTGCTCAGCGCGCGTCGCCGCCCCGCCGCAAGCGCGGATCGAGCACGTCGCGCAGCCCATCCCCCAGCAGGTTGAACCCCATCACCACCAACAGAATCGCCACGCCCGGCGCCGCGGCATACCACCAGGCCTGCGGCAGGTAGGCGCGGCTTTCCGCGATCATGCGGCCCCACTCCGGCGTCGGTGGCGGCGGCCCCAACCCGAGGAATCCCAAAGCGGCAGCAACAAGAATCGTGCCGCCCATGCCGATCGTGGTGCGCACGATCACCGACGACGCGATCGACGGCAGCACATGCAGCGCCATGACGCGCAACGGCGAGGCGCCCAGCGCGACGGCGGCCTCGATAAACACCTCGTTGCGCAGGCTGCGCGTTTCGGCATAGACCAGCCGCGCCCAGAATGGCCAGTACGTGACCGACAGCGCCAGGATGACATTCTGAATCGCCGGCCCCAGCGTCTGCGCGATGGCGATCGCCAGCACGATCTGCGGCACGGCCAGGAACACGTCCGACACACGCATCAACAGGTCGCTGAGCCGATTGGTATAGTAGCCGGCAACCAGGCCGACCGGCACGCCGATCAGCACCGACACGGAGGTTGCCACCACCGCGATCAGGATGGTGATGCGCGCGCCAAACAACAGCCGGCTATAAATATCGCCCCCCATCCGGTCGGTGCCCAACCAAAAGGTCGCGCTTGGCGGCAGCAGCCGGTTCGGCAGATGATAGGTGCCGACATCCTGCGGAAACGTCGCCAGCGGTGTGGCAAACAGCGCCGCCACCACCAGCGCCACGATGATCGCCAGCCCGAGCATGGCGGAACGGTCGCGCAACAGCCGGCGCAGCGCGCTCATGCCGCGTCGCGGGCGAATGCCCGCTCCACAAACGGCATGGCCGGACTTGATGCGGCCATCATCGGCTACGCGGATCCAGGACGGCCTGGGCCACGTCAACCAGCAGGTTGACCAGGATGAACACCACGCCGATGAACAAGGTGAAACTCATGATTGCGTTGTAGTCGGATTGCAGGATCGAGCTTACCGCAAAGCTGCCGAGCCCGGGCCAGTCGAACACCGTCTCCACCACCACCGCGCCGGCGATCAGGTTGCCGAAGATCAGGCCGATCTGTGTCAACGTGCCGATCAACGCGCTGCGAAGAATGTATTTCCACACCACGCGCCGCCGCGGGATGCCCATCGCCGCCTGGTAGAACACGAAATTGCTGGACATGACATTCAGCACCCCGGCGCGGGTGAAGCGCACGATCGTCGCCATCGCCGGCAGCGCCAGGGTCAGCGTCGGCAATGCGAGATAGCGCAGCGACTGCCCCAGCATTGGCCAATCCCCGCGCAAAGCCGCATCCAGCGTGTAGAAGCCGGTGATCGGATCCGGTCCCCAGCCATCGATGCGCCCCTGCACCGGCGTCAGCCCGAGCCACATGGAAAACAGCAACTGCAACAGGATTGCCAGCCAGAACGCCGCCATGGCGAGCCCGGCGACAGTCACCACCCGCACCACATGATCGAGCCATGAATTGCGCCGCAATGCGGCGACAACCCCAAGCGGGATGCCGGCGACGACAGCGAGCACGATGGCATACAGTGCCAACTCCAACGTCGCCGGCAGGCGGGCAAGCAGATCCTCGGCCACCGGACGCTGGGTGAACAGGCTGATCCCCATATTGCCGCGCGCCACGTCGGCGACGTAACGCACGAACTGCACCGGCAGCGGCCGATCCAGCCCATACTTCGCGCGCAACGCCGCCACTTGTTCCGGTGGCGCATTCTCCCCCGCCATCACGCGCGCCGGATCGGATGGGATGACGTGCGAGATGGCGAACACCAGCAATACCAGGCCGAGCAATGTCGGCGGCATCCACAGGCAGCGCCGCGCGATCATCGCCAGGAGTCGCATGACGCCGTCACAATGCTAATGGCGGAACGGCGCGAAGTCGGCCGCGGTGAGTTGGCCAAGCTCGCTCAGCAACATCGGCCAGCTTCGCAACCCTTCGTCGAAGGACGCCAGGCGGAAGAATTCGTTCGGCGCATGCACGTCCTCGTCCGGCATGGCGAGACCGTATGCCAGCGTATCGATGCCGAGCATCTCGCGGAAAATCGCGGTGATCGGCAGAGTGCCGCCCGCGCGCACCGGAACCGGCTGGCGTCCGTGCAGACGTTCCTGCACGCGCGAGGCGGTCACCAACAGCGGGTGGTCGTCGGGCAGCGTCGGCGCCGGCGTGCCGCCATCATGCGCACTGAAGCTGAGTTCCACGCCCGGCGGGGCCAGCGCTTGCAGATGGGCACGCAGTTGCTGGCGCGCACGGCGCGGATCCATGCCGGGCGCCAGCCGCATGGTAATCTTGGCGTGCGCCTCGCACGGCAGCACGGTCTTGGTGCCGGCGCCGGTATAGCCGCCCCACAGGCCATTCACTTCGATGGTCGGGCGCAACGTAACCAGTTCGCGCACCGAGTACGTCGGATCGCCCCAGGCCGTGCCGCCGATGCTGGCATAAAATTCCGCCTCGTCGAACGGCAGCGCGGCGGTCGCGGCGCGCATGGCGTTGCTGATCGGCGTGGCGTCGTCGCCGAAGCCGGCAACCTGGATGCGACCTTGCCGATCGTGCAGGCTGGCCAGCAGCGCCGCCATCTCATGCAACGCATTGCGCACCGCGCCGCCATAGCGGCCCGAATGCGCATCCTTCGCGGCGGTGCGCAACGCGAACTGCAACCCGGCGAGGCCGCGCCCGCCGATGCCCAACGTCGGTATCGTCGTGCTGGCGCGGCTGCCATCGGCCGACAGCATCGCATCGGCGGCCAGCTTGTCGCGATGATGCTCCACGATCCCTCGCAGACTGGGACTGCCGCATTCCTCCTCACCCTCGATGAACAGCTTGATGTTCACCGGACAGCCGCCGGTCACCGCCAGGAACCCGGCAATCGTTTCGATCGCAATGGTGGTGGAGCCCTTCACGTCCGACGCGCCGCGGGCATACAGACGGCCATCGCGCACCGTGGGTTCGAACGGCGGGGTATCCCAAAGCTCCAACGGATCGGCCGGCTGCACGTCATAGTGGCCGTACACAATCAGCGTCGGGCGGCCCGGCGCGCCGAGCCATTCACCGAACACCGCCGGCTGTCCGCCGCCTTCCAGCAACTGCACGTTCTGCATGCCGATCGCCCGCAGCCGTTGCAGCAGAAATTCGCGCGCCGCCTGCATGGCGTCGGCGAATGCCGGATCGGTGGAGACGCTGGGCAGGCGCAGCAGCGCCTTCAACCGCTCCAGGATCGCGTCGCGCTGGGCGCTGAGATGGGCAATGACGGCGTCGGACATTGGCGCGGTTCCCTGCGGCTGGTGCGGCGGCGATTCGCGCAGATCAGGCAGAGCACCGTCAAGCAGGATCGGCGTATCTGGCCGGCCGGGCTGGCGCATGGCAGTTTGCCGCGGTCCGCCACAGTGACAGCGCCATGCCCCAGACTCGCCAGATCCGCCTGAACGCCTTCGACATGGCCTGCGTCGGCCACATCCAGCACGGCATGTGGACGCATCCGCGCGACCGGTCCTCCGACTACACCTCGCTCGACCATTGGGTGTCACTCGCCCGCACGCTGGAACGCGGGCTGTTCGACGGGCTGTTCCTCGCCGACGTGCTGGGCGTCTACGACGTGTTCGAACACAGCCCCGCTGCGTCGTTGCGCAATGCCGTGCAGATTCCCTTGATCGATCCGCTGGCACTGGTGCCGGCGATGGCGCACGCCACCACGCATCTCGGCTTCGGCGTGACCTGCAACCTAGCCTACGAGGCGCCGTTCCTGTTCGCCCGCCGCATGGCGACGCTCGACCATCTGACGCAGGGCCGCATCGGCTGGAACATCGTTACCGGCTATCTCGACAGCGCGGCGCGCGCCATGGGCTTCGACGCGCAGATGGAACACGACGACCGTTACGACCTCGCCGACGAATACATGCAGGTGGTGTATGCGTTGTGGGAGGGCGGCTGGCGGGACGACGCCGTGATCCGCGACCGCGCGGGCGGCGTCTATACCGATCCGGCGCGGGTGCGGCGGGTGCAGCATCATGGCAAGCAGTTCCGTGTCGATGCCATCCCGCTGTGGGAGCCGTCGCCGCAACGCACGCCGGTGCTGTACCAGGCCGGCGCATCCGACCGCGGCCGCGTATTCGCCGCGCGCCATGCCGAGTGCATGTTCGTCAATCCCAGCACCAAGGCGAATGTACGCCGCATCGTCGCCGATCTGCGCGCCCGCGCTGCGCCGCGGCCGATCCTGGCGTTCCTTGGCGCCACCGCGGTGGTCGGCCGCACCGAGCGCGAGGCGCGCGATTTGCTCGAAGAATACCGGCGCCATGCCAGCGTCGAGGGCGCGTTGGCGCACGCCGCCGCGTCGCTCGGCATCGATTTCGGCCGTTACGGCATGGACGAACCGATCGACGATGCGCCGACGCAGGCGATCCGTTCCAATGTCGAGGCGATGGCGCGCGCACTCGGCCCCGGCTGGAGCAAGCGCAAGCTGATCGATCGTTTCGTGCTGGGCAGCCGGCAACCGCCGATCGTCGGCTCGCCCGAACAGGTGGCGGACGAACTGATCGCGTGGGTGGACGCAGGCGACGTGGACGGGTTCAACCTTGCGCGCACGGTGGTGCCGGAATGCCTCGACGCGTTCATCGATCTGGTGGTGCCGGTGCTGCAGGAACGCGGCATGTTCAAGCGGGAATACGCGCCGGGCAGCTACCGGCAGAAGCTGTTCGGCCGTGGCGACCGGCTGCCCGACACGCACCCTGCAAACCTCTCCCGCTTCGCGGGAGAGGTCGCGGTGCGGAGCACCGAGGGTGAGGGTGATCGGGTCGGCACGTAGCAGGTCAAGCGTGCCGACCCGATCGCCCTCACCCTCGCCGCTCACGCGTCTCGACCTCTCCCGCGAAGCGGGAGAGGTTTACGAACTCCGCGACCGTCAGCGTCTCGGCGCGACGCTCCGGCGCGATGTCAGCCGCACGCAGCAGCGCCTCGCCACCGAGTGGCTTCAGCGCGCCGCGCAGCATCTTGCGGCGCTGACCGAAGGCGGCGGCGGTAAGCCGCTCCATCCGCGCGAACGACGCCGCGTCCGGCTGCAACGCATGCGGGGTCAGCCGTACCACTGCCGACCACACTTTCGGTGGTGGAACGAACGCCGCAGGGGGAATGCGCTGCACCAGGGCCACATCGCAAATCCACTGCGCCAGCACAGACAGCCTGCCGTACTCGCCGCCACCGGGCGCGGCGCAGATCCGTTCCGCGACTTCCTGCTGGAACATCAGCGTCAGACGCTCGAAAGCGGCGGCCTGACGCAGCCAGCGCACCAGCAACGGCGAAGCGATGTTGTACGGCAGATTCGCCACCACCTGGCGCGGCGGCGCAACCAGCGTAGCGAGATCCACAGTCAGCGCGTCGGCGGCGATGACGCGCAGCCGCCCTTCCGAGCCGGCGGCCAACTCCCCGATCGCCGCCACCGCACGCGGATCAAGCTCGATCGCGGTGATGCTGGCGGCGCCGGACTCCAATAGCGCGCGGGTCAACCCGCCGGGCCCGGGTCCGATCTCGATGACATGCCGGCCGGCCAGATCGCCCGCCAGACGCACGATGCGCGCGGTCAGATTGGCATCGAGCAGAAAGTGCTGACCCAGCGAACGACGCGCGTCGAGTCCGTGCCGCGCGATGACCTCGCGCAGCGGTGGCAGCACGGTCACGCGCCGTTGTTGCTCCGCATGTCGATGGTTGCCTGCCGCCGCAAATCCCGCTGCAACTGCCGCGACGCCAGTTCCACCCGTTCGGACAGAATCCGCTGACGCATTTCCGCAGCCGTCATCGTTGCCAGATTCTTCTCCTCGCGGGAACAGACGATCACCACCGCAATACCATCCGATGCCACCAGCGGCTGGCTGGCACGGTCGAACGGCAGCGTCGCCAGCAACTGCCGGAACGTCGGCGGATTGATTGTCTCCAGCCGCACGTCCCCAGGGTCGGCCGGACGCGGCGAGTTGTTCGCCTTCGCCACCTGCTCCATCTGGTCGCAGCTATGCACGCTGGCGCTGATGCCGCGCGCCTTCTCCAGGGTCTGGCGCTGCTGGTCCGTCGGCGTCTGGGGATTCAGCGGCGTCGAGAACGGCAGGAACGTCTGCCGCATCCTCAGAAGAGTGCCAACCTCGCGACCCACCTCGCGCTTGCCCTGCAAGGTGACGATGGAAAAGCCACCCGGCACCGGCACCGGATTGCTGATCGCACCGACCGGCATCTGTTGCACGAGCTGCGCGACTTCGGGATCGAGCTCATTCGCCTGCACCCAGCCCAGTTCGCCGCCTTGCAGCGCAGTCTGTGTCTGACTGAACTGGGCCGCGACCACGGGGAATGCCGCGCCCTTACGCAACTCGCTGATCACCGTCTCGGCGAAACGTTGCGCATCGGCGCGGTTCGCCGGATCATCCACCGGAATGAAGATCTCGCCGACGCGGAATTCCGGTTTGCCGACAAGCTGTGCTTCGAGCCTCTGCTGCTCGGCCACCTGGGCATCGGTCACCTGCGCCTGATCGCCCAACTGCTGGCGCAGCACCTGCGACCAGCCGAGCTGGGTGCGGATCTGATCGATCAACGTGCGCTGGCTCACGCCGTCGGCGGCCAGCTTCTGCCGCAGCGCCCCGGGCGGCAAGCCGTTGCGCTGTTCGATGTCGTGAATGGCGATCGCAATATCCTTGTCGGGCACGACGATCTTACGATGCTGTACCTCCTGCATGCGCAGCCGCTCATCGATGAGCTGCCGGGTAATTTGTGGTTTCAGCCGGTCCAGCACGTCGGGCGACATCGGCAGCCCGGTGGACAGCGCGAACAGCCGCGCCCGGTTGTCCACGTCCGCGTTGCTGATCACGTCGCCGTTCACCACGGCGACGATGCGGCTGGCATCCTGGGACGGCGGGGCCACCGCCGTCGCGGCGTGCACCGTCGCGGGGTGGACCGTTACGGACAGCAGCAGCACCAGCGCCGCGGCCGCGAGAGGCGCCAGTCGCCCCAAGCAAACGCTACGGTCATGCGGCATCGCAAACACTCCCAAAGTCATAACGCACGGTAGCCGAATTGGCCGATTGTCTTGAAGGTGAACAGGACCAGCAGCGCGGTCGCGCCGTTGTCGTTGTCGATCGATGTATAGCGGCGATAGAACTTGAGATCCACGATGAAACATTCGTCCTCGTAGATCGCATCCGCACCGACCGCCACCATCTCGTTGTGGGTCAGGTCGCGGCGAGCAAAGGCGCTGAACCGGTATGACCCCCAGTTGGACGAGGCGCCAAGCGATATCTCGTCGCGCGGCTGGAAGAAGCTCGGGTCGGTCGCCGGCGTCGGCGGCGGCGCCGTGTCGAACAGGGTATAGGGGTCGTAGGTGGTATAAAGATAGCCGAGGTTGAGCTTGAACTTGGGCACACCAACCGTGGCGGTGGTGTCCGCCATGCGCGTGGCCAGCGTCTGCGCGTCGAGCCGGGTGCGATACATCAGGTCGAGCCATGGCGCCGGCGAGAAAGTGGCGCGCGCAACGACGTCGGAAACCTGGTCGTGCAGGCCGGTATATTCCGGGAACAGGCTGTCCTTGCCGTCGCGATAGGACTGGCCGATGAACCCGTCGAAGGTGGTGCCCCCGAGATACCAGGTGCCATGCAGCGCCGCATTCAGGCGCACCCCGCCCTCCAACCGGTCGATGCCGGGAAACCGGTTGAAGCCGAACAGGTTCGCGTCGGTAAATTCGAGATCGAGGCTGTCCTCGTTGGGATACTTGTTGATCTGACTGTCGCCGGTCTGCGGCGCGACAACAAGCTGCAACATCGGCTCGATCACCTGGGTGCCCCAAACGCCGGAATCGCGCATGAACGGCCAGCGGAAATCCACCGCCACCTGCGGCAATGCGCGCGCCGCATCGATATCGCTGTGCGTGCCGTAATTCGGCTGCTCGTTGAAGTCCGACGCATTGTAGGCGGCGGCATCACCGTGCAGCGTGATCTTCCAGAGATCGCCCAGTTCGCCGACAAACGGCCGCTCCCAGTTTGCCGTCAAGTTCATGCGCCGCGTATTGGTGCCGTCGGTGCGCAGCACGTTGAAAGCGCCGGCGTCGAGCGAGAAGCGGCCGCCCCAGGCGTCCGGCTGGCCGAAATAGCTGTATTGGTAGCGTGGCAGCACCACCGGCAGCTCGCTGTCCACGACAACCGTGCTGAGACCTTGATAGAATTTGGTGTCCAGGCGGGCGTATGAGCCCTCGCCGAAGCCTTCGACGTAAATCTGCGAGGCAAGCAGGTTGGGATCGAGATTGTAGCCGTTGCCAAACCGGAAATCCCGCACGTAGTCGGAGGAGGACGCCCGGTTGATGTCGAAACCCCAGCGCCAGGTATCGTCATAGTCGAACTGGCCCTTGGTGGCGATCGTGCCCTGCGCCGAGTTGTCGACATAGCCGGCGGAGGTTTCCAACAGCACGAAGCCGTCGTTGAAGCGGCGGCGATATTCCAGGTTGAGCTGCGGACCTTCCTTGGTGGTCAGCACCGGCGTGATGGTGGCGTCGGACTGATCGTCGATGACCCAATAATACGGTTGGGCGATGAACCCGCCGAGGTGGCTGGAGGTGCCGATCGCCGGCATCAGCAGGCCGGACGCGCGCTTCACCGACGGATCCGGTGCGGAGATGTAGGGGAACCAGGCCACCGGCCAGCCGAACATCTCCAACGTGGCGTCATAGTACTCGTCACGCTTGTTTTCGAGGTCCTGCACCCCCGAATAGGCGCGGATCTGCCACAGCGGCGGCTTGGTTGGATCCGTCTTGCAAAGGTTGCAAGGGGAATAGACCACGCGTGACAGCTCGTTGAGCTTGCCCGCGGTGCGCCGCACACCGTTGGCGGCGAGCTTGCCGTTCTGCGCCAGCAGCGCGCGCATGTCCTTCAGCACGCCGTCGTTCATATCCTGCGTCATCTCGGCGTAGTCGGCGAACATCACCTCGCCGTCGGGCTCCAACAGCACGACATGCCCGGTGGCGGCGGCCGTGCCGGTGTTGCGGTCGAACACGATCTTGTCGGCGCGCAGCACGTGGCCGTTCTGCCAGGCCTCGACGTGCCCCGTGGCGATCACCAGGTTGTTCTGCTGGTCGTACTGCACTTGGTCGGCGCCGAACGTGACGGGTTCCTTGCGCGACGGTTGCGGATTGCCCGAAAGCTTGGTCAACGCACCGAGCTGCGCACGCGCCGGAACCACCGGCAGCAGCAGAAACGCGAGCAGGCAGACGAGGAAAGCCCGCGCCATCGTCAACCGTCTTCCATGTGCAGCAGCAGTGCGACCGCGAGCATGAGGCCGGATGCCGCGGGGGCCCAGGCGGCGAGTTCCACGGGCAGCGCGCCGGACTGCCCGAATTCCTCGGCGATCTTGGAGATCATGAACAGCGCGAACCCGGCCGCCACGCCGCCGCCGATCATGCGCGCGACGCCGCCGCGCCGCGCCGGACGCATCGAAAACCCGGCGCCGACCAGTGCCATGGTCGCACACAGCAATGGCAGCGCGAGCAGCGATTGGAAATGCAGCCGATGGCGGATGGCGGAGAAGCCCGATCGTTGTAGAAGAGCTATGAAACCGGGCAGCGCCCAGACCGACAGCGTGTCGGGAGAGGCGAAGCTCTCCTGCACGCGTTGCACCGTCAGGTCGGTCGGCAGGCTGATCTCTTGCGTCGGGCCGGGCACTTCGTCGGGGCGCAGGTTGCGGGCACCCTCCAGCTCCCAGCTTCCCGGGCCGAGCACGGCACGGGTTGCCTCGATGCGCGCCAATAGCCGATCGTTGCCGTCCAGGCGGAACACGCTGACCCCGTTCGCTGTTAGTTGCCTGCCGTGCAGTTCCACGTCGCGGGCGTGGATGATGGCGACGCCCTGTGGTGCCAGCGCCCGGTCCGATTGTCGCAGCCAGAGCTGGCCACCGTCCAGTGCCAGCGGTCCGCCGCCGGGATGCAGGTAGGTGTTGTCCATGACCTCGGCGCGCGCCAGCATGATCGAGGAGAGCGGACTGCCGATGGTCACCGCGAGGACGCCGAACAGCAGGGCACAGAAGGTTGGCGCGGCGAGGAATTCCCAGGCCGATACGCCCGCCGCACGGGCGACGATCAACTCGGATGAGCGGGTCAGTCGCCAGAAGCACAGGATGCCGCCCAGCAGCACGGCAAACGGCAGGATCTGCATCGAGATGTAGGGCAGCCGCAGCGCCGCGATTTCCGACACCAGCCCGAATGTCGCGTCGGGCTTGCTGGTGGAGCGTCGCAGCAGTTCGAGAAAGTCGAACAATGCGACCAATCCGGTCAACGCCAGCAGCATCGCGGTGAACGCGGCCACGAACTGGCGGGAAATATAGATCGACAGCGTGATGGCGGGGGTCATGGGTTCAATTCGCGTGCGGCACCGGGCCGCGCCACGACGACAGCAATTGCGGACCCAGCAGGAGCCATGCGCAGACGATTCCGGGCAACGCCGCCTGCGCCCACATCAGCGGGATCAACGTGTTGTCGCGCGCCGCAAGATTGTCGATCGCCAAGCCGAGGGCGAGCAACACGACGACCGTGGCAACGGAGACAAGGGGCCGGATGAAGCCGCCCTGCCGGCGGAACGTGCCGGTCAGCGAGAACAGCAGGGCAACGCAGGCGTAGGATAGCGAGGTAAGCGGGCTGGCCAGGCGTTTATAGGCTTCCGCGACCCAGCGGGGACGATCGACCTGCGAGATGTTGGACGGCGGATCCAGCAGCTTCGGGATCGAGGCCTCGCTCATGTCGAGCAAGCGCGGGCTGTCCTGGTGCGTCGGGTCGGACAGGTCCACGACGTTTTCCCGGAAGCTCAGGATGTCGAGCCGGCCGGTCTGGTGATCGATATCCTGTCGGCTGCCGTTGATGAGCAAGACTCGCGGACCGGCTGGCCCTTCCAGCAGACGGCCTTGCTCGGCCAGGATCGTCGCGGGGGCGTTCGGATCGCGCTCGTCGTCCACCAGGATGCCTTGCAACGTGCCATCCGGCGCCCGGGAGCGGACATAGACGGTCAGCCCGTCCGACACCTGGGTGAACACGCCTTCCTGTACCAGGAAAGCGGCGATGCGATTGCGAATCTCCCACTGGAACTGGCGGAACGACGACAGGCTCTCGGGCACCAGCCAGAGATTGAGGCCGTAGCCGGTCAATGTCGCGAGCAGTGCCAGGGCGAGCGCGGGCCGCGCCAGGGCGATGGGCGACAATCCGGCCGCGCGCATCACGGTAAGCTCGCGGTCGCCGGCGAGCCGCTGGTAGACGAACTGCACGACCACGAACGTGGTGATCGGCAGGATGACGGCGACAAAGCTGGGAATCAGCAGCCCGGTGAGCCGCAGAAACACGCCGAAAGACAGGCCATGGTTCACCACCAGTTCGACGAAGCGCAACGACTGGGTCAGCCAGATCAGCGCAGTCAATCCGCTGGTCACGGCGATGAGGGCAAACAGGAGCTGGCGGAAGATGTAACGGTCCAGCTGCTTGCCGAAGATGGCGGTGCGCATGGCGCCTGACTAGCACCCCTCGAAGGGGGCAGTGAAGCGGGTGCCTCGGCTCCAGCAGAGTTCCGCCGCTGTCACCGGCCAGGTTCCGCCGAATCGCGGCCATGGCCTTGTTCGGCGAGCCCCCAGCCGATCAGCAGAAAGAGCCATCCGGCGTTCGGCACCGTGAACAGCGCGGTGGTGGAGGCGATCGGCCAGAACGCGGTGCAAAGCGTAACGAAAAGCGCAATCTGGATCGGCCGCCCGTCGGTAAACACGCCGCGGCCGATGCGGACAAGCCAGACGGCGCAGAGGACGGCGAACAGCAGCAGCCCGGGAAGCCCGGTGCTGGTGGCGATTTGCAGCCAGTAATTGTGCGGGTGGATCGAGCACCCGGCACTGTCGCCGATGTCGGTCACCGGCAGCCAACCGACCGGGCTGAAGTAGCGCGGATCGTTGCAACTATCGCGGAATCCGTCGAAACCCAGACCCACCCAGGGATGCGCCTGCACCATGACGACGGCCCGCTGATACAACAGCGCATAGGGCGTGGACCAGAAGTTCTCCATGCGGCGGAGGAACTCGACGACGAGCGTGCCATAGGTGACGGGCGACACGACCCGGGCAGCGGCGACCGCCGCAACCAGGACAATCAACGCAATGGCGATCGGCCAGCGGAAGCGCCGCACCACGAGGCCGGTGAGGCAAAGACCGAAGATGACCAGCAGCATCGGCATACGCTGGCCGATCACCGCCATGGTGAGGACCGTGGCAATCAGCAGCAGCGCTCCGGCCAGGCGGCGGTAGATCCCCGGCCGGTCCAGCAGATACATGGCGGGCGGCAGGAACGCCACGAAGTACAATATCTGCAAGGTGGCACCGGCGCGGGCCCGCTGAAACGGTCCGGTCAGCACGCCGCTGCCCCAACGGGGATCGCCGAATATGTTGGTGCCGAGGGCGTATTGTTGCCAGGTTTCCACAACGGTCCAGACCGCGGCGGCCAGGATGGCATAACCCATGTGGCGCCGCTGCGTGGCGTCGGCCAGTACCCAGCTTTCCAGTGCCGCCGCGAACAGAAACAGCCGGATCGCTCCGACGGATTCGCCGATCGCGTGCGGTGTGCCGGCGACAACCGTGCAGAACACCAGCCAAACCCAAAAGGCCAGCGACAGCCGGACGTGAGTCGATTGCAGCCAGGACCTGTCGCGCAGCGCCCAGCGGTTGGCCAGGAAGAGGATGGCGACAATGGACAGCAGCCCATCGGCGATCGCCCTGGCGTAGAACAGTGGCAACGGCAATAGCAGCGTCGCCGCCACGGCGAGCTGGAAGATGCGTGGCTGGCTGGCGAACTGGCGCAACGTGCCTGGCCGCGCGGTTGCCGCGGCGTCACCGTTGTGGGTTGCCACAGGCGGGGAAGCCACGTCAGGCATACGCAAACGGATCGGGCGCAAGGGGGGGAGCGACATCCCAGGTTGCTGCGCAGTGCCATGATGATGGCGCGCGGCGCGCCGCCGGGGGGCACGCCGCGGCCGGGTGACGCGCCGCGGGCGTCCCGCTGCCGGGATGCCCCGGAACAACCGCGATAAGACCGGCGTTCATTCGCACCGCGGCGATAAGCCTGGGGCGGCCGCATGGTCGTGCCGGTCCATCGAGATTCCCGTTGCCATGACGGCCTGCTTTCCCCGTGCGAGGCCGGCTTTGTGCTATAGCCTGACAGGTGGCGCAACCCGGACGATCCTCCCCCTCCCCTTGAGGGAGGGGGGTGGGGGAGGGGTGCGTACAGCCGCCGTATTCGGATGTACGCACCCCTCCCCCCAACCCCCTCCCTCAAGGGGAGGGGGAGAATTATTTCCCCAAACCCCCTTCCCTCAAGGGGAAGGGGGGGGGAATTCTTTCACCTATGCCGGCCGGGCCACGCGGGTGAGCGAAGCAGCCAGGCCCAGTGTCGCGGGCCAGGCGCGGCAGGCGGCAGCAACCACCGGCTGCGCCGCCGGTGTGCGGCAGGCCAGATGGATCAGCGCGGCGAATCGCATCGGCACGCCGGCCTGCCGGGCAAAACGGGCGTGGTAGTCGGCCGCGTTGCCGCCGCGGAGCCAGGTGGACGTGGCAGCCATGGCACTCTGCAACGCGATCGCCATGCCATCGCCGGCGAGCGACGGGACGACGCAGGCCTGGTCGCCCAACCGGAACAGGTCCGGCGGGGCATGCCGCGTGAAGCGATGCAGGTGGCCATACGGCGTTCCGGCGATCGCCAGCGGCCGCTCCAGGCAGGGGGTCGCCCCGGCAAGACGGCGCGTGAGCAGGGGCGCGTCGGCGGCGAGACTGTCCAGCAGGCTGTCCCAGCGCCCCCCAGCCCGGCGAAATCGCGCCGCCGGCAGCAGCATGCACAGCACGGCGCGGTCCTGCTCCACCAGTTGCAGCCCGGCATAGCCGCCGCGGATGAGCAGCAACTCGATGCAGCCGCGCAGCGCGGCACGCTGGTCCGGTGCGAGTTCGTAATACATCTTCAGCCCGATCAGTCCATCGGCGCGCGGCGGCCGGGCCAGGCCGCGCACGTCGTGCTTGCCGGTGGCGAGAAACACCGTGTCGGCCGTCAGCAGCCCGGCGGTCGCGGTCCGCGCGGTGAGGCCGCAGGCCGTGCGTTCCAGCCCGCGCACCGTGTGGCCGCGCAAGATCGTGGCGCCGCGCTGCGCGGCCAGGCCCAGCAGCGCCGCGTCGAGGCTGCGGCGGGACAGGCCGATCGCGGGGAAGGGCAAGGCGGTCTCGGCGACGGCCTGGCGATGAACCAACCGGATCGTGCCTACCGGCATGGCCCCAATGGTTCGTGGGTCGAGACCCAGCGCATGCAGCCCCGCAATCGCCGCGCCGCTGAGGAAGTCGCCGCACAATTTGTTGGCTGGGCCGGCATTGCGCTCCACCAGCGTGACCGGGTGGCCGGCGACGGCAAGCAGCGCGGCCGCGGCGGCGCCGGCCGGACCACCGCCGATGATCAGCGGGCGGCGCATCGCCGCGATACGCACAGCCGGAACGGCTTTTCGCGCGATATCTCTACCGCCGCTGCATCGAGACCGGCGGCCTGCGTCAGGTGGTGCCAGTCGGCCGGGACGAAGCTGCGGGCGATCGAGACGCGTCCGTCGTAACGGATAAACCGATGCCACCCGGCGGCCCAGGCCAGCAGGCCGAAACCATAATAGGGAACCCAGTGGCGATACAGGTCGGCGATGTACCAGCCGCGGGCGGCATGACGTTCCATCCAGGCGATGAAGCGGACGATGTCGGCATCGCCCAGGTGGTGGGCGAACTGCGAGCTGACGATGAAGTCGTAGCGCTGCGCCGGCTGAAACGCGAACACGTCGCCGTTGTGCCAGGTGATTGCGCGTTCCGACGGAGTGGCTGCGCGGGCGGCGCGCAGGCTCCACGGATTGAGGTCGATGCCGTCCAGCGTCGCAGCGATGCCGCGCCCCGCGCTCCACTGCCGAACACGGCGCAACAGGTCGCCGTGACCGCAGGCGACATCGAGCAAGGAGAAGGAACGCAAGCCGGTGGTTTCGCGCGCGAGCCAGGCCAGCAGCGGCCGATGCGTGAGCGTGACGAGATTGACGCGCGCCAAGTCGGCGAGACAGCGTGCATAATCGTCGTAGTCGGCGCAGTCGGTGTCCATCCGCTCGCCGGCGGTGCTGCGCGCGGCGAGGCTCATGGGCGGCGGAAGGCAAAGGTTTCCACGGTCAGGCCGGGGCCGAAGGCCATCGCCATGCCCTCGCCGGTGCTGGCGGCATCGCGGAGGATGCGCTGCAACACGAAGATCAGCGTCGCCGACGACATGTTGCCGAACGCGCGCAGCACGTCGCGGGAATATTTCAGCGCATCCGGCCGCAACGCCAGCGCCTGCTGCACCGCGTCGAGGATCGAGCGTCCGCCGGCGTGCACCGCCCACAGCGCGATGTCGTTTACCGTGCGATCGCGTAGCAGGGACACGCCGTGGTCCGGCAACCAGCGGCGAATGCGGCCTGGCACCTGGCCGGAGAGGTGCATGACGAAGCCACGATCGCCGATATGCCAGGTGATCAGGCCGTCGCTGTTGGGGATCGTCGCCGCGCGGAAACCGCCCAACGCCAGACCTGCAGGTTCCGCCGAAACCAAGCAGGCGGAGGCGCCGTCGCCGAACAGCAGAAAGCTCAGCAGCTTCTCGATGCGCCAGTCTTCCTGGAGATGCAGGCTGGAGAGTTCGACGTTCACCACCAGCACCTTGGCATGCGGTTCGGAGCGAACGATGTGGCTTGCCAGTTTCAAGGCGTTCACCGCGGCGAAGCAGCCCATGAAGCCGACGATGGTGCGCTCGACGCTGTCACGCAGGCCGGCCTGGCGCATGATCTGGAAATCGAGGCCGGGTGCGGTGAAGCCGGTGCAACTCGCGACCACGAGGTGGGTGATGGCAGAGCGTGCCGGCGCGATGTCGAGTGCGGCGATCGCCTGGCCCGCGAGTGCGAGGGCAGCGGGTTCGTAACGCGCCATGCGCGCGGCGGTGCTTGGGAAGGCGCCGCGGCGATAGAACGCCTCGCTGTCGAGAACGTGATCGCGCGGCTTCGGTCCGGGAGCGAAGATGGCGTAGCGGTGCTCGATGTCGGCCAGCGCGACCATGCGGTCGAACAGCGCGGCGGTGCGGCCGTCCAACGCGGTGGTGCGGCCGAAATCGACGAACTCGGCGTGGATGTCGTGCGGTGGCACCGCGGTGCCGATGCGATTGAGCCAGGCTTGGGTCACCGCGGCCTTTCAGAAGGGTTCAATGATAAGACGCAGGAAGGCGCGTTATGTTCCCTCTCCCGCGAAGTGGGAGAGGGTAGGGTGAGGGTGCTGCGTGCGGCACGTTGCACCCTCACCCTAGCCCTCTCCCACTGCGTGGGAGAGGGAATCACTCGGGCAACACCTTGCCGGGATTCAGAATTCCCTGTGGATCCAGCGCCGCCTTGATCCGCCGCATCATGTCCAGTTCCGCGCCGCCGCGCCAGTCCGGCATCATGTATGGCTTCAGCTTGCCGATCCCGTGTTCGGCGGAAAAGCTGCCGTCGAACGAACGCACCACCTCGTTCACGGTATCCATGATCGCGTGGTCCTGCGCCAGGAACCACGCCCCGTCGGCATCTTCGGGTTGCTCCAGATTGAAATGAATATTGCCGTCACCCATGTGGCCGAACGGCACCACGCGGATGCCGGGAATCAGCCGCACACAGGCTTCGGTGGCCTGCTGGATGAACTCCGGCAGCTTCGATACCGGCACCGAAACGTCGTTCTTTACACTGGCGCCCTCACGTTTCTGCGCCTCGGAATGTTCCTCGCGCAGCCGCCAGATCGCGGCCCGCTGCGCCTCGGATTCCGCGATTGCCGCATCCGTTATGACCTCGTCACCCAGCGCATCCTCCAGCACCTGCTCCAGCGTGTCGCGCAGGCCCGCATCAGCGCGCGGCGTCGCGAGTTCCACCAGCACGTAGAACGGCGCCGGCGCGGATAGCGGCAGCATCGCGCCCTCGATGTGCTTCAGCACGAACTCCGTGCCCAGGCCGGACATCAGCTCGAACGCGCTGATCGCCGCCGCGTCATACGCCTGGAAGCGCGCGAACAGTTCCAGCGCATCCTCCGCCGACGCAACGGCACAGAACGCCACCGCGATTTCTTGCGGACGCGGCGCCAGCTTCAGCACGGCGGCGGTGATGATGCCGAGCGTGCCCTCGGAGCCGACGAACAACTGGCGCAGGCAGTAGCCGGTGTTGTCCTTGCGCAGCCGGCGCAGCCCGTTCCAGATCGTGCCATCCGCCAGCACGACTTCCAGCCCGAGCACGAGGTCGCGCGCGTTGCCGTAGCGGACGGTGTTGTTGCCGCCGGCATTGGTGGCGAGCACGCCGCCGATCTGCGCGGTTCCTTCGGACGAAATCGACAGCGGCAGCAGGCAGCCGGCCTCGGCGGCGGCATTCTGTGCTGCCTTCAGCGTGACCCCCGCCTCGATCGTCATCGTCAGGTCCACCGGATCGATCGCGCGCACCCGGTTCAGCCGGGCGGTGCTCAGCACGAGTTCGCTGCCGTCGGCGGCCGGTACCGCGCCGCCAACCATCGAGGTATTACCGCCCTGCGGCACGATCGGCACGCCGGCCTCGGCGCAGAGCCGCACCACCGCGGCGGTCTCCTGGGTCGTAGCGGGGCGCACCACGGCCGGGGTGCGGCCTTGGTAGAGCCGCCGCCAATCCTCGCTGTACGCGGCGGTATCGCCGGGGTCGGTCAGCAGGCCACGATCGCCGACGACGGCGCGGATGGTGGCGAGCAGGTGGTCGATGGCGGGCATGACGGAGCTCTTCCTCCCAACGGGCAGGTATAGGCCCGTCAACCTCGCCCGCGAAGCGGGGTTGAGCCGCGCAGCGGATCGACGCGGCGCGAAACGCCGGGGAGGGTGCCGCGGAGCGGTGCAAGCAAAGGTGCAGCAAGGCGACCCGATCACCCTCACCCTCGCGGCTTCGCGTCTCGACCTCTCCCGCCGAAAGCGGGAGAGGTTTCCGCGTCATCTACTGCCTTCCCCCCACCTCATCGATGTGGCGCAGCAGGTCGGCCGGATCGTCGTAGACGCGGTAGGCGCCGGCGCGCTCCAGTTCCTCCTGGCCATAACCGCCGGACAGCACGCCGATCCCCAATGCGCGGGCACGGCGGGAGGCCAGCATATCCCAGATGCTGTCGCCCACCACCGAGGCGCTCTCGATGTCGCAGCCCAGCCGTTCCGCGGCGGCCAGGAACAGGTCCGGATTGGGCTTGGCGTATTTCACCTGGTCGCGCGTGACGATCACATCATGCTCGAAATCGACTCCCAGCGAGGTCAGCGGCGCGCGGGCGGTCTCCATGCGGCCGCTGGTGGCGATCGCCCAGGGGATGCCGGCCTCGCTCAGCGCGGCGAGCAATTCGCGTGCACCGGGCAGCGGCCGCACGTCGGCCGAACGTCGCTGGTAGGCCTCCGCATGGCGCTGCCGCAGCCGGTCGATACGCGCGTCATCGATATCCAGCCCGGTCTCGCGCAGCAGCATGTTGGTGAACAGCCCACCGCTCATGCCGATCTTGCGGTGGATGCGCCAGATCGACAGGGCAATTCCCTCCTGGTCGAGGGCGTCGTGCCAGGCCAGCACGTGCTGATACACGCTGTCCACCAGCGTGCCGTCGAGGTCGAACAGGAAGGCGGCCTTCGGCTCTTCAGGCATCGCAGGATCCTCCGAGGTCAGTACATCTCTCCCGCGCAGCGGGAGAGGCCGAGACGCGAAGCGTCGAGGGTGAGGGGCGTAACGCACAGACCGTCCATGCGTGATGCCCCTCACCCGCGTCGCTGCGCTCCGCGACCTCTCCCGCGCAGCGGGAGAGGGGGTACGGGGGACACATGTGGCGGCGATGGCGCGGTTGCCAGGGCCGCGCTACCCTCGCCTCCAATTGAGCATAACCAGGAGGAGCCGGATGTCCGCGACGACCCAGACCAGCACCGACGTGTTCGAGATCATGCACACCACGCGCTCGATGCGGCGGCTGAAGCCGGATCCGGTGCCGGATGCGCTGATCAAGCAGATCCTCGAAGCCGGTTCCTGCGCGGCCAACGGCGGCAACACGCAGAAATGGCGCTTCCTGGTGATCAAGGACCCGGCGATCAAGCAGGCCGTCGCCGCCTGGTACAAAAAGGCGTTCGACGAGGTGGTGGGGCCGCGCTACGCCAGCAGCGCTCCGCCGCCGGGGGTGACGGCGGAACGCTACCAGCGGCAACACGGCGCGGTGCAATACCTCACCGACCATTTCCATGAGGCGCCGGTGTGGATCGTCGCCTGCCTGGAAGACGGCGCGAACCCGGGCCGCGGCGCCGGCGCGTCGATCTATCCGGCGGTGCAGAACATGATCCTGGCGATCCGTGCGCTGGGGCTCGGCACCACGCTGACCACGCGGCACCTGCTGCACGAGAAGGAGGCGGAGGCGGCGCTCGGCCTGCCGCCGGGGGTGCACTCGTATGCGATCCTGCCGGTCGGCTATCCGATGGGTAAGTTCGGGCCGGTCGGCCGCGGGCCACTGGCGGACATCGTGTATCAGGACAAATGGGGCCAGCCCTATCCGGCCGTGTCGTAGGAGGATCGCGTCATGCCACGCATTGCGCCGGTCACCGGCAAGGCCGATGTGGCGCCGGAATACCACTACGTCGTCGATCAGGTGCTGGAGGTGTTCGGCAGCGTGCGCGGGCCGTTCAGCATCCTGCTGCACAGCCCGAAACTGGCCGAGCGCCTGCTGAAGCTGGTCACCTTCAACCGCGAGGAGAGCGTGGTGCCGGGGCATTTGCGCTCGCTCGCCATCCTGGCGGCGGTGCGCGAGAAGGAGGCGGCGTATGTCTGGGCCGCGCAGGTCGGCCAGGCGCGGCGGGCCGGGGTGCCGGAGGCGGTGATCGACCTGCTGCGGGCCAAGGGCGACCCGGGCGGGCTGCCGGCCGAGCAGCGGGACATCATCGTGTACACGCGGCAGTTGATGCGGACCAACCGGGCGGATCAGGCGGTGTTCGACGCGTTGCGCGAGCGGTTCGGCGTGCAGGGGCTGGTGGAGTTGACGGCGGCGGCGAACTACTTCGCGTTCCTGTCGGGCATGGTGAACGCGTTCGAGGTGCCCGCGCCGCCGGATGGGGACAAGCTGCCGACATAACGTACACCCGCTATGGAAACTCCCGCTGCTACCCGCGTCATGACGGCGGAGGCCGGCATGACGGGTTGGCACGGCAGTCGCGACGTCGCCGCCGTTGTCATCTCCGGTCGCGCATCGAGCCGGCCGGTTGGGCCGCAACGCGGACCGACGGGCGTCTCTCCCGCCTGCGGCGGGAGAGGTGTACTCAGTCACTCCGGCGCTGCCACACCCAGCGCCGCCTGCACGCCGAACTCGCCGGGCAACGCGCCCTTTTGGAACAGCCGCGTCACGTGGCCCATCTTGCGGCCAGGGCGCGCCTCCGTCTTGCCGTAGAGATGCGGGATCAGTCCCGGCGTCGCCAGGATTGCCGGCCACAGTGCCAAGCCTTCCGGCCCGACCAGGTTGCGCATCACCGCGTCGGAGTGCCGCACCGCCGGCGGCAACGGCAGCCCGGCGATCGAACGGATGTGCAGCTCGAACTGGCTGGCCGGGCAGGCGTCGAGCGTCCAGTGGCCGGAGTTGTGCGGGCGCGGCGCGATCTCGTTCACCAGCACCCGGCCGCCGGCGTCGACGAACATCTCCACCGCCAGCAGCCCGACCAGGTCCAGCGCCTCCACCACGCGTCGGGCGATCGCCTGCGCCGCCGCGGCGATTTCCTCGGAAATCCCCGCCGGGGCGAGCGTCATGTCGAGGATATGCGCGCGATGGCGGTTCTCCACGACGTCGAAAGCCGACACCGCACCGTCCGCGCCGCGCGCGGTCACCACGCTGACCTCGCAGGCGAAATCGACGAAACCCTCAAGGATCAGCGGCTTCGGTTGCAGCGCGGCGAACGCCCCCGGCAGTTCCACCGCGTCGCGCAATGTGCGCTGACCCTTGCCGTCATAGCCGAGCCGCGTGGTCTTCAACACCGCCGGCAGCCCCAGCTCGGCCGCCGCTGCGTACAGCTCATCCAGGTCTGCCACCGCACGCCATGGAGCGGTTGCCACGCCTGCGCCGTTCAGGAAGGACTTTTCCGCCACCCGGTCCTGGCTGATCCGCAGCACGGATGGCGCCGGGCGCACCGGTTTCAGCGAGGCCAGCAGGTCCAGGCCCTCGGCGCTGACGTTTTCGAATTCGAAGCTGATCACGTCCACCGCGGCGGCGAAGGCGCGCAGCGGCCCGGGCTCGGCGTAGTCGCTGATCGTCACGGCATGCGCGACCTGGGCCGCCGGGCTGTCCACCTCGCGCGTCAGGATGTGGCAGCGATAGCCGAGCCGCGCCGCCGCCAGCGCCGACATGCGACCGAGTTGGCCGCCGCCGACCAGGCCGATCGTGGCGTTCGGCGGCAACGGGAAGGTCATGCCGGATCGTGCGGCTCGGTGGCGACGGCCGCCGTCTGTTCGGCGCGCAGTGCGGCCAGGCGTTCCGCCAATGCCGCGTCCCCCAACGCCAGGATCGCGGCGGCGAGCAAGCCGGCGTTCACCGCGCCGGCCCGGCCGATCGCCAGGGTGCCGACCGGCACACCGGCCGGCATCTGCACGATCGACAGCAGCGAATCCATGCCGCTCAGCGCGTGCGACTCGACCGGCACGCCGAGCACCGGCAGCGCCGTCCAGGCGGCACACATGCCGGGCAGGTGGGCCGCCCCGCCGGCGCCGGCGATGATCACGCGCAAGCCGCGCTGGTGCGCCATGCTCGCATACTCGCGCAGGCGGTCCGGCGTGCGGTGGGCCGAGACGATGCGCGCCTCGTACGGGACGGCAAGCCGGTCCAGGGCCTCTGCGGCGTGGCGCAGGGTCGGCCAGTCGGACTGGCTGCCCATGATGATGCCGACGAGCGGGCCGGTCATGCGCCGAGCACTGCCATCGGGTGGACGAAGCAAGGCCAGGGGCTTTGCCCCTGCAACCCCACCAAGGGGCTCTGCCCCTTGGATCCCCGCCAAGGGCGGAGCCCTTGGGACCCTTCACTTGGCGTGGTTGGACGGGAGGGGGCCTGCGCCGCTGCCTTCAGCGATCCGAGTTGGATCGCTGAAGGCAGCGGCGCAGGCCCCCTCCCGTCCAACCACGCCAAACGGATGGATTGCAAAGGCTTCGCCTTTGCTGGGAGTTCAGGGGGCAAAGCCCCCTGACGGGTTTCAGGGCAGAGCCCTGACCTTGCTTCGTTCACCCGATTGCCCCGCCCGCGCATGTCAGGCGATGCTGTCCGGGATCAGCCGGCTCTCCAGCCAGGCGATCTCGTCCTTCAGCATCAGCTTGCGCTTTTTCAGCCGCTGCAAATGCAACTGATCGGCCGCGCCCTGGTCAGCGAGCCGGGCGATCACGGTGTCAAGGTCGCGATGCTCACTGCGCAGCTCGTGCAGCTTGCGGAGCAGTGAGTCACGGTCGGTCAACATGGGGCGTGGATAGCACAGAAGGGGGCAACAAACCCAGGGGAGGGCGCGAAGTTCCATCTGGCGGGCGATATGGCATTGGCGTTACATTGCCTCGCCGCGGTCGCCGTAGCGGCCGCGGGCGTTTCACCGGGACGAAGCGGAGGAACTCGTATCATGAGCCAGCAGGCCCGTCTGGATGCCCTCAAGGAGCGCCACGCTGCGCTCGAAGCCCGCATCGTGGACGAGGACCAGCGACCCCGACCTGACCCCGAAACCCTTACGCGATTGAAGATCGAGAAACTGCACGTCAAGGAAGAGATGGAACGGCTCCGCGCACAGGCGGCCTGACCGTCCCGCATACCGGCCACCAATCCATAGGGCGTCCCGTCTGACATTCCCTGGGGCGTCCCCTGGGACATCGCTGGCCTACGCAGCCTCCTCCGCCTCGGGCGGAGGGGGTGGCGGAACGGCGCGGCCTTCGCGCTCCAGCCGCTCGTTCGCCTGGGCCACGGCCGCGTTCAGGTCGGTCTGGCTGCATAGTCCCAGGATCACCGGATCGCGCGGCTTGATGTTGGCGCTGTTCCAGTGCGAGCGGTCGCGCACCTTCTGGATGGTCTCCTTGGTGGTGCCGAGCAATTTGCCGACCTGCGCTTCCGTAAGCTGAGGGAAGCTGCGCAGCAGGAAGGCGATCGCATCCGGCCGGTCGTTGCGCTTCGCCACCGGAGTGTAGCGCGAGCCGCGCAGGCGCTTGGGCACCGGCAGGGCGGTCGGGGCCAGCTTCAGGCGGGCGGCGGGGTCCGCCTCGCAGCGACGGATCTCCTCCGCGGTGACCTGCGCGTTGGCAACCGGATCGTAACCGACGATGCCCTGCGCCACCTCGCCATCGGCGATCGCCTGCACCTCGAGCGGGTGCATGCCGCAGAAATCCGCGATCTGCGTGAAGGTCAGGGCGGTCTTCTCGATGAGCCACACGGCGGTGGCCTTGGGCATCAACGGGGTCGGCATGGCGTTTCACTTTCAGGGCCGCTGCGCGGCGGGTCACTGTCCGGGCCGCCGCGCGGCGGGCGCGTCGACCGGACGGGGGAGCGCCGCGGGCGCGGCCATCGTGGGGATATGACAAGCGGCTGGGGGTGGGTCAAGGGAATTGGACCCTCTATAGTGGGCCTCCGAACAGGGGAGGCGCGCCATGGCGAGAGACGACGACAACCCGTGGGAGGCCCCGCCGCGCAAGCGGGTGCGGCTGGAAAAGCTGGTCCTCGACACGCTGGGGATCGAGGAGTTGCGCGATTATATCGGCGAGTTGCGCGAGGAGATCGCCCGGGTCGAGGCGGATATCGAGCGCAAGCAGGGACACCGCAGCGCCGCGGACGCGTTCTTCAAGCGGCCATAGGGCGGGGCGAGGTCGTCACACGGCACACGTCCAAATCTTACCCGCGATCGTACAGCGGCTTAGCGCAGGGCGGAACAGCGCATGCCGCCTTCGGAGCGGTGGGATGTGCCGCGCTTTTCCGCCCTATCGCTCGTCCCGCCCCTCGCGCATGAGCGCCTCGGCGGGCGGGTGTCGCCGGCCCGCGGTCAGGGTGCGCAATTCCGCTGCCAGCGCATCGAAGCCGGGCTCTGCCTCGGCTTCCAATGCCTGGCGCAGGATTTCGCGCACTTCCGCCTCGGCCGAGCGGCCATGGCGCGCGGCACGGCGCTTCAGGCGGTCTATCAGCGTCGCGTCGAGGTTGCGGATGCTGAGGCTGGTGGGCATGTCACCCGCATCGCTGGCATTGCCTGCATCGTTAGGACGCCGATAGCACGCGGCGCAAACGACGAAGACGCCCAAACGAAAAGGGGCCGGAAACCCGGCCCCCTCGCTCCGTCGCAACCCGCAGCGGGTTACGCCGCCTTGGCAGCCTCCACCGCGTCGTTGGCGATCGCCGTCGGAGCGGCCATGCCGCCAATAGCGATCTTACGCGGCTTCAGCGCCTCCGGCACAACGCGCTTCAGGCCCACATACAGCAGGCCGTTCTCCAGGTTGGCGCCCTCGACCACGATGTGGTCGGCGAGCACGAACCGACGCTCGAAGGCACGGCCGGCGATGCCGCGATACAGCACTTCACCCGAACTGCCCTCGCCGCTGACACGGCCGGAGACCACCAGGGTGTTCTCCTTGACCGTGATGTCGAGGTCCTCGGGGCGGAAGCCGGCCACCGCCATGGTCATGCGGTAGGTGTCGTCGCCGGTCTTCTCGATGTTGTAGGGCGGATAGCTGGGCGCTTCAGCGCTGGACACAGCGGTGTCCATCAGGCGGGCCAACCGGTCGAAACCGATGGCAGTACGGAACAGTGGTGCGAAATCATACGTTGTCATGGCAAACCTCCTGCACTAGCAAGGTTCTCGTTTTGGGCCGCCCGGTTGGGCCGGCCCCTACGCAAGTCCCCGGAACCCCGACAGGGCATTCCGGACGCTCTCGACATGGGCAAAGTGCCCCACGGGTTCAAGGGCTTTTCGTGCCGCGAGAGGGCGAAGAAAGGCCGGCAAAGTCCGGTTGGCAGGAGCGCGGCGCCTGCCGCCGCGCGCCGCGGCTTCCCCGCGTCCCGGAATGACCCGGTCGACCTGGCTGACGCGTATGCGAAGCCGCGCACCCGGGCTGGTGAACAGTTCGGGTGTCGACTAAAATCCGGTATGACCGATTCGGCTCTCGATGCGCTTCCGCTGTTCGCGCAGGATTGCGCTGTCTTGGCCGCCGCAACCGATGGCAGGAGCCCGAGTTTCGCCGACCTGGTCGAGGATTTCTGTCAATTCGGCAAGCCGTCGGCCGAGGCCTGGGAAGGCTCCGTCCGTTATCTGATCAACGAATTCTGGACGTCGGGTCAGCGTCAGGCCCATTCACTCCACGAGGTCAGCTACCGGGCGTGCTTCAAGGCGCAGCTTCCGGCGTTCTTCATCGATCGTCTCACGGCTCCAGGCGACGCCGTCTACGACCCGTTCATGGGGCGCGGGACAACCCCCGTTCAGGCGGCCCTGATGGGCCGCCGGCCGATCGGCAACGACATCAACCCATTGAGCATCCTGTTGAGCCGCCCCCGATTGGCGCCGCCGGCGCTCCGCGACGTCGCGCGCCGGCTGGACCAGATCGGCTGGGACGACGGCAAGATCGACGACGCGGACTTGCTCGCCTTCTACAGCGAGCGGACATTGCGTCACATCTGTGCGCTGCGCGGCTGGCTGATCGAACGGGCGCCATTGGACCGTGCGCCGGACCCGGTGGACGACTGGATCAGGATGGTGGCGATCAACCGATTGACCGGTCATTCGCCGGGCTTTTTCTCCGTCTACACGCTGCCGCCCAATCAAGCGGTTTCCGCTGTTTCGCAGCGGAAGATCAATGCACGCCGGGGGCAGACGCCGCCGGACCGCGACGTGAAGACGCTGATTTTGAAAAAGAGCGCGTCCTTGTTGCGCGACGGACCGATGGCGCCCCACCCGCTGGCGCTGCTGACCACCGGCTGCGCGCAGGCCACGCCGGCGATCGGCAGCTTGTCGGTTCAGTTGGTCGTCACGTCCCCGCCCTTCCTCGACATCGTGCAATACGCGGAAGACAATTGGCTGCGGAGCTGGTTCGCCGGCATCGACGTGGCGAACGTTGCCATTGTGCAGCACCGCACCGAGGCGGGCTGGCAGACCATGGTGCGGGACACGCTGGGCGAGCTGGCACGGGTCGTTCGGCCGGGCGGGCACGTCGCTTTCGAGGTCGGCGAGGTGCGCAACGGCAAGGTCCTGCTTGAACGGCTGGTCTGGGAGGCCGCGGAAGGGCTGCCTTTTGACCGTCTTTTCGTGATGGTGAACCAGCAGGAATTCACCAAGACGGCAAACTGCTGGGGCGTCAGGAACAACGCCAAGGGAACCAACACCAATAGAATCGTTGTCCTGCGCCGACATTGAAATTGCTGGCCGTTCCGTGCGTGCGGCGAGCCTGCAAGATTCTAACACGGAGGAAGATCGAGAGCCGCAGAGCAGATTTGCCGCGCTTCGCGCGAAGCGAAATTCTATTCTGCTCCGTGGCCCTCCGTGGCTCTCGATCTTCCTCCGTGTTAAAATCTTGCTGGATTGCGGAAGACACGCATGTCCTTGGTCGCGCTCCGGCGCGCGACAGCAGCCGGCTCGGGCGCATGCCCTGGCTGGGGCCGCCATTCGCCGCGGCCGGGATCTATTGATTCGGTCGTGAAGCGTGCCGGATGCACCGCGGCGGCAGCAGATGGCTGACGCCGCCGGGCAACCAGACTTCGCCCCGGCCTTACCCTTTCAGGCCAAGCCCGGCGAACTTCTTGTTGAACTTGGCCACCTGACCGCCGGAATCGATGATCCGGTGCTGGCCGGTCCAGGCCGGGTGCGACTTCGGATCGATGTCCAGCCGCAGCGTGTCGCCGGCCTTGCCGTAGCAGGAGCGCGTCTTGAACTGCGTTCCGTCCGTCATGATGACGGTGATCTCGTGGTATTCGGGGTGGATGCCCGGCTTCATCAGCGTGGTCCCTTGCCTGGCGCTGCCGATCCCGACCGGCGGCGCAAGCGCCGGCATATAGCCGCGCCCGCCCGCCAACGCCAGAGGCCTCAACGCCCCGCGCCGGCCCGTGCCTGCCACGCCTCCACCAGCAGGCACAGGATCTCGAACAGCAACGATGCTCCGTTGAACGCCGTCAGTCCGCCCACGTCGAACGGCGGCGATACCTCCACCAGGTCGCCGCCGACGAAATCCACCCCGCGCAGCGCGCGCAGCAACCGCAGAGCCTCCAGGGCGGTGATGCCACCGGCTTCGGGGGTGCCCGTGCCGGGCGCCTGCGACGGGTCCAGGCTGTCGATGTCGAACGACAGGTAGGCCGGGCCGCGACCCACCACCCGCCGCGCCTCCTCTGCCGCGAAGCGCCAGCCGTGATCGGCGAACTCGTCCATCGGCAGCACCCGCATGCCGCTGCGCTTGCTGAACCCCCACATGTCCGGGTCGTTGGTGGTGCCGCGGATGCCGATCTGGATGACCCGCGCGGGGTCCAGCACCCCCTCCTCCACCGCGCGGCGGAACGGCGCGCCGTGGTGGAAGCGCGAGCCCATGTAGTCGTCGCCGGTGTCGCAATGCGCGTCGATATGCACCATACCGACCGGCCGGGCCGCGCCCACCGCGCGCAGGATCGGCAGGCTGATCGAGTGGTCGCCGCCCACCGACAGCGGCACCACGCCGGCCCCCACCACCGTCCTGTAGAATGCCGCGATCTCGTCCAGCGCACCCTCCAGCGCGTAGGGCTGCTCCAGCCAGCAGTCGCCCAGGTCGCGCACCCGCGCCGAGGCGAACGGCGTCACGCCGGTGGCGGCGTTGATCCGCCGCAGTAGCGCCGATTGCTCGCGCACCGCCCGCGGACCGTGCCGGGTGCCGGAGCGATTGGTCACCCCGCCATCGAACGGCACACCGATCAAACCGATATCGGTCTCCGCCAGCGCGGCCCCATGCGGGGCGCGGAAGAAGCTGGCAATGCCGGTATAGCGCGGCTGTGCCTGGGGATCGGCCAGGTCGTGGTAGCGGGCGGGCGGCTTGAGGTTTTCCATGGACCCTCCTCGACGCGACGGGCGCGCCTCTCCTATGGGGATGCGGCCCCCGGCTGCAACCGCGGACTGACTGCCGCGACTGAGATTGACGCCCCCGGGTCCCGCCCCTATAAGCCGCCGCCTGCGACGAACCGCCCGCCCAGGTGCGGTGGCGTGCGCATGTGAATTGCCCCGACCGGAGAACCGCCTCGTGAAGCGCACCTATCAACCGTCGAAGCTGGTTCGCAAGCGCCGGCACGGATTTCGCGCCCGCATGGCCACCGTCGGCGGCCGCAAGGTGCTGGCCAATCGCCGCGCCAAGGGCCGCAAGCGCCTGTCCGCCTGAGCACCGCGCGGTCTCTTGCCGGGCGGCCCCCGGGGAAACCCTCGGATCAAGCGTCCGGGGGAGGCCCCGGATCAACGCCGGGCCAGGAGGAGGCCGCGCCCATGCCGACCAGTCCTGTGCTCACCAGCCCGATGGCGACCAGCCCCGCACCGATGATCCCCGTGCCGGCCATCCCATTGCCGTGCGGCCCCGTGGCGAAGCCCCCCCAACCAGCCCACCACGGCCGCCTGACCCGGCGGGCCGAATTCCTGCGTGTCGCCGCCAAGGGCCGCAAGGCGCCGATGCCGGGGCTGGTGCTGCAAGCCCTGAAGCGTGCCGACGACGCGCCGGCCCGGCTGGGCTTCACCGTCACCAAGAAGGTCGGCAACGCGGTGATTCGCAACCGCACCCGCCGCCGCCTGAAAGAGGCCGCCCGCCTGCTGCTGCGGGACCAGCCGGTCGCCGGCGCCGACCTGGTGGTGATCGGCCGCGCCGGGACCCGGTCCCGCGATTTTGCCGCCCTGCGGGAGGACCTGCGACATGCCCTGGCCAAGGCCGGCGTGCTGTGACGCCGGCCGCCCATCTCGCCGTCGGCGCCGTCCGCGCCTATCAATGGACGATCCGGCCGGTGATCGGCGCCAATTGCCGCTTCTGGCCGAGTTGCAGCGACTACGCGATCGAGGCATTTCGGGCGCATGGCGCGGTGCGTGGCAGCAGCCTGGCGGCGCGGCGCATCCTGCGCTGCAACCCGTGGTGCGACGGCGGCTACGACCCGGTGCCCCCGGCCCGTCCCCGCCAAGGGCAATGACATCCGGCGATGACACGCGGCGATAACACGAGGGTTTGATGGACCAGAAGCGCCTCATGCTGGCAATCGCGGTGTCGATCGCGATCCTGCTCGGCTTCCAGTTCCTGGTCTCGCCGCATCTGCCGCACCCGCCGGCACCGGCGCCGACGAGCGTGGCCAGCAACCAGGCGGCGCCGGGGAAGAGCGCGGCCACCCCGGCCGAGGGCTCTCCCGGCGTCGGCGGCCAGACGGTCCAGCCGACCGTGCCGAAGAACGTGCCGCGCCTGAAGATCGCCGCGCCGCGGCTACAGGGGTCGATCAGCCTGGTGGGCGCCCGCATCGACGACCTGATCCTGACCGACTACCACGACACGCAGGATCCGAACTCGCCGAATGTGCGGCTGCTGGAGCCGCTGTCGGACGCGCAGCCCTACTACGTGCAGTACGGCTGGACGCCGGCCAACGGCGAACCGGTCAAAGTGCCGGGCAACGACACGCTGTGGGTCGCCTCGGCCGACACGCTCGGCGCGGCGCATCCGGTGACGCTGTCCTGGGACAACGGGCAGGGGCTGACCTTCCAACTGCTGCTCTCGGTCGATGACGACTACATGTTCAGCGTGCAGCAGTCGGTGAAGAACGCCACCGGCGCGCCGGTAAAGCTGTTCCCCTGGGCGCGCGTGCGCCGCGACTACACGCCGGAGGTCGCCGGCTACTACATCCTGTTCGAGGGCCTGCTGGGCGTGGTGGACGGCACGCTGCACGAGACCACTTATCCCAAGGCCAGGTCGGAAGGCGACAAGGCGAACGGCGTCGCCTACGACGCGACGTCGACCGGCGGCTGGGCGGGCATTACCGACAAATACTGGCTCGCCGCGGTGGTGCCGGACCAGTCGGTGGCGGAGAAGCTGAGCTTCCTGCACATCGCCGAGGACGGTGACCACTATCAGGTGGGCTACATCGCCCAGGACGCGACGACCGTCGCCCCGGATTCGACCGCCAGCCTGGCGTCGCACCTGTTCGCCGGCGCCAAGATCGTGCGGCTGCTGGACCGCTACGAGGCGGAATACCACATTCCGAATTTCGACAAGGCGGTGGATTTCGGCTGGTTCTATCTGATCACCAAGCCGATCTTCTATTGCCTGGACTGGCTGAACGGCATCCTGGGGAATTTCGGCCTGGCGATCCTGGCGTTCACCTTCGGGGTCAAGCTGCTGTTCTTCCCGCTGGCGAACTACTCGTACCGCTCGATGAGCAAGATGAAATTGCTCGGACCGAAAATGACTGCGATGCGGGAACGCCTGAAGGACGACCCGTCGAAGATGCAGGCGGAGATGATGGCGATGTACCGGGCCGAGAAGGTGAACCCGGCATCGGGTTGCCTGCCGATGGTGGTGCAGATTCCGGTGTTCTTCTCGCTCTACAAGGTCATCTTCACCACGATCGAGATGCGGCAGGCGCCGTTCTACGGCTGGATCCACGACCTGTCGCAGATCGATCCGACCAACGTGTTCAACCTGTTCGGGCTGATCCCGTTCGATCCGTCCACCATCTCGCCGTACCTGCATCTCGGTCTCTGGCCGCTGATCATGGGCTTGACGATGTTCCTGCAGCAGAAGCTGAACCCGCCGCCGCCCGATCCGGTGCAGGCGCGCATGTTCCAGTTCATGCCGATCATCTTCACCTTCATGCTGGCGCGGTTCCCGGCCGGGCTGGTGATCTACTGGGCGTGGAACAATACGCTGTCGGTCGCCCAGCAATGGCTGATCATGCGCCGTACCCGACTGGCGCGCCCCGGGCTGGCACGCACCTGAGCGCGTCTCCGCACGTTGGCGACGACAGGGATGCAGCCGATGTCGCGGCGGCGCTGGAAGCCGGCCGTGTGCTGTTCGCCGGCGAGTGCCGGTTCGTGCAGGCGGCACAAGGGCTCGATCATCTGCCGGCGCCGGGCGGGCCGGAGGTTGCCTTCGCCGGCCGCTCCAACGTGGGCAAATCGTCGCTGCTGAACGCGCTGACCGGGCGGCACGCGCTGGCCCGCGTCTCCGCCGCGCCGGGCCGCACACGGCAGCTCAATTTCTTCGACCTCGCCGGGCGGCTGACGCTGGTGGACATGCCGGGCTACGGCTATGCGCGCGCACCGCAGGACGTGAAGGCGGATTGGCAGGGGCTGATGTTCGACTACCTGCGCGGCCGGCCGACGCTGCGCCGCGTGATGCTGCTGCTGGATGCGCGCATCGAGATCAAGCCGATCGATACGTCGGTCCTGGGGTTGCTCGACCGCGCCGCGGTGGCGTTCCAGATCGTGCTGACCAAGATCGACGCGGTGAAGCCGGCGGCGCTGGCACGCAAGGTCGAGGAAGCGGCGCGGCTGGCGCGGGCGCATCCCGCGGCGCATCCGGAGGTGCTGCCGACCAGCAGCGAGACCGGGGCGGGGATCGCTGACTTGCGTGCGGCGCTGGCGGGGTTGGCGATCGGCTGAACGAGGGTGTCGCCCATGGCAATCGCAGGTGACTGGGCACGCGGTCTTGGCTGCTGCCGCCTGGACCGTTGGGGGAATCGGAAAGCAAGCAAGGAAGCAAGATTTTAACACAGATTTTCACAGATTAAGGCACAGATTAAGGCACAGACAGGAATATTAATAATTGTTATTACGTAATGTCTAACCTTTGTGTGCACGCAGTCGTTAGCTCTAATCTGTGACTTAATCTGTGAAAATCTGTGTTAAAAGCTTGCTTGCTTGCTTGCTTGCTTCGTTGACCTGCCCCCACAGCACTGGCCAGTGGGTACCTGTCAGGCCAAACGGTGGACCAAAGCGACGGACCAGGTGTGTCACCGGCTTCCCTCTAGCTTCCTGTTAAGGACTCGTAGGGCCTTCGCCCGCCATTTCGAGGAGGGTCTGCCAGTGCCGCCGCGCCCTGAGTTAGCGTCCGCAGGACAAAGTCCCCTGGCGGTTTTCAGGACAGAGCCATGGCCTTTCGTCGTTCACGCGATTGCCCGCCATCGCCCCACGCCATAAGCTTGCGCCTGGACTGGGGGAAGGAAGCGCGCCGATGCTCAGCATGGCGGGAAAGGTCGCAATCGTCACCGGCGCGGGATCGGTGGGTCCCGGCTGGGGCAACGGCAAAGCGACCGCGACGTTGCTGGCGCGTCAGGGCGCAGCGGTGTTCCTGGTCGACATCAACCAGGCCGCGGCCGAGGAAACCCGCGGCATCATCGAATCCGCAGGCGGCATCTGCGCCGTGCACTGTTGCGACATGATGCGGTCGGCCGATGTCGCGGTGATGGTGCAGGCCTGCGTCGCGCGGTTCCAGCGGCTCGACGTGCTGGTCAACAATGTCGGCGGTTCCGCGCCGGGCGATCCGGTGTCGATGACCGAGGAAGTCTGGGACCGGCAGATCGACTTCAACCTCAAAACGGCGTTCCTCGGCTGCAAGTACGCCATTCCAGCGATGCTGAAGCAGGGCAAGGGGGCGATCGTCAATATTTCGTCCGTTGCCGGTATGCGCAACGATTTCGCCTCGGGCCGCACCCATGTCGGCTACAGCGCGTCGAAGGCCGGGGTGATCCAGCTTTCCCGCTCTACCGCCGGTGCGTACGCGAAGCAGGGCATCCGGGTGAACACCGTGGTGCCGGGACTGATGCACACGCCGCTGGTGGAGACCCGGCTGGCGAAGACCGTCGGCAACAACGACCTCGCGGCACTGATCGAATCGCGCCACAAGGCGGTGCCGCTGGGCCGCATGGGCGATGCCTGGGACGTGGCGCATGCCGTGCTGTTCCTGGCGTCCGACGAGGCACACTACATCACCGGGACTGAAATCATCGTCGATGGCGGGCTGACCGCCGCGATGCCCTGATCACGCAACACGGGAGAGCGACCGATGGCCAATGAAGGACGCCTGCCGGCGATTCCGCCGGACCAACTGACGCCGGAACAGAAAAAGGTGCTGGACGCGATCCAGTCGGGACCGCGCGGCGCCGGCGTGCGCGGGCCGTTCAATGCACTGCTGCGCAGCCCGGAGCTGTGCGACCTGGTGCAGCGCGTCGGCGCTTATGTGCGTTTCGGCACGTCGCTCCCCGCGAAGCTGAACGAGCTGGCGATTTGCATGGCCGGCCGCAAATGGACCGCGCAATACGAGTTCTATGCGCATCGCCGGCTCGCCATCCAGGCGGGGCTGAAACAGGAGATCGCCGACGCGGTCGCCAACGGCACGCGGCCGCCGGGCATGGATGCGGACGAGGCCGCGGTCTACGATTTCGCCACCGAATTGCTCGGCACCGGGCAGGTATCCGACGCGCACTACGAAGCCGTGAAGAGCAAGTTCGGCGAACGCGGCGTGATGGATCTGGTCGGCGCCGTCGGCTACTACAGCCTGGTGTCGATGGTGCTGAACGTCGCTCAGGTGCCGTTGCCGCCAGGCGAGGCGCCGCCGCTGAAGCCGCTGTAACCGGCTATGGCCGTCTCGCCAGGGACGGCCGCAGCACCCAGGCCAGCGGCAACGTCAGCAGGCAGACCGCGGCCACCACGAGGATGGCTCGGGTGGGGCCGAATGCGTCGCCGGCGAAACCGTACAGGAACGGGGCGATCGCGCCACCGCCGATGGTGCCGGTGTAGAACAGGCCGAACGCCTGCGCGTGCCGATCTGCCCGGACAAACTCGGGCACCGTGCCATACAGCACGGACGAGGTGCCGTTCAGGGCAATCCCGATCAGCGGCAGGCAGGCCAGCGCAAACGGCAGCGAGACCTGGCCCAGGACCACGATGCCGAGCGCGGTGCCAAGCTCGGTGAGCAGGACCGTGCGCAACACGCCCAATCGCGCGCCGAGCCAACCGCAAGCCAGCTTCCCCGCTGCTCCGCCAGCGAAGATCAACGTCAGGGCGATGCCGATCATCGGCGTGTCGGCACCCTTCGCCTTCAGCACGAACGGCAGGAAGGCGAGGAACCCCATGCGGGTGCCGCTGTCCAGCACGCCGATTGCCAGCAGCACGGGAAAGGCGCCGCGCTGCCGGGATTGCGTCGCCTGAACGGCGCGTTTTGCCTCCACTTGTGGCGGCGTCGGCTCGGCATTCGCGGCATCCGCGATGCGGGCACCGTGCGGCAGCAGCAGCAGGATCAGCACCGCCGCGACCAGGCCGAGCGTGCCGATCGATCCCAGCGCCGAGCGCCACGGCATCAGGCTCAGCAGCCACGCGGTCGCGGCGGGCAACGCCATCTTTCCCAGATCGCCGGCGAAATTGTAGGTGCCCAAGGGACCTCGGACGCCGGTATCGGCATAGGCCGCCGCCACCAGCGACGAGCCGATCGGATGCTGCGTGGCGGCTCCGGCGCCGCCCACCAACAGGGCCAGCACCAGAACGGTGAAGCTTGCGCCGGTGAGTCCGATCGCGAGATAGGCGCCGCCGGCTACCGCGGTGCCGATTGCCAGCAGCAGCGGTCCGCCCAGGCGTTTGGCGAGCAGGGATACCGGCACTTGCAGGCCGGCCATCGCGCCGGCGAACAGCATGCGCAGCACGCCGAGAGCGGCGTAGCTCAGGGCGAACTCGGTCTGCCAGACCGGCAACAGCACGTAGATCAGGTCGGTGAAGCCGTCGTGCAGCGCGTGTGCGCCGCAGGCGACGGCAAGAACCCGGCGTGAGGTGGCCCGCTGTGCCGACGTGACGCCGCCGATTTGTGCGGAGCTGGACATGGCCTGATCCTTCGAGCGCGGGTTGGAATCTGGGCAGTTGCGGCCGGATTGGGAACCTGGAGGAAGATCCGATTTGTCTAGATGTCTAAACCGTCGTCGGCCCGGGCGGCAACCGGCAGCGCAGTGGCGGCGACAATGCAAATTTCTCCCCCTCCCCTTGTGGGAGGGGGGTGGGGGGGAGGGGTGCGCGAATCCGCCGGCAGCGGATGTACGCACCCCTCCCCCCAACCCCCTCCCTCAAGGGGAGGGGGAGAAATTTGCACGGCGGATTGGAATCAGACCGTCGCCGGCCAGGGGCCTGCCAGGGCGATAGCCTCGTCCTCGCCCGGCCAGGGCGGCATCGTCACGCCAACCGCTTGCAGCGGTTCGGCGGAATCGGAGCGGAATTGAAACGCCGTGCCGACCGGGACGGCAACCGACAGCCCCGCCGCAACGTCGATAATCGCTTCCCGATCGCCGGCGCGCAGCCACATGCGGCCGCTGCCCGCCAGGAAGTACCACAGTTCGTCCACGGTGCGATGCGCCACGGCGTGCGACACGGCGAACGGCGGCAGGCTGAACCGCGCCATGCTGCCGCTCGCCGTGCGCACCAGCACGCGCACCGCCGAGCCATCCGGTGCGACGACGTCCGGCGCATCGTCCACGTGCATGGCGGCGAAGGTCACGCGCGGTTCCGTCGGCGGTTCAGTCGTATGCCAGGTTGAGCGTCTCCGCCACCAAGGCGGGACGCGGGTGGCCCTCGATCTCCATGGTGCTTTCGAAAGTCATCCGCACGCCGCCTTCGATATCCTCGACGTTCTGCAGCGTCTGGTGCAGCCGGACGCGCGATCCGACCTGCACCGGCGCGGTGAAGCGCATCCGGTTGGAGCCGTAGTTGATGCCGCGCGAGCGCTTGCGGATCGCATAGACCTGGTGCGCCAGGCCGGCCAGCAGCGACAAGGTCAGGAAGCCGTGGGCGATGGTCTTGCCGCCCGGCATCTCGCGCTTCGCGCGCTCGACATCGACGTGGATCCACTGGTGATCGCCGGTCGCGTCGGCGTACTTGTCGATCATCGCCTGGTCCACCGTGACCCAGTCGCTGCTGCCGATCTGCTGACCGATATGCGCCTTCATATCCGCCGGCTTTTCCACTTCCAGCATCGCTGCTCCCCTCCGGTTATTCGCATGTCGCGGCGACTATGCCGGCCGCCGAGCCCCTTGTCGCCGTCTGGACTTTCGTCCTATCACTGGCGCGTTGGAGGATACCGCCATGGACCACGTCCGGATGTCCCAACGGCAAGCGGCATTCCGCGCCGACTTCCGCACCCGCATCGCCCCGGCCTATTCCGGCTGGGCGCATGTCGCGCTGATCTACGCCCTGGGCCTCGCCGCCATCTGGTATTGCGCGCGGCAGGTGGTCCGGCCCGCGTGGTACGAGTTCCTGGTGATCCCGGTGGCGTTCTGCATTTCCAACGTGTTCGAGTGGTGGATCCACCGCTACGTGATGCACCGGCCGGTCAAGGGCTTCATGGGCATCTACAAGCGCCACACGCTGGCGCATCACCAGTTCTTCACCAATATCGAGCCGACCTTCGACAACAGCCGCGACTTCCGCATCGTGTTCTTCCCGCCCTATGCGCTGGTGGCGTTCATGGCGCTGTCGCTGCCGCCGGCGGCGATCCTGGGCTTGCTGGGGCTGCCGAATGCCGGCTGGCTGCTGCTGATCACCAACGTGGCGCTGTACCTGAACTACGAGCTGTTCCACTATTGCTGCCATGTGAAGGACGACAGCATCGTGCGGCACATCCCGCTGGTGAACTCGATTCGCCGGCACCACATCGCGCACCACAACACCGCGCTGATGATGGAGCGCAATTTCAACCTGACCTATCCGGTCGCCGACTGGTTCTTCGGCACCTCCGATCTCGCCTGTGGCCTGCTGCAACACATCTTCAACGGCTATGACGCGCGCTTCGTGCGGCGCGACCTGAAGCGGGTGCGCAACACCTCCGACGATGTGCGCGCGGGTCACGTGCAGGCGGCGGCGGAATGAGCCAACGCGTCCGCATCAAGCCGGGCAAGGCGAGCCTGATCGGCGGGATTGCCGTCGGGGTTGCGGTGGTCGTGCTCTGGGCCGCGGTGGCGCATGAGTTGGGTGCAGACAACGTGCCGGTGCTGATTGCCGGCGTGCTGCTGGCCGCTGGGATTGCGACTTGGATCAGGGTGGCCGATCTTTGACGTCCTGAAGAACAAGGGGCGTCCATGACCACCGAGGAGGAAACCTACGACTTCATCGTCACCGGCGCGGGCAGCGCCGGCTGCGTGATCGCCGCGCGCCTGTCCGAATCCGGCCGCCATCGCGTGCTGCTGCTGGAAGCCGGGCCGCCCGACAGCAATCCCTGGATCCACATCCCGCTCGGCTTCGCCAAGACCTACGTCAACCCGCAGGTGAACTGGAAGTTCGAGAGTGCGCCGCAGCCGCAGCTCGCCAATCGGCGGCTGTACCTGCCGCGCGGCAAGACGCTGGGGGGCTCCAGCTCGATCAACGGCATGGTGTACATGCGCGGCAGCCACGCCGACTACGACGAATGGCGGCAGCGCGGCTGCGAAGGCTGGGACTGGGATTCCGTGCTGCCGTTCTTCAAGCAGGCGGAGAACCAGACGCGCGGCGCCGACGACTTCCACGGCGTCGGCGGCCCGCTGCACGTCTCCGATCAGCCCGGCCGGTTCGAGCTGGCGGACGCGGTGCTGGAGGCTGCCGTGCAGGCCGGCATCCCGCGCAATCCGGACTTCAACGGCGCGCAACAGGAAGGCTGCGGCTATTACCAGACCACCAGCAGCAACAAGCGGCGCTGGAGCACGGCGAAGGCGTATCTGCAACCGGCGCGGCAGCGGCCGAACCTGGTCGTGCGCACCGGCGCCCAGGCGACGCGCGTGCTGATCGAGAACCAACGCGCGGTCGGCATCGAGTACCACACGCAGGAAGGCCGCCGCACGGCGCATGCGCGGGGCGACATCATCGTGTCGGGCGGGGCCTATGGCTCGCCGCAACTGCTGTTGCTGTCGGGACTGGGACCGGCGCAGCACCTGCGGGATATGGGCATCGCGGTGGTTCGCGACATGCCGTCGGTGGGAGCGAACCTGCACGACCATTTCAACTCGTATGTGAGCTGGCGGTGCAGCAAGGCCATTACGTTGAACGACCTGGAGAACAGTCCGTTGCGCAAGGTTGCGGCCGGGCTGCGCTACGCGCTGTTCCGCTCCGGGCCGATGGCGAGCAATGGCATCCATGCCGGGTTGTTCACCCGCAGCGACCAGCGGTTCGAACGCCCCGACATCCAGATCAACCTGTTCGAATGGAGCACGTTGCAGCGCGACAAGGACCGCGTCGTGCCGCATCCGTTTCCCGGCTTCACCCTGAGCCCGGTGCATCTGCGGCCCGACGGGCGCGGCACGGTGCGGCTTGCCAGTCCCGATCCGCTGGCGCCGCCGGCAATTCTGTTCGACTTCCTGCGCACCGACTACGACATGCAGGCGGTGGTGTTCGGCATCCGCCTCGCGCGCACGATCGCCGCGCAGCCGGCGCTGCGGCCCTATGTGGTGGAGGAACTGGCGCCGGGTCCGGCGATCACCAGCGACGCGGCGCTGGCCGACTACGTGCGGCAGAGCGGCGTGTCCAACCAGCACCCCACCAGTTCCTGCGCCATGGGCCACGGCCCTAACACCGTGGTCGATCCGCGGCTGCGCGTGCATGGCATCGCGGGGCTGCTTGTGGCGGACGCGTCGATCATGCCGGTTGCGGTCGGTGGCAATACCAATGCCCCGACGATCATGATCGGCGAGAAATGCGCGGCGATGATTTTGCAGGACGCGGCGGCGATGCCGGCACGCGCGGCGGCATGACCCGTCGCCACGACGCGCGGCCCCCCGTCCCACGGTCATTGCGAGAAGCGTAGCGACGCAGCAATCTCCAGCGCGACGAGGCGACGGCGATTGATCAGGCGGGAGATTGCCGCGGCCCTCCGGGCCTCGCAATGACAGTCGGGGCAATCCCGCTACGACAAACAAGGGGGAAGGATGTCCGCGGCAGAAGACACCTACGACTACATCGTCACCGGCGCCGGCTCGGCCGGCTGCGTGCTGGCGGCGCGGCTTTCGGAGTCCGGCCGGCATCGCGTGCTGCTGCTGGAAGCCGGCGGCAAGGACAGCAACCCCTGGATCCACATTCCGCTCGGCTACGCCAGGACCTTCTGCAATCCGCGGGTCAACTGGATGTTCGATTCCGAGCCGGAGCCGAACCTCAACGACCGCGTGATGTACCAACCGCGCGGCAAGGTGCTGGGCGGCACCAGCTCGATCAACGGCATGATCTATATGCGCGGCAACCACGCCGACTACGACGAATGGCGGCAGCGCGGCTGCGAAGGCTGGGACTGGGAATCCGTGCTGCCGTATTTCCGCAAGGCGGAGGACAACGAACGCGGCGAAAGCGAGTTCCACGGCGCCGGCGGCCCGCTGCGCGTGTCCAACCAGCCGTATGAGTGGGAGATCGCCAAGATCCTGCTGCAAGCCTGCATCCAGGCCGGCATCACGCCCAATCCCGACTTCAACGGCGCGCAGCAGGAAGGCTGCGGCTACTACCAGACCACCACCAAGGACCGTCGCCGCTGGAGCACCGCTGCCGCGTATCTGCGGCCCGCGCGCAAGCGGCCCAACCTGGTGATCCGCACCCATGCGCACGCCACGCAAGTGTTAGTGGAGAACGGCCGCGCCGTCGGCGTGGCGTTTCGCTCCCCGCGCGGGCTGGAGACCGCACGCGCCAGCGGCGAGGTGATCGTGTCCGGCGGCGCCTACGGCTCACCGCAGCTTCTGTTGCTGTCGGGCATCGGTCCGGCAGAGCACTTGCGGGACATGGCCATCGACGTGGTGCACGACCTGCCCAACGTGGGGTCCAACCTGCACGACCATTTCAACACGTACTGCGCCTGGCGGATCTCGCGGTCGATCTCGCTGAACGAGTTGCACCACTCGATTCCGCGGCAGATCGTCGCCGGCGTGCAATACGCGCTGTATCGCGGCGGGCCGATGTCGGGCAACGGGCTGTATGTCGGCGCGCTGGTGCGCAGCGACAAGCGGCTGGAGCGGCCCGACCTGCAACTGAACATCTCGGCCTGGAGCACGATCGATCGCAACCGGCACGGGATCATCTCGCATCCGTTCCCGGGCTTCGCGATCAGTCCGGTGCATCTGCGGCCGGAGGGACGCGGCACGGTGCGGCTGCGCAGCCCCGATCCGTTCGCGCCGCCGGAAATCCGCTTCAACTTCCTACGCTCGGACTACGACATGCAGGCGGTCATCACCGGCATGCGCATCGCGCGGCAGATCGCCCGGCAGCATGCGCTGCAAAAGCTGCTGGTGGAGGAAACGCTGCCGGGACCGTCGATCATCAGCGACGAGCAATTGGCCGAGGATGTGCGCCAGCGCGGCGTGTCCAACCTGCACCCGGTCGGGAGCTGCAGCATGGGGCACGGACCAGGCGCGGTGGTCGATCCGCGCCTGCGGGTGCACGGCATTGCGCAGTTGCGGGTGGTGGACGCCTCCATCATGCCGTCGATCATCGCCGGCAACACCAACGCACCGACGATCATGATCGCAGAGAAGGCGTCGGCGATGATTTTGGAAGATGCGCGGGTGGCGCCGGCACAACGGGTGGCGGCTTAGCAGGCAGCATTGCCGCGACGTACACCTCTCCCGCTCCGCGGGAGAGGTCGAGGCGCCAAGCGACGAGGCTGAGGGGCGTAACGCACAGACGGTTCGTGCGTTACGCCCCTCACCCCGCGAGTTCAGCTTGCCGACCTCACCCGCGGAGCGGGAGAGGTGTACGTTCAGAAATGCTGCGTCACTCCGGCCAGGATGGTGCGCCGCAGCCCGTATTGCGGCGCGCCAACCCCCACCCCGGTGCCGTTGCGAATTTCGTAGATCACGTCGCCCACATTCAGCACGTCCAGCCGCAGCTCGGTCCCCGTGTGCAGCTTCTGCACCACCGACAGGTTGACCACGCCGTAGGTCGGCGTCGCGGTGCCGTTCGGGATGGTCGGCGTGTCCGCGCGCAGCCCGGTCTGCAGGATGGCATCCACCGAGAACCGCGTCGGATGGTCGGTCGTCCGGTTCAGCGTGTAGGCCGCGCCGGCCGAACCGGACCACGCCTGCTCATGGTCGAGATGGATGTAGTTATCCGCGATGAAGGCCAGCTCGTAAGCGGTGAAATTGTACTGCGCCGAGACAATGTCCTTGCCCACTGCGCGCTCCCGAGCGATGTTGCCGTACAACGACCACGGCCCGCTATCGTAGCTCGCGGTCAACTGCACCCCCTCCTGCAATCCCTGCGCGTAGTTGAACGCGGTCAGGATGATCGGCGCGCCGAACTGGCCCTCGTCGATCAGGTTGCGCGAGATCTTGTAGAACCCATCCAAACCGACGGTCAGCCCCGGAATCACCACCTGGCTGACTCCGGCATCGAAGTAATGCGACCGCTCGGCCTTGACCGGACTGTTCTCGTCCACCTGTGGCGCCGCCGTGGTCCCGGCAAAACTGCTCAGCGCGCCGGAAGTCAACAGCTCGAACGGCGGCGGCACGAAGTAGCGTGCGTAGCCAATATGTGCCGTGGTGTCTGTCGTCGCCTGCCACACCACGTTCAGCCGCGGGCTGATCTGGTGCTCGTGCGTGAACTGGTCCACATCATCGAAGCGCAAGCCGCCATTGATCGTCACCGTCGGCAGGATGCGCCATTCGTCCTGCACATAGACGCCGTACAGCCCGCCGCTGTTGCTGGTGTTGGAAATGATGTTGAACGGCACGTCGGTGGTCGGCGTCCCCGAGGCATCGACCGGCAGCACGGAGGAGACCGTATCCGCCGTCGTCGTCTCCTGCTGCATCAGCAGTCCGAACCGCAGCGTGTGCTGCGCATTGACCTTCCAGCTTCCGTCCGTCTGGATGCCATAGGCGGTGTCGGTGCGGGCCGCCTGCTGCGCGATGCCGTTGAACAGCAGGTCGCCCAGCCAGTCCGGCGAGTAGTTCAGCGAGCTGTAGCGGGTGAACAGAGAAAACTGCACATCCACGTCACCGACATGCTTTTGCAGCGAGAGAATGGCAAAGTCGGTCGCCTCGCGCTGGTTCTCGTTCAGCTTGCTGCTGTCGAAATTCGCAATGCCGTTGACCGGGAAGCCCAGCGTCGGCTGGCCGGGTATGTTGGGAATCTGGAAAGAACCGTCGAACCCGCCCAGGATCAGGCTGAGCCGAGTGTCCGGATCGAGAATGGCACCAACATAGGCCAGGCCATGGAACTGGTTGGTGGTGTCGTGGATCGCACCGAACTTATATGCCGGGTTCTCGATGCCACGATCGTCATGCAGGTAGTCGCCGGTGATGAACCAGTTCACCGGCCCGCTCTGTCCGCCATATTCGAAGCTGGGCTGCGCCCAGTTCCAACTCCCGCCGTACATCGACAGCGTCAGGCCGGGATTGGTGATGCCGGTCTTGGTCTCGATATCGACCACACCCGCGGTCTGGAACCCATACTGCGCCGGTAGCGCGCCAGTGATCAGCGACATGCTGTTGGCAAAGCGCTCCTCCAGCGCCTGGCCGAACACCGACAGCCCCTCGGGCAATTCCACGCCGTTCAGGCGATACTGCACGTTGGCATGCTCGCCGCGCAGATGGATTTGCCCGAAACTGTCCTGCGCCACGCCGGGCGCCTGCAACAGCACCTGGTTCAGCGGCGTGTTGTCGCCTTGCGGAATGGTTTGCAACGCGTCGGGCGAAAAGCCGTAAACGCTGGCGCCGAGGCTTGGCTGAATTTGCTGGCGCGCGGCGTCGAGCCGGCGTGAGATCACGTCGATATCGAACGACAGATCGGTCGTGGCGGGCGGCGGATCGGCGGCGCGTGCGCGGCCAACAGGGAGGCAAACGGGGACGAGGGTGCCAAGCAAGGCAGCCAGGCGGAGGATGGGGCGTGGGCGCATCGCAGGGCCTCTTCCAATCCGGGCGTCGTGGGTAGAGAATGAGTGTGTGACGCTATGTTATAACATAACTATTCGGGCCACAAGGCAGCCCGACTGGACGGGCGAGCCGCCGATCCACCTCGGCGTGCCCGGGCCGCGCCTGATACCGGCGGAGCGTCGGACGGGCCGGACCGACCCAGTCACCGACCGGTCGGGTGAGCCACCGATTCGGTTCGGCGTGGCCGGGCCGCGTCTGATTCCGGCGCAGCGTCAGGCGGAACGGGCCGACCGTGCGTTCGCCGCGTCCGGACTGCTGCATGCCACCGCCTTGGGAATATTCTTGCTCGTCGTTCAGGTCGTCGTGCCGGCGCCGCCGCCCGAGCCCCCGGCGGTAGACCTGGTGTTCGAGGCCGCCGTGCCCTCCCCGCCGGTACCGGCAGCGGCACCGACCGAGCAGCAGATGCCGCCGCCGGTCCGGACGGAACCCCGGCCGCCACCGCCCGAGGCAGAGCAACCTCCCCCGCCCGCGCCGCAGCCGCCTCCGCCAGCGGCAGCGGAGCCGCCTCCGCCGACGGCAGCGGAGCCGCCTCCGCGGCCCGAGGTGGTGGCAGAGCCGCTGCCGTTGCCGCCACCCCCGCCACCGCCGCCGCCGAGACAACGTCCCCTCCCGGCGCGCCCCTCGGCGGTGCCGCAGCCCGCAGCCGACGAGACGACGCCCGCGCCGCCCCAGCAACCCGCGCCAGGCCCGCCACCGCAAGCGGTGGTGCCCGCGCCGGCGGAAGCGCCGCCGCCCCAGATCAGCGCGTCCTGGAAGCAGGCGCTGGCGGCATGGCTCGCCTCCCACAAGGTCTACCCGGAGGAGGCACGGCGCCGCGGTGAGCAAGGCAACGTGACGCTGCGATTCACCGTGGAGCCGTCGGGCCAGGTGGCGAATGTGGCGGTGGTGCGCGGCTCCGGCTCGTCCCGGCTGGACGCGGCGGCCGAGGCGATGCTGCGCAACGCCACGCTGCCGCCATTCGACGCCGGCATGCGTCAGACGCCGATTACCGCGACGGTGCAAATCCACTACGCGCTGGAGGACTGAACCGCCACCCGAGTTGACGCGCCGCACCCCCTGTCGTCCGATGCTGCGCAACAGCAGGGGAGTCCCGCCATGCGGGTGTGCGTGTATGGCGCCGGGGCAATCGGCGGCCATCTGGCGATGCGTTTCGCGCGCGGCGGCGCCGAGGTCTCGGTGGTGGCGCGCGGCCCGCATCTGGCGGCGATCCGGCGCGACGGGTTGACGGTGCGCGCGGTCGATGGCGAGCACCACGTCACGCTGCCGGCCAGCGACGATCCGGCGCAACTCGGTCCGCAGGACGCCGTGGTGGTGACGGTGAAGGCGCCGGCCCTGCCGCAGGTCGCAACGGCAATCGCGCCGCTGCTGCGCGCCGATACCGGCGTCGCCTTCGTGATGAACGGCATCCCCTGGTGGTATTTTCATGCCCTGCCCGGTGCGCTGGAGGGTCGCCGGTTGCCGCGCATCGACCCGGACGACGTGCTGTGGCGCTCGGTCGGCCCGGAACGGGCGATCGGCGGCGTGGTCTATGCCGCCAGCGCGGTGACCGCGCCCGGCGTGATCGATGTCGAACAACCGCGCAGCCGCGTGGTGTTCGGCGAGCCGGATGGGCGCGTGTCGGACCGCGCCGAGGCGCTGGCCGCGCTGCTGCGCGCCGGCGGCATCATCGGCGAGGTCTCGCCCGACATCCGCACCGAAATCTGGAACAAGCTGATCAGCAACCTGGCCGGTGGCACCCTGGCAGTACTGGGCGGCGCCGCACCGCGCGACGTCTATGCCGAGCCGGTCTGCGCCGCGGCCGGCGAGCATGTGATGCAGGAAGCGGCGGCCATCGCCGAGGCGCTCGGCTCCAGGCCGCACCGCAACTTCGCGCAGCGCATCGCCAGCACGCGCGCCATGGACCACAAGCCGAGCATCCTCCAGGACCTGGAGCTGGGCCGGAACATGGAGATCGACGGCATGTTCGACGCTCCGCTGGAGCTGGCGCGACTGGCGGGGGTCACGGTGCCGACGCTGGAACTGCTGGTCGGGCTGGCGAAGGTGCGGGCGCGCGGCGCCGGGCTGTACGCGGGGTGAACGACCGGCGAACCAGCGGTTCACCGGTCCGCTGCCCGACCGGTCGAACGCCCCGAGGAACGCTCGGCCGAACGTCCCGCTATCGGCCCGGTCGAATGTCCCGCTGCATCGCCGGTCGAACGGGTCCGGTGAACGGCCCGATCAACGAAAGGAAGCAACCACCCATGGAAACACGCACATTCGGCCGCTCCGGCATGCAGGTCTCGCTGCTCGGCTTCGGCTGCGGCGGGGTCGGCGGGCTGATGGTGCGCGGCGCACCGGCCGACCAGGACAAGGCGGTGGCGCGCGCGCTGGACGTCGGCGTGAACTACTTCGATACCGCCGTGCAGTACGGCAATGGCGAGTCGGAGAAGAACCTCGGGCGCGTGCTGGCGACGCTGAAGCCGCAGAACGCGATCGTCGGCACCAAGGTGCGCCTGCCCGCGGCGGATTTCGGCCGCATCGCCGCGGCGGCGGCGGAGTCGCTGGAGGCCAGCCTGAAGCGGTTGCGCCTGGAACGGGTGGACATCTTCCACCTGCACAACGCGATCAGCACCGCCGGCGGCGGCGAGACGCTGAGCGTCAAGCAGGTGCTGGGCGAGGTCGTTCCGGCCTTCCAGAAGCTGCGTGAGCAAGGCAAGACGCGGTTCCTGGGCATTACCGCGGTGGGCGACACCACGGCGGTGCGGCAGGTGATCGACGCCGGCGACTTCGACAGCGCGCAAGTCAGCTACAACATGCTGAACCCCAGCGCCGCGGTGGCTCTGCCGGCCGGCTACCCGGCGCAGGATTATTCCCGACTTTTCGAGCACACCCAGGCAGCCGGGGTCGGCGTGATCGGCATCCGTGTGCTTGCCGCGGGAGCGCTGTCGGGCGTGTCCGAGCGCCACCCGGTCGCCAGTGCGCCGCCGGAACCGATCGGCTCGGCGCTGAGCTACGATGCCGATCTGGCGCGGGCGCGCCGGCTGATGCCGCTGGTGACCGAGGGGTTCGCGGGCTCGCTGGCCGAGGCGGCGGTGCGCTTCGCCATTGCGCATCCGGCGATGGGCACCATCCTGGTGGGCATGGCGACCCCGGAGCAATTCGAGCAAGCGCTGGCGGCGGTGCAAAAAGGGCCGTTGCCGCAGGCCGCGCTGGATCGGCTGGCCGCGCTGCAGCGCGGCTTCGTCGGGGAAGCGCGATAGTACACCTCTCCCGCGGGAGCGGGAGAGGTCGAGGCGTAGCGATGCGGGTAAGCGTGATCGGGTCGGCACGCGGCATAGTTGCTGCGTGCCAACCCGATCCCCCTCACCTGGCGCTATGCGCCGCGTCGATCCGCTTCGCGGCGCCACCCCGCCGGCGGCGGGAAAGGTTCACCATCGTTGACCTAAATCAAGGAATGAGCGGCCTGTTTGCCGATAGAATTGCGAGTTGAGGAGGTCCTGCGGCGCCACCGCAAAACCCGCACCTCGAAGCCGCGCGAGTCGACATGGACGAGTTCGACACAGAACGCACCAATGCCGGCTCGGTCCACAGCACGAGCCTGAGCCATTCGGCGGCCGATTGGTCGCCTGATGACCCTGTGCGCGGGGCAGAACGCGTGCCGCAAGCCGCCCCTCCGCGCAACCGAACGAAGCGAAGATCCATTAGATACGTCGCGATCGTTGGCGTCATTGCCCTATTGGCCGGCGGCTACATCTACCAGCACAGGCAGAACGCCCAACGAACCGGAGCGGAAGCGCCGTCACCCGCGATCCCCGTGACGGTCGGGATCGCGACAACCCGGGACGTCCCGACGTTCCAGCGTGCCGTCGGCACCGTGCAGGCCTACAACACGGTCACGGTGTCGAGCCGGGTGGATGGCCAGATCGTCGGCGTTGGCTTTACCGAAGGCCAGGACGTCAAGCCGGGCGATCTGCTGTTCGAGATCGATCCCGGCCCGTTCAAGGCAGCGCTCGCGCAAGCCACCGCCATGCTGCACAAGGATGCGGCGCAACTCGTCAGCGCCCAGGCTGATCTGCAACGCTATGCCGCGCTGGTGCCGGAAGGCTTCCAGACACGGCAGATCTACGACCAGCAGACGGCCCAGGTCGGCCAGCTCCGCGCCTCAATCGAGGCCGACCAGGCGCAGATCGACACGGCCCTGCTCAACCTCGGCTACGCCAGCATCCGTTCGCCGATCGGGGGGCGCACCGGCGCACGGCTGGTGGATCTCGGCAACATGGTGCGGGCCGCGTCCGGCAATGGCCTCGTTACCATCGCCCAGTTGCATCCCATCTTCGTCAATTTCACTGTGCCGCAGCAGGTGCTGGGCATGGTCAGACAGAACCAGACCATCCTGCCGCTGCGGGTTCTCGCCTATTCGCAGGACGACCGGGACAAGCTCGGGGAAGGCACGCTGACGCTGATCGACAACCAGATCGATCCGACCACCGGCACGGTGCACCTGAAGGCCACCTTCCCGAATGACGACGAGGCGCTATGGCCCGGCGAATTCGTCACCGCGCATCTCGTCCTGGCGGTCGCCAAGGCGGCCGTCACGGTGCCCACACAAGCAATCCAGCAGGGTCCGAACGGCCACTACCTTTACGTCGTGCGGGCCGATGACACGGTCCAACTGCGGCCGGTTGATGCGGTCACCACCGAAGGGGGCACCGCCGTCGTCGGCAAGGGACTGGCGGCCGGCGAGCGGATTGTCGTCGAGGGCCAGTACCGCCTCGCCGACGGCAGCCGCGTGACCTACACCGGGCAGCCGCCCGCGAATCACGGCGCGGCACAATGAGCATTTCCGATCCGTTTCTCCGGCGCCCGATCGCCACCTCGCTGCTGATGCTCGGCATCCTGTTCTTCGGCTGCGTGGCCTACCGCCAACTGCCGATCGCCGCACTGCCGACCGTCGACTTCCCGACCATCAACGTCTCGGTGCAGTATCCCGGCGCCAGCCCCGACACCATGGCCTCCTCCGTCGCCACGCCGCTGGAGCAACAGTTCGCGGCGATCAGCGGGCTCGACACGATGACCTCGAGCAGTGGGGTCGGCACGACGTCGATCACGCTGCAGTTCGTGCTCGATCGGAATATCGATGGGGCAGCGCAGGATGTGCAGACCGCGATCAACGCCGCGAGCGGGTTGTTGCCGACCGACCTGCCGAACCCGCCCACCTACCGGAAATCGAATCCCGCCGACCGTCCCATTCTGATTTATGCGCTGCATTCCTCGGTGATTCCGATCTGGCAGGTGGACGACTATGCCGAGGTGATCGTCGGGCAGAATCTGTCTACCGTGCCGGGGGTGTCGCAGATCATCGTCGCCGGCGCGCAAAAATACGCGGTGCGGGCGCAGATGAACCCGCGGGCGCTGGCCGCCCACGGGATCGGCCTGGAGGATGTGCGCAACGCGCTGGCGACGACCAGTGTCAACCGGCCGAAGGGCAACCTGGAAAACGCCCATCAGTCGACGGCGCTCGACACCAACGATCAACTGCTGTCCGCCGCGACGTTCCAGAACGTCGTCATCGCCTATCGCAACGGCGCCGCGGTGCAACTGAAGGACCTTGGCGAGGCGATCGATTCGGTGGAGCTGAACCGGGTCGGCGCCTGGTACGGCGACGAACCGGCGATCCTGCTGCTGGTGCAGCGCGAAGCCGGCGCCAACACGATCGCCACCGCCGAACTCGTAGCCGCCCGGCTGCGCGCGTTGCGCGCCTCGGTACCGGGGAATGTCGCGATCGACCTGATTTCCGACCGGACGCAGACCATCCGCGCATCGGTGGCCGACGTGCAGTTCACGCTGCTGCTGAGCGTCAGCCTGGTGGTCGGAGTGATCTTCGTCTTCCTGCGCAAGGCCTGGGCGACGGTGATCCCCGCCGTGGTCGTGCCGTTGTCGATCATCGGCACCTTCGCCGGCATGTATCTGTTCGGCTACAGCCTCGACAACCTGTCGCTGATGGGCATCACCATCGCCGTCGGCTTTCTGGTCGACGATGCGATCGTGATGATCGAGAACATCGTCCGCTTTATCGAGGCCGGCGACACCCCGTTCGCGGCTGCCGTCAAAGGCGCCGGACAGGTGGGATTCACCATCCTGTCGATCACCTTCTCGCTGGTTGCCGCCTTCATCCCGCTCTTGCTCATGGGCGGCATCGTCGGGCGGCTGTTCCGCGAGTTTGCCGTCACGGTGACGATGGCGATCCTGCTGTCGGGCGCCATCGCGCTGACGCTGACGCCGGTGATGTGCGCCCAGTTCCTGAAATTCGAAAGCAAGAGCGGGCGCGGTCCCGGCCATTGGGCCGAGGCCGGCTTCGACGCCATATTGCACGGCTACGACCGCAGCCTCCGTTGGGTGCTGCGTCACCAGTTTCCCGCCTTGTTGTTCACCCTCGGACTGATCTGCGCCACGGTCGCGCTCTACATTGTGGTTCCCAAGGGCTTCTTCCCGCAGCAGGACACCGGTTTCATCTACGGCGAGGCGGATGGCTCCGAGGACATCTCGTTCAACGGCATGCGTGTCCTGACCGAGCAATTGGGGGAGCTGATCCGGCGTGACCCGGCGGTGGCTTCGGTCGGCACGTTCCTCGGCGCCACCGGCGGCAACGCGAGCGAGAACGCCGCACGCATGATGATCCAACTGAAGCCCTACAATCAGCGCGACGTCACCGCCGAGCAGGTCATCGCGCGCCTGCGGCGGGCGGCGGCTGCCGTGTCCGGTATCAAGTTCTTCATGCAGGCCGGGCAGGATATCAGCGTGGGCGGACGCCTCTCGCGCACGCAGTACCAATACACGTTGACCGATACGAACAGCGACGAACTCAACCGCTGGGCTCCGGTGGTGCTGCAACACATGACGACGCTGCCCGGGTTGCGGGACGTGGCGTCCGACCAGCAGATCGCCGCCGCGCATCTGGCGCTGACGGTGGACCGCGTCACCGCGGCGCGGCTCGGCGTGTCCATGCAGATGGTCGATGACACGCTGTACGATGCATTCGGCGCACGCGACATCGGCACCATCTACACCGCCGCCAACCAGTACCGGATCATCCTGGAGGTGCAGCCGCAATTCCAGGAGGATGCAGATTCACTCGCCATGATCTACGTTCCCGGCAGCAACGGCGCGCAGGTGCCGTTGAGCGCCTTCATCCGGATGGAGCCCAAGGCCGAGCCGCTGGTGGTGAACCATCTGTCGGAGTTCCCCGCGGTCACGCTGTCGTTCAACCTGGCGCCCGGAACGTCGCTCGGCCAGGCGGTCGAGCGGATCAGCCAGATGACGGACGGGCTGCGCTTGCCGGCGACCGTGCGCGGCTCGTTCCAGGGTACTGCGCAGGCCTTCCAGTCGTCGATGACCACCATGCCGTTGCTGATCGCCGCGGCGATCATCGTGGTGTACATCGTGCTGGGAATGCTGTACGAGAGCTACGTGCACCCGCTGACGATCCTGTCCTCGCTGCCCTCCGCCGGCGTAGGTGCGCTGCTGATCCTGGCGCTGCTGGGCTACGACCTCGACGTCATGGCGATCATCGGGATCGTGCTGCTGATCGGGATCGTCAAGAAGAATGCCATCATGATGGTGGATTTCGCGCTGGAGGGTCAGCGGCGCGAAGGCCGCAGCCCGCTCGATGCGATCCATCAGGCGTGCCTGCTGCGGTTCCGTCCGATCATGATGACGACCATGTCGGCATTGCTCGGCAGCCTGCCGCTTGCGGTGGGCATGGGCGCGGGATCGGAACTGCGGCGGCCGCTCGGCATTGCGATCGTCGGCGGCCTGCTGGTGTCGCAGTCGCTGACGCTTTACACGGTCCCGGTGATCTATCTTTACCTCGAACGGCTGAGCCAATGGCTGCGGGGCAGTGCGAAGGGTGCGGCCGCGCAACGCCGGGTCACTGCGGTGCAACAGGTGGGCGACTGACCGCATCGGGTCATGGCCGCGTTCGACGACGTCGGGCCGGTCCGGTGCGATAGCGTGACGCTCTGATACCAGCCCGCGTGAAGGCTGACTCATCGGTCGCGTCCCCCGTCATGGCGGGCGCAGGCCCGCCATCCACGACTATGTCGCTCGCATAAAGGAAAGTCGTGGATGGTCCGCCTTGGCGGAGCATGACGAATTGGGCAGGGTCCGCCCGTCAACCGACGCGGTTATTCCTCGACGAGGCCTAACGACGATCGCGCAGACTCATCATGTAGTCGACCAGCGCCGTCACCTGGTACTCCGCGAGTGTCATATCCGGCATATTGCCGTGCGGCTTCAGCATGAAATCGTGCAAGGTGCTGTCGGTGGTCGCCGGCCGGTTGGCGATCGCGTGGAAGTCAGGAGCCGGCTGCTTCAGCGTGGGGGCAGTATGTTGATCCGGCGCCACGACATGACAGGCAGCACAGATCAGGATTGCAAGGTCGTGGCCGACCACCGTCTCCGATGCAGCCGTTGGCTGCGCCGGTGCCGGCGACGCGGTAGCGAGGCCGGTCGTTCCGGCTGGCGTCGCGGCTGCCCGATCGACGGTTTCCTTGGCCCCCACTGCCAATACCCGAGCCTGATCCGCGGTCTGCTCGGCCCGCGCCGCGGTCGCGACAGCCTGGCCGGCGCGTACTACCGCCTGAGTTGCCGTCGTGTCCGCCTGTGCCGCGGCGGCATCCGCACTGTCGGTCTTCTTCGAGACCTCCGCCATCTCCAGGCGCAGGTCCTGGACTTCCTGGAGCCACGCATACGCTGCAACGCCAGCGCCAGCGACGATGACGGTTGCGGCCACCACCACTGCTCCATTCGATAGTGCCATCCAACCCTCCTGCTGTGGGTCGCCGGCACTGCCAGTGGCGGCATTATCGGCTCCGTGCACTACGAGCCTAGCGCTGACGCTGTGGTTCCGCAACGATGGCGCATGTAACTGCGGTGATGCCTCGAACGGTAGCATCACGAGTTTGCCGTGGCCGCGCCGGGTCGACCGTCGATCTGCATTGCGGATATGTCGGCGAAGCCGGCTGACTCCTGTCGTTGCAGAGAGCAGTTGCGCAGCGCCGTGGTTGGTGTTGCTGTTGCAGCAGCCACAATGCGGCGGCGGCGAACCACGCTACGCTCGGGTCGCGCCTGGCCATGCCGCGAAACGCCGGAGGAAACCATGATCGATCCTGCCACCGACCGCGTGCTGATCACCGGCGCTGCCGGCGCGATCGGCACGGCGTTGCGCAACGGGCTGCGCGCCGACTGGCGGCATCTGCGGCTGACCGACATCCGTCCGATCGCCGATCCGGCCAACAACGAGGAAACCTTCGTCACCGACATCGGCAACCGCGCGGCGCTCGAACGCATGATGCAGGGCGTGCGGGCCGTCGTGTACATGACCGGCGTCGGCGGCGACTACACGCTGGAGGACCTGTTCCGCGTCAACGTGCGCGGCGTGTTCGATGTGTTCGAGGCGGCGCGGCTCGGCGGCGTGCAGCGCATCGTCTATGCCAGCAGCAACCACGCGTTCGGCTGCTATCCGATCACCGAGCATGTCACGCCGGCGCTGCCGCCGCGGCCCGACAGCCTGTATGGCGCGTTCAAGGTGTTCGGCGAGACCATGCTGCGCGAGTATTTCGAACGGCACGGCGTGCGGTCGGTGTCGCTGCGCATCGGCACGTTCCGCACGCTGCCGATCGACCAGCGCTCGCTCGCCACGTGGCTGAGTCCGGGCGACGTGGCGCGGCTGGTGGATCGCGCGCTGCGCCATCCGGATCCCGGCTGCCTGGTGGTGAACGGCTACTCCAACAACACGCGACTGAAGAACTTCGATCCGAACTGGGAGTTTCTCGGCTACCAGCCGCAGGACAACGCCGAGGACCATGTCGAGATGCTGCGGTCCAAGGGCGTCGATGTGGACGGTCCATGGGAATGGCCGGAGCATGGCGGCTCGCATGCCCGCGCGCCGGAACGACGACCGCGGTGAGTGGGGGTGTGCTGACGATCTCGCGATGTCGCGGACATGGCGGTGGCGGCGATCCTTATCTCATCCGGCCAGCATCACCGCCCTGCGTGCGTCCCGCACCGGTTCCGTGCCGTCCGATGTCGTCACGCGCCGCATATCGCGCGGGAACCGCTCGTCGAACGGCAGGCCGCGATGCAGCGAGCGGCGGTTGTCCCACAGCACCAGGTCGCCGACCCGCCATTCGTGGCGATACGTCGTACCGGCCCGCGTCGCATGCTCGATCAGGTCCATCAGCAGCAGCCGTCCGTCCGCCACCTCCATGCCGATGATGTGGGACGCGTGCGACGCGACGTAGATCGATTTCCGCCCCGTGCGCGGATGCGTGTTCACCAGCGGCTGCACCACCGGCGGCAGCGCCGCGCGTTCCTCCGGTGTGAAATCGGTGAAGCCGAGCACCGCGCGCGAGTGCATCAGGCTGTGTTCCGCCCGCATGTCCTCCAGCATCGCCTGCCGCTCCGGGCGCAGCGCTTCATAGGCCGCGCAGGTATCGGCGAACTCCGTCTCGCCGGCGCCGAGCGGTCCCGCCGGCGGCACCGCATGCGCGTACAGCAGCGAAAACCCGCCGCGCGGCAGCCGGAACGAACTGTCGGTGTGCCACAGCCGGTTGCCGAGATTGACCATGCGGTGCCGTGCCGAGCCGGTCTGCGGCTGGCCGGTAACGGCGTCGAGATTGGAGACGTCCGCCATCTCCGGCTTCTCCAGCCGCAGCTTCACCTTGCTGCTGTAGGAAAACACGTAGCGTTCCGGCTGGCCGAAATTCTCGGTGAAGGCGACCTGCTGCGCATCGGTCAGCGTCTGGCCGCGGAACACCAGCACCGCATGCGCATCGCTGGCGTCCCACAGCGCCGCCATGTCCGCTCCTGTCACCGGCCGGGAGAGGTCGATCCCGCCGATCTCGGCCACGAAGCCGGGTCGGACGGTTTCAACGCGCACGTTCATTGTTCCCTCCTGTGTCGTCAGGTTGCATCCTCCGGCACATGCCCATCGTGGAACAAGTCCCCCAGCCAGCGCTCCGGCGCTGTGCCGGTCGCGGCCAGGATCGCTCCGGCCGCTAAGGGCTCGCCGAGGAATAACTGCGTCAGTTGACGTGCGGACCGAACCCAATTCGTCATGGTCCGCGCAGGCGGACCATCCACGACTTTCCTTTATGTGAGCCGCAAAGTCGTGGATGGTGCAGCTTCGCCCGCCATGACGGGACGGACGATGCTGCGCCGAATGGTGATTCGTTTATTCCTCGGCAGGCGCTAAGGGCCGGGGCCGCGATCGTTACCAATGACATGTCGTCCGCCAAGCGCCTTGCGCCCGTGAAACCTCGCTACCAGACGCCGCGCAAATGTGTCTCGCCACAGCACATCGCGCAATGCGGTCAGCAAGGCGACACGACCGACGATCTCGATCCTGCTGTTTTCCGCTGCCCGGATCAAACGCCTCGGCGGACCACCCCGAAGCAGCCGCGACACAGCCGTATTGGTATCGAGGACCCGCCGCACGCCGCCGCGCGGCGCGCCCGTGCCATCCCGTTCGACGTACTGTGCGGCGCCTTCAGTGCGATGCCTCCCTCGGCAGCCCGAGCAGCGTGTGCAACACGTAGTCCGTGTGCGCCCCCACCGCCGGGCCGGGCCAGGCCACCACCGCCTCCGGTGCATCGCCGTCCAGCCGGATCGTCGGCCCCGGGTGCAGCGTCGGCCCGATCAGCGGATCATCCACCCGTAGCACCGACCGCCGCGCCAGGAAATGCGGATCCTGTGCGCAATCGGCGATGTCGTAGAGCCGCGAGCAGGGGACGTCCGCGGCTTCAAGCGTTGCCTCGGCGTCGCGGGCCGGGTGCTGCCGCGTCCACGCCGCGATCGCCGCATCCAACTCGTCACGCCGGGCGCAGCGGTCGCCGTTGGTCGCGTAGCGCGGATCGTCGCCCAGTTCCGGCCGGCCGATCGCCGTCATCAGCCGGCGGAAGATCAGGTCCGAGTTGCCGGCGACGCACAGCCACTTCCCGTCGGCGCAGGGATAGGTGTTGGTCGGCGCCGCGGTGGCGATGGCGGCGCCCACCGGCTGCCGCACCCGGCCGTCCATGGCGTATTCCGGCAGCATGCCCTCCATCAGGCTGAACACGCTGTCCACCAGGTTCACATCGATCACCCGTCCGCGCCCGGTCCCCGTCCCGTCACGCTGCCATAACGCTGCCAGCAGCCCGATCGCGGCATACAGCCCCGCCAGGTCGTCGCTGATCGAGATGCCGCAGCGCGGCGGCGGCAGTTCGGTGGTGCCGGAGGGATGCGCGGTCAGGTGGCGCAACCCGCCCATCGCCTCGCCGATCGCACCGAACGCCGGCTTGTCGCGATACGGCCCGTCCTGGCCGTAGCCGGAGATGCGCGCGATCACCAGGCGCGGATTGACGCCGTGCAGCACCTCCGGCGCCAGGCCGAGCCGTTCGAGCTGTCCGGCGCGGAGGTTCTCCACCAGCACGTCGGCGCGCGCCGCCAGCGGCAGAAAAATGTCGCGCTGGCGCTTCAGGTCCAGCACGACCGACAGCTTGTTGCGGCCATGGATGCTGAACCACACCGAGTTGCCGTCCACCGCGGCACCCCAGCCGCGGAACGGGTCGCCGCCGGGCGGTTCCACCTTGATCACCTCGGCGCCGAGGTCGGCGAGGATGCGGGTGCAGAATGGCGCCGCAATGTAGTGGCCGATCTCCAGCACCTTGAGGCCGACCAATGGCCCGGTCCGTTCGGGAATCGCGTTCACAGTGTCCCCCATATCTTGCGTTTGTGATGAAAATGTTCGGATCAACCGCAGTGCAACACGAACTGGTTAACCTGATCTTAGACTTTCCGTCCCATATTAGTCACACGGCGCCGATGGTTCATCGGTGTCCTGTTTCCTCCCCGATGTCGCGCCCCGACTGGGTTGCGCGACCCCCTTGGGGGCGGCGCGGTTCCCCCTGCGCCGCCCCATCTTTTATCCGCTCGCCCGCATCGCCTGCCCGGCTGACAACGGCGCGCGCACCGCGCACACTGCGTTGTCCCGCGGAGCGTCCTCTTATGCACCTGATGCGATGTCACGCCGCGCGCAGACCGCAGGCACTGTCGCGCAGCGCATCATCGTCGTCGCGCCGCGCGCGCAGGGCGACCTGGCTGGCGCTGGCGCCGAGGCGCAACGCGATCGACCGCGCAGGACGCGCAAGCAGCATCAACTGAAGCCGAGCACCCCTGATGCTGGCAACCCTGGTCGCCTTGCTCGCCGCCGCCACGATCGCAGTGCCGCTGTCGCGGCGTGCCGGCTTCGGCAGCGTGCTCGGTTATCTGGTGGCGGGCGTGACGATCGGCCCCGCCGGACTGCGGCTGGTCACCGATGTCGGCGAGATCGCCAATATCGCCGGCCTCGGCGTGGTCATGCTGCTGTTCCTGATCGGGCTCGAACTGCGGCCGCAACGGCTGTGGGTGATGCGCCGCGCGGTGTTCGGCCTGGGCACCGCGCAGCTTGTGCTGTGCGGCGCGGCGCTGGCAGCGCTGGCGCACCACGCGGCGGGCGTCGGCTGGGCCGGCGCAACGGTGCTGGGGGCCGGGCTGGCGATGTCCTCCACCGCCATCGTCCTGCCTGTGCTGGCGGAACGAGAGCTGCTGCAAAGTCGTGCCGGGCGCGATGGCTTCGCGGTGCTTCTGTTTCAGGACCTGGCGTTCATCCCGCTGGTCGCGCTGGTGCCGCTGCTCGCCGGCCATGCCATGCCGGAGCACGTGCCATGGTGGGACGTCGCGCGTGCCGCCGCGGCGATTGTCGCGATCCTGGTTGGCGGCCGTTTCCTGATGCGCCCGCTGTTCCACGCCATCGGCGGCGCCCGCACGCCGGAGTTGTTCACCACCGTGGCGCTGCTGATCGTCACCGGTACGGCGTTGTTGGCTTCGGCCGCGGGATTGTCGCCGTCGCTCGGCGCGTTCATGGCGGGCGTGCTGCTGTCGGGGTCCGAATATCGCCACGAACTGGAAGCCGACATCGCGCCGTTCGAGGGGCTGCTGCTCGGGTTCTTTTTTATCTCGGTCGGGATGTCCGCCGATCTCGGCCTGGCGCGCACCGCGCCTCTGCTGCTGCTGGGGGGGACCGCCGGCTTGCTGGGTGCCAAGGTGGTCATTCTCTACGGATTGGCCCGCGCCGCGCAGCAGGACGGCGTGAACGCGCTCCGCTTCGCGCTGGCGTTGCCGCAGGCCAGCGAGTTCAGCTTCGTGCTGTTCGGCGCCGCGGTGGCGGTGGGCGCCTTGGACCCGCAGGACTCGCGCATGGCGACGCTGGTGGCGGCGGCGTCCATGCTGGCGACGCCGATCCTGTTCGCCGGTGCCGAGGCGTGGGTGATCCCGCGGCTGCGACCGCTTGTGAAACCGGAGTACGACAAGATCGAGGGTGAGGCGAACCCGGTCATCATCGCCGGCTTCGGCCGCATGGGGCAGATCGTCGGCCGTGTGCTGCGGCTGCACGGCATCGCCTTCACTGCGCTGGAGCGCAACCAGGGCCAGGTCGATGTGGTGCGTCGCTTCGGCGCCAAGGTGTATTTCGGCGATCCGACACGCGCCGAGGTGCTGCGCGCCGCCGGCGCCGCGGGGGCAAAACTCCTGGTGGTGTTGCTGGACGACATGGCGGCGGTGCTGCGCACGGTGGAAGTGGCGAAGCGCAACTTCCCGCAACTGAAGATCCTGGCGCGGGCGCGCAACCGGCGGCACGCGCATCTGCTGATGGATCGCGGCGTGGACGGGCTGGTGCGCGAGACGTTTTTCTCCAGCCTGGTATTGGCGGAACAGGCGCTGACCGCGTTGGGCATCGATGCGGATGCGGCGTCACGCGCGGTGGCGCTGTTCCGCGACCATGACGAGCGCACGCTGGTGGCAAGCCACGCGATCTATCGCGATGAGCAGAAGCTGATCCAGACGACGCAGGATGCGGCGGCGGAACTGGAAAGCTTGTTCGAAGCGGATCGGGAGCGCTGACGGTCCTTATCACCGGGTTTGCCGGGCTAGGTGGGGCGCGTGGCATCACCTGTCATTACGAGGAGCGACGCGACGAAGACTAGGTTTGCTGGGCCGGTGGGGCACTTGCCAACACCTGTCATTGCGAGTTGACCACCGGCCGGCGGCGGCCGAACCGCCCTGGATGAAACCGCCGTCGTCGTCGGGGCGGAAGAGACTCCCCCTCCCCTTGTGGGCTTGGGCCGCGAAGCGGCGAAGCAATCCCCCACCTGACAAGCGGCGGCCCTTCACGCTGGTAATTGCTTCAATCGCGCCAACGGCCGCCGCTTTATGCTGCGGGCTCCTCGTTTAGCAACTCATCGAGCGTGACCGGGCAGACCTTGGGAACCGGTAGCGGCGGCTAATCGTCCATCGTATCAGGCAAGCCCGCCAGCGCGTCGGCATAGAGGCCCGCAAGGTCGATCCTCTGCCGCATGGAGGGGACGAATCGGCGCCGCGCCTACCGGCGGAACAACCGCGCGTCGGCCCTCCAACTCGGCACATCCCGCGTCAGCGGCCAAGCCTCGGCCTTCAGCATGTGCAGCAGCGCCTGGGTCAACCGGGACTCGACCGCATTCAACTGGCTGCGCCCCACGTCCTCGATCTCCTCGGCGATGTTGGGCCAGTCCAAGGCAGCGTCGTTCACGAGTTCGCCGGCCGCACGGCGGCGCAGCAACTCGGCCTGGCGCTCGCTCCAAACCAGGATGTCGCTATCGTAGTCGCTCATGCGATTCTCCTATGCCGCGCGTCGGCGCCACGGTGTGCTGTCCTACGGGTCGCATCGGCAACCTGCCAGATTGCTGCGCGTCTTTTGTTATCACGCCCGTATGACTTCTCGTATAGCCTGATGTAAGGCAACCAGCCCTACCCGCTCAACCTGGCGATCAGGCTCGCTGTTGCGCGGGTCGCTTGCCCGGCTTCCGGCGGCCTTCCGGAAATCGCGACCTTGATCCAGATCAATGACCCGCCAGCGCTCGGTGCGGACTAATTCGGGCAATGACACGCGACGTCCAGCCTCCGGCACGTCCTCGCTTAAGTCCGACCGATAGCCGCGCAAGACAGCCAGGCTAACCCCGAAGGCCGGCCAGGTGGGACATGTCGGATAATAACAATCGCCGGGAGAACGACAGTGGCAGCGTCCATGGCAGCACCCACCGCGGAGACACTGGAAAAGACCACCCTGCGCAAGGTGTATCTGCGCCTGGTACCGTTCTGCTTCCTGCTCTACATCCTGTGCTATATCGACCGCATCAACGTCAGCTTCGCGGCGCTGACGATGAACCAGGACATCGGTCTCTCGGCCTACATCTACGGCCTCGCCGCCGGGGCGTTCTTCTGGGGCTACTGCCTGCTGGAAGTTCCCTCCAACCTCATCCTGGAAAAAGTCGGCGCGCGAATCTGGATCACCCGCATCATGGTGAGCTGGGGCCTGCTGTCCGCCGCGACCGCCTTCGTCGTCGGTCCATGGAGCTTCTTCGTCGTTCGCGTCCTGCTCGGCATCGCCGAGGCCGGGCTGTTCCCCGGCATGCTGCTGTATTTCCACCGCTGGTTCCCCCAGCACCATCGCGCCAAGGTGGTGGCCGGGTTCCTGATCGGGATTCCGCTGTCCGCCGCCATCGGCGCGCCACTCTCCACCGCCTTCATGCAGCTTGACGGCATCGCGGGCCTGCACGGCTGGCAATGGGTGTTCCTGGGCGAGGGAGTGCCCACCGCGCTGATCGGTGTCTCCGTCTGGTTCTTCCTGACCGAGCAGCCGAGCGAGGCGACGTGGCTCACGCCGGAGCAGCGTGCCTGGCTCACCGCCGAACTCGGACAGGAACGCCGCCGGATCGAATCGGTCCGCGCCCACTCGATCCTCTCCGCGATGATCAATCCGCGGGTCTGGGTGCTCACCGTGTTGTTCGGCGGCATCAGCATGTCCGCCATCGGCCTGGTCCTGTTCCTGCCGCAAATCCTGAAGGGCCTCGGCGTGTCGAACACCCAGGCAGGATTGCTCACCGCGATACCGTACGTCTTCGGCACGATCGCCATGGTCGTGTGCGCCGTCATCTCCGACCGCACCCGGGACCGCTACTGGACGCTCACGATCACCTGTGCCTGCGGCGCGTTGGGCCTGGTGATGGGCGCGATCATGCATAGCAGCCTGTTCTGGGTGCTGGCGGCGTTCTCGCTCGCCACCGCCGGTTTCTACGGCATGAAGGCGGTGTTCTGGGCGACGCCCTCGGCGTTCCTCACCGGATCGGCGCTGGCCGCCGGCCTTGCTTTCATCAACTCGATCGGCAATTTCGCCGGCTATCTCGGCCCGATCGTGGTGGGTTATGCCAAGGACACCACCGGCAGCTTCGAGGCGGGGATTTACGTGCTCGCCGGCGGCGCAGCGATCTCCGCGGTGACCGCGCTCGGCTGCGCGCTGTGGATGCCGCGCACGGCTGCGCGCCGAGCGGTGCCCGCGGTCGCATCGGTGCGCTGATCCGTGACGCCGCACACCACGCCGTTGCGGCCTGGCCGCTCATGCGCACCAGCGAGGCGGTGCGTTACTTCTGGCCTGTGTCGTCCGTACCGCCCGGACATGGCTCGATCAGCGCGCGCCGCTCCCCTGCCCCGGGGACCAGCCTGTGCAATCGGAACGGGCCGCACTCGCCCGGCCCGGGCCCGATCGGATATGCCATGCGTTGGGCGAATGGTTGCATCTGATAGGGGCATCGAAATTTGTCCGGAGGACCTGCGATGATGTCACTGTCCCGCCGTGCCGCCATGTTCGGGGGCGCCGCCGTCGCCACGGTGCTGCGGCCGCGCCGCGGCCGTGCCGGGCAACCGATCCGGCTTGGCATCCTGACCGACATGAGCGGCCCCTATTCCGAGGATGCCGGCCCCGGTTCGGTCGTCGCCGCGAAGCTGGCGATCGCCGACTTCGCACAACAGCACCCGGAGTTGCAGGTCGAGCTGATGAGCGCCGATGCAGGCACCAGGACCGACACCTATGTCAGCCTCGCCGACGCCTGGTTCGACCGGGAGGGTGTGGACGCGATCTTCGATGTGCCGTTCTCCGCCGGGGCACTGGCGTTGCGCACCGTGGCGGAACGCCGCAACAAGGTGCTGATGCTGACCGGCCCGGCGACCTCCGAGCTGACCGGCAAGGCGTGCGGACCGAACCACGTGCACTGGGTCTACGACTCGTATTCCTTCGCCAGTTCCACGGCGCGGGCCATGGTGCAGCGTGGCGGCGACACCTGGTTCTTCATCCAGGCGGACTACGCCATGGGCGCATCGCTGACCGGCGATGCCAGTGCGATGGTGCAGAAGCTGGGCGGCAAGGTGCTCGGCGTTGCCAAACATCCGTTCCCCGGCACCACGGATTTCTCCAGCTACCTGCTGCAAGCGCAGGCGAGTGGCGCAAAGGTGCTGGGCCTGACCAATGCCGGGGCAGATGCCGGCAACACGATCAAGCAGGCGTCCGAGTTCGGCCTGACCAGCCACGGCATGAAGATTGCCGCGACATTGTTCCATATCCCGCAGGTGCATGCGATCGGTCTGTCCGCCGCCCAGGGGCTGATCCTGACCGATTGCTACTACTGGGACCGCGACGATGACTCGCGCGCGTTTGGCCGCAGGTTCGCGGCGGAGATGAAGGGGTTCATGCCGGCCTCCACCCAGGCCGGGATGTATTCGGCGACCATCCACTATCTGAAGACGGTGCAAGCGATGGGCGTCGATGCGGCGAAGGCGGACGGTCGCGCGACGGTCGCGCGCATGAAGGAGATTCCCACCGAGGATCCGATCTTCGGCACCGGTCGGATACGCCAGGACGGGCGGAAAATCCACAAGATGTACCTGTTCGAGGTGAAGGCTCCGGCCGATTCGAAATATCCGTGGGACTATTACCGCCAGTTGTCGGAAACCCCGGCAGAGCAAGCATTCCGCCCGGAAAGCGAGGGCGGCTGTCCGATGGTGAAAGCGTAGAGCAATGCCACTCCGACCAGGACGGATTTGAGTTTGCGCGGTCAGGCGCTGGCTACGACAACACCCGCGCCGCCTCGCCTTGACCCTCCACCAGCTCTACTGCCCTCAGTGTCACGGCCGCGGCCGTTACCCCGCCACTTCATGCGAGCGCACCGTCGCCGCGGCAATCGCCCCGGCGCATAGTCGCCGGTCAGGCGTAGCCTGGAAACAATTCGCCCCCGCCTCTGATCTGACTTTTGCTCAGGGCGGGAAAGCGACATCCAACCCGAGCCACAGCACCTTACGAAGCGGCGTTGTTTCCCGTCCCTCCGCCATGCGACGATCCCCCGGTGCGCCCTGACGCTCGCGCAAGCGGGGTCCGATGCCGTTCGGCGGCGAGTTCGGTGGGAAGCGGACCCACACGCTGGTGGCCACCGCCATCTGCACCAGTTGCAGGGCCAGGCGCCCCCTTGAGGCGGCGATCGAGCGCCCGTCCTCCGGCGGCGCGGATTGCCGAACAGTGGCCGAACGCGAACCAAGGGCCCTATATTGGACGGGATGGCAACGCGGGCTGCATCCCGGCGGCGGCGCGACCCAATGTCCGATCCTCGGTACCAGGATGCGGATCATCCGTTGCACGTGTGCGTCGCGCCGAAGCTGATCGGCGAGAAACCGGAAACCGTGGAGCGCAGCCCTGGCGAGATCGACGAGCATTGCGCCTGGCGAAGCGCGATTTTGCAATCGGTGCTCGAACTGCCGGACACCGACTGACCCGCGTCGGTAACGACCGGTGATCATTGACGGCGCGTTCATCTGGACGTGCTTTCCGAGGTGCATGCCAGTGGACCCTGCTATCGCCGCTTTGGGTGGAAAGCCGACCTTCTCTCACACGAGCTGCTGACCGAGATTCAAGACTTTCAAACGCCCATCCCACGTTGACAAGCGGCCGCTCGGCGGCCAGCAGATAGGCGCGCAGCACGGCTGCCAGCGGCGACAGCGTCGCGACACAGCCCCAACGTCGCGACACAGCCCCAACGTCGCGACACAGCCCCAACGTCGCGCTCAACCAAGCTTCGACCTGGACCACCTATGCGCAGCAACTCCCTGCAGGTGCTGCGGCCGCTTGATGCTCTGGCGCTTTGCCGCGGGCGCAGAAGCAGGACACCGACACCGGCAGGTCGGCGCGGGCGGCGGCAAAGTTCACGCGCTGGCGGATCAGAGCGGCCTCCACAGTCTCGCCGCGCCGATCGAGGCAGTCGAGCAATCCGCGCAGGGCCCACAGGTTGTCCGGGTGGATCTGCGCGCGGGGCAGCGCGCCGCCGAGGCCGAGATCCTCGCGATAAACCGCCTCGGCCTCCGCCGCGCGGCCCTGCTCCAACAGCAGCGCACCGAGCGCGTGGCGGACCGGCTGCATCCAGCCCCAAGGCTCGTCGTAGGGCAGGTCGTCCTCCAGCGCGATGGCAGCGCGGAGATGGGCGAAGGCCGCGTCGTGCTCGTCGCGGCGGTAGGCGATCTCACCCTCTAGCATCTCCTCGGCAATGGCCAGCAACTGGACGCAGGGCACGTTGTGGATTTGCCGGGACTTGGGCACAAGTTTCGCGGTCGCGCGAAACAGCGCCTGTTCGGCCTCTGCCGCCGGCACGTCGCCCAGCGCGGCGTGGGCGACGCCCTTGGCGTAGTGCATCATCGCGACGGTGTTGCAGTAGAGGTCGCGGTCCGCCGGCAGATCCCGCGCGATGATCTCGTGCCATTTGCCGAAGCGGATGAGGACGTGCTGCCGGATGGCAACGTAGCTCTCAAAGAAATCGGCCATGGGCGGCGAGGGGATGCGCAGCATCTCCTCGGGCATGGTCTCGATCAGCTCATCGGCGGCGGCGATAGCGGGCGCGTACTGGCCAAGGAACATGGCACCGTAGGCGGCGAAGTGGTAATTGTGGATCCGGTAGCCCGAATAGAAGTTCATCGGCCCGGCGCGGTCGTAGAACTTGCGGTCAGCGATGATCGCCTTCTGATTCCAGTGCATCGCGTCGCGGTAGTGGCCGCATTGTATGTCGATGTGGGTGGGCATGTGCACCAGGTGGCCCATGTCGGGGGTCAGCTCGCGCAGCCGGTCACCGGTTACCAGCGCCGCCTCCGGATGCTGCGACATCTCCATCAGGTGGACGTGCAGGTGCAGAAGGCCGGGATGGTTCATCGCCCCGGGCAGATCGCGGAAGGCGGACTCGAGCACCTCGCGCGCCTCGAGCGTGCCGGCGCCGGGCGCCGGCTCACCGGTACGCAGGTCCCACATGCGCCAGGGCGTACGGTTGAGGATCGCTTCTGCGAACACGAACTGTAGATCGAGGTCGTCGGGATGCGCCCGGTGCGCGAGACGCATGGCGTCGGCAAAGGCGTCGTTCCAGGGGCGCTGGTCGTCGATGGGGTCGCGCTGCGGATATCGGGCGGGCAGCGCCTCGATCAGCGCGCGTTCCGGCGCGGTGACGCCGCCGACCAGCGCGAGGGCAGCGCGGGCGGAGTCATAGGCGCGGGCGAGCGCCGCGGCCTTACCGGCGGGATCCATCAGTTCCCAGGGGAAATTGTAGTTCGGCCCGGCCGCGTATCCGACGCCCCAATGGGCCATGGCACAGTTTGGGTCGGCCTCCAACGCCTTCTCGAAGCAGGCGACAGCCTCCTCGTGGTGGTAGCCGAAGCACCAGTTGAGGCCACGGTCGAACCAGCGCTGGGCGTCCGTCGAGGTGGTGGTCACTGTCCGGGAATAGTGCCCGAGATCATAGGGATAGTCCATGTCGCCTCCTCGTGCCATTTTTTGTGCAGTCGGCCCGCAGGCCGATGCTTTTCGTATTCGTCGCGCGCAGCCGGGGTTAGCTGCACGCGGAGGCCCTATTCACCGACATTTCCCAGATGGGCGACGGTTTCGGCGGCTCACACCGAACTGTATCGCTCGCCGGCGCCTTCCGGCAACGATTTAATCGTGCCGGGCGCCGCAATCGAATCGTGACATTTATCGTCAGAGCCCGGTTGAACTGAAGAGGCGACGCGAGAGGAAGCGCCCGAGCTTCGGGCACCTACCGGAACAAGGGGCCCTGGCACTCGCTGTTGGAATGATGCGTATTCCGAATTGTGCCGTGGCCGGTGGCTCTCTGCGCTGCGCTTCAGGGTGGAATCGGAGTTTTCGCTAACGGCGTGGTCGCCCGACATCTCCCAGACTTGGACCTGCAAGTTCTGCGGGGGCCAAGTGGTACATGTAGCCAATAAGCCGCACCTGGACCGTCTGCCAAAAGAGTGTCTTATACCAGGCAGTGCGGTGGGAGAGCGATGCCTGGCCTTCGACGATGAAGACGCCGCTCGCCGCAGGATCGAGGAAGAGTCGGCAAAGCCATCGGAATGAGCACGCGTCCATCGTTAGCACTCCTTTCTTCGCTGATCGGGGCGACCGCTGGAATTTCGAGCGTCTCTGCTCAGCAGGTAATTTGGGTGATCGGGGACGCCAATGCCTCGTGCGGGCAGTATGTCCAGGCTGTGGACGACGAACGAAAGGCCCGGCCGCCTCACGCATACCCGAACGCCGTCTATGACATAAACTATCAAGCCTACCCGAGCGCAGCCGAGGGTTTTCTATCCGGTGCCAATGCTCTTGATCCGGTTCATAGTCTTGTAGGCCAAGGGACCAATACGCAGGGACGCATGGCGTGGCTCGAAAAATATTGTCGCACTCAACCGTTGGACAAATTCTTCCAGGCCCTGTTGGCCTTCCGTGCAGAGCTGATCAGAAGTTCGAATCACTAATGCACAATGGGGCCGGTTCCATGCCATCTTTGATGCCAAGTGAATTAGCAGATATGCCCCCCCACCGAGCTACGTTCTGAGTGGGTGCAAGTGTGGGCGGAACCCGGCTTCCGTCGCCTGCACCTTTCGGCAACGACTCAATCGTGCCACGCCATGCAGAGACTACCCATTCTGGTGTATCGTGGCGCGGCCATGCAGTATCAGGATGAAGGCGAGCGGAGAATGGCATGATCTACATGGTGGAAATGGCGCTGCTCGACACGGCACACCGCGCCGAGTGGGATGCCTGGTACGTCGCGCATCAGCATCGGCTACTGGCGATCCCGGGCATCCACGCCAGCCAGCGGTTCGAATGCATCCACACTGCCGCTTCACCCTTCGTTGCCCTGCACGAGGTGGATGGCCCCGAGGTGTTCACCTCCGATGCCTATCGCGCGAACGCCGGGCCATCGAACACCGGCGATTGGCAGACGAAGATGGCCAACTGGCACCGCAACCTGTTCCGCGGCCTCGATCACACGCCCGACGTGCCGATGGACACGCGTCTTGTCGTAGTCGAACGCAACTGCGAGGGGTCGCTGCCGCGCGATGCCGACCTGCGTTGGATGGAAGCGGTCGGCCTCGACCAGAGCGTGCGGCGCCGTGGCGTGGCAGTGATGACGCTGGCGCAGGCCGACCTGCTGGCCGGCACGCCGGGCATTCGCGTACTGAAGCCGCTCGCACAGCGGCTGGTTGCGCGCTGAGGCCCCGTTTTCCGAGATTCCCCAGAGGGGCGACGGTTTCGGCGGTTCCTACCGAACAGTATCCATCGCCCGCGCCCTACTTGAACAGGCTGCGTGCCGCCGTCTGGAAGGTGATTGAGCGCCCGTGCCTGGCGATCTTGGCGCCGATCTTCACCAGTCGATCGCGCAGCGCGGTGAGCGACGAGTGCTTCACCTCCTCCGGCAGCGCCATAGATGGGCGACGGTTTCGGCGGCTGAGACCGTACTCAGCCCATTCCCCGCACCATTCGGCAACAGAATTATCGCACCGAGCGCTCAGGCTACCGCCGCAATGGCTCGAATCCGGCTGTTCAGCCCGTGCGACTCGGCGACCGCTGCTTTGGGCCGGCAGGTGACGCCCCAACCGACCCGCTTTCGTTTTTGCTTGCTTTGTCACTAATAGTGACATATCATGGATAGCATGAATAACACCACACAGCCCGACCTCACGCTCGCCCTCCCCTTCCACGCCTACTACCAGCTCTACCACACCCTCGCCGCCATCCTGCCACCGCCGGTGAACGACACGCCGGAAGCATTGGCCGCCCGCACCCACGCCGCCATGGACAAGGTGGCCGACATGCTGCCGACCAACGCCAACGAGGCGGACCTCGCCGCCCAGTGCGTCGCCATGCGCGCGCAGGCCGAGGACGTGTTGCGGCTGCTGCGCAAACATCAAGGCGACATCATGCTCGAGATGAAGCTCAACGCCCAGTACAACGCGATGGTGCGGAGCTCGCTGGCCGTGCTTGGGCGTTTGCAGCGGACGCAGGCGATCCGGCACAAGCGCGAGGCGAACGACGCCACGCTCAAGGCCGACGAATGGACGCAGCATGTTGTCGTCCGTTCGATGCAGCAGGCGATGGACGCCGGTCCGGCGCCGGCCGGGCCAGCGGTGCCGGCCGCCGAACCGCCGGCACCCGCCCCCGAGCCCGCTCCGGTCGCAGCGAAGCCGGCGCCCGCCCTGGCCGCGGCGCCGGCATCGGTGCCGGAAGCGGCATCGATGCTGCCGCAAGTGTCCGCGCCCGTCGCCGCAGGCCTGCCGACGCCGGCCGCTCTCGTGCCAGCCCTGGCGCCATTTCGGCCTCGCAGCACGGCCGAGCCGGCAGAGGCAAACGAGCCGCCGCGAAGCCTGCCCACCGAGGCCGAGTACTATGCCCTCACCTATCCCCGCCGCGCCCGAGAGATACGGCACCACCGCGGGCTGCCGCCCAACTGCAGCTTCGGACCGCCCGACGACGAGCTGGTGCATGCCATCGTCACTGGCAGCAGTCCGGCCCTGCGGGCACTCGACGGTGCGAACGCCGCCGCGCCGTGAGGCTGCGTCCCCGTCCCGCAGGCCAGCGCGTAATGCGCACCCGCTCCGTGTCGTGGCGGGCGAAGGCCGGCCATCCGCGACCTTGGTTGCGGCACAGGCGGCATAGAAAGAAAAGTCGTGGGCGGCCGGCTGGAGCCTATCCTCGGGCCGGCTTTCGGCCCGTCCCGTGCGACGGCCATGATACGGAGCAGGCGCGCTGGCTGGACCCTTGCGTTGCCGCACGCAGGCGCCGGTGATCCGGGGAATGGCAGGCACAAAATCCTGCCTCTGCGGCAGGCGCCTCTCGCTGGATGCGACGCAATCCCGGGTACCAAGAAACGAGACGCCGATGAGACGCCGGTGCTTCGTGTTTAGAGCGCTTTCGCGTGACCGGGATGGCCGACACCGCTGCGTCGGCCGTCTCTCATGCCATGCGACACGATATCTTGTGCAGATAATCGAGACGCTGGTGAGACGCCGCCTGCCATCCGTTCATCGTCATGGCGGGCGAAGGCCCGCCATCCACGCCTTGCCTTCGTGCGAGCGGCACAATCGTGGATGGCGGGCCTTCCCCCGCCATGACGATGTGGGCAATACGGTCGTCTTACCGTGGCCTTATCCTGACGCTCATGGGGGTGAAACCCTACCCCGCCAACTCGCGCGAGCGCGCCGTCGCCGCGGCGATCGCCCGGCTCATCGCGACCGGCCAGGCGTCATGCGCCATCAGCACCTTCAGCGCGGCCTCGGTGGTGCCGGCCGGGCTGGTGACCGCGCGGCGCAGCGCCGCCGCATCCTCGGTGCTGGCTGCCAGCAGTGCGCCGGAGCCCGCCACTGTCTGCCGGGCCAGCAACCGCGCCATGTCCTCCGGGATTCCCTGTTCCACCGCGGCTTGCTCCAGCAGCTCGGCCAGCAGGAACACATAGGCCGGACCGCTGCCGGATACCGCGGTGACGGGGTCGAGCAAGGCCTCGTCGTCGGCCCAGGTAACCACGCCGATGGCCTGCAACAGCCGGTCGCACAGCGTGCGCTGCGGGACCGACACGCCGGGACCGGCGCAGGCCACCGTCACGCCCTGGCGCACCGCGGCGGGCGTGTTGGGCATGGCCCGCACGATCGCCGCCTCGGCCCCGAGCAGGGCGGTGATGCCGCCGATGGTGCGGCCGGCCATGATCGACAGGAACACCGCCTTGCCGGCGAAGCGCGCGTGCGGCGGCAGGGCCTCGGCGGCGCTTTGCGGCTTCACCGCCAGCACCACCGCGGCGGGGGAGAAGTCCGCCGGGATGCCCGCAGCCTCCGCCACCACGGTCAGGTCCGGGCCGGCCAGCCGGGCTGCCTCCGGCGCCGGGTCCACGGCGACCGACGCCGCCAGGCCGCGCTCGCGCCAGCCGGACAGCATGGCGCTGCCCATCCGGCCGCAGCCCACCAGCAGGATCGGCGGGATGTCGCCGGCGGGATGGCCGGCGCTGCTCATGCCTCGCCCGCGCATTCCAGCATCGCCGCCGTCAGGGCATCGGCCGGAGCCTTGCCGCCCCACAGGACGAACTGGAAGGCGGGGAAGAAGCGCTCGCACTCGGTCAGGGCGATGTCCACCATGTCCTCCAGGCTCTCCGCCGAGGCGCCGGGCGCGCCACGCAGGAGTACCGAGTGGCGGAAGACCGGCATGCCGTCCTCGCCCTCCAGCCCGAAATGACCGATCCACAGCTTCTCGTTGGCCAGGGCGAGCAATTCATACAGCGTCCCGCGACGCCCCGCCGGCACCTTCAGGTCGAAGGCGCAGGTGAAGTGCATGGCACTGATCTCGCGCGACCAGTTGAAGTAGAGGCCGTAGTCGCACCAGCGGCCGGGTGCCTCGGCGGCCATTTCCGAGTCATTTCGACGGTCGAACGACCAGTCGTTGGCGGCGACAATCTGCTCCAGGACGTCGAGCGGATTGGCCGCGGCTTCGAGGTAGGTGGAGAGCGAGGCCGACATGCGGGGTCTCCCATCTGAAGGAAGGCCGGGCGGGGTGGCCGAGGGCGCCGGTCGCGTAGACCGGAAAGCCGTGGAATCGTCCCAGGTTACCCACGAATCCTAACCTAGCGGTGTAAGCTCCCGCGCCGCAAGTGGTTCGCCGCGGTAGGATGTTCCCGCCGCGCCGGCCGCGCTTAACCGCATATTCACGCGGTCCAGGCTAACATGTCGGGGCAGCCCCAGGCGCCGGAGGTCGCGACAAGCATGGATCCTGTTCGGCCGGATTGCTCAGTCGCGCGGTTTCGGCGCCGTCTCCAGCGCCGCCACCCGCGCCTCCAGCACCGCGACGCGGTCCGCCAGTTCGCGCAGGCTGGCCTCGGCGGCCTCCTGCCCCGCCCGGGCATTGGCGGCGAGTTCGGACATCGCGTCCAGCTCTTCCTTCCGCACCAGTTCCAGCTTGCGGATCGTCTCGTCGATGCGGGCGCGGACCATCGCCTCCGCCTCCTCGCGCAGTCCGGCCAGCGCCGACAAGGCGCCACCGGCCACCCCGGCCAGGTCATCGAAAAACTTCGGACGATCGCTCATGGTCGCTGCTCCTTGCGGCCGCGCCGTCTTTCGCCGCCGGCCCGACCTCCGTATAACCCGGCGCCATGATCCTGGTCACCGGCGGCGCCGGCTTCATCGGCTCGATTCTACAGGCGGCGCTGGCCGCCCGCGGGCACGAAACGGTCGTGGTGGACTGGCTCGGCAGCGAGGACAAGTGGCGCAACCTTGCCAAGCACCCGCCAGCCAACATCATCCCGCCGACCGAGCTGGAGGCATTCCTCGACACCAGGCCGCCGGTGGAAATGGTGTTCCACATGGGCGCGATCAGCGCGACCACCGCGCGGGACGGCGACCTCACCTGGAGGACCAATTTCGAGATGAGCCGGCGCCTGTGGCGCTGGTGCACCGCGCGCGACGTGCGGCTGGTCTATGCGTCGTCCGCGGCGACCTATGGCAACGGCTCGGCCGGGTTCGATGACGCGTTCGGCGTCGCCGCGCTGGAGAAGCTGCGGCCGCTCAACCTGTACGGCTGGACCAAGCACGCCTTCGACCTGCTGGTCGCCCGCTCGCTGGCGGCGCGCTCGGAGCGGCCGCCGCAATGGGCCGGGCTCAAGTTCTTCAACGTCTATGGCCCGAACGAATACCACAAGGGGTCGATGATCTCGGTGGTGAAGGTGAAGCACGACGAGGTCGCCGCCGGCGGCCCGGTGAAGCTGTTCCGCTCCGACGTCCCCGGCCTGCCGGACGGCGAGCAGAAGCGGGACTTCATCTGGGTCGGGGATGTGGTGGACGTGATGCTGTGGCTGCTGGATACGCCCGCGGTGAACGGGCTGTTCAACGTGGGAACCGGACGGGCGCGGACCTATCTCGACCTGGCCCACGCGGTGTGCGACGCCGCCGGCCAGCCGCGCCAGGTCGCGTTCATCGACATGCCGCCCGCGCTGCGCGGCCAGTACCAGTCGTTCACCGAGGCGCCGATCGACCGCCTGCGCGCCGCCGGCTACGCGGGCCAGTTCACTCCGCTGGAGGAAGGCGTGCGCCGCTACGTGCAGGATCACCTGGCAACCGCCGATCGCTACGTATGATCTCGGTCCTGCTGTATCCGCAGTTCAACCCGGTCATCGTCCAGCTCGGACCGTTCGGGATTCGCTGGTACGCGTTGGCCTATATCGCCAGCCTGGTGATCGGCTGGCAATTGATGCGCCGGCTGGCGGCGCGGCCGCCGGTGGTGGCGACGCCGGTGCAGGTGGATGACTTCCTGACCTGGGCGACGCTGGGCGTCGTGCTGGGCGGTCGCCTCGGCTACGTGCTGTTCTACCAGCCGGCGCTGTATTTCAGCCACCCGGCCCTGATCCTTGCCGTCTGGGAAGGCGGCATGAGCTTCCATGGCGGCATGCTCGGCGTCGCCGCGGCGATCGTCATCTTCTGCTACCGCAACGGTATTCCCCTGCTGGGGTTCGCCGACCGCATCGCGGTATGTGCGCCGATCGGGCTGGGCCTGGGCCGTATCGCCAACTTCATCAACGGCGAGCTGTGGGGCCGGCCCGCGCCGCTGTGGTGGCCGGGGGCGATGGTATTTCCGAACGCCGAGCCGACCGACCACCCCTCGATGCAGGTCTATGAGACGCTCCGGCAGACGGTATGCGCCGGCCTCGATCCGTCCCGCTGCGTGCCGCGCTACCCCAGCGAGCTGTACGAGGCGACGCTGGAGGGCCTGGTGCTGCTCTGCGTGATGCTGCTGCTGGCCCGCAGCGCGGCGTTGCGTGCGCGGTTCGGCTGGCTGACCGGCGCCTTCCTGGTCGGCTACGGCATCGCCCGCATCGCCGGCGAGTGCTTTCGCGAGCCGGACGCGTTCCTGGGATTCCTCCCGTTCGGCACCACGATGGGGCAGGTGCTGTGCCTCCCGATGCTGCTTGCCGGCGGCTGGCTGATCTGGCGCGCCCGCGCCGCGTCCAATCCGGTGCCCCAGCCGGCGCCCGGCCCGATGGCCTCCCGCGGGCCATGATCGAACGGCTGGACGCGTTCATGGCGCGGGCCAACGCCGCCTACTACGCCACCCACGACCCGTTCGCCGACTTCACCACCGCGCCGGAGATCAGCCAGGTATTCGGCGAATTGCTCGGCCTGTGGGCGGCGGTGACCTGGGGGCTGCTGGGCCGGCCTCGCCCGGTGCTGCTGGTCGAGGCCGGCCCCGGCCGCGGCACGCTGATGGCCGACGCGCTGCGGGCGGTGGCGCAGGTGGCACCGGACTTCCACGCCGCCCTGTCGCTGCACCTGATCGAGACCTCGCCCCGGCTGCGCGCCTTGCAGGCCGCACGCCTGCCTGGAGCGACCTGGCACGACCGGCTGGACACCGTTCCGCACGCCCCGCTGCTGCTGCTGGCCAACGAGTTCCTCGACGCGCTGCCGATCCGCCAGTTCGTCCGGCGGGCCGACGGCTGGACCGAACGCCATGTCGGCCCCGCGGGGTTCGTGGAGGTAAAGAATACGCCCCCTCCCGTTGCGGAAGGGGGTTGGGGGGAGGGGTCGGCCGGAGGCTCGCACCGATCGACCCCTCCCCCCAACCCCCTCCCGCAAGGGGAGGGGGAGGGACAGATCGTCGAACTCTGCGAACCTGCCCACGGCTTCGTCGCCGACCTCGCCGCCCGCTGCGTCGCCCACCCCGGCGCCGCCCTGTTCCTGGACTACGGCCCTGAGCACAGCACGCCGGGCGACTCGCTCCAGGCCATTGCCAACGGGCGTGCCGCCGACCCGCTCTCCCCGCCTGGCAGCGCCGACCTCACAGCCCATGTGGACTTCGCCGCCCTCGCCGCGACCGCCCGCGACGCCGGCGCCGCGGTGCACGGGCCGATACCGCAGGGCCCGTTCCTCGCCCGGCTCGGCCTGTTCCAGCGCACCGGCCGGCTGGCGCGCGGCCAGCCGGCACCGCGTGCCGCCGCCCTGGTCGAAGCGGCGCAACGCCTGGCCGAACCGAACCGCATGGGGCGCCTGTTCAAGGCACTGGCGCTCTGCCACCCTGGCTGTCCGGCTCCACCCGGATTCGTCGCCTGAGCCCTGCCGATCCGATTCGCCGCCCGATCCCTCCCTGTCCGGAGTCGCCGCCTGGCCCCTATGCCCGACCCTCTCTGCTCCGCCGCGCTGTCCGCGCCGCACGGCTTCTTTACCCGGCGCGGCGGCGTCTCGGGCGGCCCGTATGCCAGCCTGAATTGCAGCCTGTCCGGCCAGGACTCGCGTGACGCCGTGCTGGAGAACCGCGCCCGCGCCGCCCGGGCGCTCGGCGCCGAACCCGACGCATTGCTCGGCCTGACCCAGGTGCACGGCACCGAGGTCGTGCATGCGACGACCGCCTGGGCCGCCGGCCAAGGTCCCCGTGCCGACGCGCTGGTGACCGACCGGCCCGGCCTTGCCCTGGGCGTCATCACCGCTGACTGCGCGCCGGTGTTGTTCTGCGATCCCCGCGCCGGGGTGGTGGGCGCCGCGCACGCCGGCTGGCGCGGCGCGGTGGCGGGCGTGCTGGAGGCGACGGTCGCCGCGATGCAGGCACTCGGCGCAAGACGGGTTTCGGCCGCCATCGGCCCCTGCATCCGGCAGGCATCGTACGAGGTCAGCGCCGACCTGCGCGACGCGGTGCTGGCGCGCGACCCGGCCGACGACCGCTTCTTCGCCCCCGGCCGGCGCGAGGCGCGCTGGCAGTTCGACCTGCCGGGCTATTGCGCCGCACGGCTGGCGGCCGCTGGCGTGGCGGTCATCGCCGCGGTGGCGGTCGACACGATGGAAGACGAGGCGCGCTTCTTCAGCCACCGGCGCCGGACGCTGGGCGGCGGTGGACCGATCGGCCACCAGATCTCGGCGATCCGGCTGGGGGATTGAAGGCCGGGGGGATTGGCGGCGTGGGGGCGCTTGCACCAGGACCGCACGCGCCCATGGTCCTGTCGCGGCACGGTTGGCGACTGGGCGGCGTCTCGCGATCGCCTCGTTTTTCTGTGTACGAGATTCGGCCCCATGGTATGGGACTCGGCGGTGGGAGGGCTGCGGCTGCGGATGACGACCGGCAGCCTCGCAGCGTTGTCTCGTGGCCGTCTCGCTTTGCTGCATGCGAGATTCCGTCCCATGGGACAGGACTCGGTGGTGACCGAGCCTCTGGCGCGGGCGATGGCCGGCAACATCGCAGTGTTGTCTCATGGCCGTCTCGCTTTGCTGCATGCGAGATTCGATCCCATGCAACAGGACTCAGGGGTGAGCAGACCTCCGGCGCGGGCGATGGTGGGCAGCGGCTCAGGGGCGTCTCGGAGTCGTCTTGTTTTGCTACATATGAGACTCGATCCACCGGAGCAGACAAGCAGAGAGTTTCTGGCGCGGGTGGTGGCCGGCTGTACCTGCGTGGCGTCTCGCCATCGTCTCGCTTGCTGCGTGCGGGACTAAATCGCACGGTACGGGACCCGGCAGCGACACAACCAGGGCAGGCCGGGGCAATCGCATGTGGCGCCGGACATGCGCAGGCGTGAACCATGCGGACGGCGAGAGATAAGGGGCCGCAACGGTGACGCAGGTGCCGCGGGCGGCTGGCAAATTTATCGCGGAGGCAGGGGAGACGCAGAGCGCGCAGCGCAGGTTGTATTGCACCATCGATGTTTGCCACGTTCACCTGAACCCGGGATTGTTGCGCTCGGCGGACTCTGCGTCTCATCTGCCTTTGCGATAAATTTGCCAGCCGCCTGCGGCACCTGCGTTGCGTAGTATGCCCGCATCCGTGGCGATCGCCCGCCACATGCGATTGCCCTGCCGGGCAGAGGGTCGGCGCCTCGCGGGCCGGGTTGCTGCGGTTGCGGTCGTGGTTCATCGCAAGAAGGTGGCGTTAGACCTCGCACTAACAAGAGGGCTTGCCAGCCTGATCAGCCGCCATGTTCGGCCGGAGTGAAAATACTCTGGTGGCAGGGCGCCACATGCTTGGCCTCAAGCCGGGCAATGCACTCGTGCAGTTCGCGGATGACTTCCTCGCCGGACACAATCTGCCCGGCGGCAAGCTCTGCCTCGCTCTCGGCAAGGGCCTCAAGCCAACTGGCGGGGGCCTCGGCGCGGTGTGGGATGTCGTCCATCGGGAGGGAACAGGCGGCCTTGCCCCGGCTTTCCAGCCAACCGCCGGAACGCGGCCGGAAAGCGCTTGAACGCTGCCGGCAATCTCCCTCTCTCTGCGTGAAGGTGTGGGGTCAGGCAGGGCGGACCCGAAACGTCCCAAGCAACTCGTCAGGTTGAAGCCGCGCAGCACACGGACGATCACGATCTCATTTGCCCGGGGCGGGTCGTCGATGGCGTAGGCACCGGGAAAGGTAACGCGCAGGCCCGGGGCAAACCGATCGCGCGCCGGGGCGGCGAGCGGGAAGTCGCGCACCGGATCGAAGGCAGCGTCGATTGCCCTGACGAACCGCGTCGCCACGTCCCCGGACGCTTCGGCCGCAAGCCAGGCCCAGATTTCGGCGAGGTCGGCCTCGGCCGTCTCGGTCAGGCGGAGGCGGAGCGGCCCGCTAACAGCTTTCTCCCCCGTTCGACGATGCGACCGGCGTCGAAGTTCTTCACCCGGCCTTCGGCCAGGTCGGCGAGGCCCTTGTCGATGTCGGCCTTCAGCGCGGCAAGTTCCTGCAATTGCAGCGCGCGCTTCAGCTTCCAGTCGCGCAACGCCTCACGCACCACCTCGCTGGTCGATGCGTAATCGCCGCCGGCGACCGCGCCCTTGACGACGGCGACCATGTCGGCCGGGAGAGTGATCGTCAGCCGCTCAATTTCGAGCCATGGTGTTCTCCCGGGCTGGGCGCATACTTTTTCATCCTTTTTTGATGCGTGCGCCAATGGTGTCATTTTCCAAAGCCGACTGCGGCGCCGTTGGCGGAAATCCGCCACACACCCTGCCACAGTCCTCTGCAATCCTGGTCAAAGTGGGCTGCAGAAACCTGCATTCCGTCAAAGTCGACTGCGGTGCGTCGTAGGCCGGAGGCACGAAGCGGCGGCAGCCGGCGAGGTTAAGCTCATGGGCGGCTCGCTGTAGTCCACTCTGACGCATCACTGCAGCCGACTTTGGAGGCTGGTGACGGCACATAGGTAGTACAACATAAAGGACGTTATGTAACCCTCTTCCTAGCATCGCTATCTGATGGAAGCCACAGCGTGTTTATGTCGATTTGTCTATTAACCTCCGCTTGAATCTTCTTAGTGTCCGTCCGGGAACAAATTGAGTCTTTTGAATCGGTTAGCGGCCCCCTCTTGAACCCGTTGATTCCGCTACCATTTTGCGCCCCCTGCATTGAATTGGGGGCACCTTATGTGGACCAG